>RCMZ01000918.1_pt1 | contig 11153 bp, 10 predicted proteins | sample 2041141 | NCBI WGS metagenome assembly RCMZ01 (sample SAMN09708263, study PRJNA481090) | Wastewater metagenome, whole genome shotgun sequencing project. | biome: sewage; isolation source: Davis station wastewater (DW) | place: Antarctica: Davis Station | collected 2010-03-01
CGTCCATCGGCTTGGGCGCGCGGGTGAAGCCGCCGTGCAGGTCCAGCGTCAGCCCCTCTAACGGCGGCGTGGCGGCGATGGCGCGGACGGCGGCGTCGATCCAGTCGGCGGCGGCCTTGTCCGGCACACGCACATTGAAGCGGACCACGGCGTTGTCGGCGACGACGTTCAGGGCGCCGCCGCCCGCGATCTTGGCGACATTGACGGTAACGCCTTCATGCTGGCCGTTCAGCCCGTGCAGGGCGGCGGCGATGATGGCGGCGCCTGCGACGGCGTTGCGGCCCTCTTCGAAGGCGCGGCCTGCGTGGGCGGCGCGGCCGGTGACGATCAGATGATAGTTGCCGCTGCCCTTGCGGGCGCCCGCCAGCGTGCCGTCGGCCAGAGCAGGCTCATAGGTCAGGCCGACATGGCCGCGCGCGCCCAGTTCGGCCAGCAGCGGCGCCGAGGCGGGCGAGCCGATTTCCTCATCCGGGCTGAGCAGCACGGTCCAGCCGATGCCGTGACGGTCGGGGTGGGTTTCGAACGCCTCCAGCGCCGCCAGAAGCACGCTGATCCCGCCCTTCATGTCCGCGACGCCGGGACCATTCAGGGCGCCGTCCGCGCGGGTGGTCACGGTTTGGAACCGGTTGTCGGCGGAGAAGACGGTGTCGTAATGGCCCGTCAGAACGACCTGGATCGGGGCCTCGGGCCGGGCGGTGATCTTCAGGGCGTCGGCGTGGGCTTCTTCTCGCACCGAGCCGTCGTCCGCCACGGTGGTGGAGCCCTGGGTCGGGATGCGTTGGACCACGGCGGGCAGGCGGCGGGCCTCGGCCTCCAGCAAATCCAGCATGGTGTTCAACCCGGCGGCGTTACGGCTTCCGGAGTTGATGTTCGCCCATTTGATGGTTCGGGCGATGATGGCCTCGCGCCGCGCGGCGACGTGATCGAGGACGGCCTGGTCAGAAATCAGAATCCGCATCGGCCGAACCCTAGACGCGGGGCGGGCAAAGGTGAAGGCCAAGCCTGATGGACAGTGGAAGATTGCACGCCGGTTTGACGCGAGACGCGCCAATATCATGCTGAAACCCTGGGTTTGCGTCGCCAATCCGTTCAAGGCGCGACACCCTTGCGGCTGGGCTGGGCGTGCAGATCGGGTGGGTTGTGCTGTATGTGGCGTAACTTCGCAGGGCCTTCGCCCTGCATCGCCTGAAGCAGGAGCCTTGAGTGAGCGTCACCGTCTTCCATAATCCGAAATGCAGCACCTCACGCAACGCCATCGCCTTGCTGCGCGAGAAGGGCGTCGAGCCGACGGTGGTCGAGTATTTGAAGACCGGCTGGGACCGCGCCACGCTGGAGCGGCTGGCGGACAGCACCGGCGTCGGGTTGACGGGCCTGCTTCGCAAGAAAGAAGCTGACGCCAAGGCCTTGCTGGAGGCGGGGGCGGACGACGAGACCATCATCGCCGCCGCCATCGCGCAATCGATCCTGATCGAACGCCCCATCGCAGAGTCGCCAAAGGGGGCGGTGATCGGCAGGCCCGTCGAGCGGGTGCTCGACGTTCTTTAAATCGCCTGAGCAACGCCGTTGTCGGAACCGCGGTGCGGTTCCGACAAAGACGATCAGGCCCTAGCGCCGGTTCGGTCGGCGGTCGTTGCGCTGACCGGGCTCGCGGCTTTCACGGCGCCAGCGGATCGACAGGCTGGTGTCGCCCTGACCGCCGAACTTGGACGCCACCGCGATGTTGCGGCGCGGCTGCCATTCGACCTTGACCGCAGCCCCGCCTTCACCGCCGCCGATCACCTCCAGATAGACGTTGTCGGTGATGTAGCGACCGCCCGAGACGGTGACGGCCGAGGCCTCGCCGCCGAAGGACAGTCGGTCCAGACCCGCCAGTTCGCGCAGGTTGCCGATCACATCGAACCCGCCGCCGCCCGCCAGAGACGCCACGCCCGCCGCCAGCTGCGCCGCCTCGAAGGGCGACAGCTGCGAGGCCGAACGGCCGAACAGCACCTGCGACAGGATTTCGTCCTGCGGCAGGGCGGGGGTGGAGGTCAGGGCGATCTTGGGCTCTGCCGCCGTGCCGGTGACGTCGATGGTCGCGGTCAGGGCCGGGTCTTCGCGCACCGCCTTCAGGTTCAGGCGGATCTGCCGGGGATCGGTCGACAGGGTGACGCGGCCATCGTCGTCGAAGACGAAACGCTTGCCCGCGAACTCATAGTCGCCGCGCACCACATTGGCCGTGCCGGTCAGCTGCGGCTGGGCGATCGTGCCGCGAACACGGGCGTTGACGTCGAGGATGACGTTCAGGCCGCGCCCGCTGACCCGCACCTTGCCGCCCGAAGAGCGCAGGGCGATGTCCATGCCGATCTGCGGGCCGCGCGTGCTGGCCTCCTTCTCGACCGGGTCGCCGCCGGGGCGGTTGATCTCGACCACGTCCATGGCGACGATGCCGGTGGAGCCGGGGACTTCCGGTTCGATCTTGGCCTCATCTACATTGATCTGGCCGCCCAGCTGGATGTTGCCATCAGCGCCCCGGACAATGGTGATCGGACCCGAGGCGCGGGCCTGGGCGATGTCGTTGTCGATGACGCGGAACCGGGTCAGGGTCAGCTGGGCGTTGGAGCTGGAGCCTTCGCGCAGGCCGATGCGGCCTTGACCTGAAACCGTGCCGCCCGCGCCGTCATTGGCCGTGAAGGTCTGGATCTGGGCGGTGGTGTCATCGAAGCTGGTGCGCAGCGTCAGGTCGCCCAGACGCAGGCCGATGGCGTTCTCGCGATAGCTGCCCTGCGATAGGTCGAAGCGTCCGTTCAGACGCGGCGCCTTCAGGGTGCCGGCGATGGTCGCCTGACCATTGACCTGACCCGCCAGACTGCGGTCGCCGCCTAGGAAAAGGTCCCAGATGGGCTGAATCTGGCCGTTGATCGAGACTTGGCCCGACATGTCGCGCGTATTGGCGATGGCCAGACGCAAGGGGGCGGCGGAGGTTTCGACCGGCAGGGTGATGTCGGCGGAGGCCTGGACCGCGCCGTCGTCCACGGCGGAGGCCTTGATGTTCAGGCTGTCGCCCGCCAGCGTGGCGTCCACACGGCCGTTGACCGCCAGACCGCGCGGGGCGTCGATGCTTCGCACGTTCTGAAGGGCGATGTTCGCCGTGCCCGCCAAGTCCTTGCCCGCACCGCGCACATTGACCTGGCCCGTCGCCGTGCCGCGCAGTTCAGGCGAGATGGAGCCCAGCTCGACGCTGGTCAGATTGGCCTGGATGGAGGCCGTGCGGGCGTCCTGGCGCAGGTCGGCCAGCAGAACGCCGCCGCCGACGCCCAGGTCGAGGTGTGCAGTCTTTTCGGCGCCGTTCAGGGTGATCGAGGCCGGGCTGCGGGTGGTGAAGGCCACGTCGCGCACGCGCCCGCCGCCACGCAGGCTGAGCGAATGGGCGGTGTTCTGACGGGCATAGACGCCCGTGCCGTTGAACTGGGCCGGATTGTCGCCGCCCACGTCCAGCGCCAGGGTGAAGGGCAGGTTGTCCAACGTGCCGCGTCCCTTGAGGTCCAGGGTGCGGACCATCCACGACTGACCGGCCAGACGCACATTGCTGCCGGTGACGTCCAGAATGGCGCTGTCTGAGCCGCCGCCTTCGGTCAGGCGAACCCGGCCATTGGCCTCGCCCGAGGCCAGGAAGGCCCCTGCGCGGGCGGTGAAGGTCATGTCGGCGCTGGACGGGATGTTGTCGGACAGGGCGATTGCGCCCTGAGCCGTGACGCCGCCAGCGTTCACGTCCAGATCCGTCAGACGGATGCGTTTCCCGCCCAGGAAGAAGTTCCCGGCCGCGCGTGCGGGGCCGTAGTTGGAGCCGCTGGTCACGGTGATGCGGCCGTCGGACGCGTCCGCGCCCTTACGGAAGCTGAGGATCAGGTCAGCGTTGGTCAGGACAAGATCGCCCGCCGTGATCTGCTCGAAGCTGGACGTCAGATCGGCGCGAGGCTGGGCCAGGGTTCCGGTCAGGGCGCCGCCGCCCTTCATGTCACCTGCAATCTCAACAGGACCGGCGTTGAAGGGGCCGCGTGCGTTCCAGTCCAGCGCCAGTCGCAGTTGGCCGGTGGTTTCAATCAGTCCCTTGGCCCCGGCGCGACCCTGCGCCCCGGTCAGTTCGCCGCGATCCACCTCGATGCGGTTTCCGTTCAGCTTTCCGGCCAGTTGAAGGCGCGGGGTGCGGCCCAGGATCCGGTCCAACTCCTCCATGCCCAGGGTCAGGTTGCGGCCGCGACCGTCGAAGTTCAGCACCCACGGGGCGCCGGTCCGGGCGGAAGAGGCGCGGATCGGACCGCCGAAGGCGCCGCGCGCCTGAGGCAGGACGCGGGCGGCGTCGGTCAATTGGGCGTCGCCGTTGAAGCTCATGCCGCCCAGCAGGTTACGCGAACCCGAGCCGGTCAGGGTCAGGCCCTGGCCTTGCAAATCGGCCTTGGTCAGCAGCAGTGCGCCGTCCTTCATGCGGGCGGCCTGCATCTGCAGACGCGGGGCCGCGCCCAACAGACCGCCGATGATGCCCTCGGCCGCGCCGCCGGTGACGCGAACGTCGCCGTCCAGATCGAAACGCCCGTCCTTGGACTGCAGGTTCAGCGGACCGGCGATGCGGGTGGCGCGATAGGAGGCCAGATTGGCGTTCAGTACCGTGGCCTGTCCGGTCAGCGTCCAGGTGTCGGCCCCGCCCTTAAACACGCCGGAATAGGCGGTGGGGCCGGCGACATCAGCGCCGATCAGACGGCTGAGCGAGGCAGTCTCGATGTCCAGCTTGATGCCGGTCGGTGAGGAGTTGTCCCTGGTGCGCAGAACGCCAGTGGCGCTTGAGTTGATGTTGTCTGCGATCAGACGCCAACCCACGCCCTGAAGATCCTTGTCGGCCGACGGGACCATGGCGAATCCGAAGCGCGCGGTGCGGCCGATCCGGGCGATGAACGGCTCCAGCAGGTCCGACCCGCTGAAGTCGGCGAAGCCGGAGACGCGGGCGCCTTTCTTGTCCGTGAACTGGCCCTCTACGATCAGGGGCGTGAACTGGCCGGTCTGGACCTTGGCGTGGACCACATCGGCGTTCAGCACAGCGACGGCCGAGAAGGGCTGGTCGGGTGAATAGCCCAGTGCGCCCGCTAGCGGCCCGCCCTGCGCCTCGTTGGCGCGAAGGTTGACGCGCATCTCGCTGAGTTTGCCGCCGATGGAGGCGGCCAGGCGCAGATAGTCGCCGGGACGGTTCAGGCTGTCGGCGTTCAGATTGACGACCTTGGCGCCGGTGCGCGGCACGCTGGCGTCGCCTGCCAGGCTCCAGCGACCGTACTCCTTGGAGAAGCCCTCCATCAGATCGAGATTGGTCGAGAACTTGTCGATCTTGATCGAGATCGGCATCGGCCCGCCGGGCGGTTCGTCCTTGGACGCTTCCAGCACGGGGCGGCGGATCACCTGAATCACGTCGGCGTGGATGTCCTGGGCATGCAGGCGGCGGCTCAGAAGCGATGCATAGGACCATTTCATGCGCAGGTTTCGGGCGTCCAGCCAGACGCCTTCGCCATCGGTCACCGTGAGGCGGTCGACCGAGAAGTCCTTGAGCACATCGCCCTTCAGCCCATAGACGTGCAGGCGTCCGAAACGACTGAGCTTCAGGTCCTGCACCAGAGCAGACACGCGTTCGCGCCCGCCGTCAGTGGCGACATAGTAGCGGGCGCCGACGAGGGCTGCGCCCAGCAGCACGACCAGACCCGCCAGGACGCAGGCGGCGATGACGCCGATCTTCTTCAGCGGCCAGCCGCGCTTCTTCTTAGGCTTGGGCGGCTTGGGGGCTTCGTCCTGAACGGTCGAAATCTCGTTGGGCGGTGTCTCGGTCAAAACGCCTGCCCGATGCTGATGTAAACTTGGAAGTCAGGGTCGCCGTCGCGCTTGTCCAGCGGGATGGCGATGTCGCCGCGAACCGGGCCGAACGGCAGTTTGTAGCGCACGCCGACACCCGCGCCGTAACGCATGTTGGTGAGGTTCGGCGTCTCCTGAAAGCCGATCGCGCCCGCATCCACGAAGGCCACGGCCTGGAAGCTGGTTCCAATGTCGCGGCGCACCTCGAACGAGGTTTCGAACAGGGACATGCCGCCGCGCGGTGTGCCGTCGGGCAGTTGCGGGTTGACGCCCTGATACTGATAGCCGCGCACCGAGCCGCCGCCGCCCGAGTAGAACAGGCGGTCAGAAGGCACGCTCAACTCATTGCCGCCGATGATGGAGCCGATGCGCAGACGGCCCGCCAGCACGGTCTTGCCGTCATTCTGAACCGGATAATAGGCGGTGGCCTGGCCCTCGCTGCGCAGGAACAGCACTGTGTCCTCGCCCGCCACGGCGGTCGGCTGGACAGAGGCCGCCAGACGCCAGCCCTTGGTCGGATTCAGCGGGTCGTTGGAGTTGTCCAGATAGGCGCTGGTGCGCACCGTCACGATCGCCAGGTTGCGGTCGAGGGACACCCGCTGCGGTGGCAGGGACGTATAGTCGTAGCGGTTCTCGTTATAGTGACCCGCGTCCAGACCGACGCCATAGCTGAAGAAGGAGGTCTTGCCGATGCGCTGGCGCAGGTCGGCGTTCAGGACCACGGCGGCGCGGCGGTAGGCGTCGGTGTCTTCGTTCACCACGGCGGCGCTAAGGCCCAGGGTGCGGCCCGGCTTGCGCCAGTGGGGCAGGGACAGATCGGCGCCGATCCGGCTGTTGATGTCCGCCACGCGCGCTTCCAGACGCAGGGTGTCGGCGCGGCCGAAGCGATTGTAGCGCGTCTGGATCACATCGACGCCGACGCCCTCGGCGGTTGACCAGGTGGCGCCCGCTTCCAGAATGCGGCGGGGGCGATCCTGCAGGCTGACGATGACGGGGCGAAGACCTTCGGCCGTGACCTGATCCAGCGGCGAAAGGCCGACGCTGACGCCGTCATAGACGCCGGTGTCCAGCAGACGACGCTCCAACTCCGCAACCAGTTCGGGGTCATAACGCTGGCCTTCGGTCCAGGGCGCCAGATTGGCGACCCATTGCGGATTGGTGCGGCCGCGCGAATCGACCCGCACGCCGTTCAGCAAAACCAGCTTGCCGGAGTTGATGCGGTATTCCGGCGCGACGGTGAAGGTGGCGTGATCGACGACGACGCGGCGCGGTTCAGCCTTGGCGTCCGCATAACCGTCACGGGTGAGCGCGGCGACCAGTCGGCCTTCGCCCGCGATGACCTCGACCGCGCGGCCGGGGTCGCCGGCCTTCAGGCCGATGGCGTTCCTGGCTGCGGCGGCGGACTCTGCGTCAGGCGCGGGATCGATCCAGGTGACGCTGGGATCGGACAGCAGAAAACGGCGGCCCGGCTGGACCGAAACCACGGCGACAGGAGTGTCCTCGCCCTCGACCAGATCCTCGACCGTGGATTGATAATAGGCTTCCGAACGGAGCAGGGCCGTGGCGGATACGCTGGCGGCGCGCGCGCGGCGGCGGGCCTCGAAACGGCTGTCGGGGGCGGCGTCCACCTCGCCTACGGCGCGCTCCAGCGCCCGGCGCAGTTCGGTTTCCATGTCGCCGCGAATTTGGGCGCGCTGCTGGTCTGCGAAGGCGGGCAGGGCGCAGGCCGAGCAGGTGGCCATGGCGACGAGAAACAGGGAGGGTCTGAACGTCAAGCTTGAACCTTGGTCATCAGCGCATCGCGCTAGTCATGCCGATGCGCGCCGCCCGGATCGGACACGGCGCGTCGGCGGCCTCAATAGAAGAGGGTTTCGCTATCGGGCTGAACGGATTGGGCTGACGATTTTTCGGCAGGCGGCAAGGTTTCCGTGGCTGGCGGGGGCGTCGGGGTGGGATCGACGACGTTCGGAGCAGCGACAGGGGCTGCAGATTCTTCGGCTGCCGGAGCGTGAACCTCTTCTTCGGACACGGACATATCAGGGCGATCATCTGAGCGCGTCTGGTAATCGTCACAGCTCGCAAGTCCCGACGCACCCAACGCCGCAACGGCCAGAACGATAGTCATACGTCTCATCGATAAAGACTCCCCAAGGTCATGACCTTGTTCAACGCCCCCACGTCGTAGCTGTTCCATAGCGACGAAATGGCGTCTGGTCATCTCCACTTGGTGACGATCGTCTCAATATCGATGCGATTCGCCGATCCGCCCGGTTCGGGGCGTTCGCCGTCGAAGCGTGGAGCAGCGGCGGGCAGGCCGTCGATAAAGGTTTCCCGCGCCAGATTGTGCGGATGGGCGGGGGCTTCGGACAGGCTGAGGACCGGCGTCACGCAGGCATCAGTTCCAGCGAAATGGGCGGTCCAGTCGTCGCGGTCGCGGGTCGCGAACAAGGCGGCTAAGCGAGCGTGCAGGGCAGGCCAGGCCGAGAAGTCGTACTGAGGCGCCTCAGTTTCAGCGATCTCCAGACCAGCCAGAAGGGCCGCATAGAAGCGCGGCTCCAGCGCCGCCACGGCGACGAAGCCGCCGTCCCGACAGGCATAGCAGCGATAGAAGGGCGCGCCGCCGTCCAGCAGATTGGCTCCGCGCCGGTCGCTCCACATCCCCTGACTGCGCAGAGCCTGGAACAGACCGCCCAGCAGGGCCGAGCCGTCTGTCATTGCGGCATCGACAACGCGGCCCCGCCCGGTGGTCTTCGCCTCGATCAGGGCCGCCAGCACGCCTGTGACCAGCAGCATGGCCCCGCCGCCATAGTCGCCGACCAGATTGAGCGGGGGGCTGGGCGGGCGATCCGCGTCCCCCATCGCATGAAGCACGCCGCTGAGGCCGATATAGTTCAGGTCGTGGCCGACGGCATTGGCCAGCGGTCCGTCCTGCCCCCAGCCGGTCACACGCCCGAAGACCAGGCGCGGGTTGCGGGCGCTCAGCACGTCCGGGCCATAGCCCAGCCGCTCCATGACGCCGGGACGGAAACCCTCGATCACCGCATCGGCGCGATCGACGAGTTGCAGGATGTGCTCGCGATCCTGCGGTGACTTCAGATCGACCGGGGCGGCGGGCCGCCCCCGATGCAGGACTGCGCCGCCGACCTGGTCGAAGACCGCAGAGCCGGCTGATTCTGACCGCGTCAGCCGAAGCACCTCCGCCCCCAGGTCCGCCAGCATCATTCCAGCGAAGGTGACGGGGCCTAAACCGTCGAATTCGAGGATGCGCAGGCCATTAAGTGGTTTCATCCCCAAGGAGTATCTTTGAGCGGGCTTGACCGGAAGAGCGGATTGCAACAGAAGGCGCCCTTCGACGTTTCGGGCCGGTCCCGGACGACGTACGGTGCGTCCTTAGCTCAGTTGGTTAGAGCATCTGACTTTTAATCTGACTGTCAGATTGAATTGTCTGCACATTTTCCACAAACCAAGCTCAATCTGACCTCAACGATTTCAGCTGCTTGTGGATCAATAGCAAACCAATCTGCCGTGAACATTGCGAGAACATCGAGGCCGGTGTAATGCCCGTTTCCTTCGGTCGGTGGCGCGACGGAGGATGGAATGTCGGAACCCCTATCGACCGAAGAACTGATGCGCCTGGACGCCGAGCTTGCCGCCCGCGTCGTGCGCAATCCGCCGCCGCATCCCGGTCTGCCGGCGTCGCCGGGGCCGGGATCGAACGTCGCCTATGTGTCCAAGGCTGAGAACGACCGGCTGGTCAGCCAGGCCATCGCTATGGGGCCGGGACGGTTCCGGGTGCGATGACCAGCACGATTGCCGACCTCATAGATCGGCAGGCTAAGGTCTATTGGCGGTGCTCGGTTTGTGAGCAGACCGGCCCCGTCGATCTCAACGCCATCCTTGCGGTAAGGCCCGCCACCCTTTTGGATGACGGGCCTGTAGCAGAGCCTTGGGGCTCGACACTTTGAGTGGACGCCAGCGCGTGGCGTGGTAGGCTTCTGCCATGGAACGGACCATCACCGAATTCGCAATGACGAAGGCCCGCTTCGCTGAGATGGGGCTTGGGACTGGCCTCGCCGATGTTCGCGATGTTGAGTTGGACCTCGACGTAGCGAAAGGTCCGCATCGGTTGATGGGTAGCGACCAGCACCCGACAGACGACGCCTTGCTACTGACGCGCTGGATTTCGTCAGCTAGCTATCCCGGCTTCGGTCGGGTTTCAGGCGGCGGACACTCCAACCCGTTCATCCCCATAGTGTCGAAGAACCGGCACAGGCGCGCAACCTGCGCCGCCAGCCGATCCCCGCGCGCCTCTATGGCGATGTCATAGGCGTCCAGCGCGACCTCCGAATAGATCGCATCCGGCGCCAGAACCGGCTTGGGCTCAACGATCAGGTCCGCAATCGGCGGGAAGGCGAGACCCCTGCTGACGCAGCCGCTCACAAGCGAGGCGGACACGGCGAGGGCTAGGGGCAGCATCGGGAAGCGACTGGACCGCATTGGAAAGCTCCTTCTCGCGGGCGTTGATGGTGGAGTTGTCGTTGTGGCGTTCGCTGGCGGCTGTTTCCCGCGCCGTGGAGGCCTTAGCCTCAATCTTGGCGGCAGAGACCGCCTGACGGTCCTTTTCAGCCTGTACACCCCTGTATGAGCAAAAGGCTCCGACCAACAGGAAGGCGACGAGAACCCCGACGATCAGCCAGGCGGTCGGGGTGAGGGTGCGGATGATGGACTGGATCATTTCGCCAACTCGAAATGCGGGCCATCCAGCAGGGCCGTTCCCCCGGCCGCCTTGCGACGGGCTTTGTAGGCTTCGACCGCCGCCTTCATCGCCGCAGGTCCGGGCGGCAGGTCGTTCAGCCTGCGGTCCCACACCCCGCCCCAGGTGATCGTGACGCCAAGGGCCACGGCGACCTCTCGCATGGCGGCCGCGATCTCATAGAAAGGTTCGATGACCGCCCCGGCCTTCGTCCTCACCCGCCATTGATTGTCACCCCAGGTGAAAATGCCGTCGATGTAGGGAACGAGATCCAACGCCGTCGAGAACTCGCCGCCCTGCGGGATGATGTGCTTCGACGCCATCGTCTTGGACACGCCGCGCCGGACCTTCTCGGCCTGCTCGGCCCAGCTCCGCGACTGCTCCTCGGTCAGGCCGAAATCGACGCCGGATCGCGCCAACGCCGCCGTGGCCAAGGCCATCAAGCGCGGATCGACCGACCGCGCACGGTCCATCGACCGCTTGGAAAAGCGGAAGCTCATGTTCAATCTCCAGATTGTAAGGGGGAGTGCGT
>RCMZ01000920.1_pt1 | contig 11119 bp, 14 predicted proteins | sample 2041141 | NCBI WGS metagenome assembly RCMZ01 (sample SAMN09708263, study PRJNA481090) | Wastewater metagenome, whole genome shotgun sequencing project. | biome: sewage; isolation source: Davis station wastewater (DW) | place: Antarctica: Davis Station | collected 2010-03-01
GCGGTTAGAATTTAAACCCCGCGCAATCGGGTGAAGCCACCGGTCACGTTGTTAGCGAAATGAGCGGTCACGTTCACCGAAATCCGCAGCCATTGATAACCGTTCATCCCAAGCGGCCTATGACACCCTGGCGGAGCGAGGCGAAGCCGCAAGACAAGGCTCCAATCTGGGCAAGGTAGTGGCCGAAGGTGCCAACTCGGCGTTTACAGGTATCGATACGATTGCTCGAGCGTTCCGCAGCAGCTCAGATAGTGAAAAGCTCGACAACTACTATGACATTGGTATCAGTCAAGGGCTGAAGCCAGAGGAGGCGCAATACTTTGCTGCAAAAGCAACTGGTGAGTTCGGCGAGTCCCAAGGGGATGCTTATCGTGAGCTGAATAGCTACTACCGCAGCCAAGGCATCCGGGATGACAACTACATCGCCGGGGCTATTACTGCGATCGATGATGCTGCCAAGGCCCCTGAAAGCGGCTCCTATCCCACCCTGACGGCGCTCGCGGACTCAAGGGATGCTGTGCAGTACCAGGCGTACCAGGGCCCGTCGAACGAGGATGTTCCTCAAGTTCCAACCCAGGCTCCGGCCCCACAACCAGCCAGATCTGTTCCACCACCTGCTCCATCACCATCCTCGGCGGAACCCACCAACCTCAAACCTCAGCGACCGACAGGGATCAATGCTGACTAGATGACATAAAGCTGAAACGACAAGGCCGGGATTCCCCGGCCTTTTTCTTACCCAACTGCATATTTTACCCCTTGAAGATTTCAGTCAGCCGATCCTTCACCGCCTTTGCGATTTGCTCTCGGAACAGGAACAACAAAACAGACAGACCAACGCTCACACCGACCGCCTCAGCACCCAAGCGGGCGAACACAACGATGTTGATCAAGAGCATCACCATGATGCCGAAAAACTCAGCATTCGCCTTTGCGCCAGTGAGGACCTGTTGCTCAGTCAGCATCCACTTGGGCGACAGGCAAAACGGACAAACCGAGGACTCAGGGTCACGGCCACCAACAGGGATGCCGCTGATGTAGAAAGGGGCGCTCGTGATGACCTTCGGGACCATCATCTTCTTGCAGCACTGGCACTCAACTTTGTCGTTTCGCATCTCGTTCACCATTCAATTCATCTCATAAACATAATCTCACTACCAGGCAGAAACCCAAACAGAAAGCCCCAACCAAGGGGAGCAGGGTTTGCGAATAGCTTCTCGTGGATGGGATTCAGTGGTTGCACCAGATGCATCGGCCGGGCTTGAGCGCGTAACGAGCATTGATCTCCTTGCACTTGCTGCATGGGGTGAGAGTGATGTCTCCGGTCTTCATTGCGTTGCTGAGCTGGTAGCCATTGGAAGGGGAGATCATATCGCTGGCCTCGACGCCAACCGCTTTACACAGCTCCACATACTCACGATGAGCCGCAACCACCGCGCGAGCATTCGTCCGCCGAAGAGGATTGTCGGCGAGCAGCCTGTACACAGTGAGGTAGAGCAGGCTGTGAAGAGGGCTTTCAGCCAGTGTCTTATTCGGTGCCTGTATGCGCCCGCTTTGGGACTGGACAAGGGGGGTATCCCGTAGCAAGGAGCGCTTCATCCGAACTACCTCGTCTGCATTCAATCCTGTCCATTGCGCGACCAGCTTCGGCTGTAGCTTCTGCTGAAGCAACTCGGTCGCAACCACATCGAGGGGCATCGTAGACGGATAGTCTTTAACCCGGCCTATGCCACTTACGCCAGGCTTCAGGAAGTACCGAAGGTCGCCAAGCAATACGGTGGTCACGTCTCTCAGTTGATCATCTGGCGATGATATGTTCATCCTCAGCTTCCTGAGGTTGCACCTGGTGCCAATCGAGAACCCGCCGCGGCTCACCAGCATCATGCGAGAGTCGAAAGATCCTGCCTCGAACACCCGATACCCAACATCGTCGAGGCCTACAGCCAGAATAGGGCTTGTTTCGTTGACGCGGGAGAAATGACAAAACTCCATGAACATGACCATCTTGTTGCCAATCTCCCTGAACTCCTCATCGTCCAGGTAGCCCCTGCCGACTTTCAGGGTGTTGTAGTGAACACGGTAGAGAGAAACGGGAAGGGCATCTACAGCGTTCAACTGACGCTGGTTCGCGCTCAAAGACGAAAGCCAAACCATATCGCTTTGAGTCAAGCGCTGCTCGGCGAGAATGACATTGAAATCCCGCAAGCCAGATGTCAGCCAGCGCAGACCCATTTGTATCATCGATGCGTTGATCTTAACTCGCATGTCCCTGCCCTTACTTTAAACGCTGTAGTGAACGCCAAATGCTGAGCACATTACTCGCATACTCGCGTGCGTCAAGTTCACGCTTTGGGTTTCGTGTATGGTACCCACCAATAGCAAGTTGCATATCGACAGGATATTGAGCAATCGACTCGCAAAGTATCTGAGCACCAACGCGGATGTTCACCTCGGGGTCAAGAAGAAACTCCGGGCGCGCTACTCTATTGCCGTTCCAACGATAGTTTATTTGCATAATCCCTATGTCGGTGAGGATGTCTTCGGCAATATATTTGCCGAGTACAGCCTTGGCATCCATGTAGGTATTAGGGTACAGAGCGCCACTAGGTTCATTGCGAAGCGCAAACGGGTGTGGTGCAATCATCCCTTTTCCGGCAGATGTTTTAGATTCCTTTAGAGCTAGTGAATATAGAAGCAGAGGGTCCGGCTTGCATGCGGAGGCCATTGACGCTCGCTCCCACATCGTTCCTTTTAATGAAAAGCCATTAGCTTTAGCGCTCACTGAAGTACCTATGGCAATGCATGCAGATACTGCAATAAAAGAGCTGATACGGATGTTAAACATTTGCCCCCCTTATCCAGCTGGCAACTGGACGAGAGGCTGGCTCATTACTGACTTGTTCTTTTTTGTCATCAGCAACAATATTATCTTGCTGAGTATCTGCTTGCTTGCTTTTAGCATCGTCGGCCGCACTAATCATGCTTAGATATAGCGCTGCCATTGCAACAAGTCTTTTACCCCGATAATCGGGGTCAATAGTTTCAAGATGCGCGTGCAATTCTTGTGTCGCTGGCGTGACTCGACATTGTAGTCTCATCGTTTTATCCACATTCCCTCCTTAGCGCGTCCTTGCGCACCCGTTAAATTAAGAGCGTGCGATATGCCAGAAACCTTCGGCATTGCTTTTTACGCTGTTCACGGGCTTGACTACCAATGCATCGGGAAATTCTTTTCTGGCAAATGGCTCATACAATGAGGCTCCCCCACCGCCGAGGATCACACAGTCGATAGCACGGCCCTTCAGGAATCGAAGTCCTTGCTTAATCTCAGTGAAAACGGATGGGATAACACGTTCAGCAGCACGCTCTAGATATTCTGCAAGCTCAACCTTGCGGCCATAAATCAGGATGTATGACTTACCCGACTGGAGCGCATGTTCAATCTTTTCTACGCCAGGAATACCGCCATGATCCTTCGCAATCTCTTCATTGCACGCTTCAAGTACAACAGACATAGCCTTGAGGCTGCTGCTGCTGGAGTTGACTACCAGCTCGCGATGGTCAAATACGACCCAATCAACACTGAAAAATCCCGGATCGATAATGATCGAAACTGACTCCTCAATAACTTCCGATGCATCTGAGTTGCAGTAGATCTCTGTCAGAGTCCCGATCGGCTGAGCAACAACCTCTACTCGCTTAACGGTAACCTCTCGCTTTGGCGTAATGCGATGTGTCCCAGTCATACGCTTTACTAGGGCTTCCACATAGGCCTTATCGCGAGCCTGCGAGACAGGAAGGCCAGTTACTAAGCAGTCAATCACGTCTTTATCACCCGCAGCATGCAGCAGAGCTCCCTTAAACAGGGCCTCATAGGCGTGCGAAGACGTGTAATCCTCGTGCAGTTCTCGTCCATCCTGAACACGGCCGGGCGCGGCAAATGCCACCCAGGGCGCTCCATCAACCTCCACGATTACTTCACCAGCGCGTAACCCAGAATCCCCAGGCAGAACGCTCAAGGGAGCGGCCTGCGAGGGGCGAATAATCGACTCCGGATGCCCATCCCCACTGCCAAAAACGCCAATCACGTTGCTGTAACCAATATCCAGACCTAAGGCGTTACCCATTCGAATGCCGCTCCCAGCAAAAAATGACAAAAGAAGTGCGTCAGATGACGACGCGAATGACCCCGCAGCACATGAAACCCCACATCCAAAGAATCCCAAGCGCTATATCTGCATCACCCGGTCACCAGATGACGACGCACCGTAATAATCAGCCTTCCTGAAAGCTTTGGGCTTCGTTTTCAGGACGTTTTAGCGTCTGAAAACGATCCACGCCTTCTCTGTCGACCCGCAAAATGCTCCCATCCACAAAGGAGCAACATATGAACTCACCCTCTGAAGCCCCCAAGCACCCAGCAGTAGCGGAGCTTGATCGCGTCTATTCCAGCCTTGTCGGCCGAGCGGAGGAGCTGCGCGACTCTTTCTTCCAGACAGCCCTTTCACTGCACGCAGGTAAGCCAGGGCACATACCGATCGTGATCCGTATCCGGCAATCCAGCCCGAATGCCGTCACCATCGAATGGGCGAAAGTCATTTTGCCGAGGCTCAAGGAAGGCGAAGCCAAGAAACCGCGGGTCATCCGGACAATCAACAAGGGTCAGGGAAGCAAGTATCCGGTCTCGTCGTTCTCATTCGTCAAGGAGCCCTTGAAGAACATCGTTCGGGCCTACGAAATCCAGCTCGCCGAGATCCGGGAAACGTGCTCGGTCATTCAGCGAGTCCGCCGTCAGCTTGTCCCTGCGGTGAAGAAAGCTGGCGTGGTTGACGGCTCGATTTCTGCGTTCATCACTCATGATTACCCCGCAACGTCCGACTAAGCGAGTCGCCTGGGAACTGTGCCGAAAAATGGTGGAGCCCAACAAAATCAAGGGCTCCGACCTACAACACCTCTTCACGACACCCCTTCACGACACCCTTCGACGATGACGACACCTCTTCACAGTACCGTTTGCTGCAAACTGACCCGGCTGAATAGCCGCGACGCCTTAGCGGGCGGGCGTTTCAGGCCAGCAACACCCCTTCACAACACCCCTTCACGACACCCCTTTGGCGATGACGACACCCCTTCGCGGCAACCATCTGACGTGGATATCGCTACACGCCCCGTTGCGCGGGCCTTTCAGAGTGGCGCGCATGAAACTAGCCCCAATGCGATTTTCTCTCTATGTGAGGTGAACCGTCAGACTCCCATAAGCAAGCGAGGTGGTGTGAGGGTGGTTTTCCTGAACCTGTGTCGCGAAGCGGGTGAAGGGGGTGTAACGGAAGTGAGCAAGCACCTGCGGGCAGGGAGAGGGCGGGCAGCGGATTCGGAGCGCACTAAATCCTTGGGATTGATTGCGATGGTGGGAGCATTGGCACAGCGCAAATTTGCGGGCTGGAGTAAGCAGCCAGGATTGAGAGGGAGTAAATCTCATGCTCGGGAGCGAACAACTGGAATTACTGCTTGGATCAATCGGCGCATTGAGTGCCGGGTTAGCAACCGCCTGGCTGACCTACTACGGATCGAGGTATGTACTCAGCGATGCGAAAACCGACTGCGCGAAACTGCGGGCGGCGATGAAAGCCTTGGCTGGCAAATCTGCGAGCGTAAGGGGAGGGCCTAGCGAATGATCTTCGCGAACCTGCCATACCTCGGAGCATGGACATCAGCAATCCACGGGATGATTTTCACTGGCATGTGCATTACCGGCATCGCTTGCTGCGTAAGCTTGTCGATCAAGTCAGCATTGGTTGTCACCAGCGTGATATCGAACATAAAGAGCCGGCGAAACACGGCAATGAACAGGCGGTGACATTTGGAGTTTAGAAAAAGAGATGGCGGCAGGTTATTCCCGCCGGTGCTACCAAACGGCGATTTCATAGGCGTTGCCCATGGGAGCCAACTCCGGCAGGTTCTTTTTTCAGTGCGGGATGACGGCCTGTACGGGGAGGGTGTATTTCTCCTATGGCACGAAATATCCGGCGTATCCATCACTGACGCCAAAGGATTCCAGATTCGGAGCGGAAAATATGCCAGCGGCGGAATTGGATTTTACGCAGGGGCATCTGCTCTGCTCGATTTGACTGGGGAAATCGTTACCCGGATAGATGGATACACTGTCGACTACTGCCTGATGAACCGAATCAGTTACGAATCAAACAGGAAGATCTAGTTCGATGCTGCGTTCGTGCGCTTTTAAACGTGTCGCGAAGCGGATGGATGCATGTTGTTAAGGTGAACCACAAATTTAGGGACAAGGGGATTTTATGTACGGCGTTAATGAGTTGATCGGGGCCAGCGGTAGTTTTTCTCTTGAAGGATACAACCTCCCTGCGGATAAGGAGTTGTCTGAGGAAATATTGGAGGTGCTGCATGCAGACATTCCGGGCAGTCATGATCTCCTAATTGCAATCGTACTCACTCAGGAGTGCGCAGGGTTGCGTGAGCGGAGTTCTATGGCGATGGCGGTAGTGCTTAGTGAATACGAGTCAACGCTCGGGCAAGCGGATGCGTTGCGAGCAAGAACGTTTTTTGCCGCCGCTATCACAGAGCTGAAGATGGTTCTCGATGAACTTAAAGACCAGCCGCAAGCAGAACAGGAAAAAGTGTTGTCGCGTTTGGGGGAGTATTTCGGGGCTGGCGTCCAAAAGTTGGACACCTCTTTTGAGGGGATGGAGCAAGTATACTTGCTGAGCAACCCCAATACGGGGAGATATTGGTTGTCGCTGAAGCGTCATGCTTAATAATGTGTCGCGAAGCGGAGGATTGAGCGGTGAGTGAGTGCGCGACTGGAGACAAGAATAAGCGCGCTCGCGCACTGGACAGAATCAAGAAATGTTTTGCGCTCGCCAAATCCAGCAACCCGCATGAGGCCGAAGCAGCAATGCGGCAAGCCCGCAAACTTATGGATAAGTTCAAGCTGGAGATAGGCGATGTGCATGCCACCCAGACGGAAGAATTTTCCCTGCGGATCGGTAAAGCCAAAAGCGTTCCGCCACAATGGATTCGCATGTTGTCGATGACGGTTTCTAAAGCGTTTGGCTGTGTGAGTTTCTACAGCTATGGCCCTGACGGGCAATCGCTGATTTTTATTGGAGAAATCGGTAGCGCTGAAATGTCGGCCTATGCGTATGAGGTGCTTATCCAGCAAATGAAAGACTCCAAGAGAAAATACCTCTCAGGAGTCAGTATTCAGGGCACAGTTCAAAGGCGCAAAGCGGGGGTGCTGTATGCGGAAGCATGGATCATCGGCGTACACAAACGAGTAGAGGAATTTTCCGGCATTACGGAAGAAGTGGAAAGGGCAATCCACGCTTATACGCAGAGAAATTATCCAGGTGTTCCGGTCACAAAGATGAAACGCCGAAAACTGGATATGGATGCGTACCGAGCCTACATTCAGGGCAAAAGGGACGGTGAAAGCGTTTCTCTGCACAAACCCATGGGGCGTGACGAGCACAGGCAGTTGGAGTTGGAATGACGCAGGGCCCAGGAATAAGTCCCGCTCGAGCGGGATTTTTTTCGCCCGAGGTTTGTCCCCTGAAAGTGGGGGTAAGCCTGTGGATAAAGTCCTGGCGTGGCGGCCTGGAAACGCTCCCCCGGCGATGCTCAAATTTCAACCATCCGGGCGAAATTCGACATCACACTTGACGTTCGCAATCGAGACAGAGATATTCCCCTCGGCACACGGGTAGGTGCCTGCCGTCCACATTGGCAAAGCGAAAGCACTACCGACAAACCAACGGAACCCTTATGGGTGCTCCGAAGTGGACACAGAGCATCAGCCTTTGGAGGCTGCCGTATGCAAAACCCAATCACACTCCGCGATATCGAAAACCTCAAAAAGCTCGCCAAACAGGCAAAGGCCCTTCACCCAGGACTGAGCCATGCGCAGCGCCTCAACCTGATGGCGCAGCATCATCTTCAAGCACGCAGCTATCACGAAGTTCGTAAGTGGGTCGCTCGCTCGTTAGAGCAGCACTACGAGCGGAAGGACGGTGGCGTGGTCTACTGCAAGCTCTGCCGCTTTTCTTTCGTCCCCGATGTAGCCGAGGACTCGACTACTCACGAGAAGCGTCACCTCAATTTTGAGGACGCTCTTTTCTCCCTCGGAGCGTTACCAGCTGCACATGCCACCCGAGAGCAAAGGAAACGCGAGGCGCATAACCTGATCCATTCCGCACCGTCCGCCGGCGAGGAACTGGCTGGAGTCGAGCAGCTGGTCAACGCCTGGTATGACCGTTCGCTGGAATCCGCGATCGGCAATGGCGACTGGAAGAAACACCCGAGCCTTGCCGAGTATGCCGCGATGATCGTTCCAACCGTTGAGGCCTGGTTGCGGCAGAGCAGGGTGTTGTACCTGTCCAAATACGGCTGCAATCGAGGCGTGATCCCAGAGGGTCAGACAACGTGGGTTCAGCCTGAAGGCTGATAGGGTTGGGTCTTTTGGGGAAGCTGCGACAATCGGCACGTTGATTGATCCCATCTTCCCCAGGACTTCCCACATGAGCCGAGATACCTACGAAGCCAACATCGCCTTCATCGACCAGACGGTAAAGCGCCTGGAACGCAATGAAGTGAGCATCGACGAGTTGGAGACCCTTGCTCGCGAATTTGCGGATGCCCGTAAGTTCTGCGCCGACCGGCTTACCCGCATCGAGGGCGTTGTTCAAGCGACCTTGGGCGCTGAAGAGGGACAGGCCGGTGAGCGCACCTGATCCGATTGAGCAGCACCTCACTCTCAGCGCATACCTTACCCAGATCCAGAAGGCCATCCGTGCTGCGGTGCCAGACAGCTGCTGGGTTGTTGCAGAACTCAGTGACTTCAAGCGCCGCCCGAACGGCCACTGCTACATGGACATCTTGGAGTCGCGTGATGAAGCCGAGGTCGCGAAGGCACGGTGCACCATGTTTGCGAACGTCGCCGGCAAGGTACTTGGTGAGTGGCAGCAGGCAACCGGAGGCCTGCCCCAAGCAGGAATGAACGTCCTGCTGAAAGTGAGGGCAGATTTTTCCCCTCAGTTTGGCTTCTCCCTGATGGTCACCGGCATCGACCCGAGCTACACGCTGGGTGACATGCAGGCCAAGATGCAGAAGATCATTGCCTCCCTGAAGGAGCGGCAGTGGTTCGACCTACAGCGGGGACTTCCCTCTCCAGGGGGGTTCTGGCGCGTTGCGGTTGTGGCTCCGCACGAGGCTGCTGGGCTGGCCGATTTTCGGCGTGATGCAGAGCAGTTGGCTGCGGCCGAGGTGTGCGGCTTCGAGTATTTCTCAGCGACGTTCCAGGGGCGTGATGCATCAGACAGCATCCGCTCTGCGTTGCGGACGGTTCATGAGCAACATCAACAGCAGCCATTCGACGCCGTATGCATCATCCGCGGGGGTGGGGCGAAAAGCGATCTGGCCTGGCTCAACGACGCGAACCTTGCGGCTTGGGTGTGCCGGTTGCCTGTGCCGGTATTCACCGGCATTGGGCACGAGATCGACGAATGCGTGCTTGACCTCGTGGCACACCGCCGGTTCGACACACCATCGAAGGTCATCGGGTTCATCAAAACAGCGCTCATGTCTGAGGCCTCAACTGCTCGGGCTCAGGTCGAGCGGGCCAACGGCATGATCTTGCGCCTGGTGTCTGGGCAAGCCCCGCATCTGGATCGCGCTTGGAGCACCTTCAGCCGGCGGGTGACGGAAACGCTCCATGGGGAGCATCGGCAACTGTTGCAACAGCAAAGCAGCCTCGACAAAGGCCGAGACCGCCTCCTCAGTCAACAGCGCATGGCCCTCCAGCTCGCGCAGGATCGATTTTCAAGGCTCGGGGCTGGTCTGTGTGTAGCTGAGCGCCAAAGGGGGCTGTTTGCCGCCTCGAGGGTGGCTTCCCTGAGTAGGGCGCTGATCGCCAAGGAAATTTCGCGCCTGGAGCTTGCATGCACGGTCTACGACAAGACAAATCCGCTTGCACTGCTCGGGAGAGGCTTTGCCTTAGTCCGTGGCCCTGGTGGGGAGATAATCAGCAGTGCCCAGCAGGCTCGCGATGCAGGCAAGCTGGATCTGGCCTTCGCCGATGGCCATGTCATCGCCGCAGTTGAGGATCGCTGAATATGGCTAGTCGCGGCCAACCTTACACCCCATGCAAGCTGTACATCGATGGCGCTGGCGACCTGAGCGCTGGCGACTACATCCTCACTTCCGGTGGCTCGGCCTACCTGGTGCAGGCTACTCGGCCCAGCCCGAGCAAACCTGAGCGCCTGTATCTGGATTGCCTGCGCTGGCCACCCGATCAGATTCCCGAGGACGCCAGGTGCTACCAGCTCAACTGGTACCGGCGTTGAGAAAGTGTGACCTTCGGCTGGCCTGGCATACACTGGATAGCTGGGCCCGCCGCCGGCGATAGTGCTGGTGGCGGTCGACGATGTTCATTTCACCGAGATAAAAGTGTGAGCGACCCGGTTCTTTACATCCCACTGCTGGCTTCACAGGCCGACATCTTGGTTGATCCGAGTAGTTCTGCTCGTGTCCTACTGGGGCAGTGGGACGTGCCCCAAGTGGCTTCGGTGGCTGTCATCCAGAATTTACCGGCCCTGGACGGAAAGCCGAAAAGCGAAATGCTCGTTGAGAAGGCCCTGGCCGAGTTGATCTCAGTCGGAACGGAACTGAGCCAAACGCATCCACCTGGTACGTTTTCTAGCCTGATTGCCGGCCGATTTAAGCGAGAGTTGTTTGAGCGAGGGCTGGCGCTTATGCCTCGGCTGCGGCTGCGCTTCCTGGATGAGGAGACGCTGGACGCGAAGCAATTCCTGAATGGTGGCCACTGGGACTTCAACTTCTGTGCGGCGCACACCCAAAAGCTCAACCCGCTCAAGCATTCGTTCGAGACCCCATCGGGGAAAACAATTTCTCTGTCGAATCAGCAGAGCCGGACGTTTCGCGTTATTCACGCCGAACCCGATGAGAGCATCCATATCCAGGGCCTGGCTGGTACCGGCAAGACCCACATGATCGAACGCTTGGTGGACTCGCTTTCATCATGTCGACCACTCGTGCTGGCGTTCACCGCGGTGCAGCTCCAGGCCCTGAT
>RCMZ01000921.1_pt1 | contig 11115 bp, 8 predicted proteins | sample 2041141 | NCBI WGS metagenome assembly RCMZ01 (sample SAMN09708263, study PRJNA481090) | Wastewater metagenome, whole genome shotgun sequencing project. | biome: sewage; isolation source: Davis station wastewater (DW) | place: Antarctica: Davis Station | collected 2010-03-01
TCCAGAGCGATCTGGGACACGTGGACCAGGCCGTCCTTGGCGCCGAAGAAGTTCACGAAGGCGCCGAAATCAACGACCTTCACGACCTTGCCGGAGTAGATCATGCCGGGCTCGGGCTCGGACACGATCGACGAGATCCAGTTCTTCGCGGCGTCGATCTTCTCTTGGTCGGAGGCGGCGATCTTCACGGTGCCATCGTCTTCGATGTTGATCTTGGCGCCGGTCTTTTCGACGATCTCGCGGATGATCTTGCCGCCCGTGCCGATGATGTCGCGGATCTTGTCGGTCGGAACCTTGATCGACTCGATCTTGGGCGCGAACTCACCCAGTTCGGTGCGGGCGCCGTCGATGGCCTTGTCCATCTCGTCGAGGATGTGCAGGCGGCCGGCCGAAGCCTGAGCGATGGCCTTGCGCATGATCTCTTCGGTGATGCCGGCGACCTTGATGTCCATCTGCAGCGAGGTGATGCCTTCGCGCGTGCCGGCCACCTTGAAGTCCATGTCGCCCAGGTGATCTTCGTCACCCAGGATGTCGGACAGGATGGCGAACTCGCCCGAGGGCTCCAGGATCAGGCCCATGGCGATGCCCGAGACCGGACGGATCAGCGGAACGCCCGCGTCCATCAGAGCCAGCGACGAGCCGCAGACCGTGGCCATCGAGGACGAACCGTTGGACTCGGTGATCTCGGAGACCAGACGGATGGTGTAGGGGAAGTCTTCCGACGACGGCAGCATCGGACGGATCGCCCGCCAGGCCAGCTTGCCGTGACCGATTTCGCGACGGCCGGCGCCGCCCATACGACCGGTTTCACCGACCGAATAGGGAGGGAAGTTGTAGTGCAGCAGGAACTTCTCTTTGTAGGTTCCGCTCAGGGCGTCGACGTATTGCTCGTCTTCGCCGGTGCCCAGGGTGGCGACCACAATGGCCTGGGTCTCACCACGGGTGAACAGGGCCGAACCGTGGGTGCGCGGGAAGACGCCGACTTCCGAAACGATCGAACGCACCTTGTCCAGGGCGCGGCCGTCGACGCGGTGGCCGTTGTCGATGATGTCGCGACGCAGGACGTTGGCTTCACATTCCTTGAAAGCCGTGGCGAACTTGGCGGCTTCGACACCGTCAGGTTTTTCTTCGGTCTTCACCAGGGCCTCGGCGGCCTTCTTCTTGGCGGCGCCGACGGCGTTGTGACGGTCGTGCTTGGCGACGTGGGTGTAGGCGGCCTTGATGTCTTCGCCGACCAGGCCCTTGATCGAGGTGACGATGTCGGAAACGTCGTCAGCCTGGAAGTCGAAGGGCTCCTTGGCGGCGTGTTCGGCCAGTTCGATGATCGCGTCGATCACCGGCTGCATGCCGCGATGCGCGAACATCAGGGCGTTCAGCATGATCTCTTCCGACAGCTCCTTGGCTTCGGATTCGACCATCATCAGGGCGTCCTGCGTGCCGGCGACGACGAGGTCGAGCTGGCTGTCAGGCAGTTGGTCCAGGGTCGGGTTCAGGACGTATTCGCCGTCGATGTAGCCCACGCGCGCGGCGCCGATGGGGCCCATGAAGGGAACGCCCGAGATGGTCAGGGCGGCCGAGGCGGCGACCATGCCCAGGACGTCGGGATCATTTTCCAGATCGTGCTGCAGAACGGTGATGACGACCTGCGTCTCGTTCTTGAAGCCCTTGACGAACAGGGGGCGGATCGGACGGTCGATCAGGCGGGAAACCAGGGTTTCCTTCTCGGTCGGACGGCCTTCACGCTTGAAATAGCCACCGGGGATCTTGCCCGCGGCAAAGGTCTTTTCCTGGTAGTTGACGGTCAGCGGGAAGAAATCCAGGCCCGGCTTGGGGGCGCGGCCGTAAACGACCGTGGCGAGGACAACGGTCTCGCCATAGGTGGCCAGCACAGCGCCGTCAGCCTGGCGCGCGATGCGGCCGGTTTCCAGCGTCAGCGGGCGGCCAGCCCAGTCGATCGTCTTGCGTTTGATATCGAACATGTTTCGTCTTTCGTATCCCGGGCGGCGTATTCCGCGCGGGGTGTCCCAGTATCGGGATCCCCATCAGTGGGGTGGATGCGTCGGGCGTTTGTCCTTCGATCCATGGACCGCCGCGCCATCGCGATCAGTCCAGAAGTCTTTGAGGACTGTTACCAAGCCCTCGCGTCATATCCTGAAGCCGCAAACCGGGCTTCAGCGCCATTTTCGTCCGGCGGCGCGCCGGTAATCTAGGCTCATCAGGCGAAGCGGAAAACCGCGTGCCTCAACAGGCCTCTGGATGCGGAAAGAGGCGCGGACATGGCCCGCGCCTCGAAACTGTTCCGCGTCTCTGCGCTTAGCGGCGCAGGTTCAGCTTGGTGATCAGGGCGGTGTAACGCGCCTTGTCGACCTTGGTCAGGTGGTCAAGAAGACGACGACGCTGCGAGACCATCTTGAGAAGGCCGCGGCGCGAGTGGTTGTCTTTCTTGTGCGTCTTGAAGTGTTCGGTGAGGTTGGCGATGCGCTCCGACAGGATCGCGACCTGGACCTCGGCCGAGCCGGTGTCGCCAGCGGAGCGGGCGTTTTCGGCAATGACTTCGTTCTTGCGTTCAGCAGTAATCGACATCGTAGAACTCCCAGTGCGCTAACGCTCGGCCTTCGAGGCCTCGCTGCTTGAGCGCGGGTTGGTGTCCCCTTCAGCGCCCCGAGAGGTCGCGTCAGGCGAGATTAAATACGCGGTCGGGTTCGAAGCGACCGGCCCGCATCTGACCGAGAGCGACGAGGGTCTGACCCTGAAAGGCGGAAACGGTGCGGGAGTCGCCCGAAAGGCGGCTCTTGAGCGTTTCGACCTGTCGGGGGAGCAGAACGATCGGTCGTCCCTGACGAAGCGAGAAGGCGTCCTGATCCGTCACGGCCAACTCCGGGATGTCGTCCAGGGCGGTCGCGACGGGAAGCAAGCCTTCCGAGGCGGCGTTCCTATGCACCAGATCGGTCAGGAAATCCAGAGTGACGGCGTTTTCGACCGAAAACGGCCCCACCCGCTCGCGGCGCAGCGCGGAAACATGCCCCTCGGCCCCCAGCATGATCGCCAGATCGCGCGCCAGCGAGCGCACATAGACGCCCTTGCCGGTGCGGATCGTGATCTCGACATGATTGGCGTCGGGCGCGTCGGTGACGGCGGCCTCGTGGATGGTGACGCGGCGGCTTGCCAGTTCGAACTCGACACCGTCGCGGGCCAGGTCATAGGCGCGCTGGCCATCGACCTTGATGGCGCTGAACTGGGGCGGGGTCTGGTCGATCTCACCGACAAACGACGGCAGAGCGGCGCGCACGGCCTCGACCGAGGGACGCACATCCGAACGGCCCAGGATCTCGCCTTCGCGATCCACCGTGGCGGTCGAAATCCCCCAGTTGATGCTGAAGCGATAAATCTTCTCCGCCTCCATCATGAAGGGGACAGTCTTGGTCGCCTCGCCGAGCGCAATCGGCAGGATGCCCGAGGCCAAGGGATCCAGCGTGCCCGCATGACCAGCCTTCTGGGCATTGAACAGACGGCGGACCTTGGTCACCGCATCGGTCGAACCCATCTCGAACGGCTTATCCAGACAGACCCAGCCGTTGACGACATCGCCCTTCTTCTTGCGCGCCACGACTTATTCTTCCCCCTCCGGGGGAAGTGGCGGCGAAGCCGACGATGGGGGCTCCTCACCTGCGTTGCGCGTAGGGTTAGCCCCCTCCACCGCTTCGCGGTCCGCTCCTTGCCGCGCCTCTGGCGCGTCTGCCTCGACCCCCGATGGGGGAGGAACAAGAGCCACATCGGCGCGGACGCGCGGGTCGTCCAGAAGGCGGTTCAGGCGCTCGGCGGCTTCGAAACTGACGTCGTGACGGAAGCGAAGATCGGGCGTGAAACGCATGTCGATGTGACGACCGAGGGCGCCGCGCAGAAATTTGGCGTGGTCATTCAGCGCCTTGATGATCTCGTCGATATGGCCCGCCGTATCGGAGGTCTCGACGCCCGCGCCCAGCGGTTCAACAAAACAGGTGGCGTGTTTGAGGTCGGGCGACAGGCGCACCTCGGTCACGGTGATCGAGACGCCGATCAGGGCCGGATCGCGGATTTCATTCTCGCGCAGCACCTCGACCAGGGCGTGGCGGATCATTTCCGAGGCGCGCAGCTGGCGCTGGCTGACGGTCCCGGCCTTGGCGGCGGGTTTGGATTTGCGGTTGCTCATGCTCATGCCTTGTCGTTTGCCGGGGATCGGACCCGGCGGTGAAACGAAGGCGCGGGGTCTAGGCCCCGGCGGCGCTGATGTCCAGCCGCCTCGGCGCCAGGGTCCGCCTCAGCACCAGGGCATGTCGGGCGGCGAGACCGGATCATAGACCTCGCCGACGCGGGCATAGGTCACGACCGGGCCCTTCTTGTCCCCCGTCCTGTCATAGCGCAGCCGAAAGGTGCGGCCCTTTTCGCCGGGCTCCAGCACGCTGTCATAGCTCGGGCCGGGCTCGTCTTTTGACGCGTCCTCATAGCTGGTGTGCAGAGTTTCGGCGCGCAGGATGGGGCGTTGCAGCGTCAGCTCGACCACATCGGTCCAGCCGCAGCTATACCCCTGCCAGGTCCCGCCCGCCGTTGTGATCAGGGCCGGTCCCGGCATCAGGTCGTTGCGGATATTCCAGTCCGGCGCGGCGCCCCAACTGCCGCCGGTCAGGAAGTTGGGCCAGGCGCCCGTGCGCTCGAACCCCTGCGGCGTCTTCTTCAGATAATGGATGCTGAGCGCGCCAGAGGCGGCGTGATACTCCTCCCCCTGACCGCTGGAGATGAAGGCATAGGCGTCGCCGCCCAGAGGCGTGAGCTTGCCGCCTTTATAGGTATAGCGGCTGTCGTTGCCCGCCTTGTCCGACGCCTTGACCTGCGGCGGCGGCCCGCCCCAGGCGGCGCGGAAGGCCAGGGCCAGCTCCTGTTCGGGCGTAAGGGTGGGTGCGAGCGCGGACGCAGCGGTCGACGCAGGCGCCGCCGCAACCGGCGCCTCTGCCTTGATCGGGGCTTTGATCGGCTCGCGACGCTCGCAGGCGGACAGGGCCAGAGGCGCGCCCAGCAGCAGGACAAGAACGGCCCCTTTGAGCGGTGTCGTAAGAGGTGCGCGCGTCGTCATCCGGACAGTCTGACCCGCAACCGGCGATCCTGTCCACACCAAGCCGACCTAGGCAGCAGGCGCGCGATCCGCCGTCTTGCCGACCTCGCCTGAGGTGATCGCCCAAAAGGGCCGGATCGCCAGACCGCCCGCATTGAGCACCTCGGCGGCCCAGTGATTGCAAAGATGCAGGACCGAGAACGGCTCGTCAGAGGCAAGGAAACGCACCGGATCGCCGGGCCGCGTGGCGACGATCCGGGGCGCGCCGCTCGACATATCCAGCGACCTCTCAATGCGAACTCTCATGCCATCAAAGGCGCCCGCCGAGACAATGATGCGGCGACGGCCCTCGGGCAGGAAGGCGATTTCGGGCGCCTGGGTCTCAGGCCTCAACATCAGGACCGAGGCGTTGCCCGGCGCAAAAAAGGCCCGCACCCCGTCGGGGATGCGAGCGGATATCGGCCGCTGGTCGACATAGAATTTGGCGTCGCCCCACCCCACCAGCACCCAGTCGCCGGGTGCGAGTTCATCGACAGCAGTTTTCAGCGGACCAGGCTGCGTGGTCAGGGCTGATCGCGGCGCGACGAAATCGGTGTGGAAGCCATTGTCGAGCACATAGACCGGGACGTTCGGCCCCGACTGCATCTGGTCAACCGGCGCGCCCGCCCGCACCCAGGTCGCCAGCGCCAGCATCAGCCCGACAAGGGCGGCCAGACCAAACAGCCAGACAGTGCGCATCTTTAGGCGCCTAGGGTCGAACAGGAATGCCGCTGTCGGTGTCGCGCGTCCCGCGACCGGGCGGCAGGGCCCATTCACCGCGATAGTCGTAGGACAGTTCGACACAGTGGCGGAACTGGCCGTCGGGCCAGCGTCCAACCGCATGAATGGTCAGGGGGCGCACGGCGCGCACCTGACCCAGGATCAGATAGGTCTGGTCGGCGCTGGGGCAGAGGGCGCGACCCAGCGCCCGACCGTCGCCCTCAATGGGGATGGTGTAGATGCGGTTCTCGCTCGATCCGGCGGGCAGGACCTTCCTCGCCTGATCCGGTCCGCCCGGACGGATGTCGGCCCCGCCGCGCTGAGTGGTGGAGATGATGCGGCGCACGGCGACCGCGCCGAACATGCCGCGCTCGACCTCCAGCGTAACCCCGCGCGTCAGGGCCGTGGTCACGCGGTTGGAGGCGTCATAGGCCAGATAGCGGGTGTCCGCCGATGCCGGGCCGGCCAAAGCGGCGCAGACGGCGATGGGCGCAACGACAAGAGCGGCGAGAGCAGAAGGACGCATCGTCATGTGATCGTCGACCCTTGAGGCGGAAGCGTGTCTTGCGAACCTAGCAACCCCCACAGAACGACAAAACCCCTCTCCCGAACGGGAGAGGGGTGATGTGGAGTTTGGCGAGACAGAAGCGACAATACCGAAGTCGCTCCGTTCTCATCTTGCCGAAGCCTCACCGCCCTCAAGCAGCGAACCTCCGCGAAGCCAGACACCGCCGCCGAACGGAACGTCCCGCTGCGCTCAAGCAGCGAGCCTCCGCGAGGCGAGCGTAGCGCCCTTACTAAAGCGTCCGCTTGATCTCTTCGACCGTGAAGCACTCGATGTAGTCGCCGACCTTGATGTCCTGGAAGCCCTGGAAATGCATGCCGCATTCCTGGCCTGCCGTGACTTCGTTGACCTCGTCCTTGAAGCGCTTGAGGGTCGTAAGCGTGCCCAGTTCCAGCACCACGACGTCGTCGCGGATGATGCGGACCTTGGCGCCCTTGCGGACCACGCCTTCGGACACCCGACAACCGGCGATCTTGCCGGTCTTAGAGATGTCGAACACCTGCAGAACCGCCGCGTTGCCGAGGAAGGTTTCGCGTTGCAGCGGCGCCAGCATGCCCGAGAGCACGCCTTTGATGTCGTCGAGCAGGTCGTAGATGATCGAGTAGTAGCGGATCTCGACGCCTTCGCGGTCGGCCATGTCCTTGGCCTGTTTCGAGGCGCGGACATTGAAGCCCAGGATCGGCGCACCCGCCGACTTGGCCAGCTGCACGTCGCTTTCGGTGATGCCGCCTGCGCCGGAGTAGATGACGCGGGCGCGGACCTCGTCGTTGCCCATCTTCTCGAGCGAGCCCTGAATGGCTTCGCCCGAACCCTGGACGTCCGACTTGATGAGGACCGGAAGCTCCGAGACCTTCTTGGACTGCAGCTTGGACATCATGTCGACCAGGGAGACCTGGTTGATGCCGCCGGTGGCCTTCTCACGCTTCAGACGGGCGCGATACTCGGTCAGTTCCCGGGCGCGGGCTTCGCTCTCGACCACGGCGAGAGGCTCGCCGGGGCTGGGGGCTTCGTCCAGACCGAGGATCTCAACCGGCACCGAGGGACCCGCTTCGGTCAGCTGGGCGTTGCGTTCGTCGAGCAGGGCGCGAACCTTGCCCCAGGCCGAACCGGCCACGACGATTTCACCGCGCTTCAGCGTGCCCCGCTTGACCAGAACCGTGGCGACAGGACCGCGGCCCTTGTCGAGCTTGGCTTCAATGACGACGCCTTCAGCCGAACGATCCGGATCGGCCTTCAGATCCATCATTTCAGCCTGGACCAGGATGGCTTCGAGCAGGCCGTCCAGGTTGATCTTGTTCTTGGCCGAAACCTCGATGATCTGGGTGTCGCCGCCGAGGCTTTCGGCGATGACTTCGTATTGCAGCAGCTCGTTGACCACCTTGAGCGAATTGGCTTCCGGCTTGTCGATCTTGTTGACGGCGACGATGATCGGAGCGCCAGCCGCCTTGGCGTGCTGAATGGCTTCGACCGTTTGCGGCATGACGCCGTCGTCGGCGGCGACGACCAGCACCACGATGTCGGTGACATTGGCGCCGCGCATCCGCATCTGGCTGAAGGCCGCGTGGCCCGGCGTATCGAGGAAGGTGACCTTCTGGCCGTCTTCCATACGCACCTGATAGGCGCCGATATGCTGGGTGATGCCGCCCGCTTCGCCCGAAGCGACGTCGGTGGTGCGCAGGGCGTCGAGCAGCGAGGTCTTGCCGTGGTCGACGTGGCCCATGATGGCCACGACCGGCGCGCGCGGCGTCGTCGCCTCGTCGTCGATGTCGTCGGACAGGAAGCCGGTTTCAACGTCGGATTCCGAAACGCGCTTGACGGTCATGCCGAACTCGTCGGCCACCAGCTCGGCGGTGTCGGTGTCGATCACGTCGTTGATCTTCATCATCAGGCCCTGACGCATCAGGAATTTGATGATGTCCACGCCGCGAACGGCCATCCGGTTGGACAGCTCCTGCACGGTGATGACGTCGGGAATGACCACTTCACGCGCGGTCTTGGGCGCATCGGTGGAGCCGCCCTTGCGCTTTTCCTTCTCGCGTTCACGAGCCCGGCGAACCGAGGCCAGCGAGCGCATGCGCTCGGCCGTATCCCCATCACCCGCGACCGACTGAATGGTCAGACGGCCTTCGCGGCGCTTGGGCTCGCCGCGCGTGCGGCTGACGGCCTTGCCGGCGTCGGAGAAACGCTTGTCGCGATCATCCTCAGGCTTGACCGGACGGCCAAAGCCCGTGCTGCCCGGCGCGCGGCTGGGACGCAGGACGTCGGGCGTTGCAGGCGGAGCATTGGGGGTCGGACGACCGCCGGGGCCGGTGCGCGCGCCGCCCGGACGGGCTGCGCCGGGAGCCGGACGCGGGTTCAGGGCCGAATAGCGGACGGGTTCCGCCGGCTTGGCGGGAGCCGAGGGACGCGCCGCCGTGGTCGGACGATCCGTATAGGATTTCTCGCCGCCGCCCATGGCTTCTTCACGAGCCGAACGGGCGCCGAACGCCGGACGGTCGATCGGGGCGCGGGCAGGGTTCGGAGCCTTAGGCACGCGCTGGCCGAAATTCACCACCGGACGGGCCGGAGGCGCAGGACGCGGTGCGGGCGCGGGGGTTGCAACGGGAGCCGGAGCCACCGGAGCAGCCGCGACCGGAGCGACGGGCGCAGCCGGCGCCGGAGCGGCGGGCTTGGCCACAGCCGGCTTGGCCGTCGAAGCGGGCGCAGCAGCCGTCAGCTTGGCGGCCTCGGCGCGTGCAGCCTCGGCAGCCGCCTTGGCGGCGGCGGCTTCAGCCTGTGCGGCGGCGGCGGCGCGTTCGGTCGCAGCAGCAGCCTCACGCGCAGCGGCGTCGCGGCGGGCCTGCTCAGCAGCAGCCGCCTGGGCGCGTTCGGCCTGAGCCCTGGTCGCAGATTCAATAGCGCGACGACGGGCTTCCTGTTCCTCTTGGGACAGGCCGCCGCCAGCGGGGGTGTGGCGCGAGGCCGGACGCGGCTGCGAGGACGCGCCGCCTTCGGGGCGCGGACGCGAGACGTCAAAGCCCTGCGGGCGCTGATGACCGCCAGCAGGCGCGCCGGGGCGCCGCTTGGTTTCCACCACCACCGTCTTGGTCCGGCCATGACTGAAGCTCTGGCGCACAGTGCCGGTCGAAACCGATCCTGCGGCGCGCGGCTTCAGGCTCAGCGGCGCGCGGGGTCCCGTCGTCGACGGTGTTCCCGCAGGCGTTTCACCGCCCCCGTTCTGAGTGCCTTGGCCTTCGTTGGTCTTGTCGTTCTCGTCGCTCATCCGGTCGCTTTACTCAGGGCGGAGAATCCCGCCAATCGGTTCGTCAAACACAAATAGACGCGCGCTGCCCCGCCTCCTTTTCAGGAAACGGAACCCCGCCCGCCAGAAGCCTCGAAAGGCTCATGTCCAGGGTCTTCGTCTGACCCGCTCTCCATCACCGGACCCGTCTCAGCCCCGCGAGGGGTGAAATCCTGGTCCCATGCCGAAGGGCGGAGCGGTCGAAATCCCGCCAGTCGTTCAACCTCAGTGGTCCAGCGATTGGCACGCCCGCCATGCAGCAGGACGGCGTGTATCGCATTTTCCAGCCCAAGGGCCAAACTCAAATCGTCCGCACTGAAGGCGCCGCAGACTTTGGCGCTCTGGTGGCGGGCTAAAGCGAGGATTTTTCCGCGTCCGTCGCGGGCTCCATCGCTGGCCTCAACGACCCAGGCGGCCGTTCCGGCGCGGATCGCCGCCGCCGATTTTTCGAAGCCAGAGATAAGCACGCCTTCGCGCCGGGCAAGACCCAGTTGGTCGAGACAGCGTTTAAACAGCAGATTTTCAACCATCGACGCCAGATCGGCGGTCGGGTTGAGCTTGGCCTTGGCCGCCCGCGAGAACAGATTCTTCTTCGACGCCGTCTCGATGGAGGCGCGGTCGGCGGCGACCCACAGGCCGCGCCCGGGCAGTTTCCTGCCCAGGTCAGGAACGACGGAACCGTCAGGCGCCGCGACGAAACGTATCAGACGTGCTTCATCCATGACCTCGTGCGTGACGAGGTCCCGTCTCTCGACGGTTTTGGATCTATCCGATGTTGCGTCTCGCAAGCTCATGAACGGTCCCGCTTTCCATCACGCGTCGCGGGGTTGGTCGAGGTCGGCAGCCTCAGCGTCGTCACCTTCGGCGACCACGTCTTGCTCTGCACCCTCTTCGGCCGGGACTTCGCCGAACACGTCGTCGGCATAGTCGCCTTCTTCGTATTCCGGCTCAGGCGGCTGCGGCAGTTCCGAAGCGTCGATCCAGCCTGCGGCGACACGCGCCTGCAGGATCAGCATTTCTGCATCTTCCTGCGTCAGGTTGAAGCTTTCCAGCACGCCGGGGACCTTGGTCCGCTCGCCGTTCTTGACCTCATAGCCGCCACGGATTTCGTCGGTGGCCAGATCAGCCAGATCCTCGACTGTCTTCACGCCGCCTTCGCCCAGAGCGACGGCGATGGCGCCGGTGACGCCCGGCACGGCCAGAACCTCGTCCAGAACGCCAAGCTCAACGCGCTTGGCGTCGAGGGCGGCGGCCTGTTTGGTCAGGAAGTCGCGGGCGCGGGCCTGCAGTTCCTCGGCGGTGTCTTCGTCGAAGCCTTCGATCTCGGCGACTTCGTAGGAGTCCACGAAGGCCAGATCTTCAACCGTGGCGTAGCCTTCGGTGACCAGCAGCTGGGCGATGACTTCATCGACGTCCAGGGCTTCC
>RCMZ01000923.1_pt1 | contig 11102 bp, 9 predicted proteins | sample 2041141 | NCBI WGS metagenome assembly RCMZ01 (sample SAMN09708263, study PRJNA481090) | Wastewater metagenome, whole genome shotgun sequencing project. | biome: sewage; isolation source: Davis station wastewater (DW) | place: Antarctica: Davis Station | collected 2010-03-01
CGCAGTTTGAATAAGCGCAAGTAGCTATTGTTTTTGAAGCAATTCCTGGCCCCGGACGCCCCGGACGCCCCGGACGCCCCGGACGCCCTGGGCGCGTTCTGGGGCGTTGGAGGGCGTTCGCGAGGGCTATGCCTAAGGTTCCCCAGCGCTGCGGGGCTCAGAACCTGCGCCAAGTCTTTTTGGCATTGCACAACTACCTTGCCGGGATGGGCTGCCAGGCACAGCGCGCGGCCAATGGTGGTGTTATTGGCAAGCGATGCAACAACACAGACCGCTCGGCCGGGCACTTGCCCGCCGGGGGCGTGTGAAATCGGGCGATGGGATGCACCGGCCGCTAGCATGGGCACGAGCCCAAGCGGCGCACCCGAAGCATCCACTTATCCCGATTGCACAGCAATGCACTCTCCAAAAAGACTTGGAACGGGTTCTTAGGCATCTGCCCACATGCGCAGCAGATTGTGGTATGTGCCGGTCAAGCCCACCACGGCGGGGTCGGTGTCGCCGACGCGGGTGCGCAGCTTGAGCAGATCCATGTCCATGTTCCACAGCAGCAGGCGCTGCTCGGTCGAACGCACCATGCTCTCGATCCAGAAGAAGCTGGCGATGCGCGCGCCGCGCGTGACGGGCGCCACCTGGTGCACCGTTGAGCTGGGGTAGAGCACCATGTCGCCCGCAGGCAGCTTGATGTGGCGCTCGCTGTGTGCGTCCTGGATGCGCAGCTCGCCTCCGTCGTATTCATCGGGCTGTGCGAGGAACAGGGTGCAGGAGATATCGCTGCGCACCCATTGGTCGGGTGACCGGGAGCGCAGCACGGCGCCATCAACATGGTCGCCGTAAAAATTGCTGTCGCCGCTGTAGCGATTGAACAGCGGGTTGAAAATCTTTTTGGGCAATGCAGCCGAGAAGAACAGCGGGTCTCGTTGTAGCGCGGTCAGCACCAGCGCGCGCAACTCGTGCGATGGGGCGCTGTCTTGCGCCAGCTGCTCGTTGCGCTTGTGCGCCAGCGCCTGCCCCCCCGCGCTGCTGCGGCCATCGATCCAGGGCGCGCTCTCACCCAGCAGGGCGCGGGCGGTTTGGACCTCAACGGGTGTGAGGATGTTTTTGAGGTGCAAGAACATGGATCGCGAGCAGCAGGCAGGTGGCAGGGTTCATTCCATGGGTCAGACCCAACATGCACGCGATTGCGATTGCGAAGGCCAAGCGCAGACCGTCGCATCAGATGGCCGCCACGAAACCGGCACTGTGCATGTTGGATGGGACACGGGAATCAGAAGCGCGATTTGAGCGTCAGTTGCACCGAGCGGGTGGCTCCGGCGCCGTAGAAGCCCCGATACAGCGTGTCGGCATACAGCTTGTTGGTCAGGTTGGTGACGTTGAGCTTGAGCGATGTCTTTTCGTTGATGCTGTATTCCACCATGGCATCTGCCGTGGCAAAGCCGCTGGCTTGCATGGCGCGCGAGCCCTCGGGGGTTTGCGATCCACGGTAGGTCAGGCCTGCACCCACGCGCCACTGGGGTGCGACGGCGTAGGTGCTCCAGATGCTGCCGCTGTGTTTGGGCGTGAGGCCGGGGCGGTCGCCCTGCACCTGTGCGCCCCCGCCATTGGCGGCCAGCACTGTGCTGCTCTTGTCGATCTTGGCGCTGGGAATCCATGTGTGGTTCATGAAGATTTCCCACTTCGGCGTGATGCGACCGGCCAGGTTGAACTCCATGCCCGCAGCGTGGCGCTTGCCAGACAGCAGGTAGCCGGGGTTGTCGGGGTCGGTATTGCGTTCGTTGAATTTTTCGCTGTAGAACGCCGCCACACCCAGCAGGGCGCGGCGCTCGAACAGCTCCCACTTGCCGCCGATTTCGATGTTGCGGCTCTTTTCAGGTGGCGTGTTGGCCAGGGACTCGGTGCCCGGGTTGGCCACGGTGCCGCCAGCACTCACGCTGCCGAATTGGTAGGTGTCGCCGGAGGTGTTGTATGACGAGCCATAAGACACGTAGTAGGACGTCAGCTCGTCGGGCTGGAACATCACTCCCAAGCGGGGGCTCCACAATCCGTCAGAGGTTCCGTCGGCCAAGGAGCCATCCGCGTTGCGGTAGTCTGCCTTGAAGCGGTCATAACGCAGGCCGCCCACCAGCTTGACGGTGGAGGTCAAAGACAGGGTGTCTTGCAGATAAAGGCCGAGATTCTGCGCGGTGAAGGTATTGAACGCGACGGGTGCGCGCGTGTCTGCGACCCAGTCGCCATTGTTGGGCGTGCCCACGGTGGTGTTGGGGCGTGCCGTCGGGTTGGAGTAGTTGGAGTTGCGCTTGGCATCATCGTGGTAGTAGTCCACGCCCGCCAAAATGTCATTCTTCAGGCCGCCCAGGTTGAACGAGTTGGTGTAGTCGCTTTGCACCTGGGTCATGGTGCTCTCGCCGATGCGGCCTTTCGAGCCACGCGTCAGCACGGTGTCCCCGTTGATCTGGTCGAGCGACGTGGGGCGATTGGCAAAACCGATGGTGCTGGCCAGCAGGTCCCGCTCGTATTTACCGTGGCGCACACGCGTTTGCAGTTCGCCGCCATCGCCAAAGCGGTGGATGTGGCCCAGGGTGACGTACTGCGACGACGTGTTGAGGTGATCGCTGTTGAGCCCGTAGTAGTTCTTGGAGGGCAAGGTGGCGACGATCTTGCCGTTGTCGTTGATCCAGGGGCTGTTGTAGTTGGGGCGGCCCTTCACGTCGAGGTAGTACAGACCCACCGAGAACTCGTTGGCCGTGCCGATGCCCCAGGAAAACGTGGGCGCAATGCCGCGTTTGTCCTGCTTGGCGCCGTAGTTGTCCTCGTTGTGCACCAGAGCGTTCAGCCGAAAAGCAGCGTCTTCACCGGTCTTGAAGTTGAAGTCGCCCGTCAGGCGGTTTTCTTTGCCCGTGCCCAGGGTGTACGACACCTCGTGCTGGTCGATCAGCAAAGGCGCCTTGTTGACCTGGTTGACCACGCCGCCAGTCGAGCCCTTGCCGAACAGCATCGACGCCGAGCCCTTGAGGACTTCCACCCGGTCGTTGTTGAAGGTGTCGCGCTCGATCAAGGGGGCATCTTTCATGCCGTCGATGTAGATATCACCGGCCTGACCCAGCGAGAACCCGCGCAGGCGCACATCCTCTTCGCCGGTTTCGCCGGCCTGGAACGTCACGCCCGCCGTGGTGCGCAGCACGTCGCGGAAATCGTCCTGGTTGCGGTCGGCCATGAGCTTTTCGGTGAACACCGTGACGGACTGTGGAATGTCCTTGATGTCCTGCTTGCCCTTGCCCACCGTGGTCTTCTTGATCAGCAGCGTGTCCTTGCCCTGCACTTCGGCCGCTTCTTTGACAGTCACGGTCGAGAGGGTGGACTCTGGTGTGCCGGTTTGTGCCATCGCGCCCATGGATGCCGCCAGCATGAGTGCGCCCAATGGCAGCAAGGCCATGTCCGAAGACCTTGCGGAGCTGGCAGTGCACAAAAGAGGGGTGGCAGGGGACGTGGGTGAAGGCAGCACAGAGCTGCAGCGCTGAGCGCGTGATTTGGCCAAGATGGACTCCGTCAGTATTTGGGGCAGGTGGCGCGCGGGTGCGCCAAGAGCCGACGAAAGGCAGTGGCTAGATCAACATGGCTGTGCGTCGTCGTGCTGCTTTATGTTACATCAAATGCGGGTCATTCTCATTTGTGTTGATGTTTGCATGCCACACCTTTGTTGTCTCCGGACGAAAAAAAACCGGCGAAAAGCCGGCTTTTTGTGCTGCAAGCGCAGGGCGTCTTATTTGACGTGCTTGCCGATCAGGCCTGCGAGTTCAAACATCGACACCTGGGGTTTGCCGAACAGTTCCTTGAGCTTGGCGTCTGCATTGATGTTGCGCTTGTTGGCAGCATCCTGCAGGTTGTTGGCCTTGATGTAGACCCACAGCTTGCTGATGATCTCCGTGCGTGGCAGCGGTGCCGAGCCCACCACAGCGGCCAGCGCAGGGCTGGGCGTGAGCGCCTTCATGAAAGCGGCGTTAGGGGTGCGCTTCTTGGCGGGTGCAGCGGCCTTGTCGGCTGCTGGGGCTGTTTTTGCCGGAGCTTTTTTTGCAGTTGCCATGTTGGGTTTTCCTTGTTGGACGTAAATTTTCACCAGCGAAGATAACGCTTTCCCACTGGCAGACCGATGCTAATGGGAAAAAATCGCGTTTCCAAGGGAGAAAACGCTTTTTTTGCCTCGATTTGTAGCAGTGGCGCTGCGCCAGGCGTGCGCTTTGCCTGCCGCCCCTGCGTCTTTGACAGAATGCAGCCGTTGCCCACGCTGGGCATGTACGGCCCTGAGGGGTTCGTTTGCAACTCGTTTTGCTTTAGTTTCTGCCATTGTGAAAGGCTTCATTCATGACCTCCAATCTTCCTTCGACATTCAGCACTTGCGATTTTTGCGACACCCACAAGGGAGACATGTCGGGCGCTTTTCGTGTGCTGGCGCCGGTTTTTCAGAGCTTTGGTGGCATCCATGCGTTCTCGGGCCAGGTCAGCACGGTGAAATGCCATGAAGACAACACGCTGGTGAAGGCGGCAGTGGATTCCGCGGGTGCAGGGCGTGTTCTGGTGGTGGATGGCGCCGGTTCGCTGCGCCGCGCACTGGTTGGCGGCAACCTGGCTGCGGCCGCAGCGCGCAATGGCTGGGCGGGCATTGTGGTGGACGGTTGTGTGCGGGATGTGGCCGAGCTCAATGGGACGGCCGTCGGCATTCGTGCCCTTGCGCTCATGCCGCTGCCGACAGAAAAACGCAATGAAGGCCAGCGCGATGTGCCGGTGCAGATTCAAGGCGTATGGGTGCGCCCGGGGGATTGGTTGTACGCCGATGCCGACGGCATCGTGGTGAGCGACCAGTCACTGACAGCCTGACATCGCCCGTCCGCCCGTCCGCCCGTCCGCCTGCCTGTCCGTTCGACGGGCTGACTGGTTGGTTTGTTGCGCAGAAGTGCAGCGGGCCTCCCCTGCGACCGCAGTCGTCAATGGGTTGAGCGGTTGTCTTGGCGCACGCGCATGGCGGCGCGCGAGGGCAGGGTGGCTAGCAAGACGCTGCTCAGGGCAATGGCAAAGGCAATCACTTGCACGGTGCTGAGTGATTCACCCAGCGCAACCACTCCCACCATCGCGGCACTGATCGGCAGCATCACGCTGAATACCCCGCCCTGAGCGGCGGGCACCACCTTGAGGCCCGTCATCCAGAGCCATACCGTCCACATGCAGGCGGCCAGTGCGTAAAACAGCAACAGCGCCCAGGTTCCCCAGCCGACGGAGGCAAAAGGGAAGTCCCACGCCAGATAGAGTCCGAACGGCGTCGTCAGCACAAGCCCCCACAGGTTGATGAGCGAGGTGATGCGTTTGGGCCCCAGGCTGGCCGTGAGCTTTTTGCCGATCACCGTATACGCCGCTTCACACACCACAGCCCCCACCAGCAGCCAGTGGCCTACCCATGCCATGGTTTCGCTGTTTTTGCCCGCAAGCGCATGATTTACGTGCGCAATGTGCTCTTGTTTTGATAGCGAAAATAGCACGATGCCCACCACGGCGCACAACACCGCCGCCCCCGTGCGTGGAGCCACACGCTCGCCCAAGAATGCCCAACCCATCAAGGCCACGGCTGCGGGGATGGCCGCCATCGTGACGCCGGCCGACACTGCATCGGTCAAGCTCACTCCGTAGACCATGCAGATGGTGAACAGGAAGTTGCCCAGAAAAGACTCCAGAAAAAGCAGCCGTTTGGTTTGTGGCGTGAGTGCGGGTTCGTCCAGCGGCTTTTTGAGCCAGCGCAGCATGGCAACACCACCAATACCAAATCGCAACCACGCCAGCAGAAAGACCGGCAGCACTGCCGCTAGCGGTTTGGACAGTGCCACGTAGCAGCCCACCAGCGACATGCTGAGAGCCAGACACAAATAAGCGACGGGGCGATGGGGCGTGTTCACTAGACTCGGGGCTGTTAAAAAATGAGTGCGCATAATGCCCGACGAACCCAGGCCTGAGCCATCGCCCCGTCACGTATTTGTATACGGAACCTTGCGTCGTACCGGTAGCAACGACATCACGCGCCTGCAACCCGCGCCGCGTTTGATCGGCGTTGGACGTGTTGCGGGCGTGCTTTACCACCTCGGTGCGTACCCTGGACTGGTGTTGGCTGGCGGGGAGAGCCCACGCCAGAACGGCGCTGGCAGCCATTGCCCCGAAGTGCTAGGCGAGGTGTATGCCATAGACCCCGCCCTGGAATCGGTTTTGGATGAGATTGAGGGCCTTGGCGCCAACCCGACCGACGAATACGCCAAGCGCGAAATCTGCGTTTGCGTGCAGGGGCAGGCCTTGTCTTGTCTGGTCTATGAAATCAACCCAAGGTACGTGGTGGCCGCACCAGCCATTGCCCATGGAGACTGGCTTCTTGCGGCCCGCGTGGGATTGAGCGGTTTCTCATGATGTGGATTGTAAATTTCTCAATGCAAAATTTTATACATGTTGCGTTGCCACATATTTTCTCAATATGAGAAATTGAATTTTGTATTGAGGAATTGTTGGATTAAGCTGTTGTTTTTAAAAGAGAAAATTTATATCTTATATAAGACATAAGAGCTTGCGCAGGTCTTATAGAAGACTTAAAGTTGTCTCCAAGGGCCGTTTCAGCTGCCCGGCGTTTTCAACCAACCTTCTGGAGTGATCTCATGCCTCAATCCCTCAACGAACAACTGAGCCGCGAACAACAAATTGCCGCCCTTGAAAAAGACTGGGCCCAGAACCCCCGCTGGAAGGGTGTGAAGCGCGGTTACTCCGCCGCTGATGTGGTGCGCCTGCGCGGCTCGCTGCCCATCGAGCACACGCTGGCCAAGCGCGGCGCCGAAAAGCTGTGGGACAAGATCAACGGCGAGGCCAAAAAGGGCTATGTGAACGCTTTCGGCGCCATCTCTGCCGGACAGGCGATGCAACAAGCGAAGGCTGGCCTCGAAGCCGTGTACCTGTCGGGCTGGCAAGTTGCCGCCGATGGCAATACATCGGAAACTATGTACCCCGACCAGTCGCTGTATGCCTACGACTCGGTGCCCACCATGGTGCGCCGTATCAACAACACCTTCAAGCGCGCCGATGAAATCCAGTGGGGCCGGGGCGTCAATCCTGGCGATAAAGAATTCATTGACTATTTCTTGCCTATCGTGGCGGATGCTGAGGCCGGTTTTGGCGGTGTGCTCAATGCGTTCGAGTTGATGAAGAACATGATTGCATCCGGCGCGGCTGGCGTGCACTTTGAAGATCAACTGGCAGCCGTGAAGAAATGCGGCCACATGGGCGGCAAGGTGCTGGTGCCGACGCAAGAAGCCTGCGAAAAGTTGATCTCAGCGCGCTTTGCAGCTGACGTGATGGGCGTGTCCACCATCGTGCTGGCCCGTACCGATGCGGAAGCCGCCAACTTGATCACTTCCAATCATGATGCCAACGACCAGCGCTTCCTCACTGGTGAGCGCACCCCAGAAGGTTTCTACCGCGTCAAAAACGGCTTGGAGCAGTCCATCAGCCGTGGCGTCGCCTACGCTCCTTATGCGGATCTGGTGTGGTGCGAAACGGGTGTGCCGGACATCGGCTTTGCCCGGGAGTTTGCCCAGGCCGTTCACGCGGCATGCCCTGGCAAGCTGCTGAGCTACAACTGCTCGCCATCGTTCAATTGGAAGAAGAATCTCAACGACTCGCAAATCGCATCGTTCCAGGAAGATCTGTCCGCGCTGGGCTACAAATTCCAGTTCATCACGCTGGCCGGCATCCACATCAACTGGTTCAACACCTTCAAGTTCGCTCACGCTTACGCAAACGGCGAAGGCATGAAGCACTACGTGAACATGGTTCAAGAGCCTGAATTCGCTGCGCGTGAGCAAGGCTACACCTTCGTGTCGCACCAGCAGGAAGTGGGCGCAGGCTACTTTGACGACGTGACCACGGTGATTCAGGGTGGAGCGTCCAGTGTGAAGGCACTGACCGGTTCAACCGAAGAAGAGCAGTTCCACTGATCTGGATGCAACTTTGCGCCCCCAACAGGGGTGCAAACCGCTTCCTTTATGAAAACCCAAGGCATCCGCTTTGGGTTTTTTCTTTGTATCAAGGTTAAAATGCAAAGAAATTCAATGAACAAGAGCGAGAAAGGCAATCTGGTTATGACACCGCGAACGACATCGGAGATGTTTACCAGCCGTTGAGGCTGGCTGTTCGCGCCTGCACGAGATTGCAAATATCCCTCTCAAAGCGCGGACCTGTTCCGCGCTTTTTTGTTTCTGGGCCTGGCGCGTGCCCGTACACATTGCACTGCTTGAAAAGAAAGAGTTGTCCCATGATTCATATCACGCTTCCTGACGGTTCCCAGCGCGAGTTTCCGGGCCCCGTCACCGTGGCCGAAGTGGCTGCATCGATTGGTGCGGGCCTGGCCAAGGCGGCCCTGGCTGGCAAGATCAACGGGAAGGTGGTCGATACAAGCCACCAGATCACCACAGACAGCTCGTTGTCGATCATCACGGCCAAGGATGCAGATGGCCTGGATGTGATCCGTCACTCCGCGGCCCATTTGCTCGCTTACGCTGTGAAGGACTTGTTCCCGGATGCGCAAGTGACCATTGGTCCGGTGATCGAGAACGGTTTTTATTACGATTTTTCTTATAAGCGCCCCTTCACGCCCGAAGACTTGGCAGCCATTGAAAAGCGCATGGCAGAGTTGGCCGCGAAGGATGAGCCTGTGGTGCGCCGTGTGCTGCCGCGTGACGAGGCTGTCGCTTACTTTAAGGGATTGGGCGAGCACTACAAGGCAGAGATCATTGCCAGCATCCCGAGCAATGAAGACGTCAGCCTCTACCGTGAGGGTAATTTTGAAGACCTGTGCCGTGGCCCGCACGTGCCCAGCACGGGAAAGCTGAAGTTCTTCAAACTCATGAAGGTGGCGGGTGCCTACTGGCGTGGCGATCATCGCAATGAAATGCTGCAGCGGGTGTATGGAACTGCGTGGGCCACCAAGGATGAGTTGCAGCAATATCTGACGATGCTGGAAGAGGCCGAGAAACGCGATCATCGCAAGTTGGGCCGCGAACTGGACTTGTTCCATATTGATGAGCACTCGCCTGGTACGGTGTTTTGGCACCCCAAGGGCTGGACCGTGTGGCAGGAGGTGGAGCAGTACATGCGCCGCGTGTACCGCGACAATGGCTACCAGGAGGTCAAGGCGCCTCAGATTCTGGATCAGGGTCTGTGGGAAAAAACCGGCCACTGGGACAAGTACCGCGAGAACATGTTTGTGACGGAATCGGAAAAGCGTGACTATGCGCTTAAACCGATGAACTGCCCGGGGCACATCATCATTTTCAAGCAGGGTATCAAGAGCTACCGGGATCTGCCACTGCGCTTTGGTGAGTTTGGCCAGTGCCACCGCAACGAGCCGTCCGGCGGTCTGCACGGGATCATGCGCGTGCGCGCCTTTACGCAGGATGATGGCCACATCTTCTGCATCGAAGATCAGATCCAGGCAGAAGTGGTGGCGTTCACGACACTATTACAGAAGGTCTACAAGGACTTCGGATTTACGGACATCATCTATAAGTTGTCCACACGCCCTGAGAAGCGCATTGGCACCGAAGAGAGCTGGGATCGTGCTGAAGGCGCTCTGGCCGAGGGCCTGCGTGCTTCGGGTTGCGAATTTGAATACCTGCCCGGTGAGGGCGCGTTTTATGGCCCCAAGATCGAGTACACGCTCAAAGACGCGCTGGGTCGTCCGTGGCAGTGTGGCACTATCCAGGTGGACCCCAACATGCCAGAGCGGCTGGATGCAGAGTTCGTGGGGGAGGATGGCGCGCGACATCGCCCCATCATGCTGCACCGCGCTATTGTTGGCAGCTTGGAGCGTTTCATCGGAATTCTGATCGAGCAGCATGCAGGTGCCCTGCCCACATGGCTGGCCCCGGTGCAGGTTTCAGTGCTCAATATCACGGATGCGCAGTCGGATTACTGTCGTGAAATCGCTGCAAAACTACAAAAAGCGCTGCCCAATCAAGGCCTTAGGGTTGCATTGGATCTGCGCAACGAGAAGATTACGTATAAAATACGTGAGCATTCGATGCAAAAGCTGCCCTACATCCTTGTCGCCGGTGATAAGGAAAAGGCGGCAGGTGCCGTTGCAGTGCGAGCCCGGGGCAATCGTGACCTCGGTGTTATGTCGGTTGATGCGTTCATTGAACTGATCGCTAATGACATTGCCACCAAAGCTTGATTTTGAACACAAAAACTGCTTTGCGACTCGTTGACTGTGCGGGAGTAGCTACTTATTTTGTAGCATTTTGATTCAAGGAAGATAGCCATCGCTACTGAATTTCGTGATCGTCGCCACCGGGAAGAGCGCAAGCACCGCCTGAACCGTGAAATCATGGCCCCGGAAGTCCGTCTGTCCGGGCCTGATAATGAGCCTTTGGGCGTTGTCAGCCTCATGGAGGCCTTGCGCATGGCCGGAGAGCTGGATGTGGATTTGGTGGAAATTGCCGCCACAGCCATTCCTCCAGTCTGCCGCCTCATGGACTACGGCAAGTTCAAGTACCAGGAGCAAAAGCGTGCGGCGGAAGCCAAAGCCAAGCAAACGGTCATCGAGATCAAAGAAGTCAAGTTCCGTCCTGGTACGGATGATGGCGACTACAACATCAAGATGCGCAACATTCGCCGGTTTTTGGCGGATGGTGATAAGTGCAAAATCACGCTGCGGTTCCGTGGCCGTGAAATTACCCATCAAGAACTGGGTCTTGCACTGCTCAACCGTATTCGTGATGAGCTCGCTGACTCGATTCTGATCGAGCAGTTTCCCAAGCTGGAAGGTCGTCAGATGATCATGATGATCGCGCCGGGCAAGAAGAAGCCTACTGCGGCAAAGCCCGTGGCGGCGGAAGCCGCTCCAGGCACTTCGGCTTGATTCGCAGTTGTTGAGGATTTGAGCGCTGTGCCTGAAAGGGCGCAGTGCTCGAAGGTGGTGCGAAAGTGCTACCAAATCGAAAGGCCAACAAGCCTTTCGAAAAAAAAAGTGGCTCGGGGCCAACAAGTTTGCAGATCGGTTTGCAAACGCCTCACGAGCACAAAGA
>RCMZ01000924.1_pt1 | contig 11100 bp, 7 predicted proteins | sample 2041141 | NCBI WGS metagenome assembly RCMZ01 (sample SAMN09708263, study PRJNA481090) | Wastewater metagenome, whole genome shotgun sequencing project. | biome: sewage; isolation source: Davis station wastewater (DW) | place: Antarctica: Davis Station | collected 2010-03-01
CAACTACGGAGTCGATCTATCAACCATCTGAGGGTGGTATCAGATTGATGGGGTGAAGGTGCCCCATCAACCATTAAATCCGTATACCCCATTTTGAATAGATAGGAACTCTGTGCGGCGTTGTTTATGTTTCAAAATAAACTGGAAGGCGTTCAGTAAATCCTTGTCCTCCGTAGCCGATGCGAGATTGAGTATTTCAATCGTGCGAAACAAGGTAGATCGCTGCTTTTTGTAAAGTTGCACCATGAACGGCAAGTAGTTGTTGCCCGCAAACGCCATATATTGTTCACACATGTGCAGCAACTGATCGCTGTTCTTGCCGAGCACCGGATCAAAGGCTGTCACCGATTCGGGTTTATCCAGATACACCCTGACCGTTCCCGACAACACCGAAATCAAATGATCGGTTTGCTTTTGATGGTCACTCAGGTATTTCTCCAACAGTTTCTGCGCCGAACGATCCATCTTTAACAACAGCTTGATAAATATGTCGGCTGCGTTATCCAGCGTTCGCGCGTATTGGTGCCGGATCAGGACGATGACGAGCGCAAGCCGCTTATTGAGTTTGAGCTTCACGAGCTCAGCGTAGTCCAGGGCTTTGGCCTCATCAATGAACTGCTGGTGTTTGACTGGGGGCAACCCCAAATCCGTGGGCAGAAGCGTTTGCAGGGACGTCAACCATTCCAGGTATTGGATGTACGCATGGATGTTGCGAGGAGTTAATCGTTTGGGTTCACTCTTCAGAGTGCTCCAGCCAAAACCACTCAGCCCTGTACTGACGCGAAGAATATCGTTGATACGCTGCCGACTTTCGTCCGTTAAAAATCCACATAATTGATCGTAGTATCGGGTATTTACCTCCGCCCTGGCTGCCTGGCATATTCGCTCAAGCACGCTGTATGCCGGGAGTTCATAACGCTCCTTGACCAAATACTCCAAAGTAACATTGATGATGTCCGGCAGCGCTTCTTTGGTCGTCGCCGCATCCTGCGCCCAAACCTGTGCCAGCTCGGATGTTTTGATCGTATCGTAGGCTTTTATGTTGAGATGACGTCGAACCAATTTTACATGGCGATCTTTCGATCCTGAGGTGTAATAGGTTTGTAGATCGTTGAGTGTCACCCGGGAACGACACTGGTTTTTGATGTGTGCGATGATAACCTTTGGTATTTCACCCAGCGGAACAAAACGACCCAATCGCTGCGTCGTTTTTAGTTGAATCAGCAAACCCAGGAATGAGGCGCTGGTGCGCTTACAATGACGAAGAGCAAATTCCAGATCTTCGGCCGTGGGCGTGTAAACATCCCCCAATTCGTTTGGGGTGATGTCTGATTTTATGCGTGGGTAGGCTGTTTGATAAATAGCTGCCATCAGCTCATTTCTCTTCCTAATGGTTATCTAATTATGGAAACGGAACCTACGATTGAATCAACGACCACCGGTGTCTGACGAAATAAAGTGTTCTACAATGATCTTTTGATGGAGCGCCGCCATACCCACACCTAATCAAAACTTCATTCGCTGTATTCGCACCGCATTCATAATCGCCAGCAGTGCTACACCGACATCAGCAAAAACCGCTTCCCACATTGTGGCTAAACCACCGGCACCCAGTATTAATACGATGGCTTTTACACCAAATGCGAGAGAAATGTTTTGCCATACGATGCGTTTAGTTTGTTTGCCGATTGCAATGGCGGTGGGAATTTTGCTGGGTTTATCATCTTGAATGACAACGTCGGCTGTTTCGATTGTTGCATCGCTGCCTAAGCCTCCCATCGCTATACCGACATCACTCAGTGCGACTACCGGTGCGTCATTAACACCATCGCCTACGAAAGCAACGGTTTCATTTTGGGCTTTAATTTCTTTTACCTTGTTAACTTTATCCTCTGGTAACAAATCGCCAAACGCATTATTGATACCTAATTTTTGCGCAACAAATTGCACCACTGAGCTTTTATCGCCACTTAGCATAGTGATGTTAACACCGAGTTGTTTAAGCGTGTCTATCGTTGATTGCGCGTCCTCCTTTATGCTATCGGCAATGGTCAAATAGCCAGCGAATTTACGGTCGTAACTGATGGCAATCACCGTATGTACAATGCTGGCAGGATCTATATCGTATTGAATAGAAAATTTGTCGAGCAACCTGAAATTTCCCACTAGCAATTCCTTGCCATCAATTTCAGCTTTGAGCCCGTGGCCAGAAATTTCCTCTACCTTGCTCAAGATAATTTCGTTATCAATAGCGCCTACAAATTGATTGATCGCAGTGGCTACTGGATGTGTACTTTGACTTTCCAGTGCATTGACCATGCTGAGGATTTCATCCCGATTGACATCAGGTTTTAGATTTACCTCTTGTACTTTAAATACCCCTTCGGTCATGGTGCCGGTTTTATCCATCACCACATGGTGAATTGTGGAAATCGTGTCTAAAAAATTGCTACCTTTGAATAAAATCCCATTTTTACTTGCAGCACCTATACCGCCAAAATAGCCCAGTGGAATACTGATTACCAACGCGCAAGGGCATGAGATCACGAGAAAAATTAGCGCGCGATATAACCATTCGCTGAACACATAAGCGTCGACAAAAAAGTAAGGCAACACACAAATGGCAACTGCTAAAACAACCACAATTGGGGTGTATATTTTGGCGAATTTTCGGATGAACAATTCAGTAGGGGCTTTTTGTGCAGTAGCGTTTTGTACTAACTCTAAAATCCTCGACAGTTTGCTGTCGGTATAGGCGGCGGTAACTTTGACTTGTGACACGGCGTTGAGATTGATCATTCCCGCCAAAACTGCATCGCCTTTATATTTCGTGTCAGGTTTACTTTCACCCGTCAGGGCGGCGGTGTTAAATGAGGCGCTTTGGGATAGAAGTTCACCATCCAGCCCTAATTTTTCACCTGCCTTAAGCTGGATAATATCGCCAATGTTGACTGTCTCTGCTTTGAGCGTAATGGCTTGATTATTTTGTATCACTGTCACTTCGTCGGGACGTTGATCGAGCAGTGTTTTGATATTGGTTTTGGCTCTTTTTACAGCCAGGGTCTGGAACACTTCACCTACTGAATAAAACAACATCACCGCAACACCTTCTGGGTATTCGCCAATTGCAAAGGCGCCGATGGTTGCAATACTCATCAATAAAAATTCAGAAAAAACGTCACTCTTGAGGATGCTCTCAACCGCCTCTCTCAAAACCGGCAGGCCAACCGGTAAATAGGCAGCAACGTACCAGCCAATACGTAGCCAGCCAGTAAACCAGGTTTGCGTAACGTAATTATCCAGAATTAGCGCAATTAACAATGCTATTAAACTAATCGCGGCGGGCAGAAACAGTTTGACGTTACTGTCGCTGCTGCTCGCATGATCGTGTCCGTCATCATCGGTGTGCTGGTCGTGGTCGTCAGTCGCACAACAACTGTCTTTAACGGGTTTGTTTTTTATTAGCGCATCCGCTTGGGCGTTTATTTTATTTTCTTCTGTGCAGCACAGCTGTTTTCCCTGCGCATCGTAATTGTGTGTATGTTTCATAGCGTTTCCGTTACTTTAAAATAGGAAGTAAAGATGATTGGCAGGCATTTAATAACACATCAATCGATAGCAGAATAAGTAGTCTTATCAAGGTAGTCATCGTCAATGCCCCTGTGAGAAAACCGGTCGATGACCGGGCAATATGCCCCGGTCATCGGTTCTCATTTAACTTACGCAATCACCGCCAAACACTGAGTCTCCGTAGAAAATTAAGTCTTTGATGGGGTCGAGCTAAATTTGCTATGAAGCCAGTGATATAAAACCGGTAACACCAACAGCGTCAGCAGCGTCGAGGAAATAATCCCGCCGATAACCACTGTGGCTAAGGGGCGCTGGACTTCCGCGCCCGTCCCCGTATTCAGAGCCATTGGCACAAAACCAAGACTTGCTACTAATGCGGTCATCAGGACAGGACGTAAGCGAACAAGTGCCCCTTCCGTCACAGCCAGCATCAAATCCCCTTTTTCATGCCAGAGATCACGAATAAAAGCGAGCATGACGAGGCCGTTGAGCACTGCTACACCGGAAAGTGCAATGAAGCCTATGCCCGCCGATATGGACATGGGCATACCTCGAATGGCTAGCGCCAGCACGCCGCCCGTGAGTGCCAAAGGCACGCCACTAAAAATAATTAGCGCATCTTTTAGTGAGCCAAAAGCCATGATGAGAATGCCGATGATAAGTAACAATGTCAGTGGCACCACAAGAGAAAGGCGCTTACTTGCCGATTCGAGTTGCTCAAACGTGCCCCCGTAATCCAGCCAGTACCCTGGGGGCATATCCACCTTGGCGGCAATTTGCGCTTTAACATCTTGCACAAATCCGCCGAGGTCGCGACCTCGTACATTTGCCGTCACAACCACCCGACGCTTGCCATTTTCCCGGCTAATTTGTGCAGGCGCGGGAGAAATGTCGATGGTTGCCACTTCAGAGAGCGGAACGTAATCACCGTTAGGCAATGGCACAGGTAAAAACTTGAGCTTCTCGACATCGCGCCGTACAGCCTCAGGTAATCGCACGATGAGTTCAAAGCGTCTATCACCCTCATACAAGATGCCCGCACTTTCACCACCAACGGCAGCGGCAACCCAATTTTGAAGTGCTGAGACATTCAATCCATAGCGCCCCAACGCGCTTTGATTCGGAATGATCGAGAGTGTTGGCAATCCGGTCACTTGCTCAACACGCGCATCGGCCACGCCCTCTACCTGGTTCAGTGCTTCGAGGATGTCATTAGCCGTCAGCACCAGCTGATCGAGGTCATCACCAAATACTTTGATGCCCAGATCGGCTCTGACCCCTGAAATAAGTTCGTTGAACCGCATTTGTATGGGTTGGGTGAACTCATAATTGTTGCCCGGTAATTCCTCTAACGATTTTTCCATTTCCTCAACCAACTGCTCTTTGGTCTTATCGGGATTGGGCCATTCGGAGCGAGGCTTTAAAATGACGAAATTATCGGCGACATTCGGGGGCATCGGATCGGTTGCAACTTCGGCGGTACCTATGCGTGCAAAGACTTTATCCACCTCGGGAAAAGACTTGATACGCTTTTCAAGAATTTCCTGCATTTCCACCGCTTGTTCGAGGCCGGTACCGGGGATTCGCATCGCATGCAACGCGATATCACCCTCGTTAAGTTGAGGAATAAACTCAGACCCCAGTGTTGTGGCCAGCCACGCGCAGATGATGACAAGTCCAGTCGCACCGCCAATCACAAACCAACGGAATTTAAATGCGAGCAACAATAACGGCTTATACATGTGCTTCGCGCCGCGAATGACAACGCCTTCTCGCTCACTGATTTTTCCGCTTAAAAAAACCGCGACAGCAGCCGGTACAACAGTGAGGGATAGAACCATTGCGGCGACAAGTGCCATCACAACCGTTGCGGCCATGGGGTGGAACATTTTGCCTTCCACTCCAGTGAGGGAGAAAATCGGGATGTAAACCACGGTGATGATGGCGACACCAAACAGGCTGGGCCGAATCACTTCAGAGGTCGCCTCGAAAACCACGTCTAAGCGTTCGCGCAGACTTAGAGCCCCTTCGCGTTGGGCATGGGATAAACGTCGTATAGCGTTTTCCACAATGATCACGGTGCCGTCTACGATGATCCCGAAATCCAGTGCCCCAAGGCTCATTAAGTTTGCTGACACCCCGGTTTTTACCATGCCAGTTATCGTCGCCAGCATGGCCAGTGGGATCACTGCCGCCGTGATCAGTGCCGCACGCAAATTTCCGAGTAAAAGGAAAAGCACCACAATCACCAATAACGCACCTTCCAGAAGGTTTTTGCTGACCGTCGCAATGGCTTTATCGACCAATGCTGTACGATCATAAACCGGCGTTGCAACAATGCCTTCGGGGAGAGAGGCTTGAATTTCAATCAGCCTGGCTGCTACGTCTCGCGCCACTGTGCGTGAGTTTTCTCCGATGAGCATCATTGCCGTACCCAGGACAGTTTCGACACCGTCCTGGGTTGCGGCACCGGTTCGAAGCTCTTTCCCGATAGCAATATCGGCAACATCACTGATTTTGATGGGGACGGAATCGTGCTGCGCAACAATGACGTTAGCAATGTCGTCCAGCGTCTCCAGTTGACCCGGCGAGCGCACCAGTAATTGTTGCCCGTTGCGTTCGATGTATCCTGCACCACGGTTATCATTATTGGCTTTAAGCGCGTCAACTAAGTCTTCCATGGACACACCGAAGTGCAGGAGTTTCTGTACGTCTGGCGTAATGTGGTATTGCTTGTTATAGCCACCAATGCTGTTTACTTCTACCACACCCTCGACTTGCGCCAACTGGGGTTTGATTATCCAGTCTTGAATTTCACGCAAGGCGGTGGAATCGTAAGGTCTACCGTCCTCCGTTCGTGCATCGGGAGCCGCTTGAACGGTATACATAAATATTTCACCCAAACCTGTCGAGATGGGCCCCATTTCAGGTTCCATGCCGGGAGGCAGCACGCTTTTCATCGACCCCAGTTTGGTGTTGATAAGGTTCCGGGCAAAGTAGATATCGGTTCCTTCGTCAAACACCACGGTCACCTGCGATAAACCATAGCGGGATAACGACCGGGTATAGGATAGGTTGGGTAAGCCAGCCAACGCGGTTTCGATAGGATAGGTAATCCGCTGTTCGGCTTCTAAAGGCGAATAACCTGGTGCAGCTGTATTAATTTGCACCTGTACATTGGTGATATCGGGCACGGCATCAATGGGAAGTTTTTGATAACTCCAAAACCCGATGCCGACAATTAATAAAACAAAACTTAAAAACAGATAACGCCGCTCGATGGCTAAGCGTAGTAGTGAATCAATCATGCTACACCCCTTAGTGTTCGTGCTCGGCTTCGGATTTTTCGATATCAGCTTTAATGAGATAGCTATTGCGGGTTACGTACTCGGTGTCTGGTTTCAGGCCAGATATCACCTCGGCATAGCTATCATCTTTTCGCCCCACCACTAAAGGGATAAATTCGTATTTATTATCGTGTTTGACAAAAACCCCGGTACGCCCTCCCAGGATTTGCAGTGCATCTATTTTTACCGCTACACCCACGTTAAATTCATCGATAACAATACGCCCTTCAACCATTGAGCCTGGAGAGAACATAGACATAGGGTTGTTTAGTTTTGCGCGCGCAATGAAATACGGTTGCTCGTCACCTGCCGGAAGGAGGTGTTCAATTTTTGTTTTAATTTTTTGATCGCCAATACTCAGGAAAACTTCTTGCCCGGTAGTAACAGAGGAACGTTGAGAGGGGAAAATACGCAACTCGGCCCACAAATTGTCGAAGCTCGAAATTGAAAACAGTATTTGATCTCCTGTAACCTCGCCAGAATTAGCGTGCCGTTGCACGATCATCCCGGCAATAGGTGCGCGAATACTGTATTTTCTCAAGCTCTCGTTGGCTTCAACTTCAGCCAGAAGATCACCGGCTGCCACCGTCTCGCCAATAGTTCCACGTACCGACGTTATAACACCTGAAAATCGCGCGCGCACATGGCTGGTTTGTTCCGGCGCTGTGGTTAATCGTCCATAAGTGACGATGGTTTGATGAAGTGTTTGTTCACCGGAGCGTTCCGTCACAATACCCACAGTTTGTGCCATGGCGTCTTCGATTTGACTGGTTCCCTCTTCATCTTCGTGCTTCTCATCGTTCCCATGGCCATGTGAACCGGACTCTTCTGTGTGTTCATCCTCTTGATGTTGGTGATCATCGCTATCCGTTGCTGCATTAGCCTTATAAATATCGGCAACGAAAAACACCAATAAAAGTGCCAGGATGAAAGCCAACGCCGGGGGGGATTTCAGCAGATTTTTGGAGAAGGGTTTTGCTAAATGTTTGTTCGATGTTTTCATGGGGTGGTCTCAATATTCTGTTCGTTCAAGGTGGAGCCAATCATTCGCTCCAGCTCTATTCGGGTTTCCTGCATGCGGGCAGCCGCTTCCACCAGCGCTTGCTGGGCATTCAGCAATTGGTTTTGCGCAAGGTTTAATTCCAGATAGCTGTAGCGTCCCCGGTCAAATGCATCAGCAGTACTGCGCATGACTTTCTTGAGGGATGGGATGACCTGATCACGCAGCACATTCACTTCATCAACTGCTAATTGATGGGTTTCGTACGCGGCGATCAGTTGTGCTTCCAGCTGGATTCGTGTTGCATCTTTGTCCCATTCCGCTTGTTGTTGGTTGGCGGTAGCCGTAGCGATTGCCCCACGAGCTCTGCCGCTGCTCCCCAGGGGCATGCTCAGTCCAAACACTACAGCGGAGTCATCGCTTTCCTGAAGGCGGCGAACTCCCACATTCCATTCCAGCGCCGGGCGACGTTCGCTTTGTGCCCGGCGCACTTCTGCCGAACGGACATCGATCTCAGCGGAGAGAAATGCCAGATCTGGATTGTTGGATAGTTTTTCCAACAAGGCAGGCAAGGTTGTTGTTGACGGGACGCCATATAGATCCGCTTTTGCAGCGGTAAAGTCCGGAGAGGTATCGGCCCAAAACGCACTCAGCCTGATCCGTTCCGTGCTAACTCGCTGGCGAGCTTGTCGCAAGGCCTGTGTGGCGCGGGTTAGTGCGGCGTTGCCGCGCAAAAGCTCACTTTCGGCAGTGCCACCCGCTTGCACCTGCCGGGTAAGTGACGTCAGGGTCTGTTGAAGTAACTGATGGGATTCCTCCTGAAGCGTCAGTTCTTCCTGCGCAACCAGCAAACGGATGAACTGCTGTGTAACGGCAGTCACCACATCTAACGTAAGCACGCGCTGCGAGGACGCCAACTGTTGCTGGCGAGCGGTGACCAGATTGACCCTGGCATCACGTTGCCCGCCCAATTCGATGGCGGAAGAAAGGGAAATGGTTAGCTCGCTGGCTTTGGTTCCGCTCAATTCACCTGAGCCTGCCACATTCTCAAGATCAGTATTGACCCGCAGCTCGGGCCTGAGTGCAGCGGTTTGTTTTTCCCCGGCCAAAGCATTTAGCTTGAAGGTGTAACCCGCTAGTTGAGGGTTGTGTTGTAAGGTGGCGCGAACAGCCTCACCCAACGTCAGTGTGGATTCCGCAACAGCGGTTAGAGCAAAAGAACTACAAGATAAAGCAATAGCCGAAATGGCCATCGCTCGATGGAAAAGTTGCATAGAAAACTCCAGCCTAATTGGCAGTTCCAGATATCGGTGCAGGAGTCCTGAACGCGAATGGGGAACTGCAAAAACTACCCTTTTTACAAAGGGCCGTTAACGACAATCAGAATGGAGTTGCAGGAGGTGCGCGCAGCGGCGGAAGAATCCCCGCGCGACGATGGGGATGAGGAGCGTCTGTGTAAAAAAAGAATAAGGGGGTGTGCGTTACCGCAAGCAGTATAAAAATCACAGCCAAAAGTATTGGCAATGACGGGTCAAACTTAAGGAGTTTTGCCAGAACCGATTGGGATACTTCCACATCGATATCCTGATGCGATTCATCCGCTGTGTGGACTTCGTGCCCGCCTATCACATCGAGATGAAGGGAAGTTGGTGGTTCCTGTCCATCAAAACAAAAGTGTCCATGCACGCCGGTCCAGCTGGTCATCAGCCAAAGCAGCAGTGTCAGAAGCACAAATGTTTTATAACCGGAACGAATTCTCACCTGTGGGGCACCTGATAGTGAAGCTCATTGAGTATATAGCAATCTGTTTGTCATAGCCACCGACCCAGTCCAGAGATACCCTGGACTGGGTCGGTGGCTATGCAATCTCACGGAATGACGATAAATTGAGTCATTTTTTCCATCAGCGTGAGCGCGGCATTATCGGAAAACTGCTGGCCCTCCTCGATGTATTCCCACACTGTTGCGTCACTTTTCCATCCGCCTTGCTTTTTGATTAACTCAAAATCTATCCGCTCCCTTGCCGCCGATGTGGACAGTCCACGCCGAAAGCTATGACTACTGAGGTCTGGAAGAAAGTCGAATTGACAAGCTTTGCCCAGATTTTTAAGCAAATCGTTAATTGCTCCTGGGTTCAGCGGCTTTGTTTGGACCTGACTCCATCGGTTGACCGGCCTGAAAAGTGGACCGTTGTTGATACCGGCAATGTCCACCCAATCCTTAATGGCTGTAGCAGGACAGCAGCCCTTTGTGCCAAAAGGCAGGGCTCGGGTTAGCCCCTGCATCTGCTGGTCGGTTTTGGAGCGAGGCAAACGGATAATCAGTCCTTCCGGTTCCCACACAAGATCCCGTACCTGAATCGAAACCAGCTCGCTGCGGCGAAACGCCCCAAAAAACCCGGTTAATATCAATGCAATATCACGGTATTTTTTTTGATTATCGGGTTGTTGTCGCAGGTGATTTACCATTTGCGCAATGTGCTCCAGTCGCAGCGCTTTGGCTTTACGTTTTGGCTGTCCATGGGTACGGCGAATCCCATCCATGGTTTTGCGTACGAGGAGATCGTGTGCTGGATCAGTTAATCCCTGGTGATGGTGCCATTGGCTAATCGCAGTGAGGTGAAGATCTAAAGTTCGGGAGTTTAGTGATTCGGCTTTAGCCAACAGATAGCGCACGACAATGTCCCTATCTGTGGGCAAACGTCCGCCCCATCTTTCAAATTGCCGGATGGCAGAACGATAGGCCTTACGAGTGTTTTCAGACGTGGCCATCTGAAGATAATGACGGAGCGAATCTGATTCCGTTCGCGCAATTGGGCTCGGCTCCTCGTTACGAAATGACAAATCATTAGCGATTACTGGCGGTTTGATGTTCATGAGCTGAGTTCCTGACGGAGCCGCGGGAAAGGCGGTTATGTACTGATATTACATAGGGAAATTTTGATTGATCAGTTTAACAAGCGATAACATTCATTATCGAAGGTTATATCGATCAATTCAAGCGGTATCAAATTAGGTAACTTACGTCATTCAAGAAACCCAGCCTCGGCTGGGTTTCTTGCTTTTAAAGACATCTGTAGTAAAAGCTATTACTCACCTATATTTAGCAAACGCAGCGTCATTCTTTCCCCGCATAAATGCGCTACAATAGCCGCCATCTTTAACTTCATTCAGTGTAGATATT
>RCMZ01000925.1_pt1 | contig 11066 bp, 7 predicted proteins | sample 2041141 | NCBI WGS metagenome assembly RCMZ01 (sample SAMN09708263, study PRJNA481090) | Wastewater metagenome, whole genome shotgun sequencing project. | biome: sewage; isolation source: Davis station wastewater (DW) | place: Antarctica: Davis Station | collected 2010-03-01
ATCACGGCAATGGGATCGGTGGGTGATATCAGCGCACCAAACAGCAGGCAATACAGCAGTGGCACCGGCACGCCAACCCAGGGGAGCACCCACCACATCCCCAACCCGATGACGATGGTGGACAGCGTTGTGCCCACCAATGCCAACCCTGCCACCGTATAGCGGTATTTGCGCAGCGCCGACAGGTCCACATGCAAGGCGCCCGCAAACAGCAGGAACGACAACATGCCCTGCATCAGCACCTCGGAAAAATCGAGCGTGCGCAAAAACGACTTTTCACGCGCCAACAAACCGTAGTCCAGGCCCGCAGCATCGAGCGCCACCAGCACCAGCGAGAACACCATGGCGATGACCATGACGCCAATGGTGGTGGGCAGGCGCACAAATCGAAAATTCACATACGAAAGCAGTGCGGTCACAACCAGACAAATGGCGGCAATATCGAGCATGGTGGCGGAGTCTTATGGCTGAAAAATGGGGGAGAAAAAAACAATGCACCGGGCCGCAATGGCGCCCCCGGTGCCATGCGCAGCGCCTATAGCAGCACGATGTCGTACTGCTCTTGCCCGATGGCACTCTCGGCCTGCAGCGAGATGGGCTTGCCGATGAAGTCCGAGAGCCCCGCCAAATGCTGGCTCTCTTCGTCCAGAAACAGCTCCACCACGGGCGCCGATGCCACCACACGAAACTCCCGGGGGTTGAACTGGCGGGCTTCGCGCAAAATTTCGCGCAGGATGTCATAACACACGCTGCGCGCCGTCTTCACGCTGCCCTTGCCCTGGCACGCCGCGCAGGGCTCACACAGCATGTGGGCCAGCGATTCGCGGGTGCGCTTGCGCGTCATCTCCACCAGACCCAGTTGTGAGAACGTGCCCGACGACATGGTTTTGACCCGGTCACGGGCAAGTTGTTTCTTGAACTCCGCCAGCACCGCCTGCTGGTGGTCGTCGCGCACCATGTCGATGAAGTCCACGATGATGATGCCGCCCAGGTTGCGCAGGCGCAGCTGGCGCGCAATGGCCTGCGCCGCCTCCAGGTTGGTCTTGAAGATGGTGTCGTCAAAATTGCGTGCCCCCACATAGCCACCGGTATTCACGTCGATGGTGGTCAGGGCCTCGGTCTGGTCCACGATGAGGTAGCCGCCTGACTTCAGCTCCACCCGCCGCCCCAGGGCCTTTGCCACCTCTTCGTCGATGGCGTACAGGTCAAAAATCGGACGCTCGCCCTTGTAGTGCTGCAGCTTGCCTGCGGCAGCCGGCATGAACTCTTGCCCGAACGCACGCAGGCGGTGGAACTGCTCCATCGAATCGAGCCGGATGGTCTGCGTGTGGTCGCCCACCAAGTCGCGCAGCACGCGTTGCAGCAGGTCCAGGTCTTGGTGCAAGAGAGAGCCAGCCGGCAGCTTGAGCGATGCCTCCTTGATGCGCGCCCAGGTCTTGCGCAGGTAGGCAATGTCTTCGGCCAGCTCGGCATCGGTCGAATCTTCGCCATTGGTGCGCAGAATGAAACCGCCGCCCCCACCGGTGGATTTTTCGCCCACCAGCGCCTGCAGCCGGGCACGCAGGGCGTCGCGCTCTGCCGAGGGGATTTTTTGCGACACGCCCACGTGGTCGTCTTGTGGCAAAAACACCAGCAGGCGGCCTGCAATGCTGATTTGCGTGGACAGCCGCGCGCCTTTGGTGCCAATGGGGTCTTTGATGACTTGCACCATCAGGGCCTGGCCCTCGAACACCTGTTTTTCGATGGGCAGTTGTGGCTCGGTCTTGCGGGCAAACGCAGGGGGTTCACCGTCAGGCTGGCGGTGCCACACATCGGCAACATGCAAAAACGCCGCGCGCTCCAGCCCAATGTCGATAAAGGCCGACTGCATGCCCGGCAACACGCGCGAGACCTTGCCCAGATAGACATTGCCCACCAGGCCGCGCTCCAGCGTGCGCTCGATGTGCAGCTCTTGCACCGCACCGTGCTCCACCACGGCCACGCGCGTTTCCTGGGGTGACCAGTTGATCAAAATGTCTTGTTGCATGGTGTGTTCGCTGCGTTGCGTTCTGTTGTTGTGTTTATAGGGGGAAACCTGCTGCGCGCAAGAGCTGTGCCGTCTCATACATGGGCAGCCCCATGATGCCCGAATAGCTGCCGGACAGGGTCTGCACATAGGCCGCCGCCCGGCCTTGAATGCCATAGGCCCCGGCCTTGCCCAGCGGCTCGCCGGTGGCCACATAGGCATCAATCTGGGCGGGCGTCATGGCGGCAAACGTCACCCGCGACACCGACAAGGCCGAAAGGCGCCGGCTGCCCACCTGCAACGCCACCGCCGTGAGCACGCGGTGCTCATGCCCCGCCAGCTCGCCCAGCATGCGTGCCGCGTGGGCGGCATCGTCGGGCTTGCCGTAGATGGTGCGGCCCAATGCCACGGTGGTGTCAGAGCACAGGATCGGCGCGTCGGGCACACCACGGCGCAGGCGCCTGGCCACGGCCGCATCGAGCTTGAGGCCGGTAACCCGCTCTACATACGCGGTGGGCGCCTCGCCTGGCAGTACCGCTTCAATGGCTTCGGCGTCTTCAGGCGCATCACCTGCCGTGTTGGGCAGCAACAGTTCGTGCGCAATGCCCAGCTGCTCCAGCAATTGGCGACGACGGGGGCTTTGGGAGGCAAGGTAGATGAAAGTGGGCATGGACAGATTTTGAACAACAAAGGGCACCAAGAAAGACCGTGGTTCAACCACAAATCACCTAAACAACAAACCGCGTCACCGCCAAGATCGCCACCGGCATCGTCAAAAGGCCCAGCGCGGTGGACACCGCCACACTCGCAGTGACTTCGTCTTCGGCCACGGCGTACCGCTGGGCAAACAAAAACACGTTGGCCCCCACCGGCAGTGCGGCGGTCACAATCATCACAGCCAGCGGCAGCCCCGACAGGCCCATTGCCCAGCCCAGGGCCGCCAGCACCACCGGGTGCACCACGCACTTGACCAGCGCAATGCGCAGCGCCGCCTTGAAGTGGTGGCCGACCTTGGTGAACGCCAGGGTCACCCCCACCAGCAGCAAGGCAATGGGCCCCAGGGCTTGGCCCAGCAACTGCAGCGGCTTGCCCACCACCTCGGGCACCGACAGGCCCGTTTGGGCAAACAACAGGCCCGCGATGATCGGCAACGGCACAGGGTGCAAGATGCCGTTGCGAATGGCCTGCAACACCGTGCGCCACATGGGCGGCTGCACCCCGCCATCGCGCCCGGCATGTTCGCGCGCGCTGGCCAGCTCAAACACCACAGTGGCCGCCGTCAACAAGATGAGCGAGTGCACCGAAATCAGCGTGAACAGCGTGACCAGCCCTTCCTCGCCAAACGCCAGGCCCACCACAGGCACCCCGATCATCAGCGCATTGCTGAACGTGTTGGCCAGCGCCCGCGCCGCGCCCAGGCGGCTAAAGCCTTGCAGCACCAGCGAGGTCATGTACACCACGCCGAACGCCACAAAGTAGATGCCCACCGGCCCGAAATTGAGGTCTTCAAGGTGCACCGTGCTCATGGTGCGAAACAGCAATGCCGGCGTGAGCACCATGAACACCAGATTGGCCAGGTCTTTGACCGCAGCCGCCCGTATCCAGCCGCGCCGCCCCACAAAAAAGCCCAGGGCGATGAACAGAATGACGGGGGTCAGCGAGGTGAAAACGGCGGAATTCAAGGTGCACGGGCCCTGCGGGGAAAAGGGGTTGAGAAAACAGACAAGCGGGTCACCACGGCCATGCACCGCAGCGGGCAAGGCCCATTCACTATGGTTTTAATAGCTGTAAGCGCTTTTGCATCAAGCGCTGGCGGCCATTTTCGCTCATGATTTGGTCGTTTGCTGCGCAACTCTCGCGCCGCACCCCACGCGCCCTTGCGCCCTCCCCCGCTGCACGGAAGGCACAGGCTACATCCCAACCTCTAGAAACACCTCGCACCCACCCTCACACCACACGTGGCCCCAGCCACACCCCGCTGCGCAGGCGCTCAGGCACCTTCTGCGCCCACACCTGGGCGCTCGACTCCCAGGTGTCTTGCTGCACGTTCAGCCCGGCAAACACGCCGTAGCCATCGCCTGCACGAATGTCTTCGCCCGCGCACAGGCTCTCGCCCGCCTTGATGGAGCCGTTGGCGTGAATACACTCGCCCGCCTTGATGCCCCAGGCCGCCTCCAGGTGCTGCACGCCCGTGATGGCGCCTCCCACCAAAACACCATGCCCCGCGCGCAGGTTACCCGCCCCGGTGAGGTGGCCACCCACCCGCACGCCTTTGTCACACACCACCGCGCCGTGGGCGATCAGGTCTTGCCCCACAAACGCGCCGCCCTTGAGCACCAGCTTGCCGCCACACACCACGTCCCACCCGGCGCGCAGGTCACCCCCGCCAAGGATGTCGCCTGCAGCCTCCATGCCCCAGTCCGCACGCAGATCGCCGCCCGCCTGCAAAAGGCCGCCGCTCACAATGCCGCCCGCCACCCGAAGGTCCTCGCCCGTGACCACCGACTCCCCCGCTCGCACCCCGCCCCCTGCGCGGATCGAGCGGCCCGCCTGGATCACGCTCGACACTTCAATGCTGCCGCGCACCAGCACCGTGCCCGCAAACACAATGGCATCGGCCTCCAGCTGGTCCACCGACAACACCGCATTGGTGGGGCCAAACTGCGACAGCAGCCAGCACGCATCGCCCACCCGCCCGGCGCTGACCAGGGTGTCCAGCGCCTCCTGATAGCCGCTGCCGTCTTCCACATGGCGGCTGAACCAGCGAAACCCATCCGCACAGGGGCTTTTGGCACGCAGAAACTTTTTGGTGAACTCCATCGCCGTCACCCTTTGCGCGCGTGGGCCAGCAAGGGCACAACCGCAGTGTTAAAAAGACGCGCGGACGGCGGATGGACAGGGTGTGACCAGATGGGCCTGCGCCCGGCAACAACAGCAGCCACCGCAACAACAGCAACAACACAAAGGCAAGTGAACATGAGGCATCTCGTGAAAGAGCAGCCCGTGCCGACGCCACCAAAAGGCACATCAGCCGGCCGCCATCGCGCTGGGTGGTGGCCCGGCGATGGATGTTCTGCGCAGTGTGGGAAGAAAGAAGGTTATCGCCGGGCGGAGGAATGTGCGACCGGCTTGTAGGGCCAGATCTCACGCACCGCAGCGACCCCGCTCACCCACACGCGGCCGCGCAGCGGGCAGGTCAGGATGAACGGGCCAGAGGAAAACATAGGCGCCGATGGTATCAGCCACACTTTGCACGGCGGCTGAAGGGGATTTCCACGAAGCGCCGCACCGCTCGGCACCCCGCTCCAACCGGGCACTCAAAAGCGCACCCCCTTGCGCAATAGACCCCGCGGTCAGGAAATAGCGCAATCCGTCGCTCAATCGTTTGCGTATTGCCCCCGTTGCGACCCATTCTTACCCCCAACCCGGCCATGCACGCGATCCGGCGTGCTCGCGTGTGCGCCCTTTTCCCAAGGCATCACAGGGTAGACATGCGCGCGCCTGTGGCCAAAAGCGCCCCGAAAAATCGAATTCGGCCAAGCCCAGCCCAGCGAAACCAAGCCGCCTCATCCACCGCCCCATCGCAAACCCGCCTCACGGGCTGACGCACGATTCGCCCAGCCCCGCGTATCCCGCCACCTTTTGAAGGCGGGATCGGTTTTCCAGGCAGGCCTGGTGCTGCGCCTCTGCCGCTTTTTGCTGTGCCATGCGGGCAGCGGCGGCGCGCTCGGCTTGCAACTGCGCCACCCGTTCCTTAATCTGGGGCATGGCAGCCTGGGCGGCCTTTTCGCCCTCCACCATCGCCTTGGCGCGCTGGCTGAAATCGGCCGAGCCCAAATCAAGCACCTGAGGCCGGATGATCACGTCGGCGCGCGCCAACTCGGCCTGCCCCAGCTTTTGCCCCATGATGGCAATTGACTGGCTGAGCGTGCCCAGCATGTCGCCCGGCGACTTGCCACGCGCCTTGTTCGAGATATCCACCGCAATCACCACATCAGCGCCCAACTGGCGCGCCGCATCCACCGGCACCGGGCTCACGATGCCGCCATCTACAAAATGGTATTTGCCCAGCGCAACCGGCTGAAACACCCCTGGCACACTGCTGGACGCCCGCACCGCCTGCCCCGTGTTGCCCCGGGCAAACACCGTGCGCTCCCCGTCCTCCAGCCGCGTCGCCACTGCCACAAACGGCTTGGCCAACTGCTCCAAAGGCTTGTTGCGCACCTGCGCATTCACGTAATCCTCCAGCCCCTGGCCTAGCACCAGACCGCCCGAGGACAACTGCAGATCGCGCAGCTTCGACTCATCCAGCGCCACCGCTTTTTCCTGCAGCTCGAACGCATTCATGCCGCTGGCATACATCGCACCCACCACACTGCCCGCACTCGTGCCCGCCACCACGGCGGGGGCAAAGCCATTGGCCTCCAGCATCTTGATCACCCCAATGTGCGCAAACCCCTTGGCCGCCCCACCGCCCAGCGCAATGCCGATCTTGATGGGCGCGGGCGCAGCGGCCGTGGCGCCCACCGGCTCAGCCGAGGCAGCAGGCGCACGCGCCCCACTGCTGGTGCCGCAGGCGCTCAGGCCAAGCACCGCGCACAGGCCCCACAGCGCGAACAGCGGCGAAAAGGCTTTGGGCGCGGCGCGGTGTGAAACAGGGGCGGCTGTGTGCGCGAAGGCGCGCGTCAAGGTGCGGGGGGTGAAAGCGGTCATGGGCGATCCATCTCAAAGGCCCGGCCCCATTGCAGGGCATCGGCAAGCGGTGGATTGTCCGCCAATGCGCCCCTACGGGATGGACCAGCGCGCGCAACCACACTGCGCCCTCGGGCACCTGGCACCTGGCACCTGGCACCTGGCACCTGGCACCTGGCACCTGGCACCTGGCACCTGGCACCTGGCGAGGCGGAGTGGGAGGCGCTGGTGGTGAAAAAACTGCAGCGTCAGGAATTGCCTGTGGCGCTGGAGTGCCGACCGGTTGAAAGTGCAAGACTGGCGCGCAAAAAGTGCGCACCGCAAAGTCAATGCGCGGGGTGGTGCACATCAAAAAAGATAGCTAATAGTGCTTGCCAATAAAGCGCGAGAGGCATAAAAGAGCTGAAATCGGGCACCCAACCCATAATCAGCCGAGATGCGGCAGACTGCATCAAGCAAAGCAGACGCGAAGAATTACTTTATCTTTTTAATAATTTGTCGAAGATATGGAAGGGCGGATTAGATCCGCCGCTGCCGTGCTTAAAGCCGGTTTTTTAGCGCTGATCTGGGTCGCAAGCGAAGTACCGAGCGCGAGGTCTTCCATCCATAGCCATAGAAAACCCATAGAAGGTGGAAAATGAAGATTAATCTCTCTCAGGTAACTCGGAGTCAACCGTCACGGCAGCCGCTTCTTGTGCATTCGCCAAACGCTGCCGCAAGTGCCCCTGCTTCGTCCGCCATTCGGGTGTCGATTTCGCCAGAGGCACGTGCTGCGGCAAAGGCGGGAGGCGAGGAGGATATCTCTGAAACTCGACCAATGGCTGGGTTGACGCTAATGCAGTTAGTGACAAAATATGATTATGAAAACATCACACCTGAGCAGTTTGCCGGACTCGCTGGCGAGTTGTTCGCCAGGGGTGAGATTTCTCAAAAAGTTGCAGGCGCTTTTGTGGGAACAGACCTCGATACGCTTGAACCTATATCACGTCAAAAGTCCATCAACATGGTGGATCATATGGAGTCGATGTTAATAGCTGCGAAAGCAGCTTCAAGTTACGCTACCGAATATCACACTGAAGTTGCCGATACTTTGAAAAATATAATTTCATTTTCAAAAGGACAGAGAATAAATATTGGCGAATATGAATAAAAATAACAAGCGCATATCGCATTGCAATTGTCATTAATTTTGCAATCACAAACGCTAAAAATAATCAATTAAAATTGACATCAAAAAATCGGTTTGATATTTTATTTTTTAATAATCAGCGGGAGTGGTGCATTCTAAAAATTTTCAGCATTCTAGTTTCAAGACCGAAAAAATTGATAGAAACATGGCACATGAGCATCGCATGCAGTGATGCCCGCTTTTTTCACCGACCGTATTTTCGGTATATGCGAGGCAGAAACCTTGAGCGCAGGACACGGAAGAAAGGCAAAAAAAGGGGCGCCAGACTTCTGGGGGCGGCATAGACAGACTGGCGAGCGGTCGCAGCGGAATGCGTTGATATTCATTCGAATCACCTAGAAACCGGCGCCAGCAGGAGATTGCCGCTCCCCCGCCAGCCCGGTCGCCCTCTCAGATCATTCGATCAACAGCGCCCTCAAAACGCCACCTTCACGCCCACCGTTACATTCCGCCCCATCAATGGCGCGGCGTTCTTGATGAACGAGGTGTGCGCATATGCCAGGCGGTCGGTCAGGTTGTTGGCCTTCAAATACACCTGCCACGGCGTGCCGGTGCTCATTTGGCCGTTGTAGCTGACGCCCAGGTTCAGCATGCCGTAGCCGGGGGTGGCGGTTTCAAACTCGGCCACGCGGTTTTGGCGGGCCACTTGCACCCATTCGACCTGGCCTTCCCAAGCTTGCCAGTTGGCGTCCAGCCGCACACCGGCGCGGGTGGCGGGGATGCGGGGCAGCAGGCCGCCGCCCGCGTCGAGCTTGGCGCGCACGGTGTCGCCAAACAGGGTGATCCCCAGGTTGCGGTTCAGGCGCTGGCGCACCTGGCCTTCGATGCCGGTGAAGGTGGCGTCGGCCTGGCTGTATTGCAGCAGCTGCAGGCCGTCCACGGCGTCGAGCGTGCGGCCGTAGATGTAGTTGTTGATGCGGTTGTGGAACACGCTGACGCCAAAGGTGGTGTCGCCCGCCGTCTTCTTGAGGCTCACGTCGATGTTCTGTGAGGTTTCGGATTTCAGGTCGGCGTTGCCGCGTTCGTAGGTGCTGGTGGCCATGTGCAGGCCTTGGGCGTACAGCTCTTCGGCCGACGGGGCGCGGCTGGCGCGGGTGAACGAGGTGCCCACCTGGTAGCCGGGCGTGAACCGCCACACGGCGCCCAGCGATGCGGATGTGCCGTTGTGGCTGCGTTCGATGTTGCTCGTCTGCGCTTCGGCCGTTTGGCGGTCGTGGCGCAGGGCGGCCTCAAAGCGCCAGTCGCCCAGGCGGTATTCCTCTAGCGCAAAGAAGCCCAGCTTGCGGGTGACGGTGGGCTGCACGTAGGCTTCTTCGCCTTCGGCGCTGAACTTGCGTTGCGAGGTTTGCAGACCGATCACGCCCTTGAAGCCCGCCAGTGGCTCGTGTTGCAGCTCGATGCGGGTGTCGTAGGCCTTGTTTTTGAAGGTGGTGCTGATGGCGCCGTCTTCGACCTCGTCGTGCACGTAGTCGGTGACGCCCGCGCGCAGGCGCAGGGCCGAGACACCGGCGAAGGGGTTGCGCAGCTCGCCCCGGATGTCAAAACGTTCGCTGCGCAGGTCGACCACGGGCACATCGCCGGGGTCTGCGGCGTGGTCATGGTCGTGGCCGTCTTCTGCGTCGCCTTCGTGGGCGCCGCAGTGCAGGTGGTCGCCATGGGTGTGGCAGTCTTCAAAGCTGTGGTTGTGGCCCGGCAGGCCGTATTTGGCGGTTTGGCGGGTGTAGGCGGCGCCCAGGTAGCCCTGGTCGCCCACCCACGACACACCCACACTGCCGGTGTCGGTGTGGTTAAAGCTGCCCAGCACCTTGTTGCCGCCCGACCAGCCTTTGCCCACGCTGTAGTCGCCCGCGTCGCGCGCCACGCCTTCGACATGCACGGCCAAGTGGCCTGCGCCGCCGGTCAGCGAAAAGGCGCCAGCCCCTTCGCGCGCGCCGGTGTTGGCGCGCAGCTCGGCGCTGCCTTCAACGCCTTTTTGCGGAATGGCCGTGGGCACTTTGCCGTCGAGCACGTTGACCACGCCGCCCACGGCACCGTTGCCGTACACCAGGGCCGAGGGGCCGCGCAGCACTTCAATCTGCGTGGCCAGCATGGGCTCGGACACCACGGCGTGGTCGGGGCTGATGGTGGATGCGTCGTGCAGCTCGGCGCCATCCGACAGCACTTTGACGCGGGGGCCGTCCATGCCGCGAATGATGGGGCGGCTGGCGCCCGCGCCGAAGTGGCTGCTGGTGATGCCGGGCTCGGTGTTGAGCGTTTCGCCCAGCGTGGCCTCGCGGCGGCGCACGAGTTCGTCCCCCTCCAGCACGGTGACGGGGGTGGTCATGTCGTTGGCTCCCAGTTGCAGGCCGCTGGCCGACACGGTGACGGGCGCCAGCGTGGGTGCCGCAGTGGTGTCAGGGATGGCCTGCGCGTGCGCCAGCCGGGTGCCCGACAGCAGAACCATAGCGGCAAGCGCCGCAGGGCGCAGGGCATTGCGGCGGTGCGCGCGGGCCTGGTGTGCGCGAGGGAGGTGTGCAGGGTGAAAAGTGTTCATGGTGTCTTGTGGTCGGTGCGATGGGTATGCGGCCGGTGGGCGCGGCATGGAAGACACGGCGGGCAAGCCATGCCCGCTGCAACGACGCCCGAAGCGGCATACCCGAAAAAATGATTAAAAAGTGCCTATAGCGCTTTATTCATAAGCGCCACCAGCTATCAATATGTGAGTTAAACGCAGCCCTGCAGGCGCCACACATTCCCCGGTTGCCCCCTGCCGAGTGCCCACCGCCCCTGTTCATGCGCCGCTGCGTTGATTCGGCACCGGGCGACGGCGCACGGTGGTGCGCGCACCGATCCGGCAACGAAGTGCCAATGCGACGGTTGACTACAAAGGAGGTGAGCCCGGGCTCGGGCTGCAGCGCCTGCGTTGAAAACGCGGTGCTTGGAGCGCTGGGGCCGTGTGGGCGAGCGTGTGGCGTTGTTAAGCCAAGTTCTCAGGCACTGGGCGGGCCACGCGCGTGAAACAGCGTGACGTGCACCACGCCGACGCGGTCGGCGGGTGGTGCGGGCGGGGCCTGCGCCAGCAGGGGCGCGGCAACCACCGTGGGCAGGGAATACAAGGCGTCGCCCAGCGCGAGTTGATCGAGCAGCAGGCAGTCTGCGGCGCTGTGCTGGCCCGCAAGCAGGTCAAACAAGCCGGGGCTG
>RCMZ01000926.1_pt1 | contig 11056 bp, 15 predicted proteins | sample 2041141 | NCBI WGS metagenome assembly RCMZ01 (sample SAMN09708263, study PRJNA481090) | Wastewater metagenome, whole genome shotgun sequencing project. | biome: sewage; isolation source: Davis station wastewater (DW) | place: Antarctica: Davis Station | collected 2010-03-01
ACTTGACGGAGATATTCTCAAACAATGGCTTGGCGCCAAACTGCATCGTAATATTTGCGGTTGAAAGCATGTGATATTAAGTCTTTATTCAGTTAAAACAGCTAGTTAGGTACTTTTCCCCCATTATACAGCACCCACCCTCATCCACTCTATAGTGGTCCGACAAGAGCATCTGGTGCGACAACGGCAAAATACAAGGGGCAAATAATGGCAAGAAAATATTATTGCTGAACTTCCATTTAACCGCTACGCTGCGGCGACTGTATTTTTCTCTACTCACCAGACGGGCCTCACTTGAAAAAGATCACCATCGCCGCCGCCGTGGCGGCCATCGCCATCGCCGCCACCGCCTATGCGTCGCCCTACTATGCCTTGCATCAGATCAAGACCGCCGTGGCCGCGCGCGACGCCGAAGCCCTGGCCAGCCACGTGGACTTCCCCGCCCTGCGCGACAGCGTCAAGACCCAGCTGGAAGCGAATATGGCCAGCAGCATCGCGGCGGTGGCCGGCAGCGACAATCCGTTCGCCGCGCTGGGCCAGTCGATCGCCGGCGCGATGCTGGGCAAGATGGTCGATGCCATGGTCTCGCCCGCCGGCGTCGTGGCCCTGGTCAACAAGAGCGCCGTCAGCCCGCAAGCGCAGGCGGACGATGGCGCCCCCGCCGAGGGCAAGCAGGCCAAGGCCGACTATGCCGCCGGCTATGCGGGACTGAACACATTCATCGTCCGCGCGAAAGAGGGCGACAAGGAAGGCGGACTGGTCCTTCAACGCCATGGCATATGGGGCTGGAAACTGAGCGGTATCGAGTTGGCGCCGGCGGTGGCCGGGCGATAGGATGGCAAGTACGCAGCGTTGCCAGGCGTGCGCCCATAGGCAAATGCGCCATTCAGTGCCAGAATGCCGGTCAGCCGTACCGTTCCCCAAGCGCTGCATGCGCAACATCACCGAGGCCCTATGCTGACAAACCATATTCTGACACTGGCCACCGCCGCCCTCCTCGCCAACGCGGCCCAGGCCGCCGAGCCGCTGGTCACCAGGCAGGTCGAGCGCATGCGGGCCGCCGAGGCCCTGATGCAGGAGGAGGTATCGAAGGCGGCCAATCCGGAGGCCCCCGCGCCATTGCCCATCTCGACCGACATCTCGCTGGCCGAACTGGAGCGCCGCTGGGCCCTGACCCAGGCGCAAGCCGATGCCAAGCACTTCTCCAGCGCGACCGACTTGACCTTGCTGACCGGCATGGCGCAGCAGATCGGTTGCCAGGATATTATCGGGGTGCAGCCCATGGGCTTCCCCGTGGCGCGCGAACGGCCCAGCGTGCTGAACGGTGGACACTTGCTGGCCCGATGCCCGGACCGCGCCTACCTGACGATTTCGGCCATGTCGATGGAAGGCAAGACGGGCAACAGGGTCGGCATTTCGCCGCAAGCATTCAATCAGACGGTGGCCGGCAAGCCGGCGCGGCGCCTGTATTACAAGGCGCCCAGCGGACGCCAGCAGGAAATACTGACGATCGCCGATGGCGACCTGGTCTATATGCTGGCCTACTGGTCGCTCGATGACGCGCAGCTGCCTGGCATGGCCGGTGAACGGCGGCTGGAGAAACTGACATCGCTGCCGCCGGCGCCCGCTGCGGCGCCGTGAGCGATGATGCCGCGCTGCCGGCCTTTCCGGCAAGCACCGCGGCACACTGGCTTACATGCCCAGCGACTTGAGCAGGTCGGAGTTGTCGTCCTCGTCCGGCGCGGCCGGCGCCGGGGCGGCGGCCTGGCTGGCCTGGCTGGCGTGCTCGGTGGCCATCAGCGCATCGGTGTCGTATTCCTTGGAATCGAAATCGTGCAGCTTGATGAACTCGGTGCGGTCGATCGCCAGCTCCAGATAGAAAATGTTGTTCTTTTCCGTGTAGAACGTCACGCGGCGCATTTCCGGGCGGTCCAGCGGCGTGTCGACGCTGAGCATCACCTGCTTGTTCAGCACCAGCATCTTCGGCTGGTTCTGCGTGATATTCGTTTGCAGTTCGCGCCGCACCTTGCCCGTGAAATCGCCGACGATCTGGTTCATCAGTTCGCCCATGATGTTCGACACTTCGTCCGACGTGTAGAAGCTGGCCAGCTCCGACTTCGGCATGCCCATGTGCAGCATGTAGCGCTCGTAGATTTCCATCGCCGTATCGGCGGCGAAATTGAGCACCACCAGGCCGGTGAAACCGCCGTCGAACATCACGAAGCAGCCGATGTCCGGCTTCAGCCCCGTCTTGGTGATGCGCTGCACCATGCCCGAATAATTCACCTTGCTTTGCGTCGCCACGTTGAGCACCCGCACGACCGAGTTACACAAACTCATCAACAAATCTTCTGTACCGTACACAACTGCCTTTTCCTGATCCATGAACAACCTCTCTTACTTTTTTAGATGACAGCACAGCTTCCCTGCCAGATGGTGCGTGGCGGCGATCAACTGCGCCGATCGCCGCCCTATTCCCTATTCTTACTTTTTTCTGTATAGAAATAAGTATCAGATGCGCAGAATACCCAGATGTAACATTTCCGTCCAGCCATACCTGCATTTACTTGATGATCTGTGCGGAAATGCAAAAGCGCGGGCGAAATACCCCGCGACGCGGCTTGCCATGCAACATTGCGCGAAAGATCACGAACCGCGTTCGCCGCCGTGCGGCCTGGTGCGCGGCACTGGTCCAGGCCATGATTTATACTGCCGCGCACGAATTGCACAAACGCAATATGAATGGAGAGGCAACACACGATGAGCACACTGCAAGAACAGATAACGGCAGAAATGAGCGCGGCCATCCACGCCTGGTTTGATGAGCGTTTGCAACGCACGGACCTGCAGCAATCTGTCGACAGGACAAGCTTGCAAGTGGGCATCTTCAACGACTTCATGCTCGACTACAAGCCAGGGCGCGCCACGGCCGACGATATCGACCTGGGCCTGGACTGTGACGATGCACGTCCAACAGCGTCGGCCCGCCTCGATGATGCGCAGATGCGCGAGCTGGTCGTGCCGCAACTGGCGGCCGTGGTGCGGGCCCGGCTGGCGCCGCTGGTGGACACGCCGATGATCGATTACCGCTTCACCTGCCGCGGCAAGTTCCAGACGGCGCAGGGCAAGCTGCACGTGACCTTGCTGGAACACGTCAACGACGACAAACGCCAGGACTTGCTGGCGCGCATACACAGCTACGTCGAGCAACGGCTCACGCACGGCAGCGCGCCGACGACACCGCTGGAAACGTTCTTCCTGGCCCGCCACCTGCTCGACGGGCTGCTGTTCCCGCAGCTCGACGCGGCATGGACCATCGCCCAGTACGAGCGCATCCAGGCCTTGAACAAGACCCAGCCCGATACCTTGGCCGAACACCGCCACGACATCATCCGCGCCATCACGCAATGGGCGGAAAACGTTTTCCTGCCGCAGTTTTATGACCGCGCCCAGTCCGCCTACCGCGCCACGGCATACACCTTGAAGGCGGGCGCCGCGCCCGGTGCCGATGCGCAGGCGCTGCAGCCGATCGACTTGCTGCTGTACGGCGCCGTGCTGATCTTGCGCCATGACGCCAGCTATGCCAAACCGAAGGGTCTGACATTCCTTGAAATCGCCCGCGAACTGGGCAGCGAACGGGCCGCGCGCATGCTGACCGACGGCAGCGGCACCTTCGGCGATGACGCCATCCACTTGAAAAATGCGCAGCTGGAATGCCGCGCCAACGACGTCTTTGCGACCATCACCATCGCCATTGCCGACGAAAGCGACAGCGCATATGCGCAGGCGCTGGCGTTCATCACGCATTTGCTCGATCACGGTTTCCCGAAAAGCTACCAGATCAAGCTCAAGTCCAAGGTCAAGCAATACCTGCCCGTCAAAGGCTTGGCGAAATCCGACACGCACCGCTTCTTTGCCAATGCCCTGGCCTTCCCCGCCCTGCATGCGGCCCTGGAAACGTATGCGCGCGCCGCCATGCAGCAATATGAATTCTATGCCGATACGGAAGGGGAAAAGAATTGCATGCCGGGCAGCTACGCCGCATTCGGGCTGGGCTTGCTGGATGCCCGCTACTTCCCGCTGATCCAGCACTATATGGCGCAGGTGGATGAGGAACACCAGTCGGTGCAGGATGCCTTCACGGCGGCGTTGACCGCGCAGCATGGCGTCACGCCGGACAGCATCCCCGTGCTCGTGACTTGCCTGCTTGCCTGCACGGACAACGTGAAGCTCAAGATCCAGGCGGACTTCGAGGACGTGGAAAAGCTCGCATGCCTGTCGCGGCAATTGCAGGGCATGCAAGATTACCTGGTGGAGCACGTGCTGTACGCCATCTGGGGCAAGCGGGAAAAGCTGGACGCGCTGGCGCGCAAGGCACAGGGCCGGCGCCAGGAGCTGCTGCTGGCCTTGATCGCGGCCGCCGGCAAGTCCGATACCTAATGTGCGCAACGTTATGACTTTCACCATATACAATGCGCTGCGCCAGAGTTGCCGTAAGGCATTTCTGGCGTCTGACATTGAATCGTGGAGAAAACCTATGCAACAAATGAAACCCTACCCGCTTGCCACCCTGCTGGCCGCCGCCCTCGCCACCGCCGCGCTGATGCAGCCCGCCGTGGCAGCCGAGTCCGCCGCCGTCGACCTGGCCCCGGTCGAGGTGGCCGATCTGTACATCAAGACCGTGATCAACCAGGATGAGGCGAGCGTCGCCAAGCTCAACGCCTATCTGCGCCCCACGCGCGTGGCAGGCCACCAGCCTGCAGAGTACGCGTCATACAGCGCGCTGCAGGACACCACGGCGAAATTCCCGAAAGAGACGGGCAAGCTGATCGCCGACCTGTTCCCCGCCAGCATGCGCGCGGCAGTGACGCCGGCCGCCGAGTTGCTGGCCGCAAATGTCATCGCCGCCAAGAACGGCGCCGCCTGCAAGGCCACCAAGGCTGACCCGGTGACGGTGGAAAACGGCATGCAGACAGCCGTCGTCAGCTTCGAATGCCAGCTGGTCAAAGTCCCCGTCGCCTGGGCGCCTGCGGCTCAGCAACTGGCGAAAAGTGCTTGCAAGGTGGACCAATGCGTGGCCGGCCTGCAAAAAATCGCCGCCACGTATGCGACGTCGCCGAAACAGGCCTGGCGCGCCGTGTTTGCCGTCAGCCGCGAAAAAGATACGGAAGCGTGGCGCAATGACTTTGCGCGCGAAACGTTCGACGAAATCTGGGAATACCTGTAATTCTGGCCTCGTTGAGAATGACTGGATGAACAAATTGACGCCGACTCCGGTAGCACAGCCCGCAGGCCTGGCCTTGCTGCGCCTGCTCGATCGCGACCATGTGGACGGCGCAGTGGTCAGCCAGGCATTGGCGCAAGACCTGGCCAGCCTGCACGGCAAGCAACTGCTGGCGCTGCTGCGCAGGCTGCGCGCCGCGCAATCGAACCAGCAGCATTATGCGGGTGCCAGCCCGGCGCAGGCGCAGCAGCAGTTCGGCGCCGCCATCGCCGCCGTCAAGGCGGAACTGGCCACGCGCCCGCACATCCTCAACAAACCGGAAGCGAGGGCCCTGCGCCAGGCGGCGGCGAAAAAGCGTTAATCGGGGCGCTAATCGGGGCGCAAGCGACGCACGCAGGCGCGGCGTCAGGCAGCCACCCTGCGGTGCGCGGTGGCGCGCCGTCGCCCTCCTATAATCAGGGCACTACCGTGTTTGTGCCAATGAAAGGATTCTCCATGCCCACGCCGCTTTTCCGCCACCTGTTGACCTTTGCCGTGCTCGCCGCAAGCAGCCTGGCCGGCCTGCCAGCCGCCAGCGCCCAGCCAATCGGCCCCATCGATGCGCGCGCCGTGTGGCAGGAACGCCCGCTGTCGGCCTGCCGCAGCGACACCTCCGCCACCGCGCCCGACGTCTGCCTGCTGCGCACCATGCAGCGCTCCGGTGCCCGTCCACAAGCTGTCGCCGCCGCCAGAATGCTTATCCAGGCGAACAAGCCCGGCTTCATTTCCGCCTGGCGTCCGCTGGGCAAGGCGGCGCTGGCCACCGTCACCTATCCTTTCCGTGCCAACACGAATGAAGGCACTCTGCTGATCGGCAGCGACGGGGCCGCCATCGACGTCGACGAGGGGTCCGTGCGCGAGGAAGACCGCGCCACGCCCGCCTGGCGCGCCTTTGCCGCCGCCCATCCCGATGCCATGCCGTTCGCGCCCGCCGACTTCGTTGGCATGACGGCCACCGGGGATGGCGGCCACAGCGTGCTGTTTTCCACCCCCATGAAGACGTGCCACGCCTGCGCCGACGATGGCGCCCTGCTGGTCGCGTACGCCATCGACAAGGACGGCGTGGTGCGCGAACGAAAACTATTGGCGATCAAGTAATACTGTGTCAAAGATAAGTTAAAATTGCCCGATGGCATGTCTATACGAGTCGCATGCCATCGATCCATTTACTTATCACAGGAAAACATGCGCCATACACGTTTCGCACTGCACCTTGCCGCCGCCCTGCTGTTCACCGCCAGCGGCGCCTTCCAGCTTGCCAGCGCCGCGCCCGCCACCTCCAGCGCGGCCACGCCCCTCGTCATCGGCGAAAGCTTTACCATCGATTCGCAGGCGCTGAAGGAAAAACGCCACATCAATGTCTACGTGGCGCGCGCCTGGGATACCCCGCCAGACGCCCCGCTGCCCGTGCTGTACATGCCGGACGGCGGCGTGGCCGAAGACTTTCTGCATGTGGCCGGCCTGCTGCAAGTGTCGGTGGCGAATGGCACGATGCGTCCCTTCATGCTGGTCGGCATGCAAAATACGCAGCGCCGGCGCGACTTGACGGGCCCGACCGAGAATGCGGAAGACCGCAAGATCGCCCCCGTGGTCAGCGGCGCGCCCGCCTACCGCAACTTCATCCGCGATGAACTGATGCCGGAAGTCAACCGCCGCTACCGCACGACGGGCGAGACGGCCATTGTCGGCGAATCGCTGGGCGGCCTGTTCGTGGTGGAAACCTATCTGCTGGAACCACAATTGTTCGACCACTACCTGGCCTTCGACCCCAGCCTGTGGTGGAACCATGGCGCCCTGCCGCGCCAGGCGGCAGCGCTGCTGGCCAAGGGCAAGCCGGGCAAGCACAGCCTGTATCTGGCGTCCAGCAGCGAAGCGGGCATCGCCGTCGAAGTGCAGCGCCTGGCCGACGTCCTGCAACAGCAGGCGCCAGCAGGCTTGCAGTGGCACGTGGAAAAGCTGCCGGAAGAAACCCATGGCACGATCTACCATCCGGCGGCATTGAAAGCGTTCCGCGCCGTGTTCAAGCCGCAGGCGCCGGCGAAGCCGTAAAACATGGACAAACTGTAATCCTGTGCGGGGGTCGCGCACGGGAGCCGGCAGGTAAAATCGGCTGCCCTTTTCGGCAGCCTTTTTTTGCCCACCTGAGTCCAGATCCCCCATGAGCTTCCTGCAATTATTTATCCTCTCCATCGTCCAGGGCTTCGCCGAGCTGCTGCCCGTATCCAGCTCCGCCCACGTCATCATGGCGGAAAAACTGATGGGCCTGGACCCCACGTCGCCCGAGCTGACCATGCTGCTGGTGATGCTGCACACCGGCACCATGTTCGCCGTCATCGTGTACTTCTGGAAATCCTGGCGCGCCACCTATTTCAGTTCGGCCGCCGCCTTCCGCAGCAACGCATTGCTGCTCGTGGCCGCCACGGCCCTGACGGGCATCGTCGGCTTTGGCTTGCTGAAGGGCATCACCCACGTCATGAGCAAGGATGCGCCCGGCTTCGAGATCGAGCACCTGTTCGGCAACGCGAAGCTGATGGCCGCCGCGCTGGCGGCCGCCGGCGTGCTGATCATCGCCTCCGCGCGCCTGACCGTGCGCGAAGGGGGAACCTTCTCCATCGGCAAGGCGCTGGTGATCGGCGCCGTGCAGGGCCTGTGCCTGCCTTTCCGCGGCTTTTCGCGCTCGGGCGCCACCATTTCGGCCGGCATCGCCATGGGCGTGCCGCAGCGCCGCGCCGAAGAGTTCAGCTTCGCCCTGGCCGTGGTGCTGACGCCTGCCGTGCTGGTCAAGGAAGGCTGGCGCTTCTACCAGGCCGTCGCCAATGGCAGCCTGGACCATCTGCAGCACGGCAACAGCTTGCTGCACCTGATCGGCCCCAGCCTGCTGGGCATGCTGCTGTCCTTCCTGGCCGGCTTGCTGGCCCTGCGCTGGCTGTCGCGCTGGCTGGAACAGGGGCGCTGGCATTTCTTTGGCGCCTATTGCCTGCTGGCCGCCTTGGTGGTGCTGTACCTGGGGTAAAATCGCCGGGTTTGTAGTTTGACCTACCCATCCCAGCCAGGTTCCACAGAAAGCCACCGATGAATTTTGCCGCCACCGCCGCCCTCTCGCTTGCCATGTCCACCGACGCCTTCGCGGCCGCCGTGGGCAAGGGCGCCGCCCTGCACAAACCGCAATGGCGCGAAGCGCTGCGCACGGGATTGATCTTCGGCGTCATCGAGGCCATCACGCCCGTCATCGGCTGGGCGCTGGGCAGCGTGGCCGCGCCGTACGTGGCGGCGTGGGACCACTGGATCGCCTTCAGCCTGCTGGGCATCATCGGCCTGTTAATGATACGCAACGCCCTGTCGGACGCCGACGAGGACGAAGCGCCGGCGCAATCGCACTCGTTCTGGGTGCTGGCCGTGACGGGCCTGGCCACCAGCATCGATGCCATGGTGGTGGGCGCGGGCCTGGCCTTGCTGGGCGCAAATATCGTCGTGACGGCCGCCGCCATCGGCTTTTCCACCTTCGTCATGGTCACCCTGGGCGTGATGCTGGGCCGCGTGCTGGGCACGGTGGCAGGCCGGCGCGCCGAACTGGTGGGCGGCCTGGTGCTGATCATCATCGGCTGCGTCATCCTGTACGAGCATATCGGCCACCCTGCGGCCTAGCCGCGGCAACGCTGCCTGCCGTCATGATAGCCGCGGGCGGCGCGCCTAGGCGGTGCGCCAAGGCGGCGCGCCAATCGGGTGCGCGCAAAACTGTTGCTGGAGTATGATGGCGCCCTGTCCTCCCCTGGCGCTCCAACCGGCCTGAAAACAGTGATGAAACAATTTAGCGAAGGCGATATCGTGCGCGTCAAATGCGGCGGCCCCGAGATGACGGTGCTGTGCGTCGACGGCGATTATTTCGCCCAGGAAGATAACCGCACGGCGGTCTTTTGCGTGTACGAAAAAGACCATTATCTGTTTGAGCAAGCCTATCCGGAATATGCGCTCGACATCATCCGTTACGAACGGCGGCGCTTCCCGCGCGAAGCCTGACGTCCCGCGCACGCCAGCGGCGAACGACATGGGACGCAGGCCGCTTTATGCTACATTAAACGCTCTGCATTCATGTCTCGCTAGGTGACCGCCATGGAAACTCTGGAGCTGCTTTTTGCCTCGCTGGTGCGCGATACGGCTGAATCGATCCGCGACCACCACGTCCCTTTTGCCATCAAACACGACGAACGCGCCTATTACGAATGGATGGACGGGCATCCGATCGACGGCTATATCCAGGAAGCCTACCGCGAGATCGAGGAAACCGCGCAGCAGTTGCGCGCCATCCGCGCTGGGTGACGGCGGCTGCCGCAAGCTGCTGCGCAGGGTGCCTTGCGGCCGGCGATGCTCGCCGGACTCGCGCAAGGTTGCGCTGCCCGGCCACAAATCACCTGCGCTCGCGACGCTTGCGGCAAGCGCCAATACGCCAGGTGAACGATGTCGATTCACGTATTGATGCAAATCAAACACTCATCTGTTTCAACCGTGCAGCCCATCGCGTGCCGCGACAATTGGTGCCGGAGGCGACAAATATGGATCAGCAACAGAAACACCAGATCAGGGGCTATGAATTTCATGTGGCCGGGGCGCTGGAGAAGGATGGACGCTACCGGGGCATGATTTTGATCAGCAAGCGCGGTGATACGCAGCAAGTGTATGCCAAGCCCGTGCTGATCGAGACGGCCAGCAGTTTCAAGTCCGTGCACGCGGCCCTGATCGAGGCGTCGGCGTATGCCCAGGAAATCATCTACAACGGCGCCATCAAGGCCTTATTGCCTGCGGAGCTGCCTGCCGGCGGCAAAGGGGCGCCCCAGCCGCCGGACCTGGTGGGCAATTAAGGTGAACAAGTAAGGTGGGCAAGTAAGGGCAGTAAGTAAGGTAGGCAACTAAGGTAGGCAACTAAGGTAGGCAACTAAGGTAGCCAACTAAGGCAGGCAATCAAGCCCGCGATACCGGGCCTGCCGCCCAGGTGGGACGCGTATAATCACGCGCATCTCTGGCTCACATTCACAACAATGGACTCTGTCAATTTACCGCTGGTTTTCCTGGTCGGCTGTGCGCTGATCGCCTTGCTGGCCAAGAAGAATGGCTACTCGTGGTACCTGTTCTTCTTTGCCGTCGCCGTGCCGGCGCCACTGTTGCTGCTGGCCCTGCCCCATGTGCTGGGCGTGGAAATCGCCTCGCTGACCTCGGTACGGCTGGGCGCCGCCCTGCTCTTTCCGCTGGCCGGCCTGCTGCTGGCCTTGCGGCCCAAGCGCCCAGGCCAGACACCTGAGCCTTAAGCTTTAAGTCTTACGTCTTACGCCTGACTTCGCTTCAGCGCATCTGCGCGCCGTCTGCCAGGCGCCAGCCTATCGACAAGGCCAGTTGCTGCGCTTCTTTTTCATTGCTGCAATCGTCGTAATCGCAGGTGTCCGCATACGCGCCGCATGCCTGATTCTGGCTGACGTAGGAGCCGACCCAGCGGCCGTCGCGGCGCTGGCTGGCCGTGGCGCTGATGGTGAAACCCTTGTGGATGGTGGGATTTTCAAAAGGCATAATTCCTCCGATAGGCATAATTGCTCCGCTGCAAAAAGCGTCAGGGACCTGACTGGACTCCACTGTGCGCCTTGCCGCCATCAACGTCTGTACGTTTGACCACACTCACGCCACATGCCGGCGCCACGCCCGCGCGATCAGGCGATCGGGTATGATTTCGCCATGTGTGGACGATTCGATCAAAATGACACGGCGCGCGTGCTGGCGTCGTCCTTCGGCTGGACCGACGCGGTGTTC
>RCMZ01001670.1_pt1 | contig 11027 bp, 6 predicted proteins | sample 2041141 | NCBI WGS metagenome assembly RCMZ01 (sample SAMN09708263, study PRJNA481090) | Wastewater metagenome, whole genome shotgun sequencing project. | biome: sewage; isolation source: Davis station wastewater (DW) | place: Antarctica: Davis Station | collected 2010-03-01
CAGTGAATACAAGGGCTCACATCAATCAGGAGCGACAAACACGCACCAAAATAGTGCACCAACTCTGGGCGTGGCACCAATCTGATGCGAGGTTTAGCTCTGCATAAGACAAAGCAGGAGCGCATCAGGACGAAGTGATTGGCAGCTTTGCTGTGCTAAGGTTTGGTGTTGTTTCTCTGCGCCTAGTAAAAGCATCAATTGCCACTGCTTAGTAACGAAAATATCAATTTAGAAAACTGCTCGGCCTTTCTTGGGTCACTCAGTAACTGCATCATCTGATTCTGATGTGCATCGCTGCTGCCCAAAATCGCATCGTCCACCGCTTTCGGGAAATCACCGAGCATGGCTTGTTCTGGGGTGTTATTCGCCAGTTGGTGCATGACTAGGGTGTTTTCACGCACCTTGTCGCGCACGGTGTAGGCGTAGTTCACCATATCGGCTTCGGTCAGTTCGTCGGTGATAAACAACTCATTCAGTTTGGCGACGATTTGCGAGAGCAACTCTGCTTGTTTGTCTTTGGCTTTGGCCGTGCCCAGCGCATCGCCGGGTTCTAAATCATAGCCTTCGGCGTCTTCTTTAAGTTTAATGTCCTGCTGACGGATTTTAGAAAGACGGTAGTGACTCAACACCACATTGCTCAGATCCACATCGTCTTCATCAGTTTGTGCTTCACGCAGCATCGGGCGCAGATTGCGCGCGTATAGGCTCAGTTTTTCCAGATTTTTGTCGTCATAATCTACAATCTGCGACATAAACTCATAAAAACGCACAAAGGTGCCGAGATCCTTTTTAAAGATCTCTAGTGCGTCTTTTTCCTGCTTGCAGTCTTTAAAACTGTTCTCAGCGTTAGCAATGAGTACGGCATCTTTAGTGCGTTTGGTACGCTCAAACATATCCCGCGCTTGCTTGTAAGCCGCCACAGCAGATTTATAACGATGAGTCCAACGCTCAACCGCAGGTTTGCAGATATTACCGATAGCGGCGTTACTTTTACTCTTAACGAAAAAGGCATTACAGAACTGCTCAACTTCATGCCACTGGAAAATACCGGCGGCGCGTAGCTTCTCGTACAGATCAAAGATCAAATCGGGGTCAGAGACATCGGCAAGTTCAGCGGTTTGATAATAGGGCTGGAAGGCATCGAGAATATCTTGCGGTTCATTAAAAAAATCTAGCACAAAGGTGCCGGTCTCAGCCTTGCTGGGATAGGTACGGTTCAAGCGCGACAGGGTTTGCACGCACTCCACTCCACCAAGCTTTTTATCCACATACATGGCGCAGAGTTTCGGTTGGTCAAAGCCGGTCTGAAACTTATTGGCGACAATCATCACTTGGTAATCATCGCTATCAAAGGCTTTGCGCATATCACGGCCTTTAAGGCCGGGGTTCATATTGGCTTCGGTCCATTTCTTTCCAAAATCAGTCTCACCAATCAATGCCACAAAGTTTGGATCTTTTTCGGTGAACTCCACTTCGCCGGAGAACGCAACCATCGCGGCAATGTTTTGATAGCCTTTCTCGTATTGCTTGGACACCAAGTACTTATCAAAAGACTGCTTGTAACGCACCGCCTCTTTACGTGAACTGGTGACAATCATCGCCTTGGCTTGGCCGCCCAATAAACCCATGACGTTATCTTTAAAGTGCTCAACGATGACCTGTACTTTCTGGCTGATGTTGTAATCGTGCAGGCGCACCCACTGATTGAGTTTAACTTTGGCCTTTTTGCTTTCGACTTCTTCGTCTTTATCAGCAATTTTCATCGCCAAGTTATAGGCCACTTTATAATTGGTGTAGTTTTTCAATACATCCAAAATAAAGCCTTCTTCAATGGCCTGTCGCATGCTGTAGACATGGTACGCCTGCGGCTTATTGGTTTTTGATGCGGGCAAACTTGAATCAGGTAAACGGCCAAACAGCTCTAAAGTTTTAGTTTTGGGCGTGGCAGTAAAAGCTAAATAACTTAAGTTCGGCGAAGCGCGACGTGAGGCCACGGCGGCATCGAGAATATCCTCACTGCTCAGCTCGTCATCGTCACCTTTGCTATCAATGCTTAGCACTTCTTTAAGCTGGCGTGCGGTGCTGCCAGTTTGTGAGCTATGCGCTTCGTCGGCGATCACCACATAGTTGCGCTCTTTCAGGCTGACGCTGTTTTCAATGGCGCGCAGCACATAGGGGAAGGTCTGAATGGTGACAATAATAATCGGTTGCGAGCCTTCCAGCGCGGCGGCCAGCTTCTCAGATTTTGAGCCATCACCTTCGCTACGATTAATCCGCCCGACCACGCCTTCGGTGGAGGTGAACTGCGAGATGGTTTCTTGCAGCTGATCATCCAGCACGGTGCGGTCGGTGACGACGATAATGGAATCAAACAGCTTATGCCCTGCAGCGGTATGCAGCGCCGACAACTGATGCGCCGACCAGGCAATGGAATTGGATTTACCGGAGCCAGCACTGTGCTGAATCAAGTACTTATGGCCTGGGCCTTCAGTGCGCGCGGCATTAACCAACTGACTGACCACATCCCACTGGTGATAGCGGGGGAAGATCAGGGTTTCTTTTTTGTACTTACGGCCTTCCCAGTCTTCTTTTTCTTCGATTTCTAAATGGACAAAACGTGCCAGAATATTGAGCAAATTATCCGGCAGCAGCACCTCGTTCCATAAGTAATCGGTGGCGTACTGGTTTATATCTGCAGGCACATCATTGCCCGCGCCGCCATCGGCTGTACCTTTGTTAAAGGGCAGAAAATAGGTGTCATTACCTTCCAGACGCGTGGCCATATAGACCTCGTACTGGCTCACGGCAAAGTGCACCAACGCACCACGCTTAAAGGTCAGCAATGGTTCTGGCTTTTTAGTCACAGGATCGATAGCAAGGCGCGTAGTTTTGTATTGGGTAATGGCATTTTGCACCGCCTGCTTGAACTCAGACTTAAGCTCCAGCGTGACCACGGGCAAACCATTGACGAACAAGACTAAATCAATGCGCCACTTCTTCGCTTTACTGCCAGTTTCCAGCGCATGGGCATCGCTGGCCCAGGGTGAATACACAAGCTCTGGGACAATGCGCAGCCGGTTTTGGCTGTAACGGGCTAAGGTGTCAGGGTTGAGGTCATGCTCAGGCTTAAACTGGCACAAACTAAACCGCGTACCACGGTCGCGCAGCTCATTGCGTAATACACCCAAGGTGCCAAAGGTGCGCAACTCTTTGTTGGCGGCATTGGGGTCGGCTTTATTGAGCTGCGTAGCGACGCGTTCAAGGAACTTTTGCTCAGGATTGTTGGGGTACAGCTTGCAAAACTTCTGCCATTGCTCATCTTGCGTCTCTTGCACAAAACCCAAGACATCCTCTGCATACAAGGCTAACTCGCGGTTGTAGCCTGCGGGCATACCGAGTTGCCAACCGTTGGCGAGCATTTGACGAATCATATCGTTCTGAAAGGTCAGTTCGCTTGCTTTCCCCATGGTAATTCTTCCTTAAACCTTGAGCTTTAGCTTCGTCAGTCATTAACAAAATCTAATTAAATGTAATCCTACGGTTAACGCTATTCATGTTTTTCCGCAAGCGTTCGTAACTGGCCTTCCAAATCTATCAGCGCTTCAATAATATCTTCAAAACCAGGCTTTTCACCAAACAGCATTTCTTGCATCTGCTCATAATCAGCTTTTAACGCGCCTATATGATCGTCCGAGGGTTGCAACAGCAAACCCGCTAAAGTGGCGCATTTATAGTTAGCCCAGCCACTAGGGTAGAACCTTTGTTTAAAGGTCACAACGTCCTTTAATAAGTTCACTTGATCAAGCCCCTGTTGTGACAAGCCCGTCTTAAGCAGCTGATACACATCATAGTAGTGACGCGCATAACGACTGGGCAATGCTTTATCACTGGGGCGGTGCGCTTCCGCATGTAGGATCGTTAGCTTTTCCCAAAAAGTGCGAGCCACGAGGATGGTAGGTACAGATATACGAGTCTGCGCAAACACAGCTGGAAAATACATTGCTGCATAAGACTCCACATCACACCACTCCATAGGCAGCATCGCCGCCAACGGTCCAATCTCCAAACGAACTTGCGGTCTTAAGTATGTCGAGGCAAAGGCTTGTGGGTAAGTAATATTAATCGTGTGAGGATCATCAGTATCAATAAGTAACTCACAGGTATCACCCATCAACTCAATCAGACGAGGCAGTAAGGTGTCTGCAATATAACTTTTTGACTGCGCGTTAATCGCTTGATTAAGCTTTTCTTGCTTAGTTTTACTGCGCGCTGCTTCAGGGTTGTCTTGCGTGAGCTGAGTCCAATCTAAAATTAGATCAATATCTTCAGAAAACCGCTCAATGGCGTTGTAGCATTTAGAAAGACTCGTTCCGCCCTTAAATCGCAAACAGCGTCTGAGTTGCGTATCTTCAAATACATGCAATAAAACCCAACATATCCAAAAATCTTTCTCAGCCGCAGCGGCGGTGATATTCATAGCGCTGGCAGTTTCACTGAAAAGTTCTCTGCGTTCTTGCTCTGTAAGTTTGGCGATATTTTTCATTAGGCGTCCTTGCTTAACACTATCTGCCGAATACGTTGAACGATCCAGCCCGTCACATACTGGGTGTCTTTTAAAATCCGTTTTACCAGCAACTCGGATAACTCACCGCTTTCAACCACATCTTTGATACCGCTAGTGGCCGCTAAATAATCACGGATTTTGTGCTGTTGTTCAGCGGTTAAGGGTTGCTCACCTAAAGCCTGAATGGCCTGCACCAATATTTCACTTTGCTGATACTTTAAGCCCATTTGAGTAAAACTTGTTTTTTTGAACTCGACTGTTCGCTGACCCACCTGATAGCTTTTACTCGGACCATCGCTTAAATATAGATACTGAGTAGGCACTTGCGTGGATAAACCCAGCATATTGAGCGCAGCATTACCTGAGACTTGAATCTGCCAGCCGAATTTACGCGCCAGCGCATGTGCAACTTGATCGATGTCGGGGCTGAGTTCTTTTTTAAGCAATTTGCTATAGGCGGGATAATCGTAAAGCCCGCGCATTACGCGGCGAATAACGCCTTTTTCAGCTAAACGGCTTAAGGCTCGATCAATGCTACCAGGCTCGCCAAGGGTGGCAAAATCTTTTCTAGAAAAAGCCCAACCCCTACCATTACCGTAAATACGATAAAGCACAGTATTTTCAATGCTTTCAGGCTTAATCATAATAAATACTTGTCCGGAAAAAGGCGTGTTATTTCGGACAAGATAAACAGCGTAAGTAGTGTGCTGACAAGTGTACTAGATTAAGCTAAAGATACAGATTCTCGACCGCATACACAGTTAAGCGTATCCATCAAAACTAACTTGTTAAAAATTCTTTATTTTTGTCATCACACTATGGTTTTGTGCGGTAGCAAATAACGTGTGCTACGCCCGCCCGCTGCTGATTTGACTAAGCAGCCTAAATCCACCAAGGCGCTGAGGTGACGCGTCGCTGTGGGCTTACTGACTTTAGCCACTCGATGATATTGCGTGGTGTTAATGCCATCTGAAAAATCACCATCTAGCATTTTATTCAGCACTTTTACCTGTTCTTGCAATAACTGGGTTTGGTCGATTTGCTGCCAAAATCTCGCTTTAAATAGCGTTTGTTCAAGCTCAGTGATGACCCCGGCAAAGGTGTCGTTGAGGGTATCTAAAAACCACACCAACCAAGGGGTAATCTCCAACGCACCTTTTTGGCTGTGTTCTAAGATTTTATAGTAGCTAGCACGTTTGGCTAAAATGCCCACCGACATCGCATAAAACCGCACCGATTGCTGCTCAGCCTGGGCTAATGCTAAGTCGGTTAATAAGCGCGTGATACGCCCATTACCGTCTTCGAAAGGATGCAACGTCACCAACCAAAAGTGTGCAATGGCGGCTCTTAATAATGGGTCGAGGCTGGTATCCGTTTGCGATGCGTTAAACCAGTCGATAAAACGGCTCAGCTCGCGGTCTAATACCGCACGGCTTGGGGCGGTAAAATGCACTTTAGGGTTATCTATCCGCCCCGATACCACTTGCATCGGTGCGTCCCCCCGAAGTTGGCCACCCACCACTGAGCTCAAAAAGGTGTTGCCCTCAACAAACAGGCGGCTATGCCAGTGTAAGAGTCGCTCTAAGGTCAGTGGCGCAGCTAGATTCTCTACCGCATCCAGTATGATTTCGGCTAGGCCATCGGTTTGCTGGGTAGTGGGAAAAGGTTGTGCTTCGCTAAGCCCCAGTTTATTCGCCAGCGAAGAACGCACAGAAAAAACGTTAAGCTGCTCGCCCTCAATTGCGCTGGAATGCACAAGATTAGCCAGCAAGGTATCTAACATACTTTGTTTTTGATGAGCCGATTGGCTGAGTGCTTTACCCAGCAACACACCTTGGTTAAGACGTGTCTGCCTTAACAAGGGGTCGATGATGCTGTTATCCCAAGTAAAATTGGGCCATTCGTCTTGCTGCCAAATCCACATAATGTATTCCGTGATGCGATTATTTAGCCTATTCTAATCACAGATTGATTTGAATAGACAAGCTAATCGCATCACAACGGCTTAATCGGCCTGCCAGTGGCAGACCTCACCGAGCAACGTGGACGGAAGATTTAGACGGCTACAATCCGCCCGTAGGGTGTGAGGCATGATGCCGAACATCACAAATCGGCATGGACAGCCGATTTGGACAATGGCACAACTTATTGATGTTCATCTTCATGCATTACCCGATTGTGTCATTGCCCGCAGGGCGTGAGACATGATGTCGAACGTCACAAATCACCATGGACGGTAGATTTGGACGACTGCAAGTCGCCCGTAGGGTGGCAGACAGGATGTCTGACATCACAAAAAGGCAGGGATAGCCGTTTTGGACAATGACACAACATATCGATATTCAACATTAAGCACTAACCTCGCTTGTGTCGTTGCCCGTAGGGTGTGAGGCATGATGCCGAACATCAATCTTACCGGTGACGGCGGCGGAGATTAGCGCGGTGCGGCGTTCTTGCAGCAACCTGATCTGTTGCTCTGCTGCAATCACCAATTTTTCATAGACCAAGTTAGTATCTGAGATGGATTTTAAAATCTCATCTATTTCACTTTTAGGCGGTACGGGAATACTAATATTTTTAAACTCATCCCAATACAACCTGAGCCTAAAATCAGTAATCCCGCGTGAGAATCGTTTTAGCTCCGTAACTGCATTCGATGTGCGCAAAACCAGTTCAAAATAATATGAATCCATTAGGCTTTTCGGATTACAGACAACATACGCCGGACTAACAAGTCCTGATAGTTTTGATGCACCAAAGCCACCCTGCCATGCACGCATCATGTTGTATGCCAAATAATTCCTATGAACCACCTTATATAAAGAGCGATCTTCTGACCTCTGGACTTTCCGATCTAGCTCCTCTTCATTTAATTCTTTATCAGATATGCCATGGTGTATTGAAACGCTAAGCACAGGATATTCAAGCTCATTTGCTGTCTTTGCACGCTCACTACTTTCTGAAAACAGTAAATTGATTTTCAGAACATCCCAATGCTCCGGCACTTCACCTAACCACTCAACACCTGAATCACGCATGGGGGCGTTGGGGTTTAGGCCTTTGGTGACGGCATGGCTAATAACGGCTTGGCGTTTTTCTTTTAGCAGCTGGATAAGCTGTTGTTGCTTATCGATCAGGGTGTCGATTTTGGCGGTTTCGTGGTCGAGGAAGCTTACAATTATTTCCTGCCCAACTTTATCAGGACAGCTGACTTTTAAAGATGCTACAACCTCTTGATTAATATTTGGTTGCCCACCACCAGAAGCCAAATTAACAATATCCTGCCGAAAAGCCTGCAGCCAATAATAAAGGTAGTGATTATCTACAACGCTGGATTTAGTAAAGACACAACATGCTTGGTTTGTAGTTGCTTCAACACCGAAAATCCCTAAGCGCCCGATAGTTGCGCCGTACATTGCGATTGCTATAGAGCCTTTTGGGTATTTCCGAAGAGCTGTAAAGCTTCTTAATGCATCGTCAGTTACGTTCTTAGTTGTGCTGTATATTTCTTTTTCTCGCAACTCTCCAGTAGTAACCCAAGGCACAGTACCGCCATACCATTCAGCATCTGTACTTGGCGGTGTGGTTCCAGAACCAATTTCCTCATATGCGTGAGTTAATTTCCATAACTCCCAGTGCTTGGGAATATCACCTATCCAGTCAATTCCCGAGTCCTTATATTCCGGATACGCCTGATACTTACCCATGAACCCATCCTCCTGCTGAGGATTTTTGCGTGAGAGCAAGGCGTGTCTGAGCGGCCGCTCTTTTGCATCCATGCAAACGCGGCATACCGTTCGTCCTGAACATAAGCACAGCCACAACGCAGCAATCGCGTAAAAAGACCATCAGGAGTGCACCTCTTGTAGCAGCGCCATAATATCCGCTGAAACTGCATCCAAATCCGCATCAATCTCGGCTAAATCCCTTGGCGGTTGGTACTCATAAAAGTGGCGGTTAAAGGGGATCTCGTAACCGACAATGCCAATCTGCTCGTCTTTTGCGTCTTTCTTGCTGGCGTCGATCCAGGCATCCGGCACATGGGGCTGCACTTCTTTTATAAAGTAGGCTTCGTTGAGGGCATCAACGCTTTGGCTTGGATCTAGCGCGACGTTTTCGTTATCGCGCAGCTCGCTGTCGGGCTGGTATTCAATGGTTTTGCCGTTGACATCAAACAAGCCATACAGAGGGTTGGCTTTTGCTTTATGGACTTTCTTAATTACTTTTGCGGCGGCTGGGTTTTTCCAGCTGACGGCGGCGGTGATTTGCTTCAGCTCTTTCGTATCGAGCTTGAGGCTTTGCGCTTTGATCACAGCTTTTACCGCAGCATCGTAGCGATTCATATCATCGTGCTGCTCACTGCCAATCACCGCTTGCAGTTGCTGAGCTTTGAACATGATCAGTTTTTGCTCAAGCCAAGTTTTGCTATCGAGTAGTTCTTTGATTTTCGCTTCTTTGAGCTCGCTGAAATTGGCTTTGCAATGCACGCGAATCTCAACGATTTGATCGTCATTAAAAACGCCATAGTTTGCACAATCAGTGCTGTCGCTCCAGTTCTGCCCGTAGCTGGCATACACCCACTTCATCGGGGCATTCAGTTGTTTGTCATCAAAACGCAGTTCGGCAATGCGCTCATCACTGAACTGGTAGCTTTCGCGCAATGGGCGCTCAATGCTGATGCGGCGGTAACCAAATTCATGGTTGTCGAAAATCTTGCTGGCAAAGGTTTTCGCGGTTTCAGCTTTGGGGTTAGCTGACTGGCGGCCACGGCTGCTTTTAACATCGGCTGGCTTATCTAAATCGCGCGTTTCTTCCTCGCTAAAGGCACCAAAGCTGCGAATGATGGTGGCGATATCGGACTCGCTCATTTCATTGCGTTTGCTGCCGAGGGATTTGCGCATTTTGCTGTACAGATTGACGCCATTGATCAGCTGCACTTTGCCTTTGCGTTCGTCGCGCTTTTTATTCGACAACACCCACACATAAGTGGCGATGCCGGTGTTGTAGAACATATCGGTGGGCAGACCAATAATGGCTTCCACCAAATCGGCTTCTAGCAGGTAACGGCGAATCTCGGATTCACCCGAGCCCGCGCCACCAGTAAAGAGCGGCGAGCCATTGAGAATAATACCAATGCGACCGCCACCTTCCTGGCTATCACGCAGCTTGCTGATCAGGTGCATTAAGAACAATAACGAGCCATCAGAAACACGCGGCAGACCGGGGCCAAAACGACCATCAAAGCCTTTAAGGGTGTGTTCGTCTTTAATGCTGGATTCAATCTTTTTCCAATCCACACCAAACGGCGGATTGGACAGCATGTAGTCGAATTTATCGGCGTAGAGCTGATCGTTGGATAAGGTGTTGCCCAGTTTAATATTGGATACGTCTTGGCCTTTGATCAGCATGTCGGCTTTACAAATGGCGTAACTTTCCGGATTCAGCTCTTGGCCGAAGGCGCGCATCACCGCTTGCGGGTTCAGTTCGTGCACGTATTCCATGCCGGACGAAAGAAAGCCGCCGGTACCTGCCGTTGGATCATAGATGGTGCGAATAATACCCGGTTTGGTTAGAGCATCGTCGTCTTCCATAAACACCAAAGCGGTGGTAAGACGCACGATATCGCGCGGAGTAAAGTGCTCCCCTGCGGTTTCATTGGAACCTTCAGCAAAGCGGCGGATCAGCTCTTCAAACACCAAGCCCATGTCATGGTTGGACACGGCCTTGGGGCTTAGATCGGTTTGACGCACGCGCTGTACGACTTTAAAGAGTAAGTCAGCGTCATTGAGTTGGCCTAAAAATTCGGCAAAGTTAAAGTACTCAAAAATCTCACGGGCATCTTTTGAAAAGCCTTGGATATAGCTTTCGAGGTTGGACTTAATATCGTCCTGACCCAACTTGGACAAATCCATCTTTGAGACGTTATAAAAACTTAAGCTTTGGCCATTGAGCTGGGTGGCGCGCAGCAGCAGCTTTTCTTGGGCTTCTTCTGGCAGATTCATCGACTGAATCTCTGCATATTTAGCAAGCACTTGCTCTTTGCTGTCTTCCAGCACGCCTTCTAAACGACGTAATAAAGTGAAGGGCAAAATAATGCGGCCATATTGGCTTTGTTTGAAGTCGCCGCGTAATAAATCCGCGATCGACCAGCAATAGGCAGCGAGGTTGCTTGCAGTAACTTTATTCGTCATGTTGTTTTCCGTGATAGTGAGGCAAGGGCCTCAACCTGTAATCGAGCCGTAACCAGCCGCATCAGCAAAACATTTTATAAAGCAGGCGCAAAAACAAGTAACAAGACTGATAGAGCAAGGGTTACAGAAAAGCCAGATACAAAAAAGCCCCAAACAAATAAATGCTTGAGGCTTTATTGATGAATCTGGTTGCGGGAGCAGGATTTGAACCTACGACCTTCGGGTTATGAGCCCGACGAGCTACCAGACTGCTCCATCCCGCGGCGCAAAGT
>RCMZ01001004.1_pt1 | contig 11014 bp, 11 predicted proteins | sample 2041141 | NCBI WGS metagenome assembly RCMZ01 (sample SAMN09708263, study PRJNA481090) | Wastewater metagenome, whole genome shotgun sequencing project. | biome: sewage; isolation source: Davis station wastewater (DW) | place: Antarctica: Davis Station | collected 2010-03-01
CTGTGCAAGACGTATGCGCGCAACCTGCTGGGCTTTACGGCGCAGAACAAATATTCCTACCCCGGCATCTATGCCGACGCGGCGCAGGCGGCCCTCGGCTACGGCGAACAGATGCAGGTGTCCGGCGTGCTGCCGGGCAGCGGCGCCGCGCGCGCCGGCCTGCGCAAGGGCGACGCCTTGCTGGCCGCCGAAGGCAAGCCGCTGCCGGCCGGCCCGAAGGCGGAAGGCCCGTTCGGCGCCATCGTCGGACCGCTCGCCTCGAAGAGCGCCAGCCTGAATATGACCATCGCCCGCGAAGGCCAGCAGCAAGACCTGAAAATTCCTGTCACGCGCGCCTGCGCCTTCCGCGTCGCCCTGGGCAATGCGGACAACGTCAACGCGTATTCGGATGGCGCGCGCATCATGCTCACGCGCGGCATGATCAACGCGGCGCAAAACGATGAGGGCATCGCCTTTGTCATCGCCCGCGAAATGGCGCACAACATCCTCGACCACGCGCGCAGCCAGCGCACAAGCGGTACATCGGGCAGCATCATCGACAGCCTGGGCGCCGTGCAGCCCGACGTATCGATGCTGACGGGCGCCGCCGGCATCAAGGCCATGCCGCAGGAGCTCGATGCCCAGGCCGATGCCCTGGCGATCTACCTGCTGGCGCGCGCCGGCTACAATATCGACAACGCCGCCCGCTTCTGGCAGCACCTGTCCGCGCAGGTACCGGCCACGGTGGCCAATGGCTACACGGCCCTGCATCCGGGCACCAACTCGCGCATGGCGGCCATCAACCGCGCCGTGGCCGACGTGCGCGCCAAGCAGGCGGCGAAGAAGCCACTCAAACCTTAGAACGCCTGGCATAAGCTACTGCGCGACGCGCAGCAGGTTTGCTCAGGCGCCAGGGAAGTTGGGGAAGTAGGTGCCCATGATCCAGGTCAGGGCGCCGCAAAACACCACCGCCAGGAACAGGGCGATAAGCAATTTGCCGAACTTGGGAATGCCGTCGTCTTGGGTCTCGTGCTGGTTTGACATGAAAACTCTCCGCAGGCTGTTGGAGAGCGTAGTATAGCCATAATATTGAAAAATATTCCATCTTCTGCCGCCCCCGCGCGGCAAGCAAACTGCGCGCGCCATGGACAGCATCGACCTTGAAGTTCTGAAAACCAGCGCCGCCTGGCTCGCCGCCGGGCGGCGCTGCGAACTCGTCACCGTCATCAAGACCTGGGGCTCCAGCCCCCGCCCCGTGGGCGCCACCCTGGCCATCTGCGACGACGGCACGGTGGTCGGCTCCGTGTCCGGCGGCTGCATCGAAGATGACCTGATCGACACGGTGCGCGTGCACGGCATCGTGCGCACGCGGCCGGAAATCGTCAGCTACGGCATCAGCGCGGACGAGGCGCACCGCTTCGGCCTGCCCTGCGGCGGCACCATCGAACTGGCCATCGAACCGCTGCATGCGGGCAGCGGCGTGGCCGAACTGCTGGCGCGCCTGGAGACCCACGAACTGGTCGAGCGCCGCCTCGACCTGCGCACCGGCGCCGTCACCCTGCGGCGCGCCGCGCCGGGCGCCGTGCTGATGCTGGACGACGACGTGCTCACCACCCAGCATGGCCCGCGCTGGCGATTGCTGATCATCGGCGCCAGCCAGCTGTCGCGCTTCGTGGCGCAAATCGCCACGGCCATGGATTACCATGTCATCGTCTGCGATCCGCGCGAGGAATACCGCGGCGGCTGGAACGTGCCCGGCGTGCCCCTGCTGCACGCCATGCCGGACGACCTGGTGCAGGAATTAAAACTCGACAGCCGCAGCGCCGTCGTCGCCCTCACGCACGACCCCAAGCTCGATGACCTGGCCCTGATGGAAGCATTGAAGTCGCCCGCTTTTTACGTGGGCGCCATCGGTTCGCGCGCGAATAACGCGAAGCGGCGCGAGCGGCTGCTGCAGTTCGACGTCAGCGCCGAGCAGCTGGCGCGCCTGCATGCGCCCATCGGCCTGTACATCGGCAGCAAGACGCCGGCGGAAATCGCCATTTCCATCCTGGCCGAACTGACGGCCGTGAAAAATGGCGTGCCGGCCGCGCTGCAGATCCAGCACGCGGCCGCCTTGACGCCGCCCAACCCTGACCTCTGCGTGCGCTGAAGCCTGAAAGCAAGAAACAAGCTGCGCCAGCGGCGCGCCCCTGCTACCTTCCCTGATTTTTAGCCACCATGACCCTGCTGCACTGGCCCCTTCCCCTGCCCGCCGGCTATCGCCGCGACGATGTCATCGCCTTCCACAGCCGTGATGGCGAAGCCGTGGCGGAGCAAGTCACGTCCACGGGCCTGCGCAAGGGCATTCTGCTGCGCGGTGTGCCCGTGGCGCTGGACGTGGCCTTCACGGACGATGCGGCCATCTGCCGCGCCGAGATCGACGGCGCCGCCGACCTTGAAACAGCCCTGTACGATGCGCTGCTGAACATTCTCGGCCTGCGCATCGACCCGCAGCCGTTCGCGCAACTGGCCGCCAACGACACGCTGCTGGCGCCCCTGGTGCGGCGCAACCCGGGCCTGCGCATCGTGCAATCGGCCAGCCCGTTCGAGGCGCTGACCTGGGCCATCATCGGCCAGCAGATCAACCTGCCGTTCGCCATTTCCCTGCGCCGCACTTTCATCCTGCAGGCGGGGCGCCGGCATGGCAGCGGCCTGTGGTGCTACCCGGAGGCGCGCGACGTGGCGCGGCTGGCCATCGAGGACCTGACCAGCCGCAAATTCTCGCGCGCCAAGGCGGAGACCGTGCTGCGCCTGGCGCGCCTCGTCGACGACGGCGCACTGTCGCTGGAGCTGCCCGAATCCGGCGAGGTGGCGGCCATCTCGCAATCGCTGCTGGCCGTCAAAGGCATCGGTCCGTGGACCGTCAATTACGCGCTGCTGCGCGGCTACGGCTATGCCGACTGCTCGCTGCATGGCGACGTGGCCATCCGCGCCGCCCTGCAAAAACTGCTGGGCGAAGAGGCCAAGCCGGACATGGCGCGCACGGAGCAGTGGCTGCGCCAGTATGCGCCGCACCGCACCATGGCCGCCGCCCACCTGTGGGCCAGCCTGCATGCGCCGGCAAAAAATAGTGTGGAAGAGCGGGAATAAACCGCGGGCGCCGCGCGTCTATCCCTTGCAAGCCCTCAAAACCCTCAAGGAGACCATCATGCGCTTTACTACTGTTGCCGCCACCGCCCTTTGCACCGCCTTGTCCGCCCCGCTGGCCTTCGCCGCCGACGTCATGCCCGCCAACGGCATGCTGGTCAATGCCAGCGGCATGACCGTGTACGTGTTCGACAAAGATGTCGCCGACAGCGGCAAGAGCGCCTGCAGCGGCGGCTGCCTGGTGGCCTGGCCCGCCGTCATCGCCACCGAGGCGGCCCCCGCCGCCCCGTATGGCAGCATCAAGCGCGACGACAACGGCGCCATGCAGCTGACCTACAAGGGCAAGCCCCTGTACCTGTACAAGGAAGACAAGAAGCCGGGCGACGTGGCGGGCGACAATTTCAAGAACGTGTGGCACGTCGTCAAGCCATAAGCAAGCTGCGCCGCCATGACCGCGTTCGACGACAGCCACCAGCTGCAGGCCTGCCTGCCCGGCCTGCGCCGCTATGCGCGCGCGCTGGCCGGCGCCCTGCACGCGGACGACCTGGTGCAGGACACCGTCGAACGGGCCTGGCGCAGGCGCGATCAATGGCAGCGCGATGGCGCGATGCGGCCCTGGCTGTTTTCCATCATGCATAACCTGCACGTGGACCAGTTGCGCCGCCCCGGCCTGGCGCTGCAGGCGCTCGACGACGACACCCTGCTGCCCGCGCCCGAGCGCGCGCCGGGGCAAGCCATCGCCATCGGCGAAATGGATGCGGCGCTGGCCCGTTTGCCGCTGGGGCAGCGCGAAGTGATCCTGCTCGTCGCGCTGGAACAGATGCCGTACGAGCAGGTGGCGGCAACGCTGGCCATCCCCGTCGGCACCGTCATGTCGCGCCTGTCGCGCGGGCGCGAGAAATTGCGCGCGCTGCTCGATGGCCGCCCCGCCAGCGGCCAGGGCAGCGCCCCACCCACCCTGAAAGTCGTGAAATGACTACGCAAGCCATCAGCGAAGCGCAATTGCACGCCCTGGCCGACGGCGTCCTGCCCGAAGACCAGCGCGCCGCCGTCGACGCCCACCTGCGCGCGCATCCGGACGATGCCGCCCGGGTCGAGGCGTGGCGCGCCCAGAACCGGCAATTGCGCGCCCTGTTCGACCCAGTGCTGGACGACGCCGTGCCGCCGGCGCTGCTGCAGGCGGCGGCGCCGCCGGCGGCGAATGGCGTCTGGCGCCGCCACGCCATGCAGGCGGCAGCGGCTGTCGTGCTGGTGCTCGCGGGTGGCGCGGGCGGCTGGCTGCTGCGCGGCGCAGATGCCCCGGCGGCCAGCGCCAGCCCGCTCTCCCTGGCGCGCAGCGCCGCCATCGCCCACGCCGTCTACACGCCCGAAGTGCGCCACCCCGTGGAAGTGGGCGCGGAACAGGAGGCGCACCTGGTGCAATGGCTGTCGAAACGCCTGGGCAGCACATTGCAGCCGCCCGCGCTGGCGCCGCTCGGCTACCAATTGATCGGTGGGCGCCTGCTGCCCGGCGATGGCGACGGCCCCGTGGCCCAGTTCATGTACGAGGATGGCGGCGGCAAGCGCCTGACCCTGTATGTGGCGAAAGAGCGGGCCGGCAAGCAGGAAACGGCCTTCCGCTATACGCAGGAAAAGGACCTCGGCGTGTTTTACTGGATCGACGGCCAGCTCGGCTACGCCCTCTCGGCGAACCTGCCCAAGCAGGAACTGGGCAAGATCGCCAACGCCGTGTACGCGCAGCTGGAACAGCCACGCTGAGCCAGCGCGAGCGCCTAGGGCAGCACGGGCGCGCGGCGCGGCGCGCGGGATCCGGCCAGATGGATCAGGCCAGCCAGCAGGCCCAGTCCAGCGCCAAAGACGGCCACGCCCGTCCAGCCGAAACGCTGCATCAGCCAGCCGCTGACGGCCACGCCGACGGCGCCGCCGATGAAGGTGGCCGTCATGTACAGGCTGTTGATGCGCCCCTGCGCGCTCGGGTCGACGGCAAAGGCGCGCGTCTGGTTGGCCACCAGCGCGGCCTGCACGCCGATGTCGAGCAGGATGACGCCCATCACCAGCAAGACCAGCGACGAGGCGGCGCCCGCCAGCAGCAGGTAGGACAGCGTCACGATGGCGATGCTCAAGCCGATGACCGTGCGCGCCCCCAGCCTGTCGGTGGCCCTGCCGCCCAGGGTGGCGGCCAGCGCGCCTGCCGCGCCGATGATGCCGAAGGCGCCGGCCCAGGCGCTGCCCAGATGCCAGGCGCCGTGGGCCAGCAGCGATGCCAGGTTGACCCAGAACGCGTTGAAACACGCCCACAGCAAGGCCTGGATCAGCATCGATTCGCGCAGGGGCCGGTGCTCGCGCGCCAGTGGCCACAGCGACGCCAGCAAGCCCAGGTAGGACAGCTGGCTACCCGGTTTTCCGCGTGGCAGCAAGGCCGCCGCCGCGATCCACACGGGCACCATGAACGCCGCCTCCATGGCGTACACGGCGCGCCAGCCAAACACTTCGCCCACCACGCCGGCCACCGTGCGGCCCAGCAGGATGCCCACCATGATGCCGCTGACGACCATGCCGACGGAACGCCCGCGTTCGCCGGGCGGCGACATGCTGGCGGCCAGCGGCACCAGCTGCTGCGGCACGCAGCTGACGATGCCCAGGCCAAACGATGCCCCGATCAAGGGCCAGATGCCCGGTGCCAGCGCGGCCGCCAGGGCGAACAGGCAAGCGAGCGCGATCTGTCCCAGCACCAGGAGGCGCCGGTCGTAGCGGTCGCCCAGCGGCAGCAGCAGGGCCAGTCCCGTCGCAAAGCCCAGCAGCGCCGCGCCGGCCACCAGGTTGACGGCGGCCAGGTCGACGCCGAGGCCGGACTGGATCAGCGGCAGGATGGGCTGCGTGCAATAAATATTCGTGATCACGGCGCCGGCGATCACCGCCATCATGAGGATCTTGCCGCGCGGCGCCGATGGCACGGCGTGTACATCAACAGCGGGTATGGGCGTGGGGCGCATGGCGCTCTCCTTTCAGGGTGCCGCGGCGACATGCCACGGCCAGGGAAGCCAGCTTACGTACTTGCAACTACAAAGAGAATCCCCTAAGATTGAGAATCATTCTTCCAAATTTTGATAGGATTTACGTGAGAGCAAGCGATGGATAGGCTGGAATCCATGCGCATCCTGCTGGCGGTGGTGGATGCGGGCAGCCTGTCGGCGGCCGCGCGCCGGCTCGGCATGCCGCTGGCCAGCGTCAGCCGCAAGGTGGCGGCGCTGGAGTCGCACCTCGGCACGCGCTTGCTGCACCGGACCACGCGCCAGCTGTCGCTGACGGAGGCGGGCGGCGCCTACGTGGCCGCCTGCCGGCGCATCCTCGACGAGATCGGCGAGGCCGAGCGCACGGCGACGGGCGAATACATGACGCCGAAAGGCGAGCTGACGATCACGGCGCCCGTCGTCTTCGGGCGCTTGCACATCGTGCCCGTGGTGGCGGCCTTCCTCGCCCACTATCCCGAGATCGAGATCAAGCTGGTGCTCACCGACCGGGTCATGCACCTGATGGACGAGCAGGTCGACGTGGCCGTGCGCATCGGCGAACTGCCCGACAGCGGCTTCATGGCCACGCGGGTCGGCACGGTGCGCCGGGTCGTCTGCGCCAGTCCCGCCTACCTGGCCAGGCATGGCACGCCTATGGCGCCGGGCGAGCTGGCCGCGCACGCCTGCGTCAGTTTCGAGGTGCTGGAATCGCGGCGCGCCTGGGACTTCGGCAGGGGTAAGTCCACGCAGTCCGTGCCCGTGCATGCGCGCCTGGCCGTCAATACGGTGGATGCGGCGATCGCCGCCGCCACCCTGGGCGCGGGCCTGATCCGCGTGCTGTCGTACCAGGTCATGGATGCCCTGCGCGACGACGCGCTGCGCATCGTGCTCGCACCATTCGAAGCGGCGCCATTGCCCGTCAGCCTGCTGCACAAGGGACAAGCGCCGCTGCCCTTGAAATTGCGCGCCTTTTTTGATTTCGTCACGCCGCTGCTGCGCGCGCGCCGGCTCAGCCTCGATTAAGCGTCAGCCCAGCGCGCGCTGGAGTTGCGCGTACGCCTCGACCAGCCGCTCCTGCGAATAGCCGCGATTGAGTCCGCTCGGGTTGGGCAATATCCACACGCGCGCGCCGCCGAAGCGCTCGGGCTGTTCGCCCCATGCCAGCTGGCGCTGGCCCGTCATCGCCGCATACGCGGCCTTGCCCAAAAAGGCGACCCACCGCGGCCGCGCCAGCGCCAGCTTTGCCAGCAGATCCGCCGCCGCCTGGGCGAATTCTTCCGTGCCCACCTGGTCCGCGCGCTGCGTGGGACGCCCGACGGCCGCCGTCAGGCCCACGCCGAAAGCAAGCACGCTGCGGTCATCCTGCGGCGCCACCTGGTGCGGCGTGAAGCCGGCCAGGTGCAGCACGGGCCAGAAGCGGTTGCCGCGGCCGAGAAAGTGGTGGCCGGCGATGGCCGCATCCACGCCGGGATTCAGGCCGCAAAACACCACCTGCAAGCCAGGACCGAGGATATCGGGCAAACCGGGCGCCGTTGTACTGTGTGACATGGGTGATCTCCAATGCAAGGAACTGCAGTATAGAAGCATGCGCACGGACGCACCGGCCGAACTCGTTTGCCGGACTTGTTTGCCGGGCTCACTGGCCTCGCTGGCCTCACTGGCCTACGCTGCGTCACTGCGCCACTGCGCCAGCTGCAGCAGGGCCGCCAGGACAGCCACCGCCGCCGCCGCCGCAGCCAGGACCCGGGCCGACCCGTCCAGCAGGAGCAGCGCGCCACCGGCGGCCGCGCCGATGGCGCTGCCCAGGTACAGCGCCGATTCATTGAGGGCAATGGCCAGGTTGCCGTCGCCCTGCGCCGTGCGCACGGCCAGCAGCTGCTGGTTCTGCGGCACTTGCAAGGCCCAGCCAGCCGCGCCCCACAGCGCGATCGGCGCCAGCGTCAGCCACGTCGACCAGCCGGCCGCCAGCGGCAGCGCGCCCAGGGCCAGCGCCAGCGCCAGCAGGAGGCACATGGCGAGTGTCGGTGCGGCCAGCTTGTCGGCCAGCGGCCCGACCAGGACGCTGCCGGCGATGCCGCCCACACCCCAGGCCCACAGAAACGGCGTGACGGACAGCGCCTCGCCGTGCGCGGACCAGGCCAGCAGCGGCGCGACAAACGTGTACATGCCCAGGCTGGCAATGGCCGCCAGCAGCGACACCAGCAGGATGCGCAGCACCTGCCCGTCCGCCAGCAAGGCCAGCTTGCGGCGCAGTGACGTGGCCGAGGCGGACGACGGGGCCGGCAGCACGGGCAATTTCCACAGCAAGCCGGCCAGCGCCAGCGCACCGAGGATGGCGACCAGCCACAGGGCTGCCGTCCAGCCCAGCTGCTGCGCCAGCAGCAAACTCAAGGGCACGCCCAGCACCGTGCCACCGGCCATGCCCCCCATGATCGCGCCGATGGCCTTGCCCCTTTGCGATGGCGCCGACACGCCCGCCGCCGCCGCGATGCCCAGCGCCAGGTAGACGCCGGCGCCGATGCCGGCCATGGCCCGCCAGGCCAGCAGACTGGTGAAACCTGGCGCCAGCGCGCTGGCCCCGTTCGCCAGCACGAACACGGCCAGGGCGGCCAGCAGGCCGGAGCGCTGCGCACGTGCCGGCAGCAAGGCCACGACCAGCGGCGAACCGAGGCCGTAGGCCAGGGTAAACGCCGTCACCTGCTGCGCGGCCATCGCCAGAGACACGGAAAACGCGCCGGCGATCATCGGCATCAGGCCCGCCGTCACGTATGACGCCATGCCCAGCGCGAAGGCGCCCATGGCGATCAGGTGGACGGTGGCCGGCAGCGCGGTGCCGGCTGGCGCCGCGGCACGGAAGGAGGAAGAGTCAGACATGGGCAAGCCTTCGGAAAGAAAGCAGGCATTCTGGAATACAATATAAACAATTACAATTTAACTGTTTATGCTATTACTGGCAGCAACAGGCTCACCTGAAAGACAGCCCATGCGCAGCTTGCAACGCACCCGCCACGAACTGGCCGCCTACCTGCAGGCGCGCCGCGCGCGGCTCTCGCCGGAGGACGTGGGTTTGCCCGGCGGCGGGCGGCGCAGGACGCCGGGTCTGCGCCGCGAGGAAGTGGCGGCGCTGGCCGGCGTGGGGCTGACCTGGTACACCTGGCTCGAGCAGGGGCGCGACATCGGCGTTTCCAGCGCCTTTCTGGACAAGCTGGCCGAGGTGCTGAAACTCGATGCGGGCGAGCGCCGCCATCTGTTCCTGCTGGCGCACGCGCGTCCGCCCGCCGAAGAGGGCAAGACGTTTTGCGTGGTGCCGCCCCTGGTATGCCGCCTGATGCACGAACTGGCGCATCCGGCCTATGTGCTCAACCTGCGCTGGGACGTGCTGGCGTTCAACGCGCAGGCCGACACCCTGTTCGGCTTTGCCGCGCATGCCGCCGCGCGGCGCAATCTGCTCTGGCTGCTGTTTACCGAGCCGCTGCTGCGCCAGCGCTTTGTCGGCTGGGAAGAGCAGGCACCGCTGATGCTGTCGAGCTTTCGCCGCGACTATGCGCGCGCCACGCAGGAAGCGGACATCCATGCCCTGGTCGAGGAACTGGAAAAAGTCTCGCCCGACTTCAGGCTGTGGTGGCGCCGCCACGACGTGCATGCGCCATGCGCCGGCGTGCGCCTTCTGGACATCGATGGCGCGCAGGTCGCGCATGAGCACACCTCGCTGACCATCGACGCGGACCGGCACTTGCGGCTGGTGGTGTACGCGCGCCAGCCATGACAGGAAGCGCCGGCGCACAACGAAAAAACCGCCAACCCTCTTGCGAGAATCAGCGGCTTCGAATTGGTTGCGGGGACAGGATTTGAACCTGTGACCTTCGGGTTATGAGCCCGACGAGCTGCCAGACTGCTCCACCCCGCACAAGAATTATTATATACCAGATTGTTGCGCGGCGTAAAGGGCAAGAATTGACAATTTCATGCACGCCCCCGTTTCGCGGAGAATGCCGATGGCAAGCGTCAGCCAACAATGAAAAAGCCGCTGATCTTTTTCAAGTATCAGCGGCTTTCAGGGATTGGTTGCGGGGACAGGATTTGAACCTGTGACCTTCGGGTTATGAGCCCGACGAGCTGCCAGACTGCTCCACCCCGCACAAGAATTATAGCGCTGGCTTAGGCAATAGCTATCTTCGTTTCGAATGCAATAGAGCTATTTAATTAAGAATTCGCCAAAGTGCGCAAAGTGCTGGATGGCAATGTGTTCGCCTGTCACGCCACACGGCATGCAATCGGTGTACAGTAAGCGTTACACTAGACACCATCGATATCCCAAGCCTGCCCATGAAATTCTGTTCCGAATGCGCCCATCCTGTCAGCCTGTCCATCCCGGAAGGCGACAACCGTCCGCGCTATGTGTGCGCCAACTGCGATGCCATCCATTACCAGAACCCGAAAATGGTGGTCGGCTCCATCCCCGTGTGGGAAGAAGACGGCCAGCTGCAGGTCTTGCTGTGCAAGCGCGCCATCGAGCCGCGCTACGGCTACTGGACCCTGCCGGCCGGCTTCATGGAAAACGACGAGACCACGTCCGACGCGGCCGAACGCGAAACGGTGGAGGAAGCGGGCGCGAACATCGAGCTGGGCCCCCTGTTTTCGCTGCTGAACGTGCAGCGGGTGCACCAGGTACATCTGTTCTACCTGGCGCGCCTGCGCGACCTCGATTTCGCGCCCGGTATCGAAAGCCTGGAAGTGCAGCTGTTTACGGAAGCGCAGATCCCGTGGGACGACCTGGCCTTTCCCACCATCCGCGCCACCCTGGAGCTGTTCTTTGCCGACCGCGTGAAAATCCGCGAAGGCGGCAGCTATGGCTTCCATACGGGCGACATCACGCGCCCGATGGCGCGCCCGGA
>RCMZ01000927.1_pt1 | contig 11003 bp, 5 predicted proteins | sample 2041141 | NCBI WGS metagenome assembly RCMZ01 (sample SAMN09708263, study PRJNA481090) | Wastewater metagenome, whole genome shotgun sequencing project. | biome: sewage; isolation source: Davis station wastewater (DW) | place: Antarctica: Davis Station | collected 2010-03-01
CAGGGCCTGGGTGTTGGCCGTGGCGAAATAGCCGGGGGCGATGGCGTTGGCGGTGATGCCGTGCGGCGCCCATTCGTTGGCCATCAACTTGGTCAGGCCCGCAACGCCCGATTTGGACGCTGTATAGGACGGCACGCGGATGCCGCCCTGGAAGGACAGCATGGAGGCGATGTTGATGATCTTGCCGCCGTCGCCCTGTTTGATGAAGTGGCGGGCGACCGCCTGGCTCATGAAGAAGACGGTCTTCAGGTTGATGTTCATCACCAGATCCCAGTCGGCTTCGGAGAAGTCGACGGCGTCGGCGCGGCGGATCAGACCGGCGTTGTTGACCAGAATGTCCACCCGAGCCATCGCCTGAAGCGTCTCGGCCAGAACGCGTTCGACCGGCTCGATCGAGGTCAGGTCGGCGCTGACGGCGTGGGCGCGGCGGCCCATGGCCTGAACCTTGGCGACCGTTTCGTCGGAATCGGCCAGGGCGACCGAGACGATGTCGGCGCCGGCGGCGGCCAGGGCCAGGGCGATGCCCTGACCCAGACCCGTGTTGCCGCCAGTGACCAGGGCGACCTTGCCGGTCAGGTCAAACGGATTGCTCATGGTGTTTTCTCCCCGTTTCTTCAGTTACTTGAGCTGGCAGATGTCGAGCTTGCACATGTCGGTGTAGTCGAGGTTCTCACCGCCCATGCCCCAGATGAAGGTGTAGTTGGACGTGCCTGAGCCCATGTGGATCGACCACGGCGGGCTGATGACGGCTTCGCCGTCGGCCATGACGATGTGGCGCGCCTTGTCCGGCTCGCCCATGAAGTGGAAGACGCGGTCGTTCTCGCCCAGTCCGAAATACAGATAGACCTCTGAACGGCGGTCATGCAGGTGCGGCGGCATGGTGTTCCACACCGAGCCGGGCTTCAGCACCGTCACGCCCAGCAGCAACTGACAGGACTTCACCTTGGCTGGGACGATGTACTGATAGATGGTGCGCTCGTTGGAGGTTTCCAGCGAACCCATCTCCAGCGGCACGGCTTCGCTGATCGAGATCTTGGTCAGTTCGTAGCGGGCGTGAGCCGGGGTCGAGATCAGGTAGAAACGGGCCGGTTCTGCCGGGTTTTTCGAGGTGAAGCTGACCTCAGTCGAGCCCATCGGCACATAGAGGCCGTCCTGGAAGTCCAGGTCGATGGTCTCGCCGTCCACGGTGACCGCGCCTGCGCCGCCGATGTTGACGACGCCCAGTTCGCGGGCGTGCAGGAAGGGCTTGCCCGCCAGCGACGGCGGCTCGGAATGAGCAGGCAGGGCCAGGGCGCCGTCGACGGGCGCCGCCCCGCCGATGACCATGCGCTCATTGTGCGTGTAGTTCAGGCTGACCTTGCCCGAAACGAACAGGCCATCGACCAGATAACGGTCGCGCAGCTGATCGTTGGACGCACCGTCCATCATGTCCGGATGGGTCGCCTGATAAGTCTTGTCGTACATCGGATCGGACATGGTCTTGAGGTCTCACACTGGTTTTCAGAGGTCGAACCGCCCTGAGCAGACGGTCGATTTCGCGGTGTTTCGGACTAGCGGCCCTGTCCTTGACGGGGCGTTTAGGCTCACATAATGAGAGAGCTATATAAAAAATGGGACGGCAACGCTAGGCGCCGTTTTGAGGAATGGGGTGGAAACTATCGGGGGCGCCAAAGGCGCGCGAGACGGCTCGTGGCTGTCGCGCTGGCGGAGATCCCTGCTTGTTCCGTCCTGTCTTGTCTGAGTGACGGCGCCTCGGCGCCTTGGGAATTCGTCATGCCGAATCTGATCCACGACCTGCCTTACGCCGACGTCCGCGACACCATCGCACGCCTGATGGACAATCTGGTGAACATCAAGGACGACACGGGCGAGTTCCTGCTGCGTCTGGAAGACGGCCGGGTCATCGACACCAAGGGTTGGAACGACTGGGAGTGGACCCACGGCATCGGCCTGTACGGCATCTACAAGCTGTATGAGCAGACCAATGATCCGGCGGCGCTGGACATCATGCTGAACTGGTTCCGCGACCGGTTCGCCGCTGGAACACCGACCAAGAACATCAACACCGTGTCGCCCTTCCTGACCCTGGCCTATCTGTATGAGCAGACGGGCGACCAGACCTTCATTCCCTATCTGGATGCGTGGGCGGAATGGCTGATGGACGGCCTGCCCCGCACCGAGGAGGACGGCTTCCAGCACATCGTCTTCAACGACGAGAACCCGCAGGAGCTGTGGGACGACACCCTGATGATGAGCGTCCTTCCACTGGCCAAGATCGGCCTGGTGCTGGATCGCCCGCACTATGTCGAGGAAGCCAAGAAGCAGTTCCTGATCCACATCAAATACCTGTTCGACCGCAAGACGGGCCTGTGGTTCCACGGCTGGACCTTCCTGGGGCGGCACAATTTCGCCGACGCCCTGTGGGCGCGCGGGAACTGCTGGGTCACCATCGCCATCCCGGAGTTCATCGAGCTGCTGGACCTGCCGCCCGAGGACAGCCTGCGCCGCTTCCTGATCGAGACGCTGGAGGCCCAGGTGAAGGCCCTAGCTGAACATCAAGATGAGAGCGGCCTGTGGCGCACCCTGATCCCGGATCATGACAGCTATCTGGAGGCCTCGGCCACCGCAGGCTTTGCTTACGGCATCCTGAAGGCAGTCCGCAAACGCTACATCAGCGCCGAATACGCCCCGATGGCGCTGAAGGCGGTCAAGGGCGTGCTGGCCAACATCTCCGACGATGGTGAACTGCAGCAGGTCTCGTTCGGCACCCCGGTGTTCGACGAGTTGCAGGGCTACAAGGACATTCCCCTGACCTCCATGCCTTACGGCCAGTCCCTGGCGATCCTGTGCCTGGGCGAATTCCTGCGTCAGTACATCTGACGCGACGCGGTCTGGAGAAGCCGAGATGACGTCCACGGAACTGTCCGCCCGCACGCCGCGCTGGTACAACTACTGGGGCTGGGGCTCCGGCGACATGCTGGGGGCGGGCGCCCAGGCGGTGATCACCGGCTGGCTGTTCTACTTCTTCACGACCTTCTGCGATCTGACGCCGGTCGAGGCGGGCCTGATCCTGGGCCTGCCGCGACTGCTTGAGGCCATCACCTGTCCGCTGATCGGCTATGTGTCGGACAATCTGCGCCACACCTGGATCGGCAGGACGGTGGGGCGGCGCAAGATCTTCCTTCTGATCACCATTCCGCTGCTGCCCAGCTTCGCCCTGATCTTCATCAGCGGCCAGACCTTCGTCTATTATCTGACGACCTTCATATTCTTTGAGCTGCTCTACACGATGTTTCTCATTCCCTGGGAAACGCTCGCGGCCGAGATGACCAAGGATTACAAGGAGAAGGCCAAGTTCGCGGGCGCGCGCATGCTGGTGGCCCAAAGCTCGGCCATCCTGGCCTCCTATCTGCCGACCCTGATCATCAACAACTTCGGCGGTCGGGATTCGGCCCAGACCTTCCTGATCATGGCGACCATCTTCGGCCTGTTGTTCAGCGCCGTGGTGATCCTGGTGGTCATCTTCAGTTGGGAGCGCCCGTTCACCGACGACGAGAAGGCGATCAAGGCCGAGCCGCTGAACCTGCGCAAGGTCATGCTGATACCGGTGAACATGTTCCGCGACCTGTTCTCGACCCTGCGCATCCGCGCCTTCCGTCAGCATCTGTCGATCTACCTGGGGGGCTATATCTCTCAGGACATCTTCAACACCGCATTTCCGATCTTCGTCGCGACCGTGATGCTGGGCGCGACGGTGATGATCTCGCAGATGATGACGGTGATGTACGTGGCCCAGCTGCTTTCCGTGATGGTGGCCATCCATCTGGTCATCCGCATCGGGCCGGTGATCTCCTATCGGATCGCGGCGGGTTTCTTCACCGCCGCCCTGGTGCTGCTGCTGCTCTTTTACCTCGTGCGGCCGACCGTGGGTGGGCAAGACCTGTTCGCCCTGATCAATCCGGTTTCGGGCGGGTTCAACCTGGGTGTCGCCTTCTGGCTGCTGGCGCCAATCATCTTGGCGGGGCTGGGCCGCGGGACGCTGAACTTCGTGCCCTGGTCCGTCTATAACTACCTGCCGGACGTTGATGAGGCGGTCACGGGGTTGCGGCGCGAAGGCATTTTTGCGGGCGTCATGACCCTGGTGCGCAAGGTGGCGCAGTCCTGCGCCATCATCCTGACCGGCTGGATCATCGAAATGGGCGGCTATGTCTCGCCAAAGGCGGGCGCGGCCGGAGCCGTTGCGGTGCAGACGCCAGGCGCGGTCGCCACGATCGCTGCTCTGTTGATCGCAGGCCCCATTCTGGTGATGGCGGCGGGCGCGATCCTGTCCTGGTCGTTCCGCCTGGACCAACCCAGCCACAAGGTTCTGATGAACGAGATCGACCGCCTGCGCGCAGGTGAGACCGAACCCTCCAGCCCAGAAGCCAAGCAGATCGTCGAAAGCCTGACCGGCTGGAAGTACGAGCGCCTGTGGGGTCGTAACCGCCTGGTCTGACGGCGATTTTCTTAGCGCCGACTCTGATATCCCAAAATATGAAATAGCAAATTCATATTTGGCACAAATCGGAGCCGGTGCTATAGATGGTCCGGTAACAAGAATACGAGTCCGCAAAGGACCGCTGTCAGGAAGGAAGCGTGAATGGCCGCGTCATCGCGTCCGGCGTCTTTGAGCGCCGACGGGGACGTCAGCCGCGGATGAACTGGCGGGCGTTGGGATGCTCGCACACAGCCTTCACACAATGCGCCGCCGGGGGGCGGTCGCGAGGGCGTTGCTCAAACAATAAGGCCATAGGCCGCAGGAGGAACTTCAGTGACGACACAGTCGAACGGGCGATGGGCTCGCCGCTTCATGTACACCGCCGGGGCCGCCGCCCTGATGCTGGCGTCCGCCGGTGTGGCGAACGCTCAGCAGTCGACCGGAACCCAGGCGTCTGATGCGCCGGTCTCCACGGTTGGCGAAGTCGTCGTGGTCGGCACGCGCTCCAGCCTGCAGTCCGCCATGAACCGCAAGCGTTCGGCCGGCACGGTTTCAGACTCCATCGTCGCCGACGACATCGGTCAATTCCCCGACAAGAACGTGGGCGAGGCCCTGGGCCGCATCACTGGCGTGCAGCTGTCGCGTGAATTCGGCGAAGGCAACGCCGTGTCGATCCGCGGCGTCGAGCCGGACCTGAACCGTGTCGAGATCAACGGCGTCAGCGTCCTGTCGACTGCGGGCAATCTGAGCGTCTATGGCGGCGGCGGCCGGTCCAACGACTTCCGCGAACTGCCCGCCGAGATCGTCAAGTCCATCGACGTGTTCAAGGGCTTCACCTCCGACATGACCGAGGGCGCCATCGGCGGCACCGTGTCGGTGCAGACCCGTCGTCCTCTGGACTTCCGCAAGCCGACTTTCTCGATGACGCTGTCGGGCCAGAAGCTTGACACCTTGCCGGATTGGAAGCCGCGCGCCACCTTCTTTGGCGCGACGCAACTGCTGGATGGTCGTCTGGGCCTGATGGCCAACGTCACCTATGACAGCGTCGAGACGCGCGGTGACTTCTATGACGGCCACTCTTGGGCGCGTCTGGCCGATTTCGATAAATCGCCGGACAAGACGGCCAGTTACTACAATCCAGACTACAGCAGCGCGGTAAACGAATACCTGGCCTCTATCGGCACCGAAGCGGCGTGCTCGACGATTACGACCCCGGACGCCGCCTTGCTGAACACCACGCAAGCCCGGACCGCGTGCCAGAGTCAGTGGTATGATTATAATCCTCGTGTGCCGCGCTATCGCGTCTGGACGCGGGAAGACGAACGTAAGTCGGGCGAGTTCACTGCCGAGTACAAGTTCGCCGAAAATCTGCGCGGTTATATCACCTATCAAACGAACCGCCGGACTCAGCAGTTGAATGACATCAACTATGGGACTGACTTCACGTCTCTGGACCGACTGAACAACATGGTCGGGACGAACTGCCCGCGTGTGAACGCAACAACAGCCAGAAATGTGCCGGGCGTCGTGGTGGATGCGAACCACAATGTCATTCAGTACACAGTCGGCAACTGCGTGGGCACGAACGGTCGGGGCGGCGATTCCGCCTTCAGCATTTCCTCGCGTGATTTCCGCTACCAGTCGGATTCAAGTTACATCACCTATGGCCTGAAGTGGTACAATGACCGCTTCAAGGTTGATTTCCTGGGCGCTAACGCCAAGAGCGAGACGTTGAGCCAGACGAACAATGTCTCGGTCAGCTTCAATACGCCCGGCATGGTGGTCAAGCTGGACCCCGACACTTCGGCGCCGTCCTTCACCTTCGCGCCCGGCTTCTCACCATCTGACGCCGCTGCGGTCAGCCAGTATCAGATCCAGTATCGTCCTTCGCAGGCGTCCAACAAAGAAGATCAGTACAAGCTTGACGTCGACTTCGATCCGCGCACGACCTTCCTGACCAATATCAAGTTTGGCGGGCGCTACTCGCAAACCCAATATGAGGGCTATGGATACGGCGGTTTCATCATTAGCCCTGGTGCAGACCTAGGGTCGCAGGTCGATGACATCGTCATCTACGCCAATTCCATCAACTCGACTGCGCGGGTTAAGGACGGGCAGACGGCTGACCAGACGGCCCCGCAATACGGCAATCCGTATGCGACCAACTACTGGAACACGAATGAAGATTGGTCGCGCGCCTTCTCGAACTCGATTTTTGCTGCGGCCATGACGCCTCTGCCGTCTGACTTCCATTACGGCGGCGGGTCTTTGCCATCGAATTGGATGTACCCAGACTTCAACACGATCGCCCAGCATCTGGACACCAGTCATTTCAACCTGGACAACCTGTATTCAGGCGTTGGCAATGACGGAAAGACCTATGACCAGATTCCGTCTCGAGTGAAGGAAAAGACCGACTCTCAGTACGTGCGTCTTGACTGGGGGCTGCCGATCTTCGGTCGCGATTTGGTTGGTAACCTGGGACTGCGTCGCGTCTATACCCAAACTACTACAGGCGGCAGCTACAGGCGCAATGAGGTGCGCAGGAATGAAATAACTGACGTGGTCGAAACGGGTACTGTTTCCACGACTCAAGTTGAATATACGCGCAACTATACGATGTGGCTGCCTAGCTTCAACGTCAACGCCTGGCTGATTGAGAACAAGCTGAGCATGCGTGTCGGCTACGCCAAGCTGATGGCGCGTCCGCTGTATAACTTCCTAAACCCGGACATGACCTGCACCATCAACTACGCCAACGATGGCACTGCGGAGGATGGCCCGGACACCTGTTCGGCAGGCAACCCGGAACTGAAGCCCTATGAGGCGGGGCAATACGACCTGTCGTTTGAATGGTATCCGAACCGAGACACCCAGTTCTCGGCCGGCTTCTTCTACAAGGATATTCAGAGCTTCTATGTTCCGTCGCGCACCAGCCTGGGGCAAAAGGATGTGTTCGGTGACGGCGTACTCTATAATTACAACAGCTTCATCAACGGCGAAGGCGCCAAGATCTCGGGCATCGAGCTGACGGCCAAGACGGCCTTCACCTTCCTGCCTGGGCTGTTGTCGGGCTTCGGCGCTGATCTGAACTACACCTATCAGGATGCGTCTGACGTCGGTGTTTACAGCAAGCTGGACGGTTCGGAGCTGACCTATCCCGGCCTGTCCAACACCAGCTACAATGCGACCCTGTGGTATGATCGCGGTCCGATCAACGCGCGCCTGGCCTACAACTATCGCTCGCAATACCTGGTCACGGCCGCCGATCAGTCGGGCAATCCGATCATCAAGGAGCCGACCGGCTATCTGGACGGCAAGATCTCCTGGAAGCCGGGCCTGAAGGGGCTGACCCTGTTCGCGGAAGGCAAGAACCTGACCGAGGAGGATGAAAGCACCTACGCAGGCGACATTCGCCTGATCAACAGGGGCTATTCGGGCCGCCGCTTCTTCCTGGGCGCGACCTACAAATACTGATCATTTCGGTGATCGCGGCCGTCGCCCCTGCGGGCGGCGGCCGTTTTTCCTTCAGTGCGTAAAGCGCCGCTGGGGCGGCGGGAGTCGAACATGTCGTTCCAACCTTCACGGCGTCACCTGCTCATGGGCGCCGCCTCTCTCGCAGCCGCCCAGGCCGTGTCCGGCGCCGCCCTGGCCGCGCCGCGCCGCGGCGCACCCGCGACACCCCTTCGCTGGCTGGATGGACATAAGCCCGCCCGGCTTGAAGGCGCGACCTTCGGCGTGCCGTGGCCGCGCGGCGCCCTTCGCCCCAATCAGGCGTTCAGCATCCGCGACGGATCGGGCCGCGCAACCCCCGCCCAGTCCTGGCCGATCGCCTATTGGCCGGACGGCTCGCTGAAATGGTCGGCCCATGCGGTGACCGGCGATGCGGCGCTGGACAGTCTGACCCTGGCTCCCGGCGCCTCGCCTGCGCCCGCCAAGTCGGTGAGGGTGTCCGACCAGGGCCAGCAGATCGTCGTCACGGTCGGCGATCTGGAATGGCGTGTGCCGAAATCGGGCGACGCCCTGGTTTCCGGCGCCACGCGCGGCGGCCGTTCCGTCGTGGGCAAGCTGTCCCTGGTCGCCCTGTCGCAGGACAAGCCGGAGCTTGAACTGGGCGGCGCGGTGAAATCCTCGCGCTACGGTGTCCGCATCCGTCAGGCCGTGGTCGAACAGTCCGGCCCCGTGCGCGCGGTGATCAAGCTGGACGGCGTACACACGGATGGAACGCGCGAGTGGCTGCCGGTCTCGGTGCGGCTGTATTTCTACGCCGGGTCCGACAGCGTGCGGATCGTCCACAGCTTCATCTTCGACGGCGATCCGAAGACCGATTTCATCCGGGGGCTGGGCGTCGTCGCCGACACGCCGATGGCCGACGAAAGCTATAACCGCCACATCCGTTTCGCCGGAGAGGGCGAGGGCGTGTGGGGCGAGGCGGTGCGGACCCTGACGGGCTTGCGCACACGCGCCAACCCGACCCCTGCCGTGCGTCAGGCCCAGATCGAGGGGCGGGCGGTGGCCTTCGCCGACCTGCCCGACATCCTGAAGAACGACGGCCTGCAATGGGTGCCGGAGTGGGGCGACTTCTCCTTCAGCCAACTGTCGCCAGACGGCTTCACCCTGCGCAAGCGGACCAGCGAAGGCCATGCCTGGATCGATTCCAATGCTGGGAAACGCAGCCGGGGTCTGGCCTATGTCGGCGGTGCCTCGGGCGGGGTCGCTCTGGGGTTGAAGGACTTCTGGCAACGCGCGCCGGTCGCGCTGGACATCCGCAACGCCCACACCGACACGGCGCAGCTGACAGCCTGGATGTGGTCGCCGGAAGCCCCCGCCATGGACCTGCGCCCCTATCGCAGCGCCAACGGCATGGACACGGCGGCCGAGGAACTGATCGGTCTGGACATCACCTATGAGGATTATGAGGCAGGCTGGGACGACGCCCACGGCATCGCCCGCACCTCTGAACTGACCCTGTGGGCCCTGGGCGCGACGCCCTCTCATGCGGACTTCTCGGCCATGGCCGAGCAGATCGCCGATCCGGCGCGCCTGACTGTCGAACCTGCGCGGATGCATATGGCGGGCGTGTTCGGCGACTGGTCCTTGCCCGATGCGTCCACGCCCGTCCGAGCGGCGCTGGAAGGGCGGCTGACCCACCTGCTGGATCTCTATGTCCGCGAGGTCGATCAGCGGCGCTGGTACGGCTTCTGGTCCTATGGCGATGTCATGCACACCTATGACCCGGATCGTCACATGTGGCGCTACGATGTCGGCGGCTATGCCTGGGACAACTCCGAGCTTTCGACCGACCTGTGGCTTTGGACCAGCTATCTGCGGACGGGCCGCGCCGACGTGTTCAAGCTGGCCGAGGCCATGACGCGCCACACGGGCGAGGTGGACGTCTATCACCTGGGCCGGTTCAAGGGTTTCGGCACGCGCCACGGTGTGCAGCATTGGTCGGATTCGTCCAAACAGCCGCGCGTCTCGAACGTCGCCTATCGCCGCATCTACTATTTCCTGACGGCGGACGAGCGGGTCGGGGACCTGATGCGCGAACTGAACGAGTCGGATTACGCGCTCCAGAACGTCGACATCTCGCGCAAGCTGCCGCCCGCACCGGGCCGCGCCGTGCCCGAGGGGCAGGTGGTCTCCGGCTTCGGCACCTCATGGGGCGCTTTCATCTCGGCCTGGCTGACGGAATGGGAGCGGACGGGCGACCGCCGCTGGCGCGACCGTATCGTCAACGGTATGACCACCATCGGCGGCATGAAGCGCCGCTGGTTCGCCGGAGAGGCGCCGTTCGATCTGGCCAGCGGCCGCTATCAGGGGCAGGGCGATTATGTCGCCGTGTCGCACCTGAACGCCGTGTTCGGCGTGGCGGAGATGAACGCCGAACTTCTGGACCTGCTGGACGTGCCGTCCTACCGCGCCGCCTGGCTGGAATACTGCCGCTACTACAACGCCCCCAATGAGGAGATTTCCGCCCTTCTGGGCCAGGTCCCGCGGGGGCGTTCGCTGACCGAGGCGCATTCACGCCTGACCGCCTTTGCAGCGAACAAGGAAGGCGACGCCGCCCTGGCTCAGCGCGCCTGGAGCGAGTTCCTGGGCCGCGATCCCGCCAAGCTGCAGACGCTGCTCAGCACGCGTTCGACGACCGTGGGCGGGGCGGACGTGCTGCGTCCCATCGAAGAGGACGCGCAGGTGTCCACCAATGACGCGGCGCAGTGGAGCCTGGCGGCCATTACGAACCTGGCCCTGATCGGCGACAGTCTGGAAGAGGCGGCGGCGCGTATGGACTACAGGCCCTGACCGCTGACGGTTTGGCCTGCGCCGGTTTCTGCGTGGGATCAAACGAAAATCCCCCTGCCGGATGGTCCGGCAGGGGGGAGGGTCTTGCAGATGCTGGCCGCGCGATGTCGGCGTCGCAGGCCGCCTCGGGTTTCAGTACGTTGTTCTTCCGCCGGACGTGTCGAATGTCGAGGCGGTTGTGAAGCTGCATTCTTCTGAGGCCATGAAGCAGACCATGGCGGCG
>RCMZ01000929.1_pt1 | contig 10955 bp, 12 predicted proteins | sample 2041141 | NCBI WGS metagenome assembly RCMZ01 (sample SAMN09708263, study PRJNA481090) | Wastewater metagenome, whole genome shotgun sequencing project. | biome: sewage; isolation source: Davis station wastewater (DW) | place: Antarctica: Davis Station | collected 2010-03-01
TCAACCGGCAGGTGTAGTTCATGCTGATGAGTACGTTCATCCCAAGCGGATTGTGCAGGAGCCAGGTGCGTTGTCTTTTTTCGAGCAGGTACGGCGAGGTGGCTTTCAAAACACAATAAGCAGAATGCGAGGCTATGCCGAAGGCGGGCTTGTAGCTGCTAATCGTTTTGCAAGTATACCGATGCCGTCTGTGGATAAAGGGCTTATGCAGCAGTTTCAGCCTGCCCAAAACATCGGATCCCTAAACTTTCACTTACCAGGCGGCGAGTCATTCAGCGTAGACGTTGCAGGCACTAGCAATATTGATGACCTGCACCGAGCTGCACTTAAATTTGGGCGGACACGCAAATGATAAGACCCCACGTAACACTCGGCGGATTGCCGATAATCCTGCACGCAGGAGCTCCGGATCAATCGTACTCTCAGGAAGCTGGCTGGAGAGACGTGCGGCTTTCAGGCGGCGCGTTGGTCAGAATGGCGCACTGGTCAAAGGAGGTTATAAAAATATCAGGCAGCGGCTGGATGGGGCTTGGGTTTGATGCGCTGGATTTCACCAAGCCGCTAGAGCTGCGCTGCACGCAACCAAAAACCATTACCGGAACCGCGTTAACTTACACATTAAACAGCACCCCTCGGCCTGATTTTGAACCATGGGGGCATGCCTTGGTAGGCTCGTCTTGGCATAGAGTCCCTGTCAGCATGAGCGGAAAAGTGGCAACCTTTACAGCCGTCGCTAATGCTACCGCTTACAGGGTTAGCTGGATGCCGTTATTTTCTGTTTTCGCGACACCGCCAGAGGAAGCGCTTAGCGCATCTGCCGGGTCATTTACTTGGCAGTTTACAGCGCGGGAGATCTAACATGCTAAACGCTGCTGCGCTCAACACTTACCCGCTCAACTCGATCATTGCCGATTCCGATACTGAAGAGCCAATCATCATTCCAGTCGGGGACAGCTTTCGATGGTCCGCAATAGTTATGATGGGCGGTGTTGATGTAACGCACCTCTTAACTGGAACCTCGCGCACCGACCGCGAGAAAGGTGGCGCTGGCATTGCAGAGTTTCAGTTGCTGTATATGCCAGGCACACCAGTCGACACTGATCTAGCTAACCGTTCCGTGACGATTGATTATATAACTGACAATGGCTTCGGGGCAGTGCAGGAGCGGCTGTTTACTGGCGTAGTCGCTGAGCCTAGATGGGATGCCGTGTCGAGAGTCATGTCAATAACAGCGACCGACAATCTGCAGAACAAAGTTGAGGCACTTCCAATTGTTGAGATTGATTCGCTTACACCCAGCTCTTGGTCGGAAGATGTTTTCTCGCCAGTAGACGGCCGTAGCCGTTGGGACTATGCGCAAGAGCGTATGAGCACTCGCACGGCATCGTTGAACTGTGATGTAACAGGCGCGCTAGTTGTAACGGACTGGCACGCAAAAGCCGTGCCTGATTATGTTTTTGGCAGCGGCACGACCATTTATGAGTCGCTAAGTATTGATCTTGCACAAATACGCAATGTTACGAACAGGGTTGAGATTGAGGTTAGCTACCGATATCAAAGGCTTAATGAAGCTAGAAAGCGCTATGTATGGGATATACCACCAGCTGGTGCGCCGGGCTTCTGTACATGGCGCATGGACTCAACAGAGCTGCCTGATAAAACAATGGTTTACAGCGCGATATCGGGCGCTGCCGCTGTTCCTGTCAGTGCTGCGTGGGGCGACTTGCCTGCCACTCATCCTGATCCATGCGGAAATGGGCAGCCTTGGATCAATCGGCAGATTGGCTTATTGCTTTCTTTTGATGTAACCGCTGCGCGCCGTTGGACACAATCAGTCACTGAAACGTATAAGTTTAATTTAACGACAGCTGCAGGCGCAGTAGATGGGCAGCAAGTCATAAGCCGTCAAAGCTCAAGCATTAGCATTGATAATGACGATTACAAAGGGTGGGAGTCTAGCCTTGTATCTATAGATCCTGATGCGCCCCCGCCATTAAATCCGACAACCGAATCGCCGGGCGATAAGTCGGACGAGGCACGCCGCTCAGCTGCCTTGCGTTGCATGCTTGATATTGGGCGCGTGACAATCATTGAGTCGCACAGCAAAACGCAAGTCTCGTGGTCGACACCGACAAGCATGGCGCTTGGTGTAAATCTTGGGCATACAGTTGAGCTAGATGATCAATATGCAAAAGCAAAGGCCGTGTGCTCGCATCGTGTAGACGAACTGGATTTTGAGTCTGGCAGCGCTATAACGTCAATTACCCTGTCGGTAATGCGTGGCGGCGGCGTATCTGATGCGATTGTTATACCGCCACGGCTTGGTGCAGGCGACCCTCTAGGGGCTGGTGCGGAATGGTCTATCGCAGCTTCGCTACCTACACAGCTGGGCGGCAAGTGGACTAGCCCTGCGTATGATGACGCGCTTGACGGATTCTCAGGAAACTACAGCTCTCGTCAAGACTTTACGCTCGAGGTTTTCCCAAGACGACTTGCGGTCACTGCTCCGATAATAAACGAGCAGTACATTGACGAAAAACTGCATGAGTCAAGCATAACTTACGCAGTTGGCATACCAAACGATCTTCTGGAGTTGTGACATGAAGACCACCCAAGAGCAAAGGCGACAACAGATAGGCGAGAAAAATACATCTGCAAGACGCGCATCAGGCGTTTTGATGCGGGAAGATTTGCGCAACCTCGCCGACCCTGATCGCCAACAGGTAAAACTTCCTCCTGTCGCTAAGCGCGGCAGCATGGTGTCGGTGCGCGGCGTTAGTAAATGGAGCGAACCCGCTGGCTCACGTGGGATAGCGTCACCACTAACCGAGACGAAAGAAACGCGCGTTTACGGCGATGAGGTGTGCGTAATACCGCCATCCGGTTTTTTTGCATACTGCGCGCGGCCTGTCACAAAGCTAACCTTTACTGACGCAGATGACGCAGAGGTTGTTATTAACTTGGAGCTTGAAAACTATGCTACTTGATGGTTTTACCGAGTCACTCACGGGGCTTGAGGCTGTTGATGTAGTAGGTTGGCCATACCGTGGAACAATGATTACAAGCGAGGTTTTCGCAGCAGGAGCGCCGACTTCTTCCGCTATTGAGTCAGCAACTATAGGTCAGCCTGCACTTGGCGGCGCATACATACGAGAGGTGAGCGGTCATCATGCTATCAAGCAGGTAAACGCGCCTACCGGATGGGATTACTGGTTCATGCATAGCCGTCATTATCAAGCGACTTACTTCCATGGTTCGCCGCCTGAAACAAAATACATTTCGGGCGATCAGCTAGGCATGTGGTGTAAAAACCCAGCGAGGCAGAGCACTGCAAACCAGCCGCCGTTTTTAAACATCGGTGCGCCTTTGAAGGTAGGCAGCCAAGTGATTAGAGTGGACTGTTATGCCACTCAAGCAGCTGGTGAGCTGATTGTTTCTATCGATGGGTTTAAATCTGCGATATTAAAAAACTATCCAGTCAATCCGGTTGCAGATGTTTACTACGCCACAGGGCATGTCAGCAGCAACTTAAGGCCTGTTGGCCTTAGAGAGTTTAGCGAGATCGTGAATATGCCAGTCGAGGCATGGCGCTACAGGACGCGCATCCATGGTTTCTATGAAAACAAAATACTACTGTCCATAGGCGTTGATAACACTGCGGCAAGAACTGACTCTGGGTCAGGCTATACGACTTGCAACTCTATTTCATGGAGCCTAGACCCGAACTACAGGACGCCACAAACAGATTACTCTCAGCACACAGGCTGGATTCCTTTCTTGGTTCTTGAGCTTACCGTGAATGGAGCCACTGATGAGGATATCAGTCTTGATGTGGTTCACGGGTGGTCTGAAACTGCAGGCACTATCTCAAGATCAACGAGCCCGGACTGTAAACTTGAGCAGGGTGTTTGCCTGCTGGAATCGCATCAAACAAATGCAGTGCTCGATGTTTTCTATAATGACGCAGGCGTAATCCAAACTGTTTATGGCGACTTCGACTTTTCTAGCGAGTCTCATAGGTACGTTGGCTCGCCACCAATCGGGAGTCATAACTATTACAACCTAATCCGATACACGCTAAAGCACCGGTACGGATCTGATTCAAGAGAGCTTGATTACACTCGTGAGGTGACTTACCGCGATCGATCAGACGGACCCGGCAAGATATACAATTATACGGAATCGCTTAATGGCGAAACGCTAGTTGATGTTGAGAAAATCGGAGACTGGGGCGATAGGTCGAATCAGGTCTTTACTCGCGCGCCGTATGCTGGGGCAGATATTAGAACTCTGACCATGCCATGGCTGTATTACTCAGAGAAGGACCCTATCACCAATATTAGTGAGCGCTTTATGACGCCGGCTCGAACATTCGCCAGCATTACTGGCCGTCATTGCGTAGCACTTTATGCGTCGCAAGACAGCGCCGACGGGACTCAGTCGCTAAAGAACACAGAGAATACAAAGACCGTTAGCCATTGGAGCGTTTGCCATAATCACGGATTTTTAGACATGGCTGGGTTTTCTGCGCTAGTCGACCCTAACGATAACGATTGGCGTCCGCCGAGCGCAGCATCCGCAATACTTTTCGGATACGCAGGCACAAAGACATTGGCGCCAGTAAATCCCGTAACGGGCGTAGTTGTAACACCTCCGACAAATAGACCAGCTTCATGGGTGAATTATTTATGAGCATGTATACCGGTATACCGCAGGATAAACTGAAGTGGCTAGATGGATTCTCAGGCAAGACATTAGCCGTACTGCTAAGTACCGCCATATCTGCCCCGAGAGCATGGATTCCGTCCGCTATCTACAACCGCATGGTCATCGGCGATTACTACGTCATGACGCTGACTGACGGAGTGGCGGTTGAGGTTCTATCAATCAAGCGCAAAAGTAACGGGTTTGATTTTATCCGTGGGCTAGATGGTACGACAGCTCGAGAGTGGCCGATTGATACGGTCATTTTTCAATCATTCACATCTAATCAGTTAGCGTACCTGATGCGCAAGGCCGCGAACGTGCCGCTTGCTCCTAATGACTTCCCTGGTAATTTTGTAGGAACTCTGACGCAGATTGATCTGGCCGACTCGATTGAGAAAGAGTACTGGGTTTATGCAGCCGCTGATATTGGGGCACTTTCTGAACTTGCTTATAAAACAACCGGAACAGAAACTGCTGCGTATGATGTCAATGCTGGCATCATGAATACACAGCCGATCATTGACGCAGGGTTGAGCGCTCATCCAGCCGCAGAATTTTGCGTAAACTACCGCGAGGGCGGCTATAGCGATTGGTACTTGCCAGCAAAAAATGAGCTGTCGGCGCTGCTATTGGTAAAGCCAGACCTGCCTACTCCGTACAACAAAAACATAGTTTCTAGCACCTGCCCAGAGTCTGGCGGCGGCAATCCAAGCTGGGCGAGCCAAGTTTGCTATCTCAATTGGTTCAACTCGGATGTCAGAACTAACGGGGTGAAAACTCTGACGTATTTAGTTGTGCCATTCCGGCGCGTGCTGAAGCCATAATTAACATTGAAAGTTAAAAGATAATGCAGCTAGCCGCCTCGAGCGGTTTTTTTATGCCTAAAATTTGGAGCCAAGCATGCAGCCAGCACACCTTGATCTAGTCATCACGCGGGGCATGACGTGGCGTAAGCCGCTGAAGATCATGCAGCCGGTATACGAATACAAACCCATCACCTCAATAAACACAACTGCGCCGCTCACGCTAACGGTCGATCACGGTCTGCCGCTGGAGCACTGGCCAGCGTGGATCGAGGCGACCAACTCAAGCGTGCTAAACACTGATAAAACACTTCAACGCGCACGGATGGTGCGCGCAATTGATCCGCAAACGGTTGAGATAAACGGCATTAACGGTCACAGCATCAAGGCCACCGGCGGTTACCTCGTTTACCAGATTCCTGTGGATTTCACCGGCTGTACCGCCAGCATGGTTTTTAGTGGCGCGCATGATGATATCGAGCTGACCGAATCCAGCGGCCTATCAATCGGTCTTGGCTACATCGATGCAGAGCTAACCGCCGAACAGTCGCAACTACTCACCAATAGCTCGACATACCAGCTTTGGGTGACCCATCCAAACGGCGACAGAATCCAATGGCTTTGCGGGGGAGTGAGCATCAATGACTGCAAAAACAATAGCGCATGCTGAGCAGTTTGCCGTAGTCACCAAAGAGCACATCGCGCATCCGATCGCTCACAGCGATCCTTTTGCTGTCGTGGTTTCTGACGATGAACGCTGCGCGGTAATTGTTACCGCAGGTGCGCAAGGGCCGCCGGGCAAAAATGGCGTAGACGGCGCAAGTATCAGCGCAACCCCTGACAACCAGCTAACAAACAAAGCCGACGGCCTATACGTGCCGCCAGTATCTTGGTCTTCTAAAGAGTGGTAATCACATGAGAGTTAATTTTTACGCAGTATCAGCATTGCCAGGCACGCTTGAGCCTGATTCGTTTTACTACGTTGCCAACGGCTCAGTGGCTGAAAGCTACCTTACGGACAAGCTGGGTAACGCTAAGTCAGTCGGCAATACCGTAATGATCAATCAGCTCATTACAGCAGCGCTCGCGTCATGGGAAGGTGGCGGGTCAAGCATGCCGATCGTCGCTGATATTGCTGCACGCGATGCGCTCTTTGCTGCTGCTACAGAAAACACTTTGGCGCTGGTTATCGATGCGTCTGCAGACCCTACGGTGACCGCCGGCTCTGCTCTGTATGCCTACGACTTCGGCACAACCACCGTTTACAAGATGGCCGAGTACGAATCAATGGATCTAGTGATTCAGTGGGCGTCGATTCAAGGCCGCCCGTCATCTAGCGTTGCTCAGATTGACGATGCCGTGGGCAAGGCGCACCAGCACGCGAACAAAACCGTGCTCGACAAGTTCACCGAAGCAAGCGGCGAGCTGCTTTATGGTGGTGAAGGCATAGCTACTTCATGGGCAACTAAGGACTGGTGATCGTATGGCCAAGGTATTGCATCATAAGGTAGTCGCCGCACTGCCGTCGCCACTTGAGCCCGATTCGATTTATTACGTCCGTGCGAGCAGTGGGTTTGATATTCATGTGACTAATGGCGCTGGCGTTGTAACGGCGTACAGCCTGAATGCAAAATTAGAGCTTGCCGGCAAAGTTGATAAGGAACTTGGCTACAGTCTGCTGCCCGACACAGAAATAACGCGCCTCGCGACTATGGCAACAAGCGCAACAAAGAATCGCGCCGACTCTGAGAATGCCAACGCCTCACACACGCACCCTACATCGCAAGTAACAGGCCTTGATGCAGCGCTAAACGCAAGGCCGACACAGACAGCTCTAACAGGCAAAAGCCCGTCAATCCTAATCGTTGACCAGCTGCGCTCAAGCGTAGAGGCGGCAAGCGGTGGTCGCACTACAGTCATCTACACAAACGCAGGCAATCCGAGTTACATGCACATTCTGCCAGCATTTAACTGCGAAGACGTTGCGCCTGGCGGAGAACTAGGCACTGGCACGCACCCTGCATTTATGTTCAATGGCGTGCGTGCATCGGAAATTATGGTCGGTGCGCACTTGGGTGGCATGATGGGCAGTCAAGTTGTGAGTATGCCAGGGCTTGATCCGCGAGCTTCGATTAACTTCGATCAGGCGCGTGCGCTATGCCAGGCAAACGGTGCTGGCTGGGACATTATGAGTAACTTGGATTGGGCAGCAATTGCTCTGTGGTGCATGGCTAACGGCTATCAGCCTCGAGGCAATACCAACTATGGCCGTCATCACGTCGATAAGTGGGAAACTGGCCGCCGACAAGATAAAGCCACGCCAGGTGATACTGCTGGAGTTGCACACACGCTAACAGGCTCAGGCCCAGCAGCGTGGGCGCATGATGGCACCGGCAACGGTATCCATGATTTAGTGGGTAACGTGTGGGAGTGGGTCGGAGGTCTAAAACTAATCAATGGCGTCATTCACTTAGCGCCGGATAACGGCAGCTATACAGAGGCTGCGTATACAAACACTGGCTTTGTTATGCCGCAAAACAGCACATCGTTTCCAGCGCAGCCCAACGCAGGAGCGTCCAATCTTGTCAAGCAATCGCTCATTGTTCCAGCTAACACTGCGTTAGCGCCTATCGGTTACTACGAGCGAAACCCTGCGGGTGTGCGCTTCCCGGGCCGCGGCGGTGGTTGGAGCAATGCCGGCAATTGCGGTCTCGGTGCCTTGTACCTGAGTGGCGATCGTACGTATGCGGGTACGTCTTTCGGGTTTCGCCCCCGCTTTCGCGCTCTGTAATCTGTTGATCTGGCTTCTGTTTTGGTTCGGCGATAGCCGAGCCTAAGGATTTTGATTGTCTGAAGACTTGCAAATAAGGCTTAAAGTTGAAGAAATGATTCTTTACGCCTACAACCCTCTGCGCAATTTTCCTAAATGTGAAAAGCATGTTTTATCCGCAGAGATTAGGCAGTGCATGTTTCGGCTGCTAAGGCTGGTGATTGTGGTTAATCGCCGGTATCACAAAAAGACGACAATGCAGGACCTTGACGCTGAGCTTGACCTGCTTAGGTCTTACGTCAGGGTTTCACTTGAGTTGAAGTTTTTACCATTCAAGCAATACGAAACATGGGCCAAGCTACTTGCAGAAATTGGCCGCATGATTGGTGGCTGGATGGCCTGGACTAAAGCTCAATAACGAGCAACAAGGGATTGAAGTTGAAATGTAGTGAGCGCATCCCGATCCGCGGCGGTAATTGGAACAATGCCGGCAATTGCGGTCTCGGTGCCTTGAACCTGAATAACGATCGTACGAATGCGAATACGAATATCGGGTTTCGCCCCCGCTTCCGATCCAAGACAAGCCAGAAGCTCTACCGCTACGGCGTTAGTTCCAGCGCTTTGATCGAAAGGATTTCAATTCCTCACCGCAAGGTGAAAAACAATTAGCAGTCTGCGTGTGGTACCGAAAGGGAAGCCCGCAGCATTGCGCCATTAAGGACACAAATGAAAACCCATAACGGACTATTTGAGCACGTCATAACATTTGACGCGCTCTATAAGGCGTACCGGAGCGCACGCCGCGGTAAACGTAAGTCATGGCCGTGCAGATACTTCGAAAGGGATCTTGAAGGTAACTTGATTCAACTGCAAAACGAATTGATCTGGGGCTCATATAAAGTTGGCGGCTATAAATCGTTTCTGATTAAAGAGCCGAAGGTGCGCAAGATCACCGCGCTGGTTGAGTTTCGCGATCGAGTGGTACAGCACGCCCTGATGGCAGTTCTTGAGCCTATATGGGAGAACAGCTTTATAGCGCATAGCTATGCTTGCAGGGTTGGCAAAGGCACTCATGCCGGCGCTGATTATGCGCAACAAGCCATGCGCGAATGCCTGCAGAAGCACGGCAAGCTGTACGCTTTAAAAGCAGATGTGCGCAAATACTTCCAAAGCATTAACCACGAATCACTTAAGCGACTGCTGCGCCGCAAGATAGCTGACGTTAAGGTGCTGGCTCTACTTGACCGCATTATCGACAGCTACAGTGAACCTGGCACGCCAGGCGTCGGTATCCCAATCGGCAATCTGACCAGCCAGTTGTTTGCAAACATATATCTGGACGCACTAGATCAGCATATTAAGTGCCGTCTTAGTGAGCGTTGGTATGTGCGTTATATGGATGACTTCGTTGTGCTGCATTACGACAAGCAGCACTTGCAAGCGCTGCGGATCAGCGCTGAGGTCTGGCTTGCCGACAACCTACAGTTAGAGCTCAACCATAAAACTGGCGTATTCCCAATCGCTACAACTCACGGGCAAGGCTTAGATTTTCTTGGATACCATCTATGGCCGCATAAACGACGACTGCGCAAAGGCAGCCTTTGTAGATTCAAACGCCGAGTTAGGCAGCTGCAAAAAAAGTATGCAGACAATCGAGCCGACTTCCCTGAAATTCACCAGCAACTAACAAGCTGGGTAGCGCACGCAAAGCATGGTGACGCGCTGCCTGCAATAACTAAATACCTTAAGCAACATCCATTCAGAAGGAGCAAACATAATGCGAACTATTGAGACAGCAGAAGTGCAGTCGCATGCTGAGTGGGCCGCCCAAGACGCTGCGCGTCGTAGGCAGCGCGCATACGCAGACCCAGACACTGGATCTGACAGACACTTTGCAAAAGCCAGCCGCCTGCGCGCGATTGGGCTTACAGTTCAGGCTGAGGCAGAAGAATTACTTGGCGTCGCACGGTATGAGGCGATCAAAGAAGTCTATCCGGATGGCGCTGATAAAGAACGCTCACTGGTGCCCGAGAGCGTCGCCAGAGCTCAGGGCAAATATATTCTTATTCAAGAGGGGTATTGGCAAGCAGTTTGCGCTCATATTGCCGCGCTACCAGCACAAGAAAAACTCATTGCTGAAGTGGCGCTTAATGACACGCAGCTCTGGCGAAGAGACAGCCCTTTTCTGAATTCGATAGCTGCTTTACTAGAGCTGACAGAGGCGCAGATGGATCAGCTGTTTATTGCCGCCAGTGGCATCGAGCTGTAGCGCAATAAAACCTAAGTAATAAACTTGGCCAGCGAAATTAAAAACCAACAAACCCGCTTCGGTGGGTTTTTTATTGCTTATTAAAAGGTAATTCCATGAACTTAAAACAGATACACCAGACGGCTATTGTGCCAGCTCTGGCGCTTTTGCCTGCGCGCATGAATAGCCAAGAAGCCTTGGTTATGTTGTTCGCTATTGGTCTGCAAGAGTCAGGCTTTTTGCATCGGCGGCAGATGGGTAACGGCCCTGCGCGCGGATTCTGGCAGTTCGAGCGTGACGGTGGCACAGCTGGAGTGTTGCGACATAAAGCAAGTTACTTGCATGCCTTGGCGGTATGCAAACTGCGCGGCCTAACCGACTTGAAAGAAGCTGAACTCATCAAGGGCCATACGCCAAACTCAATTGT
>RCMZ01000930.1_pt1 | contig 10914 bp, 10 predicted proteins | sample 2041141 | NCBI WGS metagenome assembly RCMZ01 (sample SAMN09708263, study PRJNA481090) | Wastewater metagenome, whole genome shotgun sequencing project. | biome: sewage; isolation source: Davis station wastewater (DW) | place: Antarctica: Davis Station | collected 2010-03-01
GCTTGCCAGCAAAAATTAATCGCTGCTGATCTGGTGGGATACCTTCTTTATCCTGAATTTTGGCCTTGACGTTTTCAATGGTGTCATTGGCCTCAACTTCTAAAGCAATTGTTTTTCCGGTCAGGGTTTTTACAAATATCTGCATACTATTTATATGAATCGAGCGACAAATTTTTGAAAAGATTACTAACTAGATTTATGCGACAGAGATCGTAAGCGAACAGGTCTGCCAAAAAAACATCCATTGATAGCAACTCAGGGATAGTCCTGAGAGCACGCCGTTTAGGCAAACCTAAAATTTTGCGGATGACATCGTTTGACGATCACTTTCTCCGTTCGGAATCCCGAGCGGCATTGCTGGCTGCACCCACGCCCCCAAGTTGCTGAGTCGTTTGCGCGACCATCTTCGTACGCGCCATTGCAGCATCCGCACCGAGACGGCTTATGTCGATTGGGCGCGGCGATTTATCTTGTTCCATGGCAAGCGCCACCCGCAGGAGATGGGTGCGGCAGAGGTCGAGGCTTTCCTGACGCATCTGGCGGTGGACCACCACGTTTCGGCTTCTACCCAAAACCAGGCCAAGGCCGCGATCTTGTATCTCTACAAACAAGTGCTGGGTATGGAGTTGGCTTGGCTGGACGATGTGGTGCAGGCCAAAACGCCCAGGCGCTTGCCGGTGGTGTTAACGGCGGGGGAGGTGCGTGCCTTGTTGCTGCACATGCAGGGCACGACGGGGCTCATTGCTCAGTTGCTGTATGGCACGGGCATGCGTTTGCTGGAGGCGTTGCGTCTGCGGGTGAAGGAAGTGGAGTTTGCGCGGCGCGAGATTGTGATTCGGGAGGGCAAAGGCAATAAGGACCGGGTGACGGTGCTGCCCGAGAACCTGATTGGGCCCCTGCAGCTGCAGTTGCAAAAAGCCAAGGCTTTGCATGGCAAAGATCTTGAGGCAGGTTTTGGCCGTGTGCACTTGCCGCATGCCCTGGCTGTGAAGTACCCCCATGCGGATCGCACGTGGGGATGGCAATATGTTTTTCCGTCGCCGGTGCGCTCGGTGGACCCGCGCCCCGATGCCGCCACGGGCGAGCAGTTGGAGCGGCGCCACCATGTGTATCCCGAGTCGGTGCAGCGTGCGGTGCGCGAGGCCGCCAAGCTCACGCCGATCGACAAGCCCGTGAGCCCGCACGTGTTGCGCCATTCGTTTGCCACGCATTTGCTGCAGGCAGGCTACGATATTCGCACGGTGCAAGAGCTGCCGGGCCATGCCGATGTGAGCACCACGATGATCTACACGCACGTGCTGAACAAGGGGGGACGCGGGATTTTGAGTCCGCTGGATGCGCTTTAGATTTCGAACACGTTCGTGGGCGCTTGTGCAGCCAGGATCCGTCGATGGTGGGTTTGCGACGCGGGCGTGAAGCAGCGGGGTTGCAGTGGGACAATGGCGGTCGGTTTCGACAACAGTTAGTTTTCTCACAGGTGAATCCATGGCAGGTTTGAAAGCGGGCTCCCCCACGCCACAGGCGCTCACGGTGCACGAGGTGTCTCGGGTGCTGGAAGTTGGTTTCTCTGACGGCGCCACGTTTCGCATTCCCTTCGAGTTGATGCGTGTTTATTCGCCTTCCGCTGAAGTGCAGGGTCATGGCCCCGGGCAGGAGGTGTTGCAGACGGGTAAGCGCAATGTCACGCTGGCCAACCTGGAGCCCGTGGGCAACTACGCGGTGAAGCCTGTGTTCTCGGATGGTCACGAAAGTGGCATCTTTACCTGGGACTACCTCTATGAGCTGGGTCAGCAACAAGACGCGCTGTGGGCGCAATACACCGAGCGGTTGGCCGCCGCCGGGGTGGATCGCGATGCTCCCATGACGTCCAGTGCGTCCCACGGTGGGCCGTCAGGGCATGCCTGCGGCAGCCACTGAAGCGAGCACCACGAAAAGCCGCAGCCGCTAGCGCTCTATTGCGCGCCAAGGTGGTGATTTGAATTGCTATTGAAAATATAGCTATAAGTCCATATGAATGAAGCGCAAGAAGCGGTTTTCTTTCAGATGGTGTTGTCCAAATTGCGACACATGCCCCAATTCAGTGCAGGGTTGTCGCTGTACCTCTGGCGCTCACGCGCCTAGCATGTTTTTATGAGCACTACGCATTTCGGTTTTCAGTCGGTGGACGAGCAGGAAAAGGCGCAGCGTGTGCGCGGCGTTTTTGATTCGGTGGCCTCGAAGTACGACGTGATGAACGACCTCATGTCGGCGGGCCTGCACCGGGCGTGGAAGGCCTACACCGTGATGGTGGCCAACCTGAGCGAGGGCAGCCAGGTGCTGGACATTGCGGGTGGCACGGGCGACCTGGCGCTGGCGTTCTCTAAAAAAGTGGGCGCGTCGGGCCGCGTGGTGCATACCGATATCAACGAAGCCATGCTGCGCGTGGGGCGCGACCGCCTCATCGATGCGGGGGTGGTGCTGCCGACGCTGGTGTGTGACGCCGAAAAGCTCCCTTTCCCCGATGCCCATTTCGACGTGGTGAGTGTGGCCTTTGGTTTGCGCAACATGACCCACAAGGACAAGGCCATCGCAGAGATGTGCCGGGTGCTCAAGCCCGGCGGCAAGTTGCTGGTGCTGGAGTTCTCGAAAGTTGCCAAGCCGCTGGAGAAGGCCTACGACTGGTATTCGTTCAAGGTGCTGCCCCGGTTGGGCAAGCTGGTGGCTGGTGATGACGCCAGCTATCGCTATCTGGCCGAGTCCATTCGCATGCATCCGGGCCAGGAAGAGCTCAAAACCCTCATGCAGCAAAGTGGCTTTGGCCATGTGGACTATCACAACATGACTGGCGGCATAGCGGCTTTGCATGTTGGAATCAAGTGCTGAGCGTGTCGCTCGGTCATTAACGGAGACGAAAAAGTCATGATGAAACTGTGGTCGGTGGTGTTGGTGGCAATGCTTGCAGTCGTGCATTTCGATGCGGAAGCCCGTCGAATGGGCGGCGGCAAATCGGTGGGTCGGCAATCGAGCAATGTGACCCAGCGCGAGTCCGCAACGCCACCTGCAGCGCCCGGAGCCCCCGCTCAAAATGTCACCAATGCCGCTGCAGCCAAGCCTGCTGCTGCCAACGCGGCGGGTGCTGCCGCTGCTGCGCCCAAGAAGCCTTGGGGTGCGATGCTTGGTGGTCTGGCCGCCGGTTTGGGCTTGGCATGGCTGGCGAGTTCGCTGGGCCTGGGCGCCGGGTTTGGCAACATGCTGATGATGATTTTGTTGGCGGTGGCTGCCTTCGCGCTCTTCAAGATGTTCATGCGCTCGCGCAACGGCGGTGCAAGCAGCGCGGGTGCCGCTAGTGCGCCCTTTGCTTTTCAAGGCGCCTCGGCCGGTGCCACAACCCCCGCCGCAGCGCAGGTGCCCCCGCAGTACAGCCCCAACAACGTGGGCAATGACGCTTCGGCACGCCCTTGGGAGCGCAGCAGCATGGCGTTTGATGCCACCCGTGCCGCCCAGGGCGGCGCCACGGGGGTGGTCATTGGCTCGGGCTTGTCGGGTTCGCAGAATTGGGGTGTGCCCGATGGTTTTGACGCAGACGGTTTCTTGACCGCCGCCAAGCGCAATTTTGTGACGTTGCAAGCCGCGTGGGATCGCTCTGACATCGACACCCTGCGTTCGATGATGACCGACAGCATGCTTGACGAGATTCGCACCCAGCTCTCAGAGCGCGAAGCGCACCGGGGGGTGCAGCCCAACCATACCGACGTCGTCATGATCGAGGCACAGTTGCTGGGCATTGAAGAGATGGGCGACGGTTACATGGCCAGCGTGGAGTTCTCCGGCATGATCCGCGAGGAGCCTTCGGCGGGCCCAAGCCCCTTCCGCGAAGTGTGGAACATGACCAAACCCAAGACCGGTTCTGCTGGTTGGCTGGTGGCAGGCGTGCAAGCCTTGCAGTAAAGACAGGAAGCCCCGTGACAGGGGCATTCCAGTTCAGGGAATAATCGGGGACTATGGCAACACCACAGTCCCCTTTCTCTTTTCTGGATGGCATTTTCGAGCGCGTGGCTGCTGGCCCTCAGCCGCCGCAATGGCTGGTGCATGAGGTGCAGCAGCGCTTGGTGCTGTTTCTCAACCATATCCTGATGCAGGAAAAAGAGGCCATGGACCGCCTGGTGCGGCAAAAAGGCCGCGTGGCGCGGGTGCAGTGGCGGTCGTATTCGTTGGCACTGGTCATCACGCCCGCTGGCTTGTTCAACGTGGCCCCCGACACCGCTACGCCCGACTTGCGGCTGGAGGTAACGCAGACCTCTCCCCTCACTCTGGCCCAAGGCGTTCTGCGTGGCGACAAACCTGCCATTCGCATTGAAGGCGATGTGCAGCTGGCCGCAGAGATCAACTGGCTGGTGGATCACGTGCGCTGGGATGTCGAGGACGACTTGGCGCGTGTGATCGGAGATGCTCCTGCGCACACGGTGGCGAGCGTCGCCGGCCGGGCTGCTCACGCATTGCGCCAGTTTGTGGGCGCGCGCATGGCGGCCAAGGACATGGCACCTGCATCATCAACCTCCGTTGCAACGCCGGTGGCACCCGTGGCCCCTTTTGCTCCAAATGCCAGCGCGCCTGTGGCCCCGGCACCTTTGTCTCCGGCGGGCGGTTCTGACCGATCTGACGCATGAAGCGCATGTTTCGCGGGGTCGCCATCCTGTGGGTGGTGTTCCGGTTTGGCCTCGATGGCCTGGTGCTCGACAGTTTTCAAAAGCCTTGGTTGCGCATCATTTCGCGCATCTTGTCGGTCGGGCGCAATCTGGACGCCCCGCGCGGCCAACGCTTGCGTGAAGCGCTGGAGCGCCTGGGCCCTATCTTTGTGAAATTTGGCCAGGTGCTATCGACTCGGCGCGACCTGCTGCCGCCGGATATCGCGGATGAATTGGCCCATCTGCAGGACCGGGTTCCGCCGTTTGATCCTCAGATCGCCATCGCCACCATTGAGCGTGCCTTTCGCCGACCGGTGGACGAGGTGTTTACGTCCTTTGACCGCGTTCCCGTGGCCAGTGCATCGATTGCTCAGGTGCATTTCGCCACCTTGGTGGATCGGCAGGGCGTTGCGCGGGAAGTGGCGGTGAAGGTCTTGCGCCCCGGCATGCTGCCAGTGATTGAGAAAGATCTGAGCCTCATGCGCATGATGGCCGGGTGGGTCGAGAGCCTTTCGGCCGACGGCAAGCGCCTCAAGCCCCGCGAGGTGGTGGCCGAGTTCGACAACTATCTGCACGATGAGTTGGACTTGGTGCGCGAGGCTGCGAATGCAGCGCAGCTGCGCCGCAATATGCAGGGGCTTGATCTGGTGCTGATCCCTGAGATTCTCTGGGACTTCTGCCATCACGAGGTGATGGTGATGCAGCGGATGAATGGGGTGCCTATCAGCCAGGTGGAGCGCCTGCGCAGTGCCGGGGTTGATATCCCCAAGCTTGCCCGGGACGGCGTGACGATTTTTTTCACACAGGTGTTCCGCGACGGTTTTTTTCACGCCGACATGCACCCGGGCAACATCCAGGTCAGTTTGGAGCCCGCTACGTTCGGGCGATACATTTCGCTGGACTTCGGCATCGTGGGCACGCTCACTGAAAGTGACAAGGAGTACCTCGCTCAAAATTTCGTGGCGTTCTTTCGCCGCGATTACAAGCGCGTGGCTGAGCTGCACATCGAAAGTGGCTGGGTGCCCCCGGAGACCCGCGCCAATGACCTGGAGTCGGCCATCCGTGCGGTGTGCGAGCCCTATTTCGACCGGCCACTCAAGGAGATCTCGCTGGGCATGGTGCTCATGCGCCTGTTTCAGACCTCGCGGCGCTTTCAGGTCGAGATCCAGCCCCAGCTCGTCTTATTGCAAAAAACCCTGCTCAACATTGAAGGCCTGGGTCGGCAGCTCGATCCGGAACTGGACCTCTGGAGCACGGCCAAGCCATTTCTCGAAAAATGGATGCTGGAGCAAATGGGGCCCCAGCGGGTGTGGCGCGAGCTGCGTGCCGAAGCGCCGCACTACGCGAAGATGCTCCCCGAGCTGCCTCGGCTGATCTATGACGCGCTGCGTCGCCGTCCCGCCGATCACCAACATGCTCTGCGCGACTTGCTGGAGGCACAGAAACGCACCAATCGGCTGCTGCAATCCATCATCTATGGCGGTGTGGGCTTTGTGCTGGGCCTTCTGGTCATGCAGCTCTTTGTGCGGGTGCGCCTTTTCTGAGTGCCTGCACGTGAAGGTCTGGGGCCACGTTGCCCATCGAGCGGCACGGTGTGCGGCCCGAAAGTTGCATTCATAATTCGCGGCAACATTTTTTAACCCATTGGGGTGCGGCCTCTGGCACTTTGCCCTTGGCCAAAGCCGCGGGTGCCTGAATAAAGGCCTTGCGCGCCCCGGTTCTTTTGCGACCCGTCCCGCAGCTTCGGAGCAGTGCCATGTTGTTGTCATTCATCGTTCTGTACCTGATGGTCTCCATCGGTGTCGGTCTTTATGCCGCGACCCGTGTGCACAACACCGCGGACTATGCGGTGGCCGGGCGCAGCCTGCCGCTGGCGGTCGTGATTGCCACGACCTTCGCCACCTGGTTTGGTTCTGAAACGGTGTTGGGCGTGTCCGCCCGGTTTGTGGATGGCGGGCTGGGCGCGGTGGTCGAAGACCCGTTTGGGGCCTCCATGTGCCTGGTTTTTGTGGGCCTTTTTTTTGCCTACAAGCTCTACCAGAAGAACCTCATCACGCTCGGCGACTATTACCGACAGCGGTATGGGCGCGTGATCGAGGTGTCGTGTTCGGCCATCATCATGTTCAGCTATCTGGGTTGGGTGGCTGCGCAGATCACGGCGCTGGGCCTGGTGTTCAACTTGCTGACGCAGGGCGCTGTGTCGGTCACGATGGGCATGGTCATCGGCACCCTGATTGTGTTGGTCTACACCTTGTATGGCGGCATGTGGTCGGTGGCCATGACCGATTTTTTCCAGATGATTGTTATTGGCCTGGGGCTGATCGCCATCGCCTGGTTCGCCGCGGATCTGGCCGGCGGGGCCGGCAAGGTGGTGGAGTTCGCAGCGCGTGAGGGCAAGTTCCATTTCTTTCCCACAGGCGGTGTCAAAGACTGGACCTTCTTTTTCGCTGCCGCCATCACGATGATGCTGGGCTCGATCCCGCAGCAGGACGTGTTTCAGCGCGTGATGTCCTCCAACAGCGCCGAGACCGCACGCAAAGGCCCTGTGATTGGTGGCGTGTTGTATCTGTTGTTCGCTTTCATTCCGATGTTTGTGGTGACTGCGGCGGTGATGGTCATGCCCGAAACTGCGCAGGCCTTGCTCAAGGACGACCCGCAAAAGGTTCTGCCCACCTTGGTCATGGAGCGCATGCCGCTGGTGCTGCAGGTGGCATTTTTCGGCGCGTTGCTGTCGGCCATCATGTCCACGGCATCGGCCACGTTGCTGGCGCCCTCCACCACCTTTGTGGAGAACATCCTGCACAACCTGCGCCCTGGGATGACCGATCAGCAGACCCTGAAAGCGATGCGCATCTCGGTGCTGGTGTTTACCGGCTGTGTGCTCACCTATGCCATCACCATGCAGGGCACTTCCATCTACGAGATGGTGTCTGGCGCGTACCAGGTGCCTTTGGTCGGGGCCTTTGTGCCGTTGGTGTTTGGCTTGTATTGGAAGCGTGCGACCTCCCAGGGCGCGGTGCTGGCCGTGTGCCTTGGCCTGGGTGTGTGGCTGCTGTTTGTGGCCAGCCCCATGTTGTCCGAGGCTTTTCCGCAGCAATTGGCGGGTTTGCTCGCCGCGTTGGTGGGTATGTTTGCTGGTTCGCTGGCGCCGCAATGGCTCGATGACCACAAGGGCCAAGTCACCCACTATGAGGGCAGCGGGGGCTGAGCGCCTTGGCCCATAGGGGCGGTACGTCGGCTCCGATGAGACAGCCGCCTATAATTGAGGGTTTTGCACGTTTGCTCAACACTTCGACATGCCTATTTACGCCTACAAATGCGGCTCCTGCGGCCATGCCAAGGATGTGCTGCAAAAACTCTCCGACAAACCGCTCACGGTATGCCCCTCCTGTGGGGCTGAGGCGTTCACCAAACAAGTGACTGCGGCCGGCTTTCAGCTCAAGGGCTCGGGCTGGTATGTGACGGATTTCCGTGGCGGCAACAACAAGGGCGGCTCCGACAGCGCGTCCGGCGGCGCCAGCGCAGAGGCAAAAGCCGACACCAAGACCGAGGCCAAGTCGGAATCCAAGAGTGAGTCTTCGGCACCCGCCCCGTCAGTGGATGCTCCTAAAAAAGAAGCTGCTAGCGCAAGTGCATCAAGCGCTGGTGGCAGTTCTTCCTCTTCATCATCATCCAGTTGAAACACCCCATGGCTTCCGTGCGCAAATGGTTGTTGACGGGTCTTTTGGTGATCGTGCCAGGGGTGATCACGGCGTGGGTGCTCAACTGGATTGTGGGCACGCTCGACCAGACGCTGCAGATCCTGCCGGGCGCATGGCAACCCGACAAGCTGCTGGGTTTTCACATCCCCGGCTTTGGTGTGCTGCTCACACTGCTGATCTTGCTGGTGGTGGGCGGCATCGCCAGCAATTTTGCGGGGCGCAAGCTGGTGCAGTGGGGCGATGCGCTGGTCAGCCGGATTCCGGTGGTGCGCTCCATCTATTCCAGCGTCAAGCAGGTGTCAGACACCTTGTTTTCCGAGAGCGGCAACGCCTTTCGCAAAGCCGTGCTGGTGCAGTGGCCCCGCGAGGGCGTGTGGACCGTGGCGTTTGTCACCGGTGCGCCCAATGGTGAGGTGGCGGCCTATTTGCGCGACGAGTTCGTCAGTGTGTATGTGCCCACCACCCCCAACCCCACAGGGGGATATTTTGTGATGCTGCGCAAAAGCGATTGCGTCGAGCTGGAGATGAGTGTGGATTCCGCGCTCAAATATATTGTTTCGATGGGTGTGGTCGCTCCGGCGGACCCCACGCTCATTTCTTCCAAGTAATTGAATCCCTTTAACGCGCCACTGCGGCGCTGGAAGTTTCTGCCATGGCTATGCGTTCCCACTATTGCGGTCTTGTGACCGAAGCCCTGTTGGGCCAAACCGTCACCCTCTCTGGCTGGGTCAACCGTCGCCGCGACCATGGTGGCGTGATTTTTATCGACCTGCGTGACCGCGAAGGCTCGGTGCAGGTGGTGTGCGACCCTGACCGTGCCGATATGTTTGCCACCGCCGAAGAAGTGCGCAACGAGTTCTGTGTGCAGGTCAAGGGCCTGGTGCGCGCGCGCCCCGCTGGCACCACCAACGACAATTTGAAGAGCGGCAAGATCGAGGTGTTGTGCCACGAGTTGAACGTGCTCAACCCGTCGGTGACGCCTCCGTTCCAGATCGACGAAGAAAACCTGTCGGAAACCACGCGCCTCACGCACCGCGTGCTCGACCTGCGCCGCCCGTACATGCAAAACAACCTCATGCTGCGCTACCGCGTCAGCATGGAAGTGCGCAAGTTCCTCGACACACACGGGTTCGTGGATATCGAGACCCCCATGCTCACGAAGAGCACACCCGAAGGTGCGCGAGACTATCTGGTGCCCAGCCGCGTGCACGATGGCCATTTCTTCGCGCTGCCGCAGTCGCCCCAGCTGTTCAAACAGTTGTTGATGGTGGCCGGTTTTGACCGCTACTACCAGATCACCAAGTGCTTCCGCGACGAAGACCTGCGCGCTGACCGCCAACCTGAGTTCACCCAGATCGATATCGAAACATCGTTCATGGAAGAGCAGGAGATCCGCGATCTGACGCAAGAGATGATCAAGACCGTGTTCCAGAACACGCTGGGCGTGGACCTGGGCGACTTCCCGGTCATGACTTACCAGGACGCAGCCTACCGCTTCGGTTCGGACAAACCCGACCTGCGCGTCAAGCTCGAATTCACCGAGTTGACCGAAGTGATGAAGAGCGTCGACTTCAAGGTGTTTGCTGGCGCTGCCAACATGAAAAACGGCCGTGTGGTCGCACTTCGCGTGCCCGGTGGTGCGGTTGAAGGCACGGGCCTGTCGCGCAGCGAGATCGATGGCTACACCGAATTCGTCAAGATCTACGGAGCCAAGGGTCTGGCCTACATCAAGGTCAACGATCTGACCACGGGCCGTGACGGCCTGCAGTCGCCCATCGTGAAAAACATCCAGGACAGCGTGTTGACCGAAGTTTTGCAGCGCACAGGCGCGCAAAACGGCGATCTGTTGTTCTTCGGTGCCGACAAAGAAAAGGTGGTCAACGACGCCATTGGTGCGCTGCGCATCAAGATCGGCCACAGCGAGTTCGGTAAGAAGAACGGCCTGTTCGAAGACCGTTGGGCACCGCTGTGGGTGGTGGACTTCCCGATGTTTGAGCACGACGAAGAAAACGACCGCTGGGTGGCTGTGCACCACCCCTTCACCGCGCCCAAGGACGGCCATGAAGACTACATGGTGACTGCGCCCGAGAAGTGCATCTCCAAGGGCTACGACATGGTCTTGAACGGCTGGGAGATGGGGGGCGGCTCGGTGCGTATCCACCGCGCCGACGTGCAGCAAAAAGTGTTTGATGCGCTCAAGATCACGCCGGAAGAAGCGCAGCAGAAGTTTGGGTTCCTGCTGGATGCCCTGCAATACGGTGCGCCCCCTCACGGTGGCTTGGCGTTTGGCCTGGATCGCATCGTGACGTTGATGACGCGCGCCGAGTCCATTCGCGACGTGATTGCTTTCCCCAAGACCCAGCGGGCCCAGTGCCTGTTGACCCAGGCACCGTCGCCCGTGGACGAAAAGCAGCTGCGCGAACTGCATATCCGCCTGCGCAATCCCGACGCGGTCAAGGTGGACTGACCGGTCCATGCAGGCGGAGCGCCTGCAGGCCTTCGGGCAAAATCCAGGGGCGCCTTCGGGCGCCCTTTTTTGATTCTCCGTT
>RCMZ01001606.1_pt1 | contig 10906 bp, 9 predicted proteins | sample 2041141 | NCBI WGS metagenome assembly RCMZ01 (sample SAMN09708263, study PRJNA481090) | Wastewater metagenome, whole genome shotgun sequencing project. | biome: sewage; isolation source: Davis station wastewater (DW) | place: Antarctica: Davis Station | collected 2010-03-01
GCAGCCAACACCTTGCCCTCACCGAAGGCAATGGCTTGATCGGTCAAGCTCATGGCATCGCGCATCGAGCCATCGGCGGCACGGCCCAGGAGCCACAATGCATCCTCTTCGAAGGGCACCTGCTCGACACCCAGCACATGGGTCAGATGCTCGACGACCCGCTCTGGCGGCATGTTCTTCAGAGAGAACTGCAAACAGCGCGAGAGGATGGTCACCGGCAACTTCTGCGGGTCAGTGGTGGCCAGCAAAAACTTAACGTGGGGCGGCGGCTCTTCGAGGGTTTTCAGCAAAGCGTTGAACGAATGCGACGACAACATGTGCACTTCGTCGATCAGGTAGACCTTGAAGCGCCCGCGGCTTGGCGCGTACTGCACGTTGTCGAGCAGTTCGCGCGTGTCTTCGACCTTGGTGCGGCTGGCAGCATCGACTTCAATCAAGTCAATAAAACGGCCTTCATCAATCTCTTTACAGATCGAGCAGACACCACAAGGGGTGGAGCTGACACCGGTTTCGCAGTTCAGGCACTTGGCAATGATGCGTGCAATCGTGGTCTTGCCCACTCCGCGCGTGCCAGTAAACAAATAAGCGTGGTGCAGTCGCTGGCTGTCGAGGGCATTGATCAGCGCTTTGAGCACATGGGTTTGGCCGACCATTTCGCGGAACGAGCGTGGACGCCATTTACGTGCAAGAACCTGATAACTCATCGAAAACCGTCGCGACAGGGAGGCAAAAGAGGGCTAATCCTAGCGGAGCAAGCAGCAAATTGCACCCGCTGCCGAGCCACGGCAAAAACATAAAGGCACAACTTAGCCGCAGGGCTAATGGTCAAGAATTTCAAGGGCGGGACTTACTGCGAGAGTATTTCAGCGCCTTCTGCGTGATGGCCGCGACAACTGACAAGTCTTGCATTGAGCAAAACCTTGAACTTGCAGACAGCTCCGCCAGCCACACCCCGGCACACAACCACTTCGGCGCTACCCAGCGGCAGATTGCAGCGGTGTACGCACCGCCGTCCGACAGCGCCGTTGCTGAGCTGCACCATCAGCGTGTTTCTGGCGGCAGTGGCCATGGGAGATGTGCTCTATACCTTGTTGTTTCTCGCTTATTACCGGCGCACCGCGGCATTGCAAGCCGATGGAGCTGACGATTAGCAATCCATCGGCTTTTTTTTGCAGTAATCGGCTGCTGGCTCCAAAGACAACTAAGGTCAGGGCCGCTATTCTCCGAGACGAAGAAAACCATGGATCAGGAGTAATAAGTATGAAAAGAATCTTCAAAAGCAGCGCCAAGCTAGCTGCGGCTAGTCTGTTGGCGCTGGCCATACTACCGGTTGGAGCTGCCAGCGCTGCTACCCCCTCGGTCACGCCGGCCGAAGCTCGCAGCATCGCCAAGGAAGCCTATATTTACGGTTATCCGCTGGTGGACAACTACCGGGTTCAGTACGCCTATTACGTGGACAAGAACAATCCCGAGTTCATGGCGCCTTGGAACCACATCAAGAACATACACAATGTCTACACGCCGGCTGATACGGCGATACAAACCCCTAATTCGGACACGCCCTATTCTTGGATAGGTCTGGATCTGCGCGCCGAGCCGCTGGTGATCTCCGTGCCTGCTATCGAGAAGCAGCGCTACTACTCGGTCGAAATCTGGGATGCCTACACCTATATCATCGGTTACGCGGGTTCGCGCACTACAGGCAACGACGCGGGCAATGTCATGGTGGTCGGGCCGGACTGGAAGGGTGAAACGCCCAAGGGCATCAAGAAGGTCTACGTCTCCGACACCCAATTCGGCAATCTGGTGTTTCGCACCCAGTTGTTTAACCCTGCCGACATCGACAAGGTTAAGAACATCCAAGCGCAGTACAAAGTGCAGCCGCTGTCAGTGTTCCTCGGCTCTACGTCAGCGCCAGCAGCACCGGCCGTAGACTTCATCAAGCCGCTGACCAAGGCCGAGCAGAAGACGTCGCTGGAGTTCTTCAATCTCATGAATTTCGTGCTGACTTACAGCCCGACAGTGCCTAGTGAGAAGGCATTGCGGGAGCGCTTCGCCAGCATCGGTATCGAGGGCGGCAAAACCTTCGACCCCGCCAAATTCTCGCCTGAAATGAAAACTGCTATTGAGCAGGGCCGCGCTGATGCGTGGCAGGAATTTGCTGGTGGTATTAAGCAAATGGAGGAAGGCAAGATCACCTCGGGTGACGTGTTTGGTAGCCGCGCATTCTTGGGTGATAACTACTTGAACCGCTGGATCGGCACCATCGGCATCTACGGCAACGCCAAAGAAGAGGCCATGTATCCGGTGCTACGTACCGACAGCGAAGGCAAGCCCGTCAGCGGCGCCAATCGCTACACCCTGCACTTTGCTGCCGATCAGTACCCACCGGTTCACGCGTTCTGGTCGCTGACCATGTATGACCTGCCGCAAAGCCTGCTGGTGGCCAACCCGATCAACCGCTACCTGATCAACTCGCCGATGCTGCCGAACATGCAGAAAGATGCCGACGGCGGGCTCACCCTCTACATCCAGAACGAATCGCCAGGCAAAGACAAGGAGTCGAACTGGCTGCCTGCGCCGAAAGGCCCGTTTGCCACTTACATGCGCCTGTATTGGCCAAAACAAGCCGCGCTGGATGGCACGTGGCAGGCGCCCAAGCTAATCAAGGTGCAGTAAAGATAGTGAATTATGTGTCCCGCAGATTGATGCGGGACCGCAGCAATCTATCCAAGCAAGCAAAAAATAATTAACAGGAGAAGCCTCCATGGACATGTTTCCCCGTTCCCGCCTTGGTTTGGCCAGCGCGGCCATTGCCGGCCTGCTGCTCGCTACCAGCGCAGTGGCGCAGACTAGCCCGCAGATGAAGATGACCACACCGATCCCGGAAAAGATCACTACGCCGGAACAGATCGAATCGCGGCTCGGTACCCTTGAGTTCCCCCTAGGTTTCCCGACGGACAGCACCGCCGAGAAAGTCTATGAGCACCTGGCCTTCATGCATGGCGTAGAAGCCTTCCTCTATGCCATGCCGGGTGCGTCGGTGCACGCGGCTGGTCGAGGCATCAAGAGCATGGGCGGCGACAACCACACGGCTCTGATCATGGAACAGCTGATGGACTCCAAGTCGTTGTTCCTCACCCCAAACACTGAAAGCATCTACAGCATGATGTGGCTGGACCTGAAAGACGGCCCGCTAGTGATCGAGTCGCCGCCCGATGTCCTTGGTATCGTCAATGACCACTGGTTCCACTACGTCACAGATATCGGCCTGGTCGGGCCGGACAGAGGTAAAGGCGGTAAATACCTGCTGCTGCCACCGGGTTATGAGGGCGAAGTTCCCGAGGGATATTTCGTTGTGCGCAGCCAGACCTTCCAGAACCTGTATTTCTGGCGTGGTTTCCTCAAAGACGGCAGCACCGCAACCGCCGTAGCCAATACCAAAAAGTTCGCCAAGGTTTACCCGCTGAGTGCCATTAATAACCCGCCACCGATGAAGTTCATCGATGTATCTGGCAAAGAATTCAATACCATCGGCGGCAACGACTTCAGCTTCTTCGAAGACATCAATGAGATCGTCCAAGCCGAGCCAAACGAAGCCTACAGCCCGGAAATTCTCGGCATGCTCGCAGCCATCGGCATCGAGAAGGGTAAGTCCTTCAATCCGGACGAAAAACTCAAGAAAACCCTCACTGAAGCCGTGGCAGTGGGCAATGCTACCGCCCGTACCATCGCCTTCAAGCCGCAGATGAAGGACGCTTACCTAGCGCCAGGCAGCGCATGGTTCTTCCCGTTTGTCGGCGGCAGTTACCAGTTCCTCGCGCAACCGGGCGTACGCAATCTGGCGGCGCGGGTTCTGTACTCATACAACTACACCGGCGTGACCCCGGCGATGGCGTTGGAAATGGTTGGTAAAGGCTCGCAGTACGTCATGGCCACCACCGACGCCAAGGGCGCACCGCTGGACGGCAGCAAAACCTACAAAATCCAGCTGCCTGCGAATATCCCTGCCAAGGATTTCTGGTCTTTCGTGGTGTATGACAACCAGAGCCGCTCCATGCTGCAAACCGACCAGCAGTTCCCTAGCATCGGCAGCAAAGACCAAGACATCAAGATCAATGCCGATGGCTCGGTGGATGTCTGGTTCGGTCCGGCGGCGCCCAAGGGGCACGAACACAACTGGGTGCAGACCGTTCCTGGCAAGGGTTGGAGTGTGCTGTTGCGCCTGTATGGGCCAGAGAAAAGCTGGTTCGACAAGACCTGGAAGCCGGGTGAGTTTGAAGTGCAGAGGTAGCTACTGCTCAGGACTTTCATAGTTCACATGCCTGCTCCTCCGTGCCGCCAAGAGATGCTTGGCGGCACGGAGGCTGACTTTTCCCTCTGCAATAGTCACTGTAGCGGAACAAGCCCTGAGAATGGAAAGCCAACGATGGGAAACAGCCCTGTCGCTGTAACTGATGAACATAATGGTTAACGGTTAGTTGTTCGGATCAATATTAGGTCTGTGGCGATTACCGGTGAAGCCCATGCCCGGTTAGCGTCCGCCCGATAGCCAGCTTAAAGCACGAGCACTCCGAATGAGTGGCTAGCGTGTTAGCACGGCAATGATTGCGTTTACAGGTGCAGAACTGTGAATACGGAGACTGACAGAAGAGCACCAAGTGGCGAAATCAAAGCAGAACTTGATGTAACGAACTCACTGCCGGGGCGGAGTATCGCTACTAGAATGGCAAGCACGGGGCACCACTTAGGTATACCTAAATGCTGTCACACTTCGAGTTTTTTTGACTGACAACTCATTGAGAAATAATGAGTTTTTAGATAGGAGGCAGCCCCGCCAGCCACACCCCGGCACACAATGTCACCGCTACGGCTGCTCCCTTCCAGGCCTGACCGGGTTAACGGTTAATCGTGGGGGCCTAGAACCCTCGCCAATCCTGACTTCTAGCGTTTCTGCTCGTCACACTGTTTTCGAATTTAGTCATCATTCTATATGGCCAGTGAATGTCCTTGCGAGACCTTTGGATCACCGTTTCGGATCACTTCTGGATCCCTTTTGGATCACCAAGCCACACCCCAAACGTTTTTTTTAGCAAAAATGCGAGATGGTATATACGACGCAGCCCTACGACGGTTCCCCCGGTATCCCCCTGGGGGCTCAGAAAAAAAGTACTACCCTCCCCGGCCACGCGCTAGGCTTCCTTACCTTGCCTGAACTCCCAGGTCGCGATCAGGAACGTAGCCATAGCTCCAGCCAAGTTGACCGCTAGCTCAGCATGTCGGGGAGCGGGTTTGATCCAAGTGGCTCCCTTCCCGTGGGAATCACCAAGTCTGTTCCTGAGGCCACCCAACCCCTCGATCACAGACGTGCACCCACCAAGAATGCGCTTGAAATCCTTATCGGCGTGTTGGCTTGGCGAGAGTTTCAACTGCTCGGAAGCCATACCATAAAGCTTGTTGATATCGGGGGCTTCGCCGTAATTCACCCCTGCCCCATCAAGAATCAGCTTGCACACAGCCTCAAGCAGACTTCTTGCCATAGTGATGGCGCCCTCTGGATCACTATTCCTTCGTTCCAGAGCTTTCTCCCAGGCGGCATGAACGTAGGCCCCGTCCAGCTTCCTGACTGAACCACTGATTAGCTCGTCTGCTGGAGAGCGAGAGGCCGATTCAAGATGATCTAGAAGTGGTTGGAACTCTGCATAGAGATAGTCCCTTCGCTCTTGATAGGTGCCGAACTTCTGCTTGATGACTCCCCAAAACTGCCCAAGCGAGCGACATGTCTGCACCGTTCTAGGAACCAAGTCCCCAAGCGCTGCAGCGAGTAGCTGCTTCCGCAACTGGATGTAGTCGGCATCCTCTCCGGGTGAGCCGGTCGCATGGGCGATCATCAAGTTCAGCAAGGACTCGGCTGAAGTCAAAAGCTCTCCACGCATGGCAGCCGTGTCCGTATCAGGAATGTCTATGGACTATAGCGGAAGCTGCTGCCAGCGACCTGGATCAGAAGGTGTACCTTGTGAGCCATCCTGAGCACCTCTTGAGCTAGGCGAAGTGCTGAGGCTCTCAAGTGGATCAAAACTGTTGATTTTCACTGATCCATCAAATAGCATCTTGAGCTAGCTTTGTGATCCACCCTGAACTCAAGGAGCTATTAACCATGACCGCAACCATCGCCTACGTCCGGGTTAGCACTGACGACCAGACCACCGAGGCTCAGCGCCACTCCATCGGCCAACGCTTCAAGGTGAGCGAGTGGTTCTCCGATGAGGCCACCAGTGGTGCCACCAAGGCGATGCAGCGGGAGGGCTTCAAGGCACTCCACGCTTATGCCAGGAAGGGAGACACAGTTGTCGTGGCAGCCATCGACCGCCTGGGTAGGGACACCATCGACGTGCTGGAAACAGTGGAAGCCCTGAAGGCCAAAGGCGTGACGGTGGTCTCGATGCGCGAAGGCTTCGACCTATCAAGCCCAGTCGGCAAGGCAATGCTCACCATGTTGGCTGCCGTAGCTGAGCTGGAGCGAGCCAACATCAAGGCACGTCAGATGGCCGGGATAGAGCGAGCCAGGGCACAGGGGAAGAAGCTGGGGGCACCGAAGGTGATCGATGATCAAGCTGTGGCAGCTTGGAGGAAGGAGAACAGTGCCAGCATCGCAGATACGGCGAAACTCTGGGGGATCTCGACGGCTGCCGTGAAGAGGGCTTGCAGGGGGCTGACGAAGCCAGAAGCGGCAGTCGAATAAACGAGATTGTGTGTTTTTGGGGGGGCATTATTTTTTGCTGCAGACGTCTTCAAGTGGCGTCTGTCGACTAGTGCTCATCGTCAGTTTCGACTGCGAACCCCAAAAATTTGTCTGCAGTCACTGATTACAACTGACCTTAGTCCATTCTTATACCTTGCATCTAAGCGTCTTAATCAGTGCGGTTAAAGTTGGAAATAATGCGGATTTTTCCTAGAGGCTTGTCGTGCAAGTCATCTGGGCTTTATGAGCTAGTGGGGCGTAAAGACGATTTGCTCGAAGACATCGTAAATTCCCTGCAGAAAAACTATCAGGCTCTGCTTAATCACCATCTGTACAGGCTGGCAGCCGGTGTTTGGCTCAGCCTTACCGGCTTTTTTGCTAACAAAAAGCCATCACGATAGAATCCAGTGAGCACTCATTGTGCCGCTGTATATGCAAACAGTATTAAATGGCTGATGTGTTTGGCCTCTGTGCTTATAGCGGTTTTTTATTGCTGGATGGGACTTGCTAGGGTGGCTGATTCTCACGCTCCTGGTGAAATTCACCTTGTCACGACAGTAACGTGATGAGCGGAGGACGTGTTGAATAAGCTTGCCAATAATGCAACGAGACTACTTGAAGCTATTTCCTACCAGTTGATAGTAACGCTGGAGTATTGCTATGGTCTGGCTGAAGGGCAAACCCTTTGGCTTGAATATTACGGCGACGTTACTGTAAGTGGTGAGATTCAGGTTGAAGTAAAGGATTTTGTCGAAGACTTAACTGATGGGCACATTAACTTTTGGAATACACTGAAAAATTGGATGTCGCCCAGTTTTAAACAGGCTAAGTATTCTGAGTTGATACTGTTGACTACGCAGACATACGGCGCCGCTTCGAAACTTCGTCACTGGAACCAGTCGACGGTTCAGGAGAAGCTAGATTTTCTCCAGGGTGTCCTTGATCAAAGCGAAGCTAGGATTGCAGCCTCAGGGGATAAGCCATCTCGGGCTGTCCAAGCTCAGCGTTATGTGATGGCTGCGGAGAGAAGAGACGCGCTAAAGGATGTTATTAAAAAATTAAAAATCCTTACTGAAGAGCCCAATCTAGTCATGCGTGCTGACAAAATAAAGAGTGTGCACGGAAAGGGGATACACCCTGATAAACGTGACGATTACTTTCGTGCCATGATGGGTTTCTTGATTGATCCTGACAAGTCAAAAAACGGCTGGAAGATTACTTACGAAGACTTTGACTTACAAATTTCTTCCCTCATCGCTTTGTACGGTAGGCATTCTCGAAGATTCCCGATTGTGGATAAAGACCTGCTCCAAGGTAAGATTAGTGATCCTTCTTATTCGACGCGCCTGTTTGTAAAAAAGCTTCATGAAATTGAATATCCCACTAAAGTCCCCGTGGCGATTTTGGAGCACATGGTTGCGGTACACACAATCAGCAGTGAGTTCCAAAGATTTAATCTAGAGAAAGATGATGTTGATCGCTACAAAGAAGAACAGCTTAAACGTCATTTGAGTATTAGGTCTGCGGCAATGAGAAAGTGTAGTCGTGAGTCTAAGGAATACTGGTGTGACGAATCAAAGAGCTTTTTCGATATTCGTTGTGGTGAATCTCCGGATAAAATTCCGGCCTTCGATGATACGAGCTTAGAATTTCGCAATGGCATCTGGCATATGCTTGCTGATGAAGAAGATGAGGTAGGTTCTGAGAAGCTCCATTGGAGGCTTTGGTAAATGGACGTTATGGGGATGAAAGCTCCAGCATCTAATCATATTCATACACTGCATCGTAGCCCGTTAATTATGGCTCCGATTATTCACGCTTTCTACAGCGAGTTAAAACAAAGTCCAAAGAATATTTTGTTCAGCTACCTTGTTCTTCCTTTTGTGCTTCATGAGCCCACCTCTGCTTATTTATACCGTTTGAGCACACGTAGCAACTGGCGAACCATGATTTCAGATAAGGCTCGGATCTCAGGGGTGCACAAGAGAATCCAAACTCTGCGAGAGATCACTAACGTGACTGTTATGAGTTTGGTGAGTGCTGGCTATTTAGAGGTGGACGACGATTTGGCTGTAAAGACGACCGCGAAGAAGTTTCCACAATTGGAGGGTGTGGAGAGAAAGGTTGCATCGGCTCGAAAGCTTGCGGGGGTGCTGGAGGAAAAAGAGCCGCAGCATATATATAAGTCGCTAGGGATTGCTCGTTTATGAAGTGTTTTGTTAGTTCGATTGGCGTAATTGATCACGATAATGAAATTCACAAGGTGATCTTCAAACAAGGCTTGAACGTAATCACGGGAAAGTCTTCGATGGGCAAAAGCGCCATCATAGAGATTTTTGACTTCTGCTTAGGTAATAGTGATGACACTATTCCCAAGGGGGTCATCACGCAGCGCTCGAAATATTACTTCACTATTCTGCAGTTCGAGAGCCAAATTGTTGTTCTGGCTCGTGACAGGGCTAGTGATCGGGCAAGTGACAGGGTCTTCATAAGTGAGGCTTCTGGCACGCTAGATGAAATCCTCATCAGAATGAAAGATCAAAAGAAATTTTTTACTCCTAGTCTTTTTCTCCCTTTGCGTGATTTTAAGAAAGAATTAGGCCGCCACTTTGCTGTAACAATGACAGATATTGATGAGGATCAAAGTGGTAGAGCATTTGGTAAGTACAAGAGCGCAACTCCCTCTATCCGTAGCTTTGTTTCCTTCATGTTACAACATCAGAATCTTGTGGCCAACAAACATGCCCTTTTCTATCGTTTTGATGAAAAGGAAAAGCGTGAGCAGGTTATTGATCACTTCAAGATATTCATGAGCTTTGTGGATCAGGAATATTTCTGGCTGTCCCAAGAGTATAATAGCCTTAAGGCGGAACAGAAAAAGCTTGAGGCGCAAATACCGAAGAACAAGGAAACAAAAGATGAATTTATTAAGAAAGTGGATGACTTGCTTGCAGAGTATAAGTCCGCCGCTGGTACTGCTTTAACTGCTTTGACGGGGGGACAGATTGCAGCAAGTCTCAAGTCCTCATTTGAAAAAATTAGCAATGCAAATGTTCGGATTGATAGCCAGGCAGACGATTATGCGGTGCAGAAAAAAGAGCTAGAACAGCAAAGGGCAAAGCAAACTCTGGTAGTTCGAGAACTTCACGACCAGCTAGGCGCTGTCAGATCTTCTATTAGTTTTACTGAGGATTTTGCAAAAAATATAAGTGAGATTCCCGTTCCAGAATACGCAGAGGTCAATGAGGCACATTGTCCATTTTGCCATGCGCCCAGCCAGCATGTTGAAAATGAAGCGAATAAACTTACTGATGCCATTGGCTGGATGAATAAAGAGCTTAGAATCTCATCCTACGCGCGTGAGAGCTTTCGTGAAGAGGAAATGCTGGTTCTAGCCAAATACAAAAAAGAGAAAGATTTACTCTCCGGCATTCAGGCCAAGATCACCCAACTGGATAAGCAGGTAGACGATCTTAAAAAGAAAAAAACAGTTGATGAGATTGCGCTGCGCGTCAAACATCGTATTGAAATAGTTATTGAGGATTATTTTAGTAGGCCAAAATATGAAGTTGACGGTACTCTGCTGAATATTAAGAAAAAGCTATTGGAAATAAAGCCGCTCTTGGACGCTTATAACGTGTCCAAGAAGATGGACGATTTAGGTGATCTGATCAATAGTGAAATGGCCCGCATAGGTGCTGGGTTCGATTTTGAGGACGCATATAAGCCAATCAAACTCAAGGTTGATCTGCACAATTTTGACCTTTGGCATGAAAGCCCTGAAATGGGGAACGTCTATCTGCGTTCAATGGGCAGCGGAGCGAATTGGCTGTATTCGCACTTAACCCTGTTTCTGGCCCTCCATTCGGTGTTCGCGTTGAAACATGAGGAGGGATGCAAAATCCCACCCATCCTTTTCCTCGATCAGCCAACCCAGGTCTATTTCCCGGCAAAGATCGATCATGGCGAGGCCTTTGACGCACAAGCTTTGGCCGCGCTCACGCACACGACGGAAAAGGTTGATGCTGATCTGCAGTCGGTCACCAACATGTTTAACAAGCTCGTCGAGTTCTGTGGTAATCCCCCCATTTTTAGCGCTTGCCAGAAGTAGAGGTCAGGCCGCGAGGGCCAACTTCTGTTTGGGTGTGATGCCTCCCAGGGCCA
>RCMZ01000934.1_pt1 | contig 10886 bp, 6 predicted proteins | sample 2041141 | NCBI WGS metagenome assembly RCMZ01 (sample SAMN09708263, study PRJNA481090) | Wastewater metagenome, whole genome shotgun sequencing project. | biome: sewage; isolation source: Davis station wastewater (DW) | place: Antarctica: Davis Station | collected 2010-03-01
AGCAGCATTTGCGACGACGTCATGTTCGAGCTTTCGGTGGCGAAATCGACGTCCATGATGCGGCCGGTCGCGGCCTTGGTGTTGGTCGAGATGTTCGACAGGTTGCTGTTGATGTGGTCGAGGCGGTTGGCGGCGGCGCCCAGGGCGGAGCGCACGGTGCCGACGTTGTCGATGGCATCGGCCAGCGTCTTGATCATGGCATTGGCGGCGGTGCCGGTGGTGATTTCGGCGCCAGGTGCGGTCGTGGAAGCCGACGAGAACTTGGTCGATACGGCTTTCAGCGCCGTGTTCAGCGTCGACATGCCGCCCGAGACGTCGATCGACATTTTTTCCGGCGAGCTCGCGCCGATCTGGAACGTCATGGTGGTCGACAGGGTCGGCGAACCGGCGGTGCCGGCGCCATCGCCCAGCAGCTTGCTGCCGCCGAACGTGGTGTTGCTCATGATGTTGTACAGTTCCTGGCCCAGGGCGTCGAACTCGGCCTGCATGGCTTTCTGGTCGTCCGTGTTCGACGAGGCATCGGCAGCTTGCGTGGCCAGATCCTTCATGCGCACCAGCATGTTGGTGACTTCGCCAAACGCGCCTTCGGCCGTCTGCAGCATCGAGGTGCTGTTTTGCGTGTTGCTCATGGCAACGGTCATGCCGCTGGTCTGGGCTTTCAGGCGGGTGGCGATCTGCAGGCCGGCCGCGTCATCCATGGCCGAATTGATGCGGTAGCCGGTGCTCAGGCGGGTCATCGAGGTCGACAATTGCGATTGCGTTTTTGCAATCGAATTTTGTGCGGACAGCGACGCGTTGTTGGTATGCAAACTCAGCATGAGGGGGAACTCCTAATAGGATAACTGTGGCCGGGAGCAGCATAGTTGCGCTTTCCATTATGACAAGATGGCCGTCAAGCCCCGGTTATTAAATGCTTTATGGAAATATTATTCCGCTCATGGCTCATTTTTCATTTGCAGGAATAATGCCGTCCCCATCACGAATGCCGAACTGATTCGTTCGCCATGTTGGGCCAGGAACTCGTCTCCAACGCGTTTTGGGCCGTCGCCGTAGGGCCATATATAGTCGTCGAAGACGATCCAGGCGCCAGGCACGAGGTAGGGACTCCAGCGCCGTGCGTCATCGAACACGCTGTCGTAGTGGTGGTTGCCGTCGATGTGCAGCAGCGCGATTCCTCCGCTGTAGCGGGTGGTACCGAAGGCGTCGGAGTGTACCTCGCGCCGCGCGCCGTAGTGCTGCGCCCCGGCGCTGGATGGCAGGCGCAGATAATTTATGTTGTCTTTATTGTAGGGAAGAAGATTGATCTCGAAGACGCGCAGTGTTTCATCAGGGTCATAGGATGCGATACTCTCATCGACCAAGCCTGCGGCGTCGTGCTGCACCAGATACTCGCTTTTCCAGGGATCGACGCACAAGGTCTTGCCGATGCCGTAGTAGCCTGCCAGTTGGGCCAGGACAAAGGCGGACTTGCCATAGGCACTGCCGATTTCCACCACGTCGCCACTGGTGCAATGGCGGGCGATTTCGCACAGCGCGCCAATTTTTTCGTCGTCGCACATGCCGGGAATGGTGCTGGCATGGCGCAGCAGCGCACTCAGTTCTTGTTCCGGCATGTGCGCCCGCGCTTTGACACTGGAGGCGAGCGGCAAGGCGGCAGCGTGCATCTGGCGGGCGCGCGCAATCGCCGCCCGGTAAGGACTCAGTTCCTCGTCCACAGGCCATGCATTGACCAGTACGACCTCACCGCCAAAGTCTTGCAATGCATTGTTCAGTATTGTCCACGCTACTGGATTGGGTGTGTATATGCCGCCAATACCATGTTCGATGATGACACGGCGCAGCGCATTCTTGAATTCCGGATCGGTGACATAGGGCAGGTGCGCCCATGCCGGGTACTCTGTCCTGGAGATGTCATAGGCTAGCGAGGACGAGCCAATGACAGCTTGCCCGTTACGCTGGCATCGTTCCAGGTATTCAAGCGAGCGTGGCATGCCAGCTGGAAAAATAAGTATGGGTTTACCCTTGCCTTGTGGCTGGCTCATGAAGATTCTTTCTTGTGGAATGGGCGACAAAAGAGGAATTGGTAATGACCTGCTACGATCAATTGCAGCGGATGATATTGAGAATCCGGTCAACTTGTGTCGCGGGAAGATCGGGATATAGTGGCAGGCAAATCACCTGTTCCGCCATGGTCGAGGCAATCGGCAAGTTGGCGCGTGCCGCCGATGGCATGTTGCGGTACATCGGAAAATCGCTGATCAGCGGGTAGAAGTAGCGGCGCGCATGGATACCTGCGTCACGGAGCTTGTGGAACAGTGCGTCGCGGCTCATGTGGTATCGGGGCTGCACCAGAATCGGGAAATAGGCGTAGTTGAAGTGGCTGTCGGTTGGTATCTGCGGGCAAACGATGCCTGCTGTGCTGGCCAGTGCGCTGCGGTAGTGATTGTCGATCGCAGCGCGTTTTTGCAATGCTGCCATTATTCCATTTAATTGCAGCAAGCCGAACGCGGCGCTGACTTCGTGCATTTTCCCATTGATGCCTGGGGCAACTACTGTCACTTCATCAACGAAACCAAAATTCTTCAAATGATCGATATGGCGTTTTGTTTTTGCATCGGGCGAAATGATGGCGCCGCCCTCGAAGGTATTGAACACCTTGGTCGCATGAAAGCTGAGGACGGACAGATCCCCATGCTTGAGTACACTTTCGTCGCGATGGCGGACACCGAACGCATGCGCTGCATCATAGATGACTTTCAAACCGTAGTTGCTGGCGATTTCTTCAATGCGTTCCACTTCGCAGGGGCGGCCATAGCAATGCACAGGCATGATGGCGCTGGTTTGTGGCGTGATGGCAGCTTCGATTTTTGCCGGGTCCAGATTAAAGCTGCCTGGAGCGATATCGACAAACACCGGCGTGATGCCATTCCACTTGAGTGCATGTGCCGTGGCAACAAACGAGTAGGGCGTAGTGATGACTTCACCGGTGATGCGCAGTGATTGCAAAGCGGTCATCAGTGCCAATGTGCCATTGGCAAACAGAGAAATGTGCGGCACGCCCAGGTACTCGCCAAGCGCATGCTCCAGCTGTTGATGAAATGGCCCGCCATTGGTCAGTATCTTGTTGTCCCAAATCTGCTGCAGGTAGGGTAGAAACTCCTCAAGTGGCGGCAAGGTCGGTTGCGTGACGTAGATGGGAGAATTTTCGGATTTCATGCCGAAAGCCCAACAGGATCGTTGATTTGCATGTCGCCGGGATCGACTTCGATTTCAAACGTGGCAGCTGGCAGACCGGCGCACCAGCGCTGCCACATGGCGCGCAATGCACCTTCCAGGCCTGCGGCGATGATGGCGGGTTGCCCCATTGCTGAATTCCCCATGATTTCTCGCATACTGGCGCGCAAGCTGGCCAGCAGCGTGAGGTTACTGGCAATGAAGGTGCCCTTTGCAACAAAATCTTCAATATCACGCGCAATGAATGCCGTCAGACCCATGTGGCCGAGGGCGCAAGCAGTCGGTCGTCCGGGCGGTGTATTGCCAGGAATGGTCAATACTGGTACACCCATCCAAAGGGCGTGCATGGTGGTGGTGCCGCCGGTATACGGGAAGGTGTCAAGGCACAGGTCAACCTTGTGATGCAATGCCAGATAGTCGCCAGTCGATGTGCGCGGGTAGAAATCAAGCCGCTCGCGAGCAATACCTTCATCGGCAAACCAGCCGATAAGGGTGTCGTAGCCGCCGCTTTTCGCCATGGCGCCCAGCAGCATGCGCGAGGTCGGCACGGCCTTTAGCAGGCGAGACCAAGCGGCAATGACTTCACGGCTGAGCTTATTCGGTCGGTTAAAGCTGGCAAAGGTAAAGTAACCATTCTCCAGAGCCGGCAGGGAGTTAACTGGCGGCGACAGGGCAGACGGCAGAAACGGTGCCGCTGCCGGCAAATGGGCGATGGCTTCGGTGAATTGATTTTCCATCTCGCCTGCAGGCAGGTAGTGGCGATCAGTCACAAAATAGTCCATGGCCTGCAAGCCGGTGGTGCCGGGATAGCCGATCCAGCTGGCTTGTACGGGGGCCGGTTTGCGGGCAAATGCCAGCAGGCGGTTGGCGCCGGTGTGGCCTGACAGGTCGATCAGGATGTCGATCCCGTCAGCTTCAATCTGGCTGGCCAGCGCTGCGTCGTCGAGATGCTGTACTGCTTGCCAATGGTGCAGCATTCCCCGAATAAGCTGGGTGCAATCGTCTTCAATCAGATTGGTGTAATAGCCATGCAGAACCAAGCGCGGGGAATGCACCAGGTGTTCGAATATCGGGACGATAAAATTTGCCACTGCATGATTATTGAAGTCACCCGATACGAATCCAATATGCAAGACGCGTTCGGGGTCATCCGTAGTCGCATGCACTGGCCAGCTGGCGCGTAGCGGTTCTTCGAATATGTCGGCAAATTTATGGTGTTCTGCCAGCAATACGGCAGGATCCGGATAGTCCAGATGCGTGAGGCAGAACAGGAGATTGCTATGTACTGGCGCGCACTGCGGATCAATCGCCAGCGCGGCCCGGCAACTGATAATGGCTTCTTCAAGCAGGCCTTTTTCGCATAGCGAGGCTCCCAGACTGGTATGCGCTTCCAGGTAGTCTGGTCTGAGATCGATTGCTTTCCTGAAGGCCGCGATGGCCTCATCGTATTGATTGAGCAGGCGATGTGCCATGCCCATATTCATGTGGGCGGCAGCGAAACTGGCATCGAGTTCGATCGCCTTGCGATAAGATTCCAGTGCCTCCTCGAAACGCCGCAAGTCATGCAGGACGGCGCCTATATTGCTGTGCACGACAGCGTGGCTTGGATCGAGTTCCAGCGCCTGGGCATAAGCGGCAAGTGCATCGTCATAGTGCTTGGCTTTTTGCAGGGCGATACCGAGCTGGTTACGCATGTCCGCCGATTCAGGCTCCAATGCCACCGCTTGCCGGTGGCAACTTGCCGCACTTTCAAAGTCGCGTTCGGCAGTCAGCGCTGCCGCAAGATACAGCAGAGAGGTATTGGCGGCAGGATCCAGCGCATGCGCTTGCCGGTGTTGGGCAGCAGCTTCTTCCATGCGCGACATCGATTGCAGGACCAATCCAATGCTGTTGTGTGTCTCGGCATTGCCGGGAGCATCTTTCAGCAGTCCTTCATACACGGCCAATGCCTCTGCTTTTTGATCAAGTGCAAACAAGGCGCTGGCCAAATTCGTGCGTATGTCCAAGTCAAGAGGAGCAAGTTCATGTGCGCGCTGGAAGGCGTTTGCCGCTTCTTGCTGGCGTTTTAATGCTTTCAGGCAAAGACCGAAGGCATTCTGGGCAGTGGCGATATTGCCGTCTATCCGGATGGCCGTTTCATGGCTGCCCAGCGCGTCCTCGAGATTTCCCATGTCGTGCAATACGGAACCCAGATTGCTATGGGCTACCGCATAGCTGGGCGCCAGCGCGATGGCGTGCCGGTAACTGGATGCGGCTGCATCAAACTGTTTGAGTGCCTGCAGGGTATTTCCCAGATTGCCATGTAACTCCGCGTCATCGGGTGTTATGGCAATTGCACTGCGGTAGCTTGCCGCTGCGCCCGCCAAGTCTCCCAAAATTTTGAGCGTATTGGCAAGATTGAAGTGTGCCAACGCGTAGCCGGGACTGATGAGCAGCGCCTGGCGATACGCTTGCGCCGCCTCGTTCGTGCGCCCCAGCGCCTGCAAGGCGCTGCCCATATTGCTGTATGCCTCTGGAAAGTCCGGGTGTAGCTCCAGTGCGCGCAGATAACAGTCGATCGCGTGCGTGTACTCTCCACGGGCTTGCCATGCATTGCCCAGATTACCATGCGCTTCCGCATCATCGGGTGCCAGTTCTACCGTTTTTTGCAGGCTTGTCAATGCATCCTTGCCCTGCACCTGCAAGGCAGTTCCCAGCACGCTCCAGGCAAAGCCAGACTCTGGGTAGTCAATCAGCAAGGCGCGCGTGGCACTTTCCAGTGCTGGATACTGGCCTGAATTGTAGAGTGCGACCAGGTGCTCGATTTCGGCGGCGCTTGGGGTTTTTGGCAAACTGGCCACTGCCGCCTGGGCCCGCGCCAGCAACGCTTGCGATTCGGCATTGTCGAGACCTCGCTCAATGGCATTTTCGATGATCTCTAATCCATGTTCTGCCTGTTCTGCCTTCAACAGGCCATTCGCATACGAGATCCAGAACTGGCCTTCGTCCGGATTGACGGACAGCGCCGTGCGTAAATAAGGCAGGGCAGCATCGTGAAATCCCAACTGCCCTGCGAGCAAGCCAACGTTATGATTGGCTATGGCGTGATATGGCTGCACCTTCAGGATAGCCAGATAGAGCACTTCGGCTTCCGCGTGGCGACCCGCTTGGTGGTGTTCGATGGCACGCTGCAGTTCGGCGTCGAGGTTCACTGCTTCAGGGGTATTGGTGCGCATGGATGTATGGGGAAAGATGTTCCGACGGCGATTGTAACTGTTGTGGATGGAAATGGAAAATTTCTGTGTGAAATTTTCCCGTATCTATTTTTTTGGAAAAGTTAATGGGCAGGTTCAAGTGCCAAATTCTAAAAAATATATTTTTGAAAATAAATTAACTCCAGTAGTTATTTTTTTCCATGATTTTTATATAATCACTTCTTGTTACTCCGACAATAATCTTATCATGAAAATCTCCATTTCTATAGAACCAGTTGCGACGTATGCCTTCATGCTGCCAGCCGCCTTTTTCGATGTAGAATCTTATCGATCTTTCATTATAGGCAATCATGTCTCCATCCAGCCTATTCAAGCCAAGTTCCATGAATGCATATCGCATTATGGAAAATAAGGCATCCAATGCATAGCCTTTACCTCTGATATTTTCATGTCCGATCATCATTCCATGGAATGCGGTTCTATTTTTCCAGTCTATATTCAGAATGCTGGCAGTTCCGATCAATCCGTGCTCAGCCGTATCTATACAAAAAACATGATTGCTAAGGTTGTTGTCCTTCCTGCTGCGCACCCATTCCTCCGTCGAACGATTTGAAAATGGAAAATGCCATCCGCCAAGCATATTCCATATTTCCGGGTCGTTGCTCCACTTATGCAACTGCGGAATGTCCGCAAGTTCAGGTGCGCGCAAGGTAACAATTTTTCCATCAATATTCATATTTGGGTCCAAGCTCAGTAAATTATCTATATGAAAGAAAATGCAGGCATACTTCCACTATGCGTTGCATTTCGTTTGAGTTATAGCGTTGATCGCATGGCAATGGTAGCAAATTATTCACGAATTTTATTTCATGACTGGTATTGCTTACGCGTGCTGCGGTCTCTGGCCAATAGGTAGCTACGAAGACTTTTTCGCGTATCAAATGTGCCCGTAGATCTGGAGAGTCGGCAAGGAAAGGATAGCAAAGTGGGCCATTAATATTCTGAAAATTCAACGAAATTTTATTCAGCTCTTTCAGGCGATGGTGAAGGAAATGGAAATTCTCGTTACGTCGTAATCTTGCATTTTCGAAATCCACACTGTGTAATATACGCTGGGTAAGCTGCGACATCTTCAGCGGTTCGCATTGCTCCAGCGAGCGTTCCGCCTTTTGATAATCGGTATATCCAGCCTCAGGTGTTTCCGCCAAGCGCTTTAATCCAGGCATCGCACGGGTAAATGATTCGTGATCACTGCTCTGTGGCTCACAGATCTGTAGTTCAGTGAGGAGTAATCCGCCATCCGGTACTCCAAAAAATTTACGCGGTGAATAAATCGTCGCCATGCAGTCCCTGGGAGCTGCATAAAATGCTTGAGAATGGTCTAGAATGAGTTGGTGAGGATTGTATTTTATTAATAATTGGTCAATATTTTTTCCGCAAGCGCCAAAGTAATTCACATAGAGCAACCAGTCTGAATCGGAAAACTCCAAGTCATCAATGATATTGAATTCAGCATCAACGGAATAGAAGCAATATTCGACACCAGATTGTTCAAGCGGTGCGATCATGGAATCGCAGATGTAATGCGGAATGAATACCTTGCGTGGCTTCACGGTACGTAATAGTGCCAAAAATGCCGCGCGTGCCGACTGGAATTTATAGGCAGCCGGATATAAAAAATGCCCAGGCCTCGGTAATTCAAGCTCAAAATATCCACCAATAGCATTGCTCATCATCTCACCGGAATTCCAGTTAAGTATTTCTCTGTAGTAGTATGATTTTTAATGGCTGCATGCCCCGGGTCAGCGATAGCGGTTCGCGCAAACTGGCAACGGACAGGAATTACTTTGCGCGCCAATAATTCTATGTTGCTGAGGGTTAATGTGTGCATTGCGTCCCTATGAGTCCAATTTTCCTGGCTGATATCTCTGCTTTCAATGTCATGACTGTATGTTCCAAAAAACGTGAACATGATTAACCATTAAATTAGCCTGTAATTATGCGCAATGGCTGACTTCACCGCCGGGACTGGATTAAACATTAGCACGTCGATGATGGATAACCACGGGACGAAATGCTGTCCGAATTGTTCATAGTTAAAAGGAAGGGTTTGCATGAACTGCAGAATAATTTCCTCTTGAAGAAAAATAGGCTTTGAATATAGTTCCTGGCCGCCGATTGTATTAATGTAACTATCTGCGCCAACGGCTTTGCATATCGCAAGTACCTTGTCCTGGCTTTTTAATGCATGATTGATCGGGATTTCTGATGAAATTTTTATTGGTGTTGATATTTCCAAGTGTGCGGCCGTCTTGATTAGACTGTTGTGCAGGAAGTCGAATAAATTTATGGCTTTATGAAACAAGATGGGTTCAAGCAATAACATAGTTTGCGTAAAATAAGGTGCTTTGCGATATGCTCCGGAAATTTGCGCAAGCAGCTTTTCTGCTTTGAAACCAGTTGCCAATATGCGTTCATTGACGTTCAGGCTGTCGCTATCTTTTTTTAAGGGCAGCGAGAACGTAATATCATGATCATTTAAAAGGATGCGGTTTCGGTTGATCCAGCCTTTTTTTGTATATTGAATATTATCGTATACAACAAATAGATCTACTGCCGCTATCAGTTGAAAATAGCCAATGTACGGAAAAAAATATGGTTGCATGATGGCAACCTTCATATGCTGAGCACTCCGTAGGCGAAAGCTTTGCCACGGCTGGCAGTACTAGCGATCTGCTCGGACGCCGGCGCTGAATATTGTGGTCCACAAAGGACTTGGGCGACCACCTGGCACAGCACTGGTAAATTCGATGGTGCAGACATCGCCAAGCCATGACACTTCTCAGTTGTGACTGATCTGGTAGTGGGCATCTCGGTGTTCGCGGTCATTGGGGAAGAGGCGGAAATGATTAACAGTAAGAATTGTAACTGCTGGAAGTGCTTATGAGAAACTTTCTAGATGGAATTTACCTGCGAATGCTGTTGTAATGCAAACTTATTGTGGCTACTTGGTCAAAGGGAAGGGGGGTGTGGTGTTTTTAATAAAAAACAGCACGCCACCAGATGGTGGCGTGCTGTTCCGGGTATTGCCAACCGCGTATTCCTGCTGACGAGGAATTACATATTCGGATAATTCGGCCCGCCGCCCCCCTCCGGTGTCACCCACACGATGTTCTGCGTCGGGTCCTTGATGTCGCAGGTCTTGCAATGCACGCAGTTCTGCGCATTGATCTGCAGGCGTTCGGCGCCGTCGTCGTTTTTCACGAACTCGTACACGCCGGCGGGACAGTAACGGGCTTCCGGACCCGCATACGTGGCCAGGTTGACGTCGACGGGCACGCTGGCGTTCTTCAACGTCAGGTGGATGGGCTGGTCTTCCGCGTGGTTCGTGTTCGAGATGAATACGGACGACATCTTGTCGAAGGTCAGCTTGCCATCGGGTTTCGGATACACGATCTTTTTCGACTGGGCCGCCGGTTTCAGGCATTCGTGGTCGCCATGCGTGTGGTGCAAGGTCCATGGCGCCTTGCCGCGGAAGATGATCTGGTCGATGCCCGTCATCAGGCTGCCCAGGTACAGGCCCTTCGACAGCCATGGCTTGACGTTGCGCGCCACGTGCAGTTCCTCATGCAGCCAGGATTTTTCAAAAGCAAGGGGGTAGCTGGCCAGTTCGTCGTGCTGGCGCGATTCGCCCAGCGCGCCGAACGCCGCTTCGGCCGCCAGCATGCCGCTCTTGATGGCCGCATGGCTGCCCTTGATGCGGCTCATGTTCAGGAAGCCCGCATCGCAGCCGATCAGCGCGCCACCGGCGAACACCAGTTTTGGCAACGATTGCAGGCCGCCGGCCGTGATGGCCCGCGCGCCATACGAGATGCGCTTGCCGCCTTCGAAGAACTTGCGGATTTCCGGATGCGTCTTATAACGCTGGAATTCCTCGTACGGCGACAGGTACGGGTTTTCGTAGGCCAGGCCGACCACGTAGCCGACCATCACCTGGTTGTTTTCCAGGTGGTACAGGAAGGAGCCGCCGTAGGTTTTTGCGTCCAGCGGCCAGCCCGTCGAGTGGATCACCAGGCCCGGCTGGTGCAGGGCGGGGTCGATTTCCCACAATTCCTTGATGCCGATGCCGTACGATTGCGGATCCTTGCCGGCATTCAAGTCATACTTGGCCATCAATTGCTTGCCCAGGTGGCCGCGCGCGCCTTCGGCGAACAGCGTGTACTTGGCGTGCAATTCCATGCCCAGCTGGAAGTCGGGGCCCGGTTCGCCGTCGCGCTTGACGCCCATGTTGCCGGTCGCCACGCCTCGGACGGAGCCGTCGTCGTTGTACAGGATTTCCGCGGCCGGGAAGCCGGGGAAGATTTCCACACCCAGGTTTTCCGCCTGCTGGCCCATCCAGCGCACCACATTGCCCAGCGAGACGATGTAGTTGCCGTGGTTTTCAAAGCAGGCCGGTAC
>RCMZ01000936.1_pt1 | contig 10852 bp, 8 predicted proteins | sample 2041141 | NCBI WGS metagenome assembly RCMZ01 (sample SAMN09708263, study PRJNA481090) | Wastewater metagenome, whole genome shotgun sequencing project. | biome: sewage; isolation source: Davis station wastewater (DW) | place: Antarctica: Davis Station | collected 2010-03-01
CAGTGGGTCCCGTCCAAGGAATTCAAAGTCCTGGGCACCGATGGTTTCGGCCGCAGTGACAGCCGCAAGAAGCTGCGTCACTTCTTCGAGGTTGACCGTCACTTCGTGGTGTTGGCAGCCCTGGAAGCCTTGGCTGACCGTGGTGACATCGAACCCAAGGTGGTGGCCGAGGCCATCGTCAAGTTCGGTATCAACCCGGAAAAACGCAACCCACTGGACTGCTGAGGAGAATTTTTGTGAGCGAACTCATTCGCGTACCTGACATCGGCAGCGGTGAAGGTGAAGTCATTGAACTGTTTGTCAAAGTCGGCGACACCATCGAAGCCGACCAGAGCATCCTGACCCTGGAGTCGGACAAGGCGAGCATGGAAATCCCTGCTCCCAAGGCCGGCGTGGTCAAGAGCCTGAAAGTGAAACTGGGCGACCGCCTCAAAGAAGGCGACGAACTGCTGGAGCTGGAAGTCGAGGGCGCCGCTGCTGCGGCACCTGAGGCCACCACGCCTGCCGCAGCCCCCGCACCCGCGGAAAAACCGGCTGCTGCCCAGGCCCCTGCGGCACCGGCCGCTGCACCGGCGGCCGCGACTGTCCAGGACATCCACGTCCCGGACATCGGTTCCTCGGGCAAGGCCAAGATCATCGAGCTACTGGTCAAGGTCGGCGACAGCGTCGAGGCCGACCAGTCGCTGATTACCCTTGAGTCGGACAAGGCCAGCATGGAAATCCCGTCGCCGGCTGCCGGCATCGTGGAAAGCATCGGCGTCAAGCTCGAAGACGAAGTCGGTACTGGCGACTTCATCCTCAAGCTCAAGGTCCAGGCCGCTGCTGCCCCGACCGCCCCAGCGCCTGCCGCTGCGGCACCTGCGCCCAAGGCTGAAGCGCCTGCCGCCGCACCTGCGCCGGCCGCCAAGGCCGAAGCCGCGCCAGCCCCGGTGGCTGCGCCAGCGCCAAGCGGTGCCAAGGCTCACGCCGGCCCTGCGGTGCGCCAACTGGCCCGTGAGTTCGGCGTTGAACTGAGCGCCGTCAGCCCTACCGGCCCCCACGGCCGCGTGCTCAAAGAAGACGTGCAGGTCTACGTCAAAGCCATGATGCAGAAGGCCAAGGAAGCACCGGCCGGTGCGACCGGCGGCTCGGGCATCCCACCGATCCCGGTAGTGGATTTCAGCCGCTTCGGCGAAACCGAAGAAGTGCCGATGACTCGCCTGATGCAGATCGGCGCGTCGAGCCTGCACCGCAGCTGGCTGAACATCCCCCACGTGACCCAGTTCGACCAGGCTGACATCACCGAGCTGGAAGCCTTCCGTGTCGCACAGAAAGCCGTGGCCGAAAAGGCCGGCGTCAAGCTCACCGTGCTGCCACTGCTGCTCAAGTCCTGCGCGCACCTGCTCAAGGAAATGCCGGACTTCAACAGTTCCCTGGCCCCGAGTGGCAAGGCGATCATCCGCAAGAAGTACGTGCACATCGGCTTTGCCGTCGACACCCCCGAAGGCCTGCTGGTGCCGGTCATCAAGAACGTCGACCAGAAGAGCTTGCTACAACTGGCCGCCGAGGCCGCTGCGCTGGCCGCCAAGGCGCGCGACAAGAAGCTCACCGCCGACGACATGCAAGGCGCCTGCTTCACCATTTCCAGCCTCGGGCACATTGGCGGCACCGGTTTCACGCCGATCGTCAACGCCCCGGAAGTGGCGATCCTCGGTGTCTCCAAGGCCACCATCCAGCCCGTCTGGGATGGCAAAGCCTTCCAGCCGAAACTGATGCTGCCGTTGTCGCTGTCCTACGATCACCGTGTCATCAACGGCGCAGCCGCCGCACGCTTCACCAAGCGTCTGAGCGACCTGCTGGCCGATATCCGCACCATCCTGCTGTAACACCCGCCGGCCCTGCCTTGCGCAGGGCCGTTGGGCTCCACGTTTTCCGAGCGCCACGCTCGCACCTCAACCCCGCCCCTGTGGCGGGGCTTTTTTTGCCCGCCAATATCCTCATCACTCTTAGAGGCCTGACAGCAAGCCTGAACTTTCCCACACCACAGTTACCTTCAGCCCACCCAGGCAAAGCAAAGTGTGCAACCTATAAAGTCCAATAGAACACAGCAATTGGCGCTCTTTCTAAAACAGCAACCCTGCGCAACTTACTAGCCTTTATTCACGCACTCCCACTCGGAGAAAAAACCCACCCCCCCATATATCGAAAGGATTCGAATATGATTAGCGCCACTGTCGGGCCTATTGTCGGCCATACAACGCTGCACAGCACACGCATATTTCTACGGGGCGAACACGTTCCCTCAGAGTCATCTTATTGCGCCCTGCGTTATCGCCTGCGCGGCACAGATTCTTGGTCGGACCCACATTTTGCGGAGCTTTTCGAACAGCAAGACATGACCGCCGTCATTGCCTTGGAGGACCTGCGTGAGGATGCCCGCTATGAATTCCAGGCAGGCTGGTTCAGCGCTCCCCATGACAAAGACGTCACGGGTTTCCCCAACGATCTATCACTGGACTGGCCTGAAGCGCTCTATTCGTTCAAGACCGCTACCCGCCAAAAAGACACCGAACTGACCTACGTCATCGGCTCCTGTCGCTACCTGCGGGTTACCCTGGGCATACCCTCTGCGCCGGCACTCGGAGATCGTATTTTCAAATCCATTCACGAACTGTCCGAGCATTCCAGCACGCCACTGGACGGCTTACTGATGATCGGTGACCAAGTCTATTTGGACGACCTCAACTTTGCCGCCCCCGACCGAAGTTACAACCAAATACTGCATAAGTATCGCCTCGCATTTTCCCAACCCCATATCAAGAACCTCATGGCCAACGTTCCTACTTACATGATTCTTGATGACCACGAAATTGAAGATAACTGGCCCGCGAAAAAAAGCCGTGCCGATAACTCACTCTACGACAATGCCATTCGCGCCTATGAGATTTACCAACACAGCCACGGCCCCCAACCAGAGCAAGTTGGTTCTAGCCACGCCCCTGCAAGTCACTACGGTTATCAATTCACCAATGGCGACTGTGAATGGTTCGTGCTCGATACCCGCACCCGCAGATCACTAAGCGCCAATAACCGGCGCATACTTGACGAAGAACAGGAGGCCGCCTTACTTAAATGGCTCATCACTAGCCAAGCCCGAGTTAAGTTCATCGTCACCACCGTGATGTTCTTTCCCGACGCCAAGAACGATGGCGATGACACTTGGAAATTCTTCCCCGACCAGCGCCAACGGATTCTCGACACCATCCAGACACACCGCATCCAAAACGTCATTTTCATCGCCGGCGATGTCCATGGCTCCATGACCTGCGCACTGACCCACACCCAGGATGCAGACTTTCTGGTGCACACCATCGTGTCTTCGCCGTTTTGCAACTCCAAACTCCTGCCCTACGCCAAAACCAGCGACTTCATCCTTGACCGCCCACTGGAGAGCGTGTCGGCGGACCACTACACGCCCACCCTGACCAGCGCGGTTATCAGCCAGGACAACTTTGCGCACATCAGCATCCAGCAAACACAGGTGCTGGTGAACTTCCAAGGCATCAGCGGAGAACTTCTCGAATCGGTGGCAATCCCCCTGCGCTGAACCCTTGATTACCGGTCGGCGGTCCCCCGCGGCCGTTGACCTGAGTCAGGCTTTGGCAATGTTCTGGAGAAAACCGCTCGCCTGCCGATAGCCTGTTATAGCACTTAGCCTTCATCCTCTCTTGTCAGCCTGCTGTGCATCATGCAACCTTGCCGCAGGCAACAGTAAAGAGGGCGTGAGCCCGGCGCGATCAGCATTTTCGAAGCGAGTTTCCCCATGAAAAGCCAACCTGATGTCGCCACTCGCCTGGCGGCCGAGGTAGTGACGCAGTTGCCCGTGCCCTCGCGGCTCGGCATGCTGCGTTTCGAGCGGCTGAATGAGGCTAGCTGGGCGCTGCTGTTTCTGGACCCCAATTGCGAACGCCAGTTCGGCCTGCCTGCCGTCGAACTCTGCGCCTTGGTGGGCTCGCCCTACGCCAGCCTGATGGAACCGCAAGCGCGCTATCAGTTGCACGACACCATCCAGCAGCAACTGGCCCAGAGCCCTCACTATCTGGTGCGTTACACCCTGCACACCGCTCTGGGCGAGTTGAGCCTGCTGGAGTTGGGCGAAGCCTATAAGCAGCACAATCGCCACTTGCTGCGCGGCTACCTGATGGTGGTGGACGGTCTGTTCGACGGCATCGCCACCACCCCGTGCCTGGACCTGGAAACCCAGAACAGCCGCCTGCAGATTGCCCTGGAACTCAACCAGCGCGCCCAGCAGGAGCAACTCCAACACCTGGAGCGCGTGCGCGCCCAGCAAGAGCTGATCCTGCTGCTGGCTCGCCAGCGCTACAGCACCGGCAATTCGCTGCAAGAAGCGGCCGAACTGATTACCCGCAGCGCCTGCGACATCTACCAGATCGACAGCGCCAGTATCTGGAACCTCGAGGGCCAGCAACTGGTGCCGATCTCGGCCTACAACCGCAGCTCCCAGGAATACCGCATACCGGCACCGCTCGATGCCAGCGGCTTCCCAAGTTACCTCGAAGCCCTGCACACCAGCCGCGCCATTGACGCCAACAACGCCATGCGCGACCCACGCACCCGGGAGATGGCCGAAAGCCTGCGCCCGCGGGATGTGAACGCCCTGCTCGACGCCAGCATCCGCGTCGATGGCCAGGTCGTCGGCGTGCTGTGCCTGGAACAGACCGGCGTAACCCGCGCCTGGCAGTCCGACGAAATCGCTTTTGCCGGCGAATTGGCCGACCAGTTCGCCCAGGTCATCAACAACCACAACCGCCGTACCGCCACCAGCGCCCTGCACCTGTTCCAGCGCGCCGTCGAGCAAAGCGCCAACGCCTTTTTGCTGGTCAGCAGCGAGGGCGTGGTGGAGTACGTCAACCCCAGTTTCACCGCGATCACCCAGTACAGCACCGAAGAAGTCCACGGCCACAAGCTCTCGGAGCTGCCCGCGCTGGAGAACCTCAGCGAATTGCTGTTCGACGCCCAATCCAACCTGGTCAAGAGCAACAGTTGGCAGGGCGAATTCAAGAGCCGACGCAAAAACCTGGAGCCCTACTGGGGCCAGTTGTCCATCTCCAAGGTGTATGGCGACAACCGCGAGCTGACCCACTACATCGGCATTTACGAAGACATCACCCAAACCAAGCTCGCCCAGCAGCGCATCGAACGCCTGGCCTACACCGACAACCTGACCAACCTGGGTAACCGCCCCGCCTTCATCCGCAACCTGGACGAGCGCTTCGCCCGCGACAGCGATACGCCCATCAGCCTGCTGCTGGTAGACATCGACAACTTCAAACGGATCAACGACAGCCTCGGCCACCAGACCGGCGACAAGTTGCTGATAAGCCTGGCCCGGCGCCTGCGCAATAGCCTGAGCCCCACTGGCAGCCTGGCGCGGTTTGCCAGTAACGAGTTCGCGGTGCTGCTGGACAACACCGACCTCGAAGGCGGCCAGCAAGTGGCCAGCCAGTTGCTGATGACCCTCGACAAACCGATGTTCGTCGACAACCAACTCATCAGCGTCACCGGCTCTGTGGGCCTGGCCTGCGCGCCCCTGCACGGCCGCGACCCGCAAACCCTGATGCGCAACGCCGGCCTGGCGCTGCACAAGGCCAAGGCCAACGGCAAGCATCAGGTGCAGGTGTTCACCGAGGCGCTGAACGCCGAAGCCAGCTACAAGCTGTTCGTGGAAAACAACCTGCGCCGCGCCCTGACCCAGAACGAACTGGACGTGTTCTACCAGCCCAAGCTGTGCCTGCGCAGCGGTCGCCTGCTGGGCATGGAAGCACTGCTGCGCTGGAACCACCCGGAAAAGGGCATGATCCGCCCCGACCAATTCATCAGCGTCGCCGAAGAAACCGGGCTCATCATCCCGATCGGCAAATGGATCGCCCGCCAGGCCTGCCGCATGAGCAAACAACTGACCGCCAGTGGCCTGGGCAACCTGCAAGTGGCGATCAACCTGTCACCCAAGCAGTTTTCCGACCCGGACCTGGTGGCCTCCATCGCCAGCATCCTCAAGGAAGAGCAACTGCCGCCCTCGCTGCTGGAGCTGGAATTGACCGAGGGCTTGCTGCTCGAAGCCACGGAAGACACCCACCAGCAACTGGACCAGCTCAAAAAACTGGGCCTGACCCTGGCCATGGACGACTTCGGCACCGGCTATTCGTCGCTGAGTTACCTGAAGAAATTCCCGATCGACATCATCAAGATCGATCGTAGCTTCATCAACGAAATCCCGGACAACCAGGACGACATGGAAATCACCTCCGCAGTGATCGCCATGGCCCACAACCTCAAGCTCAAGGTCGTCGCCGAAGGCATCGAAACCGCCGAGCAACTGGCCTTCCTGCGCCGCCACCGCTGCGACGTCGGCCAGGGCTACCTGTTCGACCGGCCCATCCCCGGCGCAGAGCTGGTGGAGAAGCTCAAGCGCTACCCCCGCGGCCCAATCGCCTGACAGCGCGGTAACACTCGGGCACACTGGCGGTCTGTCTATTTACAACTCAACCTGACTGAGGGGACTGAACATGGTCTTGCGCTCGGAAATCCTGGTGAACAAAAACGTGCTTCCAACCAAAGAACAAGCCCTGCCCGGGCGCGAAACACCGATGGCCCTGCCTGAAACCCACTTCGTCAACGGCAACCCGCTGCTGGGTCCGTTTATGGACGATGTGGGGTTTGCGATCTTTGGCCTCGGCTGTTTCTGGGGCGCAGAACGCAAATTCTGGCAACGCGACGGCGTGGTCAGCACCGTGGTCGGCTATGCCGGCGGCTTCACGCCGAACCCGACCTACGAAGAAGTCTGCTCGGGCATGACCGGCCACAGCGAAGTGGTGCTGGTGGTCTACGACCAGGCCAAACTCAAGTACGAAGACCTGTTGAAAATGTTCTGGGAACTGCACAACCCAACCCAGGGCATGCGCCAGGGCAATGACATCGGCAGCCAATACCGCTCGGTGATCTACGCCACCACGCCAGAACAACTGGACGCGGCAAAAGCCAGCGCACAGGCCTATCAGCAAGCGCTGACCAAGGCCGGCCTGGGCGATATCACTACGCAAATTGACGAAGCGCCGACCGTGTACTTCGCCGAGGCCTACCACCAGCAGTACCTGGCGAAAAACCCCCAGGGCTATTGCGGGATCGGCGGCACGGGCGTGACCTGCCCGATCTGAAGATCGCAGCGGCAAGCTAAACGCTGCAAGCGCGGGTTCCTCCCCCTACTTGCCGCTTGAAACTTGCCGCTCACCACTCTTATTCCTCAATAAGCCAATCCATCTGCCACCCGCCCTGGGTTTGGCCCAGTTTCTTGGATAGCCACGGCAGCAACTCGCGCAGTTCCTCTTCCAGGCCCCACGGCGGGTTGGCGATGGCCAGCCCCGAGCCATTGAGGCTGCTGGGCGTGTCCAGCGGATGCACCAGCAACTCCACCCGCAGCAACTTCGGCGCACCGGTGCCGGCCAGGTCCTGGTAGAAGCGACGCAGGGCACGCTGGTCCTTGACCGGGTACCAGATCGCCGCGACGGTCTGGCGCATGCGCCCCACTGCTTCCTTGAGGGACGCGGCGCAGCGCTGCATTTCGTCGAGTTGCTCGAACGGCGGGTCGATCAGCATCACCGCCCGCTTCTCCGGCACCGGCAGCATGGCCCGTGGCACGTGCCAGCCCTCGCCCAGGTGCACCTTCACCCGGCGGTCGCCCTTCATGTTGTCCTTGAGCAACACACCGTCCTCGGGGTGTTTCTCGTTGAGCAACACGCGGTCCTGAGGGCGGGTCAGGCGCCGCGCCAGCTCTGGGGAGCCGGGGTAGTAGCGCAATTGGCCATCGGGGTTCATCTCGTGCAGCACGCGCATATAGTCGGCGGCCAGCGGCGGCAGGTCCGCCTCGCCCCACAGCCGCGCGATGCCTTCCAGGTACTCGCCGGTACGGCTGGCCTGGTCGCCCTGCAGGTCGTACAGGCCGATCCCGGCGTGGGTGTCGAGGTAGGCGAACGGCTGCTCCTTGCGCGACATCAGGGCGATGAGGCGGGTCAAGGTCAGGTGTTTGAAGACGTCGGCGTGGTTGCCGGCGTGGAAGGCGTGACGATAGTTCATGGTTGCTCCTGCGCAGGGGGCGGAGTTTACCTTTTACCGGCACAAACGTGCAGGGCTGCGCGTCAGGTGGCGCTTATGCCGTAAACACGGGGGCATTTCTGAAAATAATCTAAGTAAAGTCCATAGATTCTGTAGGACTAAGCTTGCCCACCAGCCAGCCAACGGGGTATTACCTGCACGGCACGCTGAAACTATCGCCAACAACCCCGCTCCCCACGCCCGGAGCCCCCACCCAATCCAAGGAGGTCATACCCACTCATGAAAGACGCCACCATCGCCCTGCACCACGGCTTCAAATCCGACCCCACCACCAAAGCCGTGGCCGTGCCCATTTACCAGAACGTCGCTTTCGAGTTCGATAACGCCCAGCACGGCGCCGACCTGTTCAACCTCGACGTACCGGGCAACATCTACACGCGGATCATGAACCCGACCAACGACGTGCTGGAGCAACGCCTCGCCGCCCTCGAAGGCGGCATCGCGGGCCTGGCCGTCTCGGCCGGCAGCGCCGCGATCCACTACGCGATCCAGACCCTGACCCGTGCCGGCGACAACATCGTCACCACGCCGCAACTCTATGGCGGCACCTACACCCTGTTCGCCCACTTGCTGCCCAGTTTCGGCGTCGATGTGCGCTTCGCCCGCGACGACAGCGCCGAGGCCATCGCCGAACTGATCGATGACAACACCAAACTGGTGTACTGCGAGAGCATCGGCAACCCAGCGGGCAACATCATCGATCTCCAGGCCCTGGCCGACGTTGCCCACGCCCGTGGCGTGCCGCTGATGGTGGACAACACCGTGGCTACGCCCATCCTGTGCAAACCGATCCAGTTCGGTGCCGACATCGTCGTGCACTCGGTGACCAAATACGTGGGCGGCCACGGCAACTCCCTGGGCGGCGTGATCGTTGATGGCGGCACCTTCCCCTGGGCCGACCACCCGGAAAAATTCCCCGGCCTCAACACCCCTGAACCGGCCTACCACGGCGTGGTGTACACCGAAAAGTTCGGCCCGGCGGCCTTTATCGCCCGCGCCCGCACCGTGCCCCTGCGCAATACCGGCGCGGCCCTGGCGCCAATGAACGCATTCCTGCTGCTGCAAGGCCTGGAAACCCTGGCCCTACGCATGGAACGCCACACCGAAAACGCCCTCAAAGTGGCGCAGTTCCTCAAGGACCACGAGCAAGTAGCGTGGGTCAGCTACGCCGGCCTGAGCGACCATCCGCACCATGAACTGGCGCTCAAATACATGCAGGGCAAACCCTCGGCGATCCTTTCGTTCGGCCTCAAGGGCGGCTACGAGGCCGGCGTGCGCTTCTACGACGCCCTGCAAATCTTCAAACGCCTGGTCAACATCGGCGACGCCAAATCCTTGGCCTGCCACCCGGCTTCCACCACCCACCGGCAAATGAACGAAGCCGAGCAGGCCAAGGCCGGGGTCAAACCGGAAATGATCCGCCTCTCGGTCGGCATCGAGGCCATCGAAGACCTCCTCGAAGACCTGCAACAAGCCCTGCGCGCCTGACGCTCCCCTTCGCGCTGTAGCAAGCGGGCAAGCCCGCTTGCTACAACAACGGCTACAGCAGATTCAGGCCGTGCCTTGACTCAACCGGAGCAATCCCACACACACCTGGGACTTACCCGGCGACACATGACAACCACCCTTACCCTTTCGTAATTCCCCGCCTACAAATGGCGGCTTTCTTGCCCAACCGCCAAAATCCCGGCCTGCTAGCGTCGTCCATTACCTGCCAATGGATGGACCCCACGCCATGACCACACGTTACGCAAAAATCGCCATGACCCTTGCCCTCGCGGCCTTCGCCTTTCTCGCGATGCTTAACAACCTCACCGACTACGGCTCCAACTTCGCCTTCGTGCGCCATGTGCTGAGCATGGACACCCTGTTCGCCGACAACAGCGAACTGCACCGCGCCATCCACGCCCCTTGGCTCTGGCATGCGGCCTACGCCCTGATAATCGCCACCGAAGCCCTCACCGCCGCCCTGCTGGGCTGGGGCGCGCTGATGTTATGGCGCGCACGGCACAGCCACGGCAGCGGCTTCAACCGCGCCAAAAAATACGCGTTGGCCGGCCTCACGGTGGGCTTCATGCTGTGGTTCTTCGGCTTCATGGTGATCGGCGCCGAGTGGTTCATGATGTGGCAATCCCCCACCTGGAACGGCCAAAACGCCGCGTTCCGCTTCTACATGGCGATCCTGGGAGTACTGATCTTTCTTAATCAGCCGGACGGGGATGTGGGCCAGGGGTGAGGCCTGCACCCAACAATAAAGGCCTATATCCATCGGGATGCGGGCCTTGTGCACAGATCGATTGAACACCGTAGCGCAGTCATTCAACCCGCACGCTGGCCCCATGGCTTGCAAGCCCAAGGCAGCCGCATGCCAGCCGATGCCCATCCATCACCACACTCAGACCGTTCATGCGCCGATGGGGGTGGCCCTGTGTAAACGCGTAGATGCCTAAATGCAGCGGGCAGGTGGCTTTGTCGCCAAGCACAGCGACGGTTTTGCCGTTGATCTGATGAGTGCCAGCAAGCTGGCACTCGATAACCTTGCCGCCACTGCTGGTGGCGTCGCCTAAACAAACGGGGTGTTTCATTGCGTCACTCCCGGTGCGCCGAAAAGGAAGGGGTCGGCCCAGCGGGTTTTCGCGTTGTGGGCTTTGGTGGCTGCGTCGGGCGGGCGGACCATTTGCAC
>RCMZ01000937.1_pt1 | contig 10845 bp, 8 predicted proteins | sample 2041141 | NCBI WGS metagenome assembly RCMZ01 (sample SAMN09708263, study PRJNA481090) | Wastewater metagenome, whole genome shotgun sequencing project. | biome: sewage; isolation source: Davis station wastewater (DW) | place: Antarctica: Davis Station | collected 2010-03-01
AGCTGGCGCAGATAGGCGCCACACCCAAAGGCGGCGTGTGCCGCCTGACCCTCACCGACCTCGATAAACAAGGCCGCGACCTCGTCACCCGTTGGGCCCGCGAAGCAGGCATGACGGTGACCATCGACAAGATCGGCAACGGCTTCATGCGCCGCGCAGGCCGCAACAACAACCTGCCACCCATCATGACCGGCAGCCACATCGACACCCAGCCCACCGGCGGCAAGTTTGACGGCAACTACGGCGTGCTCGCCGGCATCGAAGTCGTGCGCACCCTGAACGACCACGGCATCGAAACCGAAGCCCCCATCGAAGTCGCCTTCTGGACCAACGAAGAAGGATCGCGCTTCGTGCCCGTGATGATGGGCTCCGGCGTCTTTGCCAAAGCCTTCACCCTCGAGCACGCCTACGCCGCCACCGACACCGAAGGCAAAACCGTCAAAGGCGAACTCGAACGTATCGGCTACATCGGAGACCAGGAACCCGGCGACCACCCCATCGGCGCCTACTTTGAAACCCACATCGAACAAGGCCCCGTACTCGAAGACAACGACAAAACCATCGGCGTCGTCAGCGGCGTGCTGGGCATCCGCTGGTTCGACTGCACCGTGACCGGCATGGAAGCCCACGCAGGCCCCACCCCCATGGCGCTGCGTAAAGACGCCCTGCTGGCAGCCACCCACATCATGCAAGACGTGGTGGCCGCAGCCCACCGCCACCCACCGCACGGCCGAGGCACCGTAGGCATGGTGCAAGTGTTCCCCAACAGCCGCAACGTGATTCCCGGCCGGGTCAAATTCAGCATCGACCTGCGCAACAGCACGGACGCCCTGGTGGACGCCATGGCCGCAGAGGTCAAGGCCCATGCCGAGCAAGTGGCCAAAGAACACGGCGTGCAGGTGCACATCGAAATGGTCTCGAGCTACCCCGCGCAACTCTTCCAGCCCGAATGTGTGGAGGCCGTGGGCCGCGCAGCCGCCAAGCTCGGGTACAGCCACATGCCCGCCGTGTCAGGAGCGGGGCACGACGCGGTGTACATGGCCAAGCTGGCACCCAGCGGGATGATCTTCATCCCGTGCAAGGACGGGATCAGCCACAACGAGATCGAAGATGCCAAGCCCGAGCACATCGAGGCGGGGTGCAACGTGCTGCTGCATGCGATGCTGGAGCGGGCGGGGACTTGATGCTATTGAATGGGTAGCTGTTAGCGGTTGATACACAAGCGCGAGAGGCCCGTTTGGCGTGAAATGTGGCGCTGGGTGTCGGCGCCCTTGATCCGCTCAGGATGCTTGTGTTGGGCCACTGCACTGCCTGGCGCCGCGCAATGTGTCGAGGGCGGGCGCGCCTGTCGATCTGTGCTTGAATCCGTTTTCCTCTCCAGGCTCACTTCACCCAGGCTGCCCCATGTTTGCTCGCCGCATTGCACTGCGCAGTTTTTTGACCTTTGCGTTGCTGGCGATCTTGCTTCCCATATCGCTGGCCAGCGGCACCCTGTTTTACCGCTCCGCTGTGGGGGCGATGGAGGGCTTTGCACTGCAGCTTGCCGACGAGGTGTCGCAACGGGTGCGTGAAAAGCTGCTGTCTTTTTTCGACGTTCCCCAGCGCGCGGTCGCCTTCAATATCGAGCAGGCACGTGCGGGCCTTTTGATGGTCGACCACCCCGAGCAATTGATGAAGCAGTTCATGCTGCAGATCGACCAGCAGCCGCAGTTGACGTTTATCTCCATGGGCACGCGGGAAGGGGAGTACTACGCTGGCAGCCGCCCACCGCTCGGTAGCGACCGCGCGTTGCGCATGCTGCGCGCCACCATCAGCGGGGACCGCGCGATGGAGGTCTTTCGTGTGGATGAACTGACGCGCCAGCCCGCCCTGATTTCGCGCAGCGAGATCAATTTTGATGCGCGCAACCGGCCTTGGTACACCACCGCCTTGGATTACGAAGGTACGTCGTGGTATGCGCCCTATCGCTACAAGATTGAGGATGTGCAGGGGGCTTATCTGGCGATCGGCATGGGGGCATCGGCACCGCTGCGCGCCAAAAACGGTCAGTTGATTGGCGTGGTCACGGCGGATGTCTCGTTGTCGCAGCTCAATGATTTTTTGAACACCGTCGCTTCCGAGTCGGGCGGCAAGGCTTTTTTGGCCGAGGCGTCGGGCGAACTGCTGGCCATGTCGTCGGCCGATGCCTCCATGGGGTTGACGGGGGCTGCTGGCGAGCGCCGCCCGCGCATGGATGAAAGCCGGGACCCGGTGGTGCGTGCGTTGGGGCAGCACATCTTGCGCAGCGGCCAAGCCCAGGGGCATGAGTTCATGGAAGTCGATGGCGAGCGGCACCTGATGCGCTGGTGGACCCATGTGCTGCCCAAGGGCCCCACACTGACCATGGCCATCATGTTGCCCGAGAGCCGTTTCAACGCCCCGCTGCGCGGCGTGTTGCGCAACACCGTTTACACCACGCTGGCGGTGATGTTGGCCTCTGTGCTGTTCTCGCTGTTTGTGGCCAGCCGGCTGGTGCGGCCGCTGCAGGCGCTCAGCGACTGGGCCACACGGCTGACCCAGGCTGACTGGAGCGCCAAGGCGCCCAAGTCCAGCCCGATCCGCGAGCTGCACTCGCTGGCCGATGCCATGGGCTACATGGCGCGCCACATGCAAGAACACGCGCAGGACCTGGAGGCCATGGTGGCGCAGCGCACCCAGGAGCTGGAGAGTGCCGTCACCTCCATCGAGCAAACGGTGCTCGATCAGCGCCATTTCATCGCCATGCTCTCGCACGAGGTGCGCTCGCCGCTGGCGGTGATCAACACCGCAGGCCAACTCCTGGCTTTGCGGTCCAAAGACATCCCAGCCCAGGAGGCACTGGCCCAGCGCATTCTGCGCGGCTCCGCCCGCTTGAGCTACTTCTTTGACAACTGCCTCACACAAGATCGCATCGATAGCCAGAACTTCGCGCTGGAGCCTGTGAACGTGGACGTGGCTGAAATGGCCATGTGGGTCACTGAAAACGGCAGCCAGTTGTCTAGCGCACACACCGTGCAGTTGCAGGTGGAGGCCGATTTACCCCCGCTGCGCGGCGATCCGGTGCTGTTGCGTGTGATGCTCATGAACCTGCTGTCGAACGCCTTCAAATACGCGCCCGCAGGCACGACGGTGTTGTTGCGCGTGACCCGGGAGGGCGATTGGTGCCGCCTGTCCGTCGAAGACGAAGGCCCGGGCATTCATCCGGATGAGCAGCAAAAGGTGTTCGAGAAGTACCGCCGCGGCCGCACGGCCGAGGGCAAACCCGGTGCCGGGTTGGGGCTGGCCTTGGTAAAAGGCATAGTTGAGCTGCACGGCGGCACGATTGCGCTGCGCTCCCGATTGCCGACAGGCATGTGTTTTGTGATTGAACTACCCTTTTCGGTGGCCTGAATATTGCGTCCTGCGCAGGTACCGAAGGCACTTCCCGCATGACCCACCCGAAACCCCATATCGCCATTGTTGAGGACGACTCGGACCAGTTGCATAGCATCGAAGAGTTCTTGCTCGACTCTGGCTACAACGTTTGGGGTGCGGACAGTGCGGAAGCGTTCTACAAGGGCTTTACCGTGCGGCCCGTCGATGTCGTGATCCTCGATTTGGGCCTGCCTGGCGAAGATGGTCTGAGTGTGGCCTCGCTGCTCAAATCCAAGCCCGAGGTGGGTGTGATCATTCTGAGCGCGCGCGATGCGCTCAATGATCGCCTCGCCGGAATGCGCGCCGGGGCCGACCGCTACCTCGTCAAGCCGGTCAATCTTCGGGAGCTGGCGGCCAATATCGACGCGACCGCAAACCGCCTTGCGCCGCGCGCTGCGGTGGCTGGGCTGGAAATTTCATCCCATGCGCAGAGTGCTCCGGCTGCGGCCTGGGTGCTTGCCGTCAAGGACTGGGCCCTGATCTCGCCGCAAGGCAAACAGCTGAAACTGACCACCCATGAGTTCATGTTTTTCCAGCTGCTCTTGCGTGCGCAGGGGCAGCAAGTCTCCAAGCGTGAACTCAGCGAACATCTGTTTGGTGCCCGTGCCCAGAACGGCGCGGAGCGGCTGAATCTGCTTCTCACGCGCCTGCGCAAAAAGGCCGCCGAAGCCTTCGCAGAGCCCCTTCCCGTCAAGACCCTGCACCAGATCGGCTACGCGTTCACCGCCGACGCGCACGTCACGCAAGACACCGCCCGCATGCATTGAGCGCGGGCTAGACAGGCCCGCCGCCATGCGCTGCGGTGTTCCGTCATTTCTTTGATTGGCATACCGCCCGCCTTGCACTTTTTGGTGCATGGCGGGCGGTTTTGTGTGCGCTTGCGGTGCAGCTTGTCGCGCTCTTGGTGCAATCAAGGGTTAACCCTTAATTTGCATGAATCCAAATGAAAGATCGTGAAAGTTCGCGAAGCGGCTTTGCTGCGCACCATGGAGCCCGCTTCTCACGAAATTCATTCATTCACCTTCAAGGGAGTCCTTCATGCAACGTCGTCAAATCTTGCAAGTCTCGGCACTGTCAGCGCTGTCTGCGTCCATTGGCCTGACCCACAGCGCGTTCGCGCAGGCCACGGGGGCCATTCAATTTGGCTGTCCCGTGCCGATGTCGGGCCCGTTTGCGGCCAATGGCAAGTTTGCCGACATGGGGATGAAGTTGGCCATCGAGCAATATGGAAAGGCGCTGAATCGGCCGCTGGCTTACACGCTGCTCGACACCGAGGGCAAGCCTGCCACGGCGGTACGGAAGGTGCAGGAAGCTGCCCAGCAGCAAGGTGCTCGCTTTTTCGCCGGCGGCATTCTGTCGGGTGAGGCCCTGGCGATGGGCAAGGAAGCCGAGAAGGCTGGCGGCCTGTTTGTGACGACTGCCGGTGCCGACGAGCTGACCGGTACGGACTGCAATGTGGCGACATTCCGCTGGTCAGTGCCGACCTTCGGTGCTGTGGAGCGCACCGTGCGCCCGCTGATCGAGTCCATGCCCAAGGCCAAGCGCTGGTACACCATCACGCCGCAGTATGTGTTTGGCGATGGTCTGCTGTCCGCTGCCAAAAATATCTTCCAGGAAAAGGGCATCGAGCATGTGGGCAACAGCTACCACTCGTTGGCCGAAAAAGAGTTCAGCGGCTACATCACCAACGCCATTGCGGCCAAGCCCGATGTGTTGTTGTTGCTGAACTTTGGCGCCCAATGTGCCGACACGTTGCGCCAGGCCGTGAGTTTTGGCATGCACAAGAACATGACGATCCTGGTGGCATGGGCTTCGGGCCTGGAGCAATTCGAATCGCTGGGCGCGGATCTGTGCGACGGCATTTACTTCGGTGCCCAGTACTGGCACACCGTCGATTCCGAACTCAATCGCGATCTGGTCAAGCGCACGAATGACAAGCTCAAGATCAATCCCAACTACAGCCTCGCGGGCTCGTACATCTGCACCAAGCTGCTGATCGACGGCATCATCAAGGCCAACTCGGTCGAGCAAAAGGCCGTGATCGCCGCGCTGGAAGGGCACAAGTACCAGGGCCTGACGGGCGAGGAAGAGGTGCGTAAGGAAGACCACCAGGTGATCAAGAACTACTACCTGCTCAAGGGCAAGGCCAAGTCGAAGATGAAAAACAAGGACGACTACGTGGACGTGCTCAGTTCGGGCAAGTCTTTCCTGGCGGTGGACAAGACAGGCTGCAAGCGCGCTTGATTGTCAGGTGGGGCCAGCGGGGCGGGCGAGCTGCGTGCCTGCCTGCCGTGACAGCCTCGCATTTCCAGAACGTGTGAACCCCTGGGCTGCCCTGCGGCGGTCGCCGGGGGCACTTGCCCGAGCACTGTATGAATATCTATCTGCTCCAGGTCATCAACGGAATCGGCATTGGCATGCTGTATTTCCTGTTGGCGGTCGGCCTGTCCATTGTTTTTGGCTTGCTGCGATTTGTGAACTTTGCCCATGGCGCGTTCTATCTGATCGGCGCCTATTTTTGCTACCAGATGACGCGCTGGGGCATGAGCTTCTGGCTGGCGCTGGTGGTCGTGCCCTTTGTGGTGGGTTTCATTGGCTGGGCCACTGAAAAACTGATCCTGCGCCATGTCTATGCCTCAGCGCATGAGTTCCACATCCTGGTAACCGTGGGGCTGGCCCTGGCGGCGCAGGAGCTGGTCATCTTGCAATGGGGCCCCCTGGGTGACAGCGTGGCGGTGCCCGATGCGCTGCAAGGGGTGGTGATGTGGGGCAGCTTCATCTATCCCAAATACCGCTTGTTCGTGATTGGCTTCACAGCGGTGCTTGCAGTGCTGCTGTGGTGGGTGCTGGAGGGCACGCGCCTGGGCAGTGCGGTGCGTGCGGGCAGCGAGTCCACCGAGATGGTGTCTTTGCTGGGCATCAATGTGCTGCGCATTTTCAGCCTGGTGTTTGGGCTGGGTGCCGCCACGGCGGCACTGGCCGGGGTGCTGGCATCGCCGATACGCGGGGCGGAACCCTTCATGGGTATAGAGGCGCTTGCCGTGGCCTTTGTTGTCGTGGTGGTTGGCGGGCTGGGCAGCTTTGGCGGGGCGCTGTTAGGCGGTCTCATGATCGGCATTGTGCAAAGCGTGATGAGCACGCTGTGGCCGGAAGGTGCACGCTTGATGATCTACATCGCCATGGGCGCCGTGTTGTTGCTGCGGCCTCACGGCCTGTTGGGTCGCAAGGAGTGAAGCACATGAAAAAGTACACCCATTTCATCTTTGCGGCAGTGTTTGTTCTGGCCATGCCGCTGCTGATGCATTCCGGTTCTCTGGCCAGCGAAGTGCTGATCTTTGCGTTGGCGGCCATGGGCTGCAACCTGCTGCTGGGCTTCACGGGCCTGCTCTCGTTCGGGCAGGGCATCTTCTTCGGTCTGGGCAGCTACACCGTGGCGCTGATGCTCACCCGCTGGGCGGTTCCCATGCCGCTGGCCTTGCTGCTGGCCACGTTGATGGGCGCGCTGGGCGCGGCCGTGGTGGGCTGGGTGGCGATCCGCCAGCGGGGCACCTACTTTGTGATGTTGACTCTGGCTTTCTCGCAGATGTTCTACTTCATTGCCTACACCGCGACCGGTCTGACGGGCGGGGACAACGGCTTGATGGATGTGCCTCGGCCCAACCTTTCGGTGTTGGGTGCTGACCTGTGGACGCTGGCCACGCCCTGGCAGTTTTATGGCTTTGTGTCGCTGCTGTTCCTGGTGGTCTTCTGGCTGTTGCTCAAGGTGTCCAACTCCACCTTCGGCCGCACGTTGCTGGCGGTGCGTGACAACGAAGAGCGCGCCGCCGCCATTGGCTACAACCTGCGTTTGCTCAAGCTGCAAGCCTTTGTGATTTCGGGTGCGGTAACCGGGTTGGCGGGCGCATTGCACGCCATGATGACGGGCCTGGCCCCGCTGTCCAATGCCGAGCTGCACACCAGCGAGATGATTCTGATCATGACCGTGATCGGCGGCACCGGCAATCTGTTCGCGTCCTTGCTGGGCTCTGCTTTCTATCTGTTGCTGGCCGACTGGTTGTCGCAACTGTGGCCGCGTTGGCTGCTGCTGCTGGGCGTGGCGTTGATTGCTGTCAGCCTGTGGATGCAGCGCGGCCTGTGGGGTCTGGGCGAAATGCTGTGGAACAAGTTGCAAGGTCGGCGCACATCAGATGCGGCGAAAAGTGTGGCTGCAAAAGGAGAGCAGGCATGAACACCAAGTCTCCGATCCTGCTGGAAGCCATTGATGTCGAAAAACGCTATGGCAAGTTTGCCGCCCTGGGGGGCGTGAGCCTGCAAGTGCGTGCGAACACTGTGCACTCCGTGATTGGCCCCAACGGCGCGGGCAAGACCACGTTGTTTCACATGCTCACGGGGACCAAGACGGTGAGCGGTGGGCGCATCCTGTTCGACGGCCAGGATGTGACCGACGAGCCCGACTACCGCCGCGTGCAGCGCGGCATCGCGCGCTCGTTCCAGGTCACCAGCCTGTTTCTCACGCTGTCTGTGCGGGAGAACTTGCGCCTGGGCGCGCAGGGTGTTGCCCCCCTCCATGCGCTCAACCCGTGGCACGAGCCGGTGGGCGCTCGCGCGCAGGCTGCGGTGGTCGACGCCGTTCTTGCCAAAGTGGGGCTGGAGCCGCTGGCCGACACGCCCGCTGGCAACCTGTCCCACGGGCAGCAGCGCCGGCTGGAGGTTGGCATGGCGCTGTCGGCGCGGCCCAAGGCCATCTTTCTGGACGAGCCCACCTCGGGCATGGGGATTGATGACCTGGACGAGATGAAGCGCCTCATCAAGAGTCTTCGTGATGAGCACACCGTGGTGCTGATCGAGCACAACATGAACATCGTGATGGACATATCGGACACGGTGACCGTGATGCAGATGGGGCGCGTGTTGGCCGAAGGCCTCCCGCACGACATTCGCAGCGACGACCGGGTGCGCACGGCCTATCTGGGCAACATGATTACGGGGGGCAAAGCATGATTCTCACGTTGGACAACGTTCACGCCCATTACGGCAAGAGCCATGTGTTGCAAGGGGTGGGGTTCGAGGTCGGCGATGGCGAGCTGGTCACCCTGCTGGGACGCAATGGCGCCGGCAAAACCACCACGCTCAAGAGCATCGTTGGTGTGGTGCCACCCACCAGCGGCAGCATCCGCTTCGCGGGCAAGCCGCTGCAAGGTTTGCCAGCGCATGCCATTGCCAACCAGGGTGTGTGCCTGGTGCCGGAGCATCGCGGCATCTTCAAACTGCTGACGGTGGAAGAGAATTTGCTGCTGGGCCAGCGCAAACGCTCTCCGTGGCAACTGGAAGACGTGTACCGCATATTCCCGCGCCTCAAGGAGCGGCGCACCAACGGTGGAGGGCAGTTGTCTGGCGGGGAGCAGCAGATGCTGGCCATCGGCAGGGCGCTGATGAACAACCCCAAACTGCTGATGCTCGATGAGCCCGTGGAAGGCCTGGCCCCGGTGATCGTCGAAGAAATTGTTGCGCAGCTCAAAACCATCAAGGCGGCTGGTGTGGCCATCTTGTTGGTCGAGCAGAACCTGGAGGTCTGCACGCAGCTTGCCGACCGGCACTGCGTGCTGGAGCAGGGCCGCATTGTTTACATGGCGGACAACGCCACCTTCCTGGCCGACGAAGAGGTCAAGGACCGTTATCTGGGCGTGGGCCTGGTCTGATTTTTTACCGCGAGTTCTCATGAAATTTCTGATCGCGCGTCTCAACCACGAGACCAATACGTTTTCTCCCGTCGCCACGCCGCTGGACTCGTTTGCGCCTGATTACGATGACGCGGCCTTCCAGGCCAACAAGGGCATGCGCACGGCGATGGCGGCCTTCATTGATGCGGCACAGGGCCTGGGCGCGCAGTGCATCACGCCGGTGTCTGCGACGGCCAACCCCAGTGGCACGGTCGACGCCGAGGCCTATCGCATCCTGACGGATCGCATCGTGGCGGCCGCCCCCGGTTGCGACGCGATCTTGCTGGACCTGCATGGAGCCATGGTGGCGCAGAGTACGCCGGATGGCGAAGGCGACCTGCTGGCGCGCGTGCGCGCCGCTGCGCCCGGTGTGCCGCTGGGCGTGGCGCTCGATTTGCACGGCAACATCACGCAAGCCATGGTGGACAACGCCGATGTGATGGTCGGCTTCAAAACCTACCCGCACATCGACATGTATGAGACGGGTGCGCACGTGGCGCGCCTGGTGTTGCAGATGCTCCAAGAGGGCCGCACGTGGGCTGTGCGCTGGAAGCAGTTGCCGTTGATGAGCCACACGCTGCGCAGCACCACGCTCGGTGGCGCCATGGCCCGGGCCGTGGCGGCCGCCACCGAAGCCGAGCGCGATGGTGTGCCGGGCATGACCGTGTTCGCGGGCTTTTGCCTGGCCGATATTCCCGCGCCGTACATGAGCGTGGTCACCACCATCGAGGCCACGCCTGAAGGCGAGGTACAGGCCAACGCAGCCATGGAGCGGGTGGCGCAAAGAATATGGGACGAGCGCACCGAATACGTTTACGTGAGCGAGTCCTTGGAGGCTGCCTTCACCCGTGCTGCGGCGCTGACGCAGGGCGCCGCCAAGCCGGTGCTGCTGCTCGACCACAGCGACAACTGCATGTCGGGCGGCACGTGCGACACCATGGATGTGTTGCAGGCCGCCTGGAAGCACGGGCTGGACGGCATTGCCACCGGCCCGCTGTGCGACCCGCAGGCCGTGGCCGAACTCGTGGCTGCCGGGGTGGGCGCACAGGTGTCGCTGCGCCTGGGCAACAAGGTTCCGTTGACCCAGATCGGCTTGCACAAAGATCCCGTGCGGGTGCAGGGCACCGTGCGCGCCATCAGCGATGGCAGCTACACCGTCACTGGGCCCATCTACACGGGCCAGCGCTGCTCGATGGGGCGGGCGGTGTGGCTGGACCTGGGCCACACGCAGATCGTGGTGGTCGAGCAGCCGCACGAGCCTTGGGACAGGGGCGTTTTCTCGTGCGTGGGTCTGGACCCCACCGCCTATCGCTACCTGCTGCTCAAGTCGCGCATGTACTGCCGGCCGGTGTTTGTGCCCTTGTCGGCAGGCTTGGTGGAGTGCGACAGCCAGGGCCCCACGAGTTCCGACTACAGCCTGTTCCCCTACCAAAACCTGCGCCGCCCGGTGTACCCGCTCGACGCCCTTTGAGTGCGTTTGACTCCGTTTGACTCCGTTTGATTCCGTTTGATTCCGTTGCCAGAGGCCACCATGAACCACCCCGCACAACCCGACATTGAAAACCTGCGCATCAACGGAGGCCGCCTGTGGTCCTCGCTGATGAAGCTGGCGCAGATAGGCGCCACACCCAAAGGCGGCGTGTGCCGCCTGACCCTCACCGACCTCGATAAACAAGGCCGCGACCTCGTCACC
>RCMZ01000938.1_pt1 | contig 10843 bp, 9 predicted proteins | sample 2041141 | NCBI WGS metagenome assembly RCMZ01 (sample SAMN09708263, study PRJNA481090) | Wastewater metagenome, whole genome shotgun sequencing project. | biome: sewage; isolation source: Davis station wastewater (DW) | place: Antarctica: Davis Station | collected 2010-03-01
CGTCCTGCGCCTCGCGCGTCACGCCATAGCGCTCGGCGACGAGTTCGGCGGTCTCGATCATCGCCATATAGGCATGGGGTTCCGCATCCAGGACGACCTTCGGTTGGGCGCGGTAGGTGGGGGTGTAGTTGTTTCGGGTATGGGTGATCGACTCGGCGCCGCCGGCGACCGCGACGTCCATGTCGCCGGTCATGATGCCCCTGGCGGCGAAGGCCAGGGTCGCCAGACCGGAGCCGCATTTGCGATCGAGGGTCGCTCCGGGAATGCTCTCGGGCAAGCCGGCCGCGAAGATCGAGGTGCGCGCCAGATTGGAGCCTTGCGTGCCCCACTGGGTGCCGACGCCGATCAGCAGGTCGTCGATGCGCGACGGGTCGATCCCCGCGCGTTCTATGGCGCTTTTGATCACATGACCGGTGAACTCCGGTGCGTCCGTGTCGTTGAAGGCGCCCTTGTGCGCGCGTGCGATCGCTGTTCGAGCGGTGGAAATGACGGCGGCTTCACGCATGCGCGGATCTCTTGTCTTGGGAGGGAGCGTCGAGGCGGGCAAGGAAGGAGTTCAGCGCGCCGATGAAGGGATTCCTCGCCTGGTGATGCAGCCAGTGGCTGGCGCCCGGGAAGGTCACGAGGCTGTGGTCGCGGAGCCGTTCAAGGCGTGTCGCGGGCGGGAGGGGAATCCAGCTGGCGTCGCCATAGGCCAGCAGCGTGGGACACGCGATCGCTTCGAGCACATCGTCGACGTCCAGGCCGTGGGCGTCATCGGGCGCACGCAGGCGGCAGGCATCGTCGTACTTCCAGCGCAGGCCCTTGCCGGCTTCGGCGATCAGGCCGTGGGTCGTCAGATGCGAGATCGTCGCGGGATCGATCGCCGGATGCTGTGCAGCCATCCTGGCCTCGGCGCTCTCCAGGCTCAGGTAGAATCTTGGAGATCGGCTCTTGGCGTCGCGCCGGGCCTCGATCCAACTCCGCAAACGCCGTGGATAGGAGACCGGGTCCTGGCGTTGATCGCGCACGATCGGCAGTTCGATCCCCTCGATGACGCACAGCGATCGGATCATCTCGGGAAACGTCGCGGCCAGACGCAGGGCGATGTGACCCCCGAGCGAATGGCCGACAAGATCAAACGAGACCACATCGAGGGTGTGGAGGATGTCCGCGAGATCGCAGACGAAGTCGGACAGGGCGTAGGCGCCGTCGGGCGACCAGTCGCTGTCTCCGTGCCCGCGAAGATCGGGCGCCATGACGTGATGATCGACCGCCAGAGACCGTGCGACCCAGTCCCAGCTTCGGGCGTGATCGCGCATCCCGTGCTGCAGGATGACGATCGGCCGGCCGGGCTCGCCCCACGCGACGACGTGGCGTCGAGAACCGGCGAGATCGACAAAGAGGGATCGAGGCTCAGGGCAGGCGCTCATGGGATCAAGCCGCCCGCGCCGCGTCGCGGAGAGCGCGACGGAGGATCTTGCCTGTCGGGCCCTTCGGCAGCTCGGTGCGCAACTCGATGGACACGGGGCATTTGTAGGACGCCAGGGTCGCCCGGCAATGATCGGCCATGTCTTCGAGCGTCGTTCCGCTCGCGCCGCCGTTGAGGACGACGAAGGCGACAGGCACCTCGCCGAGGAGTTCATCGGATTGTGCGATGACCGCCGCTTCGGCGACGCCCGGGAATTTGTAGAGGACCTCTTCGATATCCGCCGGATAGATGTTCTGACCGCCCCGGATGATGACGTCCTTCTTGCGATCCACGATGAAGGCGTAACCCTCATGGTCGAGGTAACCGATGTCGCCGGTGCGCAACCACCCGTCGCCCAACGCCGCAGCCGTATCCTCGGGCGAACGGAAATAGCCCGCCATCACGTTGGGACCGCGCACCGCGATTTCCCCGCTCTCGCCAGCCGGCAAGCCGTTGCCGTCATCGTCGAGGATGGCGAGATCCATGCCGTCCAGAACGCGGCCGATCGTCCGTTCACGCTCGATGCCTCCGGTCGCGTTCAGCCGGACCTCGGTCAGGGTGACCAACGCGGTCGCCTCGGTCAGGCCGTACCCCGTGAGCAAGCGGACATCCGGGGCCAGTGCGAGCAGGCGGCGCAGCATGGCCGACGGCACCGGGGCGCCGCCGGTCATGATCACCTGCAATGAGCCGAGCGTCTCACGGCTGGCGGCCGGATGATCCAGGATCTTCTGCAGCATCGTCGGCACGGCCGGCAGGAAGGTGCAGCGATTGCGCGCGATAGCGTCGATGCAGGCACCGGCTTCGAACTTCGACAGCAGCACCAGGGTGCCGCCGGTCTGCAGCATGGCGTTGATGCCCTGGTTGAGGCCAAAGGTATTGTACAGGGGAAGGGCGCACAGGATGACGGAACGGCGATCGAGCCCGAGCCAGTCCGGCGTTGCATCGTAGTTCGCGGCGAGATTGGCCGCCGTCAGCATCACGCCCTTCGCCTTGCCCGTCGTGGCGCTGGTCAGCAGAAGCATCGCGAGGTCGTCATCGGCGACCTCGGCCATCGTCGTGATCGGCTGAGACAGGGAGGCGGCGGCGCGAAGCGATCGGGCGGCGCCCTCATCGGTGTCTGAATCCACGACGATCAACCGGCAGGGGGGATCGGACTGCAAGCTTTCCGCCAGCGATCGCGTGGTGATGATCGCATCAAGGTCGCAGGAGGCGACCGCGTGCCGGACATCGCTTGCGAGATAGAGCACATTGATCGGCGTCACCGCGGCCCCAAGCAGAAACAGGGCCTGTTGAGCGCCGATGAACTGGGGTGTCGACGGCAGCCACAATCCGACACGGTCGCCGGCCTCCACGCCCAAGGACGACAGGGCGCCCGCCGTGTGCCGCACCGTGGCCGCCAGGTAGGCGAAGCTCATACGAAAGTCGTCGAAGACCACGGCCGTCGCATCGGGTTCCTCTGCGACCCTTCGGAAGAGATTTGCGGCGCGATTAGACATTGGAGCCTCGCAAACCGAGGTCCGACAGGCTCAGCCCGTAGGTCCGGGCCGCCGTCCCGAAGAAGAGAAGATCATTTTCCTCGGAGCGGGCTTGCCCGGCGAGGCGCTTGAAGGCGTTCCACAGCGTTCGATAGGGATACATCGCCTTGTCGACGGGAAAATTGCTCTCGAACATGCACCGATCGGGTCCGAACAGGTCGATGCAGGTCTCGACGTAAGGCCGCCACGCCGCGGCCAGTTCGGTCGACGAGGGCGGAGCCGGCCTCTCGTGCCAGCGGGGGCCGCAAACGATCATGCCGAAGCCGCCGATCTTGATGCGTACATTGGAGCACTGCGCGAGGCCGGCCAGATCATAGGCCCAGCGCCGAAAGGTCTCGTCCGTCTTCCCTTCATAGGGGCCGACACCGATGATGCAGCCCAGGTGGTCAAGGACAATCGGCAGGTCCGGCATTGCGCGGGCCAGAGCCGTCAACTCCGGGATTTGCCGATGATAGAGCATCGCCTCGTAGAGAAGTCCGCGGTCCTGGAGGCGCGCGAGGCCGGCGCGATATCGGCTGTCCGCCAGCAAGCCCGCCGGAGCGGGCCGCAGGACTATGCCGTCCGGAAAATGATCGTCCCGCGAGACGCTGTGCCGGATGCCCCGCAGACGCCCCTCGGATGCTTCCGCATGGGCGTCGAGAACCGGATCGACCGCGTCGCCCAGGAGCAGATCGGCGTGAGCGACGATCGCGGCGGCGACCTGTGTCCCGGCGCCGCGCGCTTTGGCCGCCCGGGCCATGGCCGCCACCTTCTCGGTTTCGCCAACGGGCGCCAGATGAGCGGGGCCGTGGGTCCGGTAACCGTAGTGGGCCTGAACGAAGACGGTCGCCGCGACCCGATGGCCGTCGTCGAGGTCCGCGAGGAATTCATCCAGCAGATAAGGCGTGTCGTTCTCGACCCACAGATGGTGATGGGGGTCGATGATGGGCTGCGCGGGCAGGATCACCTCTTCGCGCGCCTGGGAAAGCCAGGCCGCGTCGGGGGACGGGTAGCGATAGCGGCCAGTGACTTCCAAACCCATACGCACCCCTCCCTTGGTTCTTTTGTCCGATACTGTGTCGGATAATTTCAAAACGCAATGACACGCTTTTGTCGCGCTGTCACTGGCGTAGACGCTGATGACTCGCCATTTCCGCGCCGAACCAAAATCCGACAAAACATCGAAATAATCTTGACGCCTTTTCAAAGCCGGTCATAACGGAATGCGTCGCCTGTTCACCCGCCGCCTTCGGAAAAGGGTTCCGATCGAGTGGTGGGGAGCGTGCGGCGCGGGAAAAGGAAACGCACGAATGGCGCTAAGCAAGGTGGGGGTCGTCGGGACCGCCCAGACAGAATTTCGGCCTGCCTGGAGCGGCGCCCAGCACATCGATCTGATTTCTTCGGTGGTCAGTTCGGTTTTCAAGGGCACGGGGCTGACGATCGACGATGTCGATTTCGTCATCGATTCCGGCAGCGACGTCCTCGACGGTCGCTCGATCTCGAATTGCGGCTTCCTCGGTGCGCTCGGCGCGCACCACAAGGAAGAGGCGCGGGTCGAAGAGGATGGACTCTGGGGCGCGCTCTATGGCGTCAACAAGATCCGATCAGGCGGATCGTCGATCGGCTTGATCGTCGCCTATTCCAAGCCTTCTGAATCCAACGTCGATCTGTACTGGAACGCGCAGGTCGAGCCCTTCTATCAGCGTCCCGTCGGTTTCGGCCAACGCGCGGCCAGCGGGATCCAGGCGCAACGCTATCTCGCGGCGAGCGGTGTGTCGCAGGGCGAACTGGCGGAACTGACGGCGCGCCGGTGGGCGGAGGCCGCGGCGGGCGGCAATGTCGCCATGAGCGACCTGCCTGACGCGGAGGCGATCCTGGCGTCGGGCGAGGGGGCGACCCCGCTGACCCGCCTGATGTTCGCTCGCCCCGTCGATGGAGCCGTCGCGATCCTGATCGCGTCCGAGGACGTGACGCGGCGGGTCAGCCGGAACCCGGCCTTCATCACCGGCGTGGGCACGTCGATGGACACCCACAGCTTCGCCGAACGCGACGGCTCGTCCCTGACCTCGGCCGCCAACGCCGCGGCGACGGCCTATCGCCATGCCGGCTGGAGCGGCAAGGACGCCGATATCGCCGAAGTCAGCGGGTCTTCCGTCGTTGGCGAACTGCTGGCGATCGAGGCTCTGGGGCTGGCCGAACCCCACAAGGGCCTGGCGGCCGTCAAGGACGGCAAGGTCGTCATCAATCCTTCCGGCGGGGCGCTTCCCGCCGACCCGATCATGGCCACGGGCCTGGCGCGCCTGGCGGAGGCCAGTCGGCGGCTCAGCCAGCCGGAAGCCTATGTCACCGGCCCTCGTCGGGCCGTCGTTCACGGCGCCGGCGGCGTCGGCATGCAGAACAACTGCGTCTTCACGCTCGAGGTTTGATATGAGCCGTCCCGTAGGAATCGTCGGCGTCGGGCAGACGCATCACTCCCGCCGGCGCACCGACGTCAGCCAGGCGGGTCTGGTCCGCGAAGCGGTGGATCGCGCGCTCGCTGACGCCAAACTGACCATGGATGACATCGACTCCGTCGTGGTGGCGACGGGCCCGGTTCTGTTCGCGGCCGTCAATCAACCCGAGAAGTGGGTCGTCGACGCCATCGGCGCCCAGGGCAAATCCGTGGTGCGGCTGACGAGCGGCGGCGGCGCCGGGTTCGCGGGGGCCCTGGCGGGCTACTATCACGTGGCGGGCGGCATGTCCGAACGCACCCTGGTCGTCGCCTATGACAAGCTGTCGGAGGGTCAACTCCAGTACTCGATCTCGACCTTGTACGATCCCTTCTGGGGACGCGAGTTCGCGGTCGGCATCATGGGCTTTTCGGCGGCCTACTGGCGGGCCCGCATGGATGTGCTCGGCCATACCGAGGAGGCGGCGGCGATCGTGGCGGCCAAGAACCGCAACAACGCGATCAACAACCCCTACGCCCACGTCAAGAAGGCCGTGACGGTCGAGGACGTGCTGAACTCCAAGCCGCTCTGCTGGCCGATCAAGCTGCTGGACGTGCCGCCGATCTCGGACGGCGCGGCGGCCATCGTGCTGGCGTCCGAGAAGGTGGCGCATCATTCGACGTCGCGTCCCGCCTGGATCCGCGGCATGGCCTATTGTTGCGAGGCGGACAACGCCGCCGAACGCTCCCTGATGCTGTCCGAGCCCTTGGCCATCGCCAGCAAGCGGGTCTACCGCGCGGCCGGCATCACCAATCCCCGGCGGCAGTTCGACGTGGTCGAGGTCCAGGAGCCCTATAGCTGCTTCGAGCTCAACTACTACGAAAGCCTGGGTCTTTGCCCGCCGGGGCAGGCGGCCGACCTTGCGGCTTCGGGCGCGACCCAGCTCGACGGCGACATCCCCGTCAACCCTTCCGGCGGATGCATGGGCGCCAATCCCATCGGCGCGGTCGGGGTCATTCGTCTGATCGAGGCGGCGACCCAGGTCATGGGCCGCAACGAAACCCACCAGATCAAGGACGCCAAGCTGGCGTTGGTCCAGTCCGGCGGCGGCTGGGCGAACCTGCGCGGTTGCGCGGTCCTGAGCGCCTGAGGAGACCCAGACGATGTATTCCGCCCCTGACAGCTATCCCATCGATCTCCCGACCTTCCACAGCGAGATCAACCTTCCGTATACGCTCACGCCCGGACGCGCGGCCGGGACTTTTCTCGCCGAGGTGAAGAACCGGCGGATCATCGCCTCGCGCTTCGCCTCGGGTCGCGTCGTGGCGCCGGCGCAGGACTTCTCGAGCATCGGCGGCGAGGAAGTCGACGCCCTGGTGGTGGCGCCCGATACGGGCGTCCTGACCGATTTCACGCGGGTCGACGGCGTCGTGATCGGCCTGATCCGCCTCGACGGATGCGACAACGCCTTCCCGCACCGTATCCTGGCCGATCTCGAAACCCTGTCCGCCGGTCAGAGGGTTCAGGCGCAATGGGACGATGGGGTCGAAGCCTCTGTGCTGGCGATCAAGGGGTTCGTTCCGGCGCCCGAGGCGCCGGTCGGGGCGATCACCGTCCCGGACACGACGGAACCCGCGCTGGAGGTGATCCCCTACGCGATGAAGCTGGAGTTCGAGCACGCCTACGGCCCCTACTACGGCCGCATGTTCGACGAGATCCGCGAGAACGGCGTGATCATGGGTGTCCGCCAGCCCGGGCTGGATACCGCCTTGTTGCCGCCGCGCGAGATCGACGACATCAGCCACAAGCCCACGGGGACGTGGAAGGCCTGCGCCGACACCGGCACCATCCGGGCGTGCTCGATCATCAATATGGAGGTCTACGGACAGACACGGGCGGTGCCCTATGTCTATGCCGAGATCGTCCTCGACGGCGCCTCGACCCGCATGGTCCATGTCATCGAGATCGACGACCTGGAAACCGCCAAGACCGCGATCAAGCCCGGAACCCGGGTTCAGGCCGTCTGGTCCAAGGGTGAGCGCAAGGGGCGGGTGTCGGACATCGAGCGCTTCGAGGTGATCGACGCGTGACCCATTATCGCATCACATCCCTGCGGATCGGCGAGCTCTACCTGCCGCACGGCGCGTCGGTGATGCGTGACCCCATCCATTGCTGGCTGGTTCAGGGCGGCGGGCGCAATATCCTGGTCGACAGCGGAATGACCGACGTGTCCGCCGTTCACAAGCGTCTCAAGGTCAATGGCGTCGGGGGCGGTCACGAGGCCCTGACCGCGGCGCTCGAGCGCTGCGGATTGACGCCGGGCGACATCAGCCACGTGGTCCTGACCCATCTGCATTTCGATCATGCGGACAACCTCGATCTGTTTCCTGACGCCTGCATCGTGGTCCAGCGGGCGGAGTTGCTCGCTGCGGTCGACCCCGTGCCGTCACAGCGGATCTTCTACTGGCAATCCACGCTCGCCTATCTGATGGGGCGCAAGAGACCGAGCCAACTTCTGCTGGTGGACGGCGACCACGACCTCTTCCCGGGCGTCCAACTGCTTTCCGTGCCCAGCCATACCGAAGGCATGCAGGTCGTGGTGGTGTCGACCGAAAAGGGCCGGGCGGCTCTGGTCTCCGACCTCGGTGACCACTACCGTTACTGGTTTCCCGCCGACGCCCGCGCCACCGACAAGCCTCAGCGTTCGCTCGCCGGCTCATTCCTGACCGGCAACATCCGCAGCGAGAGCGAACGGGACTGGCAGAAGGCGATGGCGCGCGTGCTCGCCCATGCCGACATCGTCGTTCCGGCGCACGACTTCCGCATTCCCGTGACCATTCCCGACCAGTGGTTCGCGATCCCCGAGTCCACGGACGGGGATCTGGCGCATACGCCGCCGCCGGTCGACGGCTCGTTTTAAAGGATTCCGCCATGAGCTATGAGAACATCATCTATGAGCTCGAAGACCGCATCGCGACGGTGACGCTCAATCGTCCCGAGGCGATGAACGCGACGACCGACGGGCTGTACGGCGAGCTCCAGGCGTTGCTTCCCCGCCTTCGCGACGATCCCGAGGTCGGCTGCATCATCATCACCGGCGCCGGTCGGGGATTCTGCGCCGGCGCGGATTTGAAAAATCGCAGGACGGATCTCACGCCGCTCCAGTTGAGCGCACGGCACCGCTGGATCCTCAAGGAGGTTTTGGAACCGCTTCATCGGATCGAAAAGCCCGTCATCGCAGCGGTCAATGGCGCCGCGGCGGGCGCGGGCGCCAATATTCCCCTGGCCTGCGATTTCGTGATCGCCAGCGACCGCGCCAGCTTCACCCAGTCGTTCGCCAAGGTCGGCCTGGTGCCGGATTTCGGCGGTCTGTATTTCCTGCAACGCGCCGTCGGTTTGGCGCGCGCCAAGGAACTGGCCTTCACCGCCCGCAAGGTGGAGGCCGCCGAGGCTCTGCAGATCGGCCTCGTGAGCAAGGTCGTGCCCCACGAGGATCTGCTGGCGGAGGCGCGGGCCATGGCGGCCCTGATCGTCCAGAACGCCCCGACCGCGGTCGCGATGAGCAAATCCCTGCTCAACAAGTCCGAATATTCGACCTTCGACCAGATGGTTGAATACGAGGTCTTCGCCCAGACCATCGCCTTTATCACGCCCGACTACATGGAAGGCGTCATGGCCTTCCGCGAAAAACGCAAACCCGCCTTCACCTCGGGGCCGGCCCAGACCGACCAAAGCTGGCGTTAGGGGCGGGAGGGCGCGGTGGACTTCAACTATTCAGCCGAAGAGGTTCAGTTCCGGGAGGATCTGCGCCGGTGGCTCCAGGACTCCCTGCCGGAAGGATGGGGTGAGAGCGTCTTCGAGCCCGAGGACGAGGACGAGCATGCGATGTTCCGGCTGGAGTGGGAGCGCAAGCTGCATTCCGGCGGCTGGAGCGGCATCAACTGGCCGCGGGAATATGGCGGGCGGGGCGCGACCCTGGTCGAGCGGGCGATCTTCGCCGAGGAGATGGCGCGCATCCGCGCTCCGGAAGGCCTGAACATCATCGGCCAGAACCTGGCCGGCCCGACCATCCTGCGTCACGGGACGCAAGCGCAAAAGGAGCGCTACCTGCCCAAGATCATCTCTTCGGAAGAGGTGTGGTGCCAGGGCTTTTCCGAGCCCAACGCGGGATCGGATCTCGCCTCGGTGCGGACGCGGGCGGAGCGCGTCGGCGACAAGTTCATCGTCAACGGCCAGAAGATCTGGACCAGCTACGCCCAATACTCCCAGTGGTGCTTCGCCCTTGTCCGCACCGACCCTTCGGTGCCCAAGCACAAGGGTCTGAGCTTCCTCCTCATCGATATGAGTTCTCCGGGCGTCTCCATACGGCCGCTTCGCCAGATCTCGGGAGAGTCCGAGTTCAACGAGACCTTCTTCGACGACGTCGAGGTGCCGGTCGAGAACATCGTCGGCGATATCAATGACGGTTGGCGGATCGCCATGACCACTCTCGCCTACGAACGGGGCCCGGAAGACGCCCTGGGACGGCAGATCCGGTTCAAGCAGGAACTGGACAAGCTGGTGCTCGCCGCAGGACGGACGCGGCAGGGCGGAGCGCCGCTGACGGACGATCCGGTCGTGCGCCAGAAGCTGGCGCGGGCCATCACCGAGGTCGAGATCATGCGCCTCAACGCTGTGCGCGCCTTCAGTAAATATCTGAACGGCGAGGACCGCGGGCCCGACGCGTCGGTGCTCAAGCTCTATTGGAGCCACGCGGCGCAGAACATGTATGAATCCGCGATGGACATCCTGGGGCCTCTGGCGCCGATCAACGCCCCGGACCCCCTGAGCGTCGCGGACGGTCGCTTCCAGCTCAGCTACCTGCAGTCCAAGGCCTTCAGCATCTATTCGGGGTCTTCCGAGATCCAGCGCAACATCATCGGCGAGCGCATGCTCGGCCTGCCGCGTTGAGGGGGAAGCGATGAATTTCGGCTTCAATGCAGAACAGAAGAGCCTCGGGGACACGGTGGCCGAGCGGCTTGGAGATTTTCCCGCGCTGCTCGCTCCGGACCCGGCGGACGCGCATGATCCCCAGGTGTGGGACGCTCTTGCGGAACTCGGCCTGTTCGCATTGCTCGTTCCCGAGGAGGACGGCGGCGTCGGTCTGTCGCTTGTCGACGTCGCTCTGGCCGTCGAAGCCCTCGGTGCGGGTCTGGCGCCCCCCATTGTGGCCTCGACCCTGATCGCGACCGACATTCTCGTCACGTTCGGCACGGCGGCGAAGAAGTCGCATTGGTTGCCTGTCATCGCGACCGGCGAAGCCCGGATCGCCATTGCCGTTCTTGAATCCGGGCAGGGCTACGACCCTGGGGCGGTGAAGGCGACCTTCAAGGGCGGGCGATTGAACGGCGCGAAAATTCTGACGCCAGGCGGTCAGGACGCTCACGCCTTCCTTGTTCTCGCACGGGGGG
>RCMZ01001118.1_pt1 | contig 10833 bp, 11 predicted proteins | sample 2041141 | NCBI WGS metagenome assembly RCMZ01 (sample SAMN09708263, study PRJNA481090) | Wastewater metagenome, whole genome shotgun sequencing project. | biome: sewage; isolation source: Davis station wastewater (DW) | place: Antarctica: Davis Station | collected 2010-03-01
CCAAACAAATGAAACACCAACCGACCGCCAGCACTGGTTGTATCTATGCTTTCAGTTAGAGACTTAAACCCTATTTCTCTTTCTTCAAGACCATTAACTATTTCCACAAGGTCCTTTAACGACCGTCCAAGCCTGTCTAACCTCCAAACAATCAAGGTGTCACCTTTACGCAAAGCGCGTAAACAGGCATCTAGCTCTGTTCGCTGAAGAGTGCTACCTGTCTTTTTTTCATGAAACACCTGCTCACAGCCTGCTTGCTTTAACGCATCTAGCTGGAGATCTGTATTTTGGTCTTGGGTTGAAACTCTTGCGTAGCCTATATGCACAACAAACGCACCTTTACTATACGTTGATAACTTTACGTAATTTCTTTACACAAAACAAACGAATTGAGACGGCTTTTAGCTATGAATAAAAACGTACAGAAAACGGTCGTTATCTTTACACATAGATATACAATTAGATATTTTATCTACAACCTCCATAACTAAAAGAGGCTTGCTAGATTATGGGCTTCTCCCAGACTGGTAAGCGTAGCCCTTCCACTTTACTATCCGGTACAATAAAGCCCAAACTAAACCTAGCTCGGGTAATAGCGACGTATAGCTTGTTTTGTGCTAACTCGTCATTCGCAGAGAAAGTTGCTGATCCGTCTAGAATAAAATTTAACTGTTTGGATGTCGGCAGAATTAAAACACGCTCAAAACCTAGCCCTTTACTACTACCAAAATTATAGCACCTAGCATTTTCCGGGATAATTTTTGCCCCAGAAGCAACACTCCAACGCAATAGCATAGGGTCATAGGCTTCGATATAAGCGATGACGTCAGACTCTTTAACGATACAAGCACCAATATGGCTTGTAAACTCGGGAGGGATACTTGCAACTGCTGACTTACTCTCTTGGTAAGTACCTTGGTGCACTTCATCAGCAATGGTACAGATAGTTTGTATGCTTCGGTAATTGAGCGTAAGTGACTCTTCTGTAAACCCCATAGATTTGAATGCGGCAATTTTATCTTCCGCAGTTTTGGGCTTCTTTTGACCAAAAGTTGTATCGTAAACTGTTTGCCGGAAATCCCCTACGCAGGTTATTGGTGATTTCATTTTTTTGCTTAAGAACTTAAGTACATCATAATCCCAGCCTACAAGGTCTTGCACCTCATCGAAATAAACTTTGCTATAAACCTCACCAAGACGAACAGCTGTTGCATTCTTTGTAGCATGAGCAACTCGAGTCGCCAGTTTTGCTAAGAAGCCCGTATGGGCTTTTGTTTTGCAACTAGTCAGAAAGTGCCTAGGGTTATAACTTTTGTCTGGAAATTGTTCTTTTCGCCCACTTAGCATGTAGTGCGTACCCGCCCTTAAGTGCGGGTTTTGGTCGTTAAAAAATATATTGCTGATTCGCTGCGTAAAAAGAGCTTGCTGATACGGTCTCACCATATCTTCTAAGTAGAAGGAAAATAATCCTTTCACCATGAATCTATCACTGTACCCTCCAAAAGTAGATAAGAACCTGCGGCGTAACTCATGTTGATTACTAGTTGTGTACGTTACCACCAGCACTTTACCGCCACGCTCAATCTCAGCAATAGACTCTGTAATAATCTTTTCAGTCTTTCCTGAACCTGCTCCAGCTATGCATAGAGTATTAACCAAAGTTAAATACCTCATCGAGGAATGCGGGATATTTGAATGTCTCTGTTGTTTCAAACAAACGGATAGCTGAATCGACTTTTTTCTTTCCTTTACCATCACCTTTAGTGCTTGCGAACCATTCGGTGATAAAATCACGCTTAGCAGGAAAGCTTTGTTCTGCAGTGAACAGCTTATATGTCTGGGTCGACAATACAATCTTGGCAAATGCTACCAAATCCTTTTCCAGCGTTGCATTTGCTGAAATCATCGCCGGTTCAAGTGAGAATTCATCATTATCTGTAGATGATATCAATTTTATATTTGGGAAATCAGTGTACTGATCTTGCATTTTCGCAACGTTATTAACGTAATCGCCATCATTGTCTCGCAGAATATTAACTGCAGTACCTATCTCTTTGCCAATCTCTATAAATGTATTGAATCCCACACCGCGTACAACAATTATGTCGATTCCATCTTGCTCAGGAAGACGACCATTATTTTTGCTCATATACAATTTCTTGAGCACTAACTCATCAGACGGCCCTTCTACCAATACTACTTTTTGGGACAATGCTACTCGGAGAGTATCGTAACCGGGTAGACGTTTCAGCATTGCCACCACATCTTTATCTAAATTATTCAAGCGTTCATATGAATCATGCAGCAAGCAGATTTTATCAATGCTCAACTTATTCAACACATACGAACTGTGAGTAGTTATGAAGAGCTGCTTACCATCACGCTGATTTTCAATATCAGCTACAAGCTTGCTCAGCTCAATGTGCGACAGATGATTCTCTGGCTCTTCCATCATCACAAGATCAATGTCTTTTGATTTATTATGAAGTGCCAATTTGATCTGCACTTTGCTTTGCTCACCCTTACCAATCATGTGGAATGGCACAGCACCAACCTCAAGCTGCAAACCATTCTGCAAGGTACCTGCTGGCATCGTGTTAGCGGCAATAGTCAGTTTTTTTTCTGTGATTATATTGCCAGAATCTAAATCCCTATTAATTGCTTCAACCTCGGCAGTATCGTTGAAGGATTGCAGCGTCTCACGGTAGTTTAGAGCGAGGCGGCTCTCTTCTTCTTTTTTGAGCGCCGTCTTCAATATATTAGTGATATATTGATTTTTACCAAAGGTGGGATGGATACGAGTAGGATCAATATACAATGCTCGAAATTGTTTACTCATCGGTTTAATGTCGTTCCAAGCAAAGTCCATCCATTCGACTTTATAAAACTCCACAGGAATACTAGTTATTGGTGTGCCTGCATCAAGGTATTCCTGATACGCGTCCCTGAAGTCAGTATCGAAGCTTGCTTTGACCTGAACACCTTGCGCATCTTTTAGAAGGCTATTGTTCGCACCTCGATAATCAGGCACATTTTTCATATAAGCCTCGATCACTAGAACAGGTAGGTCTTCAGAAGTTTTTTCGGAAGATAAGAACTTAGCGACTACAGCACTATTGAATAAATCAGGAGAAAACTCATGACTGAATGGGCGACCGCGATGCTGAAAATTAAGTACGATTTCTAATGCCTCTAACACTGTACTTTTCCCAGCATTATTATCACCAACGAAAATGTTTACATCTTCGTTAAACTCAAATACTTGATCTTCAAATTTTTTGAAGTTGATCAAACGAAGTGATTCTATAAGCACTTGTTAACTCCCTTTAAGATTGAGCCGATATGCTGCGGCATGATGTTTTCAAATCAATACTAGATATTAATGCAGTACTATATAACGCCTCCAGTGAGCGCGGCTTTGTAGTGCAGGTGAAGCCGAAGCGGAAAAACCGTCGCTTTGCCTGGCCTTATGTACGCCCAGCATGGGCATAAACCAATGAGGTTGGCATGTTCCGGAAGGTCACCATCCTTAGCGATTTATGATCGTTATTAGATGTTAACTATTAGCGAATGGCAAGGGCAGCTCCGCAAGGCGCGGTCTAAAGGAAGCCGAACGCAAAGCTACGAGCTGATGAACAAAAACATCATAGAGGTGGCTGTTTAAGGTCAGTCAATATCTACGCAGCTGGATAAGCTACTTTGGTATCGCCAGTGGCTATCAGCACTGCGTTGAGCTGGATCATTGGGTCCGGTGCAGGGTGCGAATGGCCTGGCGAAAGCCGCGCACGAAAGTAAGAAACTTAATGCGGCTGAGCGTTCATGCAAAAGCGGCAGTTGCATGCGGTATTACCAGCAGAGACCCATGGCGTAGCTCTAAAACTCCGAGAATTAATCATGCGTTATCAAATGCTTATTTAAAGTTTCAGGGTCTGTACGAATTACGCGATGGCTGGATTAAGCTTCACCATTCTTAGTGAAACGCCCTGTGCGGAGCCGCATGCAGGGTGTTGTGGAGGCTGAGGGCTAGAAACCCTAGGCTACCCGATTAAGCTTCCCGTGCAGCTAGAGCAATTTTTTCTTTTAGTACGTCACAGGCTGCACCAAACTCTAGTTGAGCATCACTGAGCGGTTTGAAAAACCCCCCACCAGGCTCACCGCGGCGATAGGCAGACTTATGCTCTGCTTCTATAGAGTTAATATGCTCTCGTATTTGCAGCGTGGCGTCATATGCGGGTTGCACTTGCTCCCCGTAAACACCAATGATCATTTCAAGACGGCTGAAATCAACGCGGTTAGATGACTTCTCATTTATAAGAGTATCGAGGTACTGGTTATAATCTATATGCTCTTTCATTACGAGGATCAGGTTCAGGTTGTTGCTAAACATACCGTGCTGCCAATGACATACCAAAAGGTAAAGTTCTTCAAGGCGCTCTTTTGCTAGCTGTTGGCTCTGTAATCGCTTTTCGTGCTCAAGCTGTAGCTTTAATTGCTTTCTGTTAGAACTGTTGGTTAACCAGACACCAAGAGTTGTAAGTAATGAGCCAAAGATTACGCCTAATAGGCCAACCCACGCCCCTGAGGGTGCTGCGCTTAGAATATTCCAGAATTTTTCCATATGCCTATCGCCAAGCTAAGGAGCTGGCATAGCCAGTCCAAGCAAATAAAATGAGCGCCTTGTTGAGCGCCTTGTTGGGCGGCATGGGAACAAGATTAATGTCATTCAGCAACCCATAATCCAGAGCGCTTTCTGAACTGCAAACTAAGGCACTTCTAGCTCCCCTAGCCATTTCCTATTTGACTCCGTAACAATTGGAGCTGAAAGTGCGACCAGTTGCGAATACACGTGCTGCACGCCCAGTCGCACGTTCAGCAAATATTGCCTGCATGCGTCTTCACTTACCTCACTAGCAAGAGAGGACATAAGGTTTGAAGGTTCTATGTCTATTTCTGCTTCCTTTGCGTGCATGAAGCCATTCCTGAGCACTCGAAGCTTGTCGAGTGTATCAAAAATCGGATCGCCAGCCTGCAGAGACGAGAACGAGTCACCCGTCGCCTGCGCGAGTTGGCACGCAGCGTCATTGACCTTTTGCAACGGTTGGCGACGATCTCTGTAGTCAGGATGCGAGTTCGTTTGCAGATAAACAAGTTTGTTAGCCACGGCTTCAATACACGCGGCAGCAGCCACCACGCAGTAGACTCCATGCAGTAATGCATCGTTCTGGTTATTCTGTGCCAACGAGGCTTTCAAGTTATGAAACTCAAACAGTGCTTTCTCGTAATGAAGAAGGCTGAACGCAACTTCGATTCTTGGATCACCCTGAGCGGTTTGCACCAGCCTATCGTACTTCGTAAGCACCGGTGCATCGTAGTCCTTGTTAGTGCTTGGTGGCGCTTCTTTATGGTACATCTCCATAGCTGTTAAACACTGTTGATTCAGCTCAAAGATTCGGTCTAGGCTCAAGGTCAAATCGGCAAGTTGTTGATCAGTTAACTCTTTTCCTTTTCCATAATAATCGAAGTAAGCGTCTCGTAAATCGCAAATTTCTGAAAAATTAAAAAATTCAGAAGTCGGCCTGCTCTTTCTGTTCACAGTTATCAGCTCCCCAATTTTGTATTGGTACGTCTCTTTAGCTTCGACGAAGACAAAAGACGTACCTTCCGCACAAAGTGGGGTAGATCCACGGCGTAATGGCGCATTAAAGTTCTGAAGGATATTTGCCTTAGCGTTCGCTCTGCCTTGGACTAGCACTTGGCTGCTTGGGCCAACTCCAGCGTCTGAACCACCACCGAAGAGCGCTGATATCATGAGTCGCCCAACATCTCTTCCGCTAATATTATGAAACAAAATACCAGACGAAAACACAGGAAAGTCGACTAGGCCCTCGATACGAGTTCGTAGTTTTTCCTCGTCAATGGCAAGGTATGGACTCTCATTTAATAACTCCCAGACATCACGATCCCTCTGTAGCACATGCTCCATCTGAAGCTGCTCAAGCGGCGATGATATTACAATAGGAGTTCTCTTGGTTGACAGAAAGGTCATAAAATGCTCATAGATTACCATTTTATCCGCTATCGCTGCTGATATCTGCTCGGCCTATATTTGAGAGTTCGAGGAAATGCAGTCCAGCAACCGCTGGGAGCGAATGTTATGGTGTTTGTTAGGACTCAACAACTTCTTCAAGCTCTGATGTTCCTGTCGCTTGATCTCCAGTAAACCATTGCCAGCTTTCTTTGAGAACCAGCTTTCCATCTGGATTCTGATGAGATGTTGAACAGCATTTACCAGCCATCAGCTCACCGTGGGTATTTTCGTGATGGTACATATACTGAGCTGCTTCGAGTCGGAACTCAGGGCTAAAATTACGTTTTGGGTTTTCACCAACTGTTATGAAAGTGATTTTGTCCTCAATAGACGGAATCTCGGTAGGCGGGATTTCAGAGGTAGGTGTTTCAAGCTCTGCAGGTTCGGGTTCTAAATCCGGAAGCTGAGGAGTTTATTCTTCAACCGAGTCTTGAATCATCTCATTATCAGCTGTGACAGTTGCGTCAAAACAGTCAAGAGACATGGATTCGAGGTATGCACGGATCTCGACGATCAGTGTGCCACCAGCAGTGGATTGGTTCATGATTCGGCTCGCTGGGCTAAAAAATGGACGATGCAGCTATTATCGAAAAAGTGGGTAGTTATTCAAAGGTTCCTTAAAATCATGCTGAGAAGCGGCATTGATCACCAATGCCACAATTGGACCTGGTGTGCCGATTAATAAAAAAATCACAACAATATAAGCCAGCAGCACGCTAAAGCTCATTAATACGGCACTTAAAAACTATTAATTTTTGCATTCAAAAACAAGCATAAGCATTCAGTTTGTATTGTTACCGCAAAGTACTTGTTATACTATAACATCACTTTAAGGTATACCTGATAACTATGAAGAGCTCACTGCCTGATATTTCCTTAGATACACAAGCTTATATCCACACACCCATCAACTGGGTCGGTATGGATAATATTGATCTGCCACTGTACTTAGCCGCTGAACACGACGGTGAATTTCTGCAGCAACCTGTGCAAGCCTGTTTTCAGGTGGACATAGGTAATACCACTAGCAAAGGTATTCATATGTCGCGTTTGTACCAGTTACTTGGTGAGCTTGCTGAGCTACAGCCCATCACGCCAGATACTTTGTTAGAGGTTTTAAAGCAAGCCATCTTCGGTCAAGAAGAAGTGCAAGCATCGCAAGCACGTTTAATCTTAAGCTTTAATCTTTTAATCAAACGCTCGGCATTATTGAGTAGCGATCTGGGTGGCTGGAAAAGCTACCCCGTGCAACTGCATGCGCAATTATCACCGGCAGGATTTAAGCTGACAACAGAAGTTAAAGTTGGCTACTCCTCTACCTGTCCCTGCTCTGCTGCTTTAGCGCGTCAACTCTTGACTGAACACTTTACTGCGTCCTTCGCTGCAACTGATATCTGCAATGTTGAGCAGGTTGCGCACTGGCTGCAAAAGCATGGCAGTTTTGCCACACCCCATAGTCAACGCAGCCAAGCCACGGTCAGTGTGGGCATAAGTCAAGACGCTACAGACTTTGGCATAGTCGAGCTAATCAATTGCATCGAAACAGCACTAGCCACCCTGCTACAAACAGCTGTTAAACGTATTGATGAGCAAGAGTTTGCTCGCCTCAATGGCCATAACCTGATGTTTGTTGAAGATGCCGTGCGCCGCATACAGCACGCTTTAGTTGGACGTTATACGTATTTTTCTGCTACGACACGCCACCTAGAAAGTCTGCACGCTCACGATGCTATTGCCACCATTGAACAAACTTACGCAACAACCTAGCCCTTTAAACCGATCAGCGCTGCACTAAAGCGCAACACACATTACTTAACATTGCTTAAGCAAGGAAAAATAACATGTCTACTCCACTTCCCGTTACCGTGTTATCTGGTTTTTTAGGTGCAGGTAAAACCACATTACTCAATCATATTTTAAAAAACCGCGAAGGCTTGCGCGTGGCGGTAATCGTCAATGATATGAGTGAAATCAATCTTGATGGCAGCGCAGCACAACAGGACGTAGAACTTAATCGCGCAGAAGAACAGCTGATTGAAATGAGCAATGGCTGCATCTGTTGCACCTTGCGCGAGGATCTACTCAAAGAAGTGGCGGCGCTGGCTCACCAGAATCGCTTTGATTACTTACTGATTGAATCCACTGGTATTTCTGAACCATTACCAGTGGCAGAAACCTTTACCTTTACTGATGAAGAAGGGCGCAGTTTATCTGACCTAACCCGTCTCGACACCATGGTTACTGTGGTGGATGGCATCAACTTTTTAACCGATTATCACGCTGCACAGTGGATTGGCGAACGCGAAAACGATATTGCTGAAGACGATGAGCGTGCTATCACTGATTTGTTGATTGAGCAGGTTGAGTTTGCTGATGTCATTTTAGTCAGCAAAACCGATCTTATCAGTCAAGTGGCGTATCAAGAATTGGCAGCAATTTTACGCTCACTCAATACCCATGCCAAAATATTGCCAATGCGCATGGGCGATATTCCGCTAAAAGAAGTGCTCAATACTCACGCTTTTAATTTTGACCAAGCAGCACAAGCACCGGGCTGGCTCAAAGAAATGCGCGGTGAGCATATTTCTGAAAGTGAAGAGTACGGCATTGCCTCACATGCATGGCAAGCCCGTCGTCCGTTACATGCCGAGCGCTTTCATCAGTTTTTAAATCAAGAATGGTGCAATGGGCGTTTATTACGCTCCAAAGGTTATTTCTGGTTGGCACCCTGCCCAAATTTGGTTGGCAGCTGGTCGCAAGCCGGTGGCATGATGCGTTATAGCTATGCGGGCCAATGGTGGGTCAGCGTACCTCGTGCAGATTGGCCGCAAGATGCTGAGAGTTTAAAATCCATCAAATGGCAAGATGATGTCGGTGATTGCCGCCAAGAGTTGGTTTTTATTGGCCAGAACATTAACTTTAACCAGCTCGAAGCTGACTTAAACTCTTGCTTGCTGACGGATGATGAGTTAGCGCAGGGTTCGATAATTTGGCAGCAGTGGAGCGAGCCATTTAATTTAGCGGGCACTTTAGAAGTGGCATAAGACGATTGCGGTTACACATGTGTAACCGCAATCGTCTTTTACTCAGCAAAGCTCACCCGCTCTGCTTACTCCCTACTGGATGGCTACTCACTTCAAAATTTGCTCTTGTTCCAGCACCACGAAACGATCCATCGCGGCAATCGTCGACAAGCGGTGCACAATTGCGATCACGGTTTTATCCGCCATCAGCTCATACGGGCTTTTTTGAATCGCAACTTCAACTTCGGAATCCAAAGTACTGCTGGTTTCGTCTAATAGCAAAATGAGTGCGTTTTTAAGCATCACGCGATCAACTGATAAGGTCTGACTTTCTCAGACACTTTTTTGATTCCCTCATCCTTAGCTCTCCCATAGAGAGAGCCCAGAGTGCCTTTTTTTTATGCCTTTTTATAACAACAAAACTCACAATCGCATGTTCGAGATACTGAATCTGCCACACAGCCTCCCCCGCTGAATTATAGAAAATATTTAATTCATCAGAGGCAATTGGTCTTTGCACTTTTATTTCCTTATGTACGCCCAGCATGGGCATGGACTAATGAGGTGAAAGTCCTCTCTGGGAAAATCACCATCCTTAGCAATTTAGGATCGTTAGTAGATGTTAACTACTAGCGAATGGCAAGGGCAACTCCGCGAGGAGTTGTCTGGAGGAAGCAGGATGCAAAGCTGCGAGCTGATGAACAAAAAAATCATAGAGGCGGCTGTTTAAGGTCAGTCAATATCTACGCAGCTGGATAAACTACTTTGGTATCGCCAGTGGCTATCAACTTTTTGGCTTTAACGCCACAATCACGCGCTTGTCGTGTGCATTGCCTTATAGTTTGAGAACCATAGGCTGGTAAACCAAGCCTGCCGACTCTCCTGTTTCACCCTTGCACTCAAACCCGTACTTCTCATAGGCATGAACAGAAGACAGGGACGCGCTAACAGTGACAGTTTCAGCCTTCGCGTGATTCAGGGCTGTTGAAAGCAACTTCCTCCCAATGCCTTGTTTCTGACATTCAGGACTAATAAAAAGCATTGCAACATGACGACCTTCTTTTAGCTCGATTACGCCTTCTATTTTCCCATCTTTTTCAGCAACTAGCATTAAATTGTCGCCCTTCATTCTGTCTAGAAAAGCATTACTCGCAGCAATATTCGAAAAGGTTGAAATCCCTTCCTCCGACAACGTGCCTGCAACAGATCGCAAAAACGAAGCCATGCAAATTGCACTTACAGCGTCAACATCCTTCTCTTCCACTTTCCTGACAATCACCAAAACCTCCCAAAAAACTTAACGCCGCATTCAGCGGCTTGTCCGCTGCAGTTTCTTGCTATAACGCTCTAAATCAAGCCCGAGAAATTGAGTACCTAGAACAGGGTTGTTCGTTACGGGAGAATGCTCAACAAAACCATATGATCTATATAGTTTCAAGGCGGTTTTGAACTCAGGCAGAACATCTAAGCAGATTTTTTTATATCCACTGATCACAGCCTCTTGCAACACTCTGTCAACCAGTTTAGCGCCTTGATTGCTACCGCGTTCACTTGGTCTAATATAAACTCGCTTCATCTCACAGACCGCATCATCCAACTTCCGAAATGCCGCACACCCAATAGACTTGCTGTTTTTTTTCAGCAAAAAAATCTTTGATTCTTCAGAGCTATATTTTTCAGGCAGCAGGTTAAACTCTTGTTCGTTATCCTGAAAAGAAAGGT
>RCMZ01000939.1_pt1 | contig 10827 bp, 12 predicted proteins | sample 2041141 | NCBI WGS metagenome assembly RCMZ01 (sample SAMN09708263, study PRJNA481090) | Wastewater metagenome, whole genome shotgun sequencing project. | biome: sewage; isolation source: Davis station wastewater (DW) | place: Antarctica: Davis Station | collected 2010-03-01
ATTTAAACCGGTATTTTTCATGCATAAACGTACCTGTAATTTACCCTATAATACTTAGCCCATATTAAGTATTGTAAATTGGAAAAATCCTTTCTGAGATATATCCTGCCGAAAAAACGCAAACGCTCTGATGTAAATATTGGCAAATAATAAAGTCTGACAAAAAATAATAGAGTTTGACAACAAACCGCACCATGTTGGTGCGGCTTCCGGCTCACGCCACCGCATAATGCGGGTTTGCTGGTGATTTAGTGTCAGACTCTATTGTTTTCACACTTGGTGTACAAGACGAAAACGACTGATTTCTGAGGGGTGTGTCAGACTGTATTATTGACCTGCCGGAGCCGAGTTCTCATAAGTCATTGATTCGTATATGCCGTCTGTGTCAGACTTTATTATTCGCCCACAGTAAAGGTATCGGGTTGATGTGGTCGAACTGCGTTCCTGGATGTCGTCGCCATAACCTTGCCATAATGAGCTGGCGCGGCATGGGCCGACGCGCAGACTATTCCTAAACATAGGCAACTATAGTGTTACTGCAAGGGTAAGCTTGCAGTATTTCTACCTGTCTTCCCGAGAAGTATCATATTGATGTCGCCAAACCGAAAAGGCGCAAAATCATGTCGCAGTCGAGCGACGTCTATGCAGGGGGAAACGTAAACGCCGTATAGAGAACGGTTGATGCGAGCGGCCCCCCTTATTTATGTTAAAAGTTACTTTCTGCTATTTCGCTCCCTCATACCCCTCAACTGATCCACGCCCTGACGATGACTAAGCAACCCGACTCACCCTCGTACCATGCGCTCACCGCCGATGCCCTGCGCGCTTGCAGCTATAACGATCTCCTGCGAGATATGTCTCCCACCAGCTATATCGACGTACACGCGGCGTTAACCGCGGCCCGCAAAGCCCACACGGAGACTGCGCACGGTACCGCCTTCGGTTTCCTCGATGACATCATGTCGATGATGCTCACGCCAGAGACCCCAGCAGAGCCCTTTAAGCCGGTGATTGAATGGGGCGACCGGCGTACCGCCACCCCGGGCGACTTTCGCGACTATGTGGACCTTCTGGCTACCCTCAGCGACGAGGCCGAACATCGTCTGCTGCGTGCCAGATCGGCTGACCTGGTCTGGATGCTCGACAGAAAACGCGGTGTGCGCTACGCCATCCAGGCCATAGAAGCGTATCGGCAGCTGCCGGCACAACCAGCCACCTGGATTGAAGGTGAACGCAGCAACTGGATGCGCGCCTTACAATTGGCCGCCAGCCTGGGTAAAGCGGGCGCCGCACACATCGCAGCGATGGAAGCGGCGCTGTTGCACGCTTTCAACGAGGCCCATGACGATGGCGAGCATCGCAATGCGCCGCATTGGTTCTCGGATGCCCTGTACCGCAACAATCTGGCCAAGCCCCAGGCACGCCAGCTGGCAGAAAAGCTGGCGATCATGGGGCGCAACAGGAGCGCCGCAGGGGACCTGCCAGGTGCCCGTGGCTCCTATGAACGCGCCGGGCGGTGGTACAACAAAGCCGCCGACAGTAACAACGCCGTGGAGATGACGGTGGCGATGGCACAATCTTGGGCAGACGAAGCGCAACAGCGGCTGCAAGGCCCTACCCCATCGAGCGCCGTCGCTGCAAGTAGCTATGAGAAGGCGATCCAGTTACTGCGCTCGGTGCCAGCAAAGGCGCGAACAGCACGCAATATCGCTCACCGGATTGACGTTCTGCGGCAAGCGATGAATGCAGCCGGCGAGCAGGCCATCGGCGAGATGCACATCATCACCACCAAAGGACCGGATGTACGAGCGCACATCGCCGAGGTGCGGCAGGCGGTGAAAGGAAAAACAGCGGTCGATGCCCTCCTCCACCTCACCGCCATTTATCACGGGCCCGCCATCGCGGAGCATCGCGCGAGCGCCGAACAGCGGGCGCAGGAATTACCCATTTCGGCGCTCTTCAGCACCACGCTCATGTCGCCCGATGGAAGAGTCATCGCGGCACGTCCCGGTGCCAGCGTGGACGATACCGCCGACATGCAAGAGGCCGCGCTGTTGGCCAGTATGGTCGATTACTTCGCACAGACGACCATGCCAAAGGTGGCGTTTCTCGTCCTGCATGCCCTCGATGAGGTACGCTTTGAACATGCCCTCACACTGGATGATTTTGTGGCCCTGGCCCGCAACTCGCCGCTGGTGCCACCCGACCGTGCCTATCTGTTCGGCAAAGGACTCTATGCCGGGTACAGCCTGGACTTCACTACCGCGCTGCATATACTGGTGCCGCAGATTGAACACCTGGTGCGCTATCATCTGCAAAATGCAGGGGAGCATACGGCGACGTTTATCGACGGCATCAGCGATGAGATGGGGCTATCGTCCTTGATCGGACGCGAGAAGATGGTGCCAGTATTTGGGGAAGACCATACCTTCGAAGTGCGCGCGCTTTTTTGTGATCGGCACGGGCCCAATTTGCGCAACCTGTTGGCGCATGGCCTGCTGTCCGACGGCGCTTGCCAATCGAACGCTTCGGTCTACGCCTGGTTTTTTGCCTTACGCACCGTCTTCGCAGGATTCTGGAACGCGCATCGCCCTGCGCAAGAGGAAAACAATCCAGAGCGAAACGGCCCCCCTCAAGATGATGTGAAGAAGACAGCTCCATGACCCAGAACACGCATGTCGTCCTAACCCCCATCACCTACACCCGTGCCGATTACACGGCGTTGCGCGCGCACGTGCTCAAGATTCCTCTCGCACGTATCGCCGACCTGTATTACAGCGAAGACAGTCCACAGTTGGCGCTGGGGCTCGAACGCTATCTCATCGACATGCGCAACGACCTGATTGAACGCGCCATCGTCAACAACCCCGCATTTGCAGACATTTTAAAGGGTGCGCGTCAAGGTGGCGCTGTCACGACGAAAGCGCTCGACATTCTGGTGAAGGCGGCCGATGTGCCGGTAGCCCAACCGCAACTGCACCAGCCGGTCGCACAGTGGTTTCGGCCGAAAACGGCCGCCGTGTTGCGCGATGAAGGCATTGTTCAGTTAGCCGACCTGCTCGCGTTCATCAAACGACGGGGGCCGGGATGGTGGCGCTCTGTTCCGCGGATCGGGGCCAAACGCGCCGACGTTATCGCCAGCTGGCTACGCCAGCACAACAAGTCCTTGGGGGAGCTGTCACTCCAGCAATTCTCCGTAGAGGTTCCTGCGATCGCCGTAGTGCTCGATCCCCAGCACGCAGACCAGCTGGCGCCGCTCGGCCGCTTCGCCGTGCCCAGTAAGTACGATGGCTCTGCCGGCATCAACAGGAACAGCAAATTTTGCTTCATTACGGCAGACAACGACCTACGTGCCGTCGAGTGTTACCTCGCGCGCTTCGAGGACAAAGCCCATACGTTCAGGGCCTATCGCAAAGAGCTCGAGCGCTTTCTGTTATGGGCCATCATGGTGCAACAAAAGCCCATGTCCTCGTTGCTGGCCGACGACTGCGAAGCCTACAAACTGTTTTTGCAAGCCCCCTCCCCTGCTTTTGTCGGCGACAAAGCGGCGCGGTTCACCGACCGCTGGCGCCCGTTCACCAAGACGCCGATGACTGCCAAGTCGCAAAAGCAAGCGATCATCATCTTGAGAGCCGCATTCGACTATTTTGTTCGCGTCCGCTATTTGGGGGGAAATCCCTGGTCCGCAGTCACCGACCCGAAAGTGACAGAGGAAGTGCACGAGATGCAAATCGAAAAAGCCTTGAGTGAAGAATTTTGGCAGCTCGTTGTCACCCAGCTCGAGCAGCGTGCCAGCGTGCCGGAACATAGCCAGGACCGCGCAGCGCTCGCTGCGATCCTCCTTCTCGGTGATTCCGGATTGCGGCGCGAGGAAGCTGCCGGCAGCCGCCGCTCGGCGCTCAAACCGAGCCCCTGGTCGGTCAACGTCTCCACCCTGCGCGTGGTAGGAAAGCGGAACAAAAAAAGGGACGTCCCCGTCAGTGACAGGACCCTTGACGCGCTACGCGCGCACTGGGCGGATCGCCACCTTGATTTTGACCATCCCCCGCTCGCGGCCGGTAACGTCCTGCCAAGCGACGACATAGCGCTCGTTGGGCCCTTAGTCGTACCGCGCCACTTGGCAGCCATCGAACGCCATGAAGAACAAAGCGGCAATGGCTACACGGCCGATGGCCTGTATAAGCTCATCAAGTCAGCCCTCAAGCGGCTCAAACCGACGCTGCTGGAAAACGGCATCAGCCCACGCGATTTTGCGCAGTTGGAAACAACGACGCCCCATGCTTTTCGCCACACGTTCGGCACCCTATCGGTGGCGGCAGGTATGCCGCTGGACGTGGCGCAAGGCATACTGGGCCACGTCAGCGCCGCCACGACGTCGATCTATGTGCGGGCCAAAGATAAGCGGATTGCAGAGGAGGCCGCAAAATATTTCATGCAACAAAAGGAAAAGAATCACGGCTCGTAATCTGGGTGATGGCGATATCCAATTTGCGTGTTCCGCGCATGAGCATGCAAGGAGCTGCGAGCCGGGCCGGACTTTCGCGATCAAAAGTCCCGCACCGGAGATCCCTGCGCCGCAGCGGAACGCTACACTGCAGGGTACAGCGCATTCAGCGTGGCCATCAAGGAAATTCCTGACCGGGATTTCCACGAGGATACAGGATGATCGAACAGTTTCCGCATAATATCTGGACCTTCCAGCGTTACGTCAACGGACTCGTGAAAGGTATGGATTTGTTTTTCGGGGTCGTAAGTAACGCCATTCAGGCTCGCCTGACTCACTTTCGCCTGATTAAGCCCACTGATCCGGCTCCCAGCCACGATCGTCACCGCGGGGGCAGGAGAACCTGTAGTAATCTTCAAATGGGATGTCACTTTTTTATCAAAAGTAAAGCTGAAAGTGCCATCCATGTTGGGTTCAAATACGTCGATACCAGCCAGGCGCAGGACCAGCGGGACCCCTGCAAGAAAGGACTGAAGGCGTGCTTGGTCTTCCTGGCCCAAGTGCTCTACCCGACCACCGTTCCCATTGTCTAGATCGTAGCGGTTCGCGTATTTCGCCCAATTGATGAACTGCCGTTCGATGTTCACGGTGTACGCAACATTCATCCAGTCGCCAGCCGAGCTGAACACCATGACGGCTGTCCAGAAATCCTTCTTGCCATCATGCTGTCCGAGTCGCTTTTCTATCGCGCCAGATTGCCCCACATAGAGCTGATTTCCATGGGTTATCCGGTCGAAATGATCCGCATAGAGCATATAGACACCCGCTTGCTGTAGCTGTGCGGAGGACGCGATCCACTTGCAACACGTTGCGTAGGACATCCGCAAGACCTGACCGTCCCAGCCTTCGGCGGTGATCTTAGTGATCCCGGGATAGTTAGTTTCTGCAATAGAGATAGCTTTTATCATGTTTTCCCTGATGAAAATGAGGCGTATTACACTATCATAAGCTGTGTCACAACGAATACGATCATGAATGCTTGAGTGAAAAAAGGGATGGTCACGGCAGGACTAGTTCATCGGATGCCTTATTCTGTTCGATTCAAGGTATTGAGTAGTTGTTGATGTTGGTCTCTCCCATGCGAGCTTGGTCGCTGCTTCGCCTACCTAGCGCCTGAATCCATGTCCGAATATGTCCCATTTGAGGACGTGACTGGACAGCCGTGTGGCCTTATCGTTCCTCCGGTGATAATCAATTTATGGAGGAAATCATGACGAAGCAGACAAAGGCAGTCCAGCGCAAAGCCACGACCGGCAAGATCCCGATGTCGCAGGACCGAGCCTCGGCTATCCAGAGCCGGACGATGAAGGACAAGGGTACGGTGTCAAAGAACGATTTCGCGGCCCGCGCAGCACGCGCCACGGCCAGCAATGGCAAGGCCGGCGGACGACGATGAGCGCCAGGCACGAAACGATGCGGAAAGACACTATCCAACTGGATCCCGCCAAGGTCTGCCTGCGCATCGCCGTGGCCGGCGGGCCGATCAAGGCTCACGCCGTGGGCATGAGCGAAAAGACCATCCACCGCATCAAGAAGGGAGCCCCCACGAGCCTGGCCACGGCACACCGGCTGGCAGCGAACCTTGGCACAACCGTCGAGGACTTGCTACTTCCGCCCGGACGCGACGAAGTGGAACGGCAGTTGCCGCGTAACTGGCTGTACGAGAGCGTTGCACCGTCCGGCGAGCTGCGCCGGCATTTCCCGGCACAGCTCGCCATCGGCGGCGGCCACGAGGGCTACGTCGTCGACGGGCCGCCATCTGGCTGGCAAGACCCGCTCGACGCGCTGCTGAAGTGGCACACACAAGGCGGCAGGAAGATCGTCCTGCGCCGTTCAGCACATGCTTACCTGGTGGAGCTGCACTATTATGAATACAAGCCGGACCATGCGCAGGAACTCGATTACTTCGGGGCGAGCGCCTGCCGGTTCTTCGCGCTTGCGCGCACCGGCGACGATTTCAGGAAAGCGGCGTTGAACGAGTTCCATGCCGACTGGATCTGGGGCGACTTGCGGCGCCTGGCAATGGAGAGAGCTGATATCGTCGACGTGGAAGGGGGCGTCGCCCCCCCGCACCCGCGCGACTACGTGCCGGTCGCACGCTTCTACCGGGGCATGATCGCACGGCGCAAAATGGAAGGCATGCGCGTGTTCGACCAGTTGCATCGTGACTTCCGGCGGGCACTGATCGAGTATCTGGACGGACTGGAGCCGCGCCGGGTACACGTGTCGACTCACGGCTTGGGCATCCAGATCCGGATCGCCGCCGTTCGGCCGGCTGTGTACGACCCGTATTGGCAGGAAGACGAACTATGCATCGAGGTCGACCTGGCGTGGTGGATGCCAGACGGCCGCCTGGCGCCCGCACCGTGGCGCCATGAACACCGTGAACGCATCGTCGCCGCACTCGCCGAGCGCAACTGGGTGGCCATCTATTCCCCAGGCCTGCCGCTAGCCCACCCAATGGACAGCCCAGACGGCGAGGAAGATCCGCCGCTGGCGCCTGACTTGCACGTCCCAGACCGCGTGGCTGAGGCCGTCAAGGCCCTGTACTGCCCAGTGCCCGAACAATGGAATGTATCGGTCAATATTTCCGCTTAATTCGTTCCTGCCACCCCAGCGCCGCCACAATCCGGTCCGCGACGATGCACAATTGAGCGATGTCGACCAGCTGAGAGGCGTGCGCCTTAAGCGGCTCGGCTGAACGCTGCTACACAACGTAGAAGCGCACGTGCGTCACTGTCTAACGAGGTTCTTGATCAAAGAGCGCTGTGGGGCGAAAGCGGCGCGTCGACCAGGTATAAAAATTGCGCGCGCAGTTTCAAATTTTATAGGCGCAAGTTAAGAAATTCGGCACCCTAGGCAAGTGATTGTGTCAAAATCTATTATTTGTAAGCCACTTGTTGCCCGCCTACATACTCAATAATAGCGATCACGTCGAAGGCCATCAGGATGAATTCGTGAGGCTTTTTTTTTCGAAATCTAGCTGAGGAGATCATGAATAATTGGCTCAAAAAATTATATTTTTGCAAGTTTCGTAATATCGGGGGTAAATACCACCTGTGGGTAGTCGCAGGTACGATGTTGATCGCAATGGGGCTGCTAGCGATCGTTGCAATCCGATACGATAGCCCTCCCGAGTTCGTTTTTTTTCCAGTTGTTACGCTGATAATCTACGCTTACCTCCGCACCATGTGGTCGTATCAACAAACAAACATGATGCTCACTCCCAATGGTGATGGTCGGTGGAGCATACACATGGCTCCACTCGTATCTTTTTTCCCATGCTTCTATGCACGGCAATCAAGTGGGTTTATCCTGGATGGGACATTAGCTATCCTAAAGGCTGGAAAGTCCCATGGCTTAACAGGGTCAGTGATACTGCAAAGCCATTTACTTGGTAATGAGCGTATGCGTAGTAAAATAGCACAGCAACTCGCGTTAGAATTACCGTGGTGCAAAATCACACCCTTAGCGCAAACAACCAAGTTAGGTCGTTTTAATGCATGGACACTATCACAGACGCGCAATGCACGGCTAAAACAAAGCGTCAGTGGAAAGAAAAGAGAATTTAGCAAAGACCGTCCGGTTGGAATGATTGCTATCGAAAACTGAAATGTGACATAGTTTTTCAGTGGCTCGAATGGCGTCCACGTGAAGGCGACATCAGGGCCGCTCCTCCCTAGGTTCGAATGGCTCGCCGCTCAGGATTACTTTTAGCCGCCCTCCCTGAGCGTCAGCTGCTGCCGATGTTCGGCAAGGAAGGTCCGCTGGCGCGCGTTGTACGGCGGCGGCTCCAGTATCGCGTGCTATATACCTCGAACCTTAAGCAGTGTTCTCCCAGTGCCGTTTAATCAATACCAACAACCTATCATCGTCGTGAATCGAGAAATAGTCCATCTCGAACGGGAATAGGTAAATTCCACTAACTCGGCTGAAGCATATCGGCGCCGCTCTTGTGGGCTGCGGCGCTCACCTTATCGCATATTACTCAAGCAGTCTACGATTAAGTTCTTTCCTGATTTTCTGCAATCTGCAGAGCCATTAACCGTTCCAACCCAGTTGGATTTTCAATACCGGCCCTTTGACATACAGAAATAATCTTTTCTTCTTGTGCAATCGTTTGCGCAGCACAGCGCAGTGTAGACAGGAATTCCTCCTTGTCGGCACATGGAGCAAGGGCCGCGGGAAAATTATCAAGGCTCCTTTGAAGGATAGGGTTAGTTCCAGCAATTTTTCTAGCAATACCGATATAGTATTCGTGAGAATGTTTGCTACCACTCAACACCATACACAGGAAGGCAAAGCCGCATAACAATAGCATACAATATGAAATCAAATCCATTTGGCAATCCTTTAAATTAAATAAGAAATTTCATATTTTATACAATCATACTATTTAAGCAAATCTTCCAACTCGGATCTCAACATATTTTTAGATTTACTTTTTTGAATTTCAGGGAAAATAGGTTGAGCACCATCAACCGTAGTCAAATATATTGGAAATACAATCGCATTATAATCGTGAACAGATATTTTTTTATCAAAAAAAACCCGCTTTATAGCTTCCTGATCAGCATTGCTGCCATGAAGAACAGCATACTGGGCATGATAATATGCAGAATTATTGGCTTCCTGTATATAGTCGTATGGGCTAAAAATCCATATAGCGATACTTAAACCAACAACACAGCCAGAAAAGTATTTTTTAATCATTTTTCTTACTATTCACGGTACATTAATAATTTTTCCATTAAGTCAGCTGCCACTGATTGATGAAGATGTCACCCACATTCCGCTTAACTAATATTGCGCTTATGAGCTACCCGGCACACTGCTTGACCTGCTTTATAAAGCAAGAGTAGAGGAGCCAAGAAAGTCAAACCACAAAGAATGAACGTCCCGCCAAAGACGACGACAAGTACAACAAAATCGTTAAAATTTTTCATACTTTTCCTTGCCGGCGTCGGCCGGTGCGGGGCCTCCAGAGCGCCGAGATATTCTTAGGTAAAGCCTGGGATGACCGCCGCGCATGTGCAGCGACAACCCTTTTTGCCCCCTGGGAGGGGTTTTTCAGACTTAAGATAGGATGCAATCTTGTACTTTCTCCCATCCAGTTTGCTGTGATCAACGCCATTGCAAGGTAGCTTAACACCACTGTGCATCCACTTGAACTCAGTTGCCCCGATCTCCAGCATGCGTAGCAGTTTCAGCCTTGCCCGCTCTTCCTCATTGGTAACAGCAATGATCTCTGGCTTTCGACCGACCACACGGGCGACACCTTGCTCATCGATCGCCACCGTTTCTCCTGGTCGAGCACCGATGGCGTCTATCTTCTTGGCTAGGGCGGACTTTCGCCCAACTCCAGACATGAAGAAATTGATCTCACTTCCTCCATTGACGGGCAGTTCAAGTTCTCCTCGGTGGCGTCGGCCGAAAAGGTAATTAAGTGCCAAGGTTATTTTGCTCACAATTTTCCTCGATGGCCAGCACCATGCTGACCTTCACATTGCTCCAGGCCCATCATGTGGGCCGTGGGGTGCTGCTGTGTGTTTTCCTTAGTGCGGGAGGCCGAGACGCTGGCGCGCTTGGACGTCAAACTTCTCGACCTCGGCTTCCAGCTCGTCCTGGACCTGAACGCGGGCGGCGCGATCACCGTTCATATCAAACGACAGATCGGCCCAGACGATAATCATGCCGAGGGCCATCGCATGGTGCTGGGCGACGTGCGCGGTATCCTTCGGCGGGCTTGAGGCGTAAAGGCGCTGAATAGCGAAACGTACGGTCTCCGTGATCTCCTCGAATGTCTTCGCGGTTTGCATGGTCATAATTTTTCCCTTACAGCCCGAAGGCGGTTTTCACGTCAGCCTCAGTTGCGTCATCAGGCAAAGTATTTAGGATGGTGATGACGGAGTTCATGGCTACCTCCCAGTCTTTCGCAGTCGTTGCATTGCACCCGTGATTCACTTCGACGTGCTCATACAGGCCTGACCCTTGGCAAGTATCTTTAAAAAACGCGATAAAGCGTTCTTTGGCAACTAGCCAGGGCATGTTTGCAACTGCGCCTTCGACTCTGCCCCACTCTTCTGACTTCACGAATCTGATTTGCATAACTTTCCTTGCCAGCTACCGGCCGGACTGTCGGGCGCCACCAGGGCGCGTTTTCCTTGCTAGCTTTTGAGCCATTGAGACGTTTGGTCTTGGGAGCCGAACTTCGTCTCAAAAGTAGTCACATCAATGGGTTGAACATTGACCTGCAATGCAGCCATACCGTGATCGCGCAGCCAAGCAAAGCGATGTCGACCGTTATTAAACCGCACAAAGCC
>RCMZ01000942.1_pt1 | contig 10752 bp, 8 predicted proteins | sample 2041141 | NCBI WGS metagenome assembly RCMZ01 (sample SAMN09708263, study PRJNA481090) | Wastewater metagenome, whole genome shotgun sequencing project. | biome: sewage; isolation source: Davis station wastewater (DW) | place: Antarctica: Davis Station | collected 2010-03-01
GCAGCCCTGCAGGGTTATGCCACGGCGACCGATCTGGCCGACTACCTGGTCAAGAAGGGCCTGCCGTTCCGCGATGCCCATGAAGCGGTGGCCCTGGCCGTGCGCGCCTGCGTCGACGCCGGTTGCGACCTGGCCGACCTGACGCTGGAGCAGTTGCGCGCCTTCTCGCCGCTGACTGGCGAAGACGTATTCGAGGTGCTGACGCTGGAAGGCTCCGTCGCCGCACGCGACCACGTGGGCGGCACCGCGCCGCGCCAGGTGCGCGCCGCGATCGCCCGCGTGCGCACGCAACTGGAAAAATAAACCGCGCTTGCGCGCTCAAACGCCCCGCTGCATCGCTGCAGCGGGGCGTTTTTCATTGCGCGACGATTTTCGACAGCACGGAAAAAGCGGCCCCCGTCTGCGATGCTTCCAGCAGCAAGGTCAGCTCCGTATACGTGCAGATGATATTGATCAGGTTAATGCGCTCCCAGGCCAGGCGCTTGAGGATGGCGTGATACACGCCAGGCGTATAGCAGGTTTCGGGCGCCAGATGCAAGGTCACGGCCGTCACCCGTTCCAGGCGCGCCAGTTCCTGCTCTTCGCCGAACACCTCTTCCACCAGCGCATGCAGCGAACGGCTGCAGATCACCATCACCTCGTTGACGCCGCGCGTGACCGTGATGAACGTGCCGCGCTGGGGTGCTGCCAGCGCCAGCAACTGGCGCTGGCAGGCATACGTCTGGTCGGAGTAGCGGTAGGTAAAAATCATCAATTCGCTGCGCGTGGACAGTTCGCCCGCGCGGTGCGCCAGCACGATCTCGCCGCTTTTCTGCTGCGGCATCCGCTCGGCCAGGCGGCGCAGCGCCATCACCACGGCGGCCTGCCCCACCGGCTTCCATAAGTCGGTCTGCAATTGCGGCTGCAACTGGCGCGCCAGTTCCGACAGGTTGAGCAAGCCCCGGCCCAGCCCCTCGCTGAGAAACGCCGATTCCATCACGATCTGTTCCACTTTGGTCGCTATCGAAAGCATAGTTCGTCGGGCCGGTGATTCCGGTGCACGCACCAGGAGCCGGCAACCCTTCCTGAAAAAGAGAATGCACTGCGCCAGCGGCCACGCCGGGTGGCGCGGTCGGACTCGCTGAAAAGCCCCCGTCGCAGGGGGAGGAGTCGGATAGCGGCGGCTAGGAAGGCGGATGCAGCATGCAGGCCGCTCCAGAGGGGAAATGGCTGAAACCAACAGCAGAAAACAGAACTGATGTCATGTGAAACTCCTGATTTTTTTCCCGATGCGCTGTATCTGGACGCGGTCATTGCCGCGTGCGCTTTTTTGTCTTCGCGTGCGCCACTGGTGACAACGCGAAGACCTAGTGTAGATCGCAACATTTAGAAAATGCAACAGTGTTTTTCCAACAGAACACGTCATTGAGGGAATGGATCCAAAACAAAATTTGCAGCTTGCGATACATCAAACTTTGCGACGATACAGCGACGATAAATGTTCAATTCTTAACAAAAAATCGCGTAGTGACCCATTTCTTGAATTTTTTGACATGGCGATCTCGACAAGTTTAGTGTCCCCTTACCCGACTTCATGCCACCACAAAACGGCAGGCTATCCGCTCGCTGCAAGGCAGGCCGGGGTGGCCATCAGGCATCGCGGCCAGCTCATTCACCATTTCCTTAACCGATACCATGGAGCAGAAATGAATTTACGTTTGACGATAGTTGCCGCATCCATCGCCGCCCTGCCGCTGATGGCCACCACGGCAGACGCCGCCACGCCGCTGCCACAGACCTTGATGGCTGCCCCGGTCACCCTGGCCTCTCCACAAGAGAACGCCAGCTTGGTCAACAAGCTGGCCGCGCAGGCGCGCAGCCGCGGCCTGAATAGCGAACATGGCTTTGCCGTCGGCGCCCAGCATCCGGGCGTCAGCGGCACGCGCGTGAGCCGCGTACAGCACACCTACAAGGGCTTGCCCGTCTTCGGTTCCGAGACGGTGGTGGTCAGCAACAGCGCTGGCGACATCGTCAGCGAATCCGTGTCGGACCGCGCTTCGGGCCTCGGTAGCGGCGGCATCAATGCCGTCACCCGCAGCGCCACCACCGATATCGACACCACGCCGGCAGTCAGCGCTGCTGCCGCCATCGCCGCCGCAGTGAAAAGCATCGGCGTGCCGGCCGTCGACCACGTGCCGCCGCATGCGCAACTGCTGATCTATCCCGTGATGAAAACCGTGCGCGTGGCTGGCGCCGAGAACAAATCGGAAGCGGCACTGAACGCCCTCGACGTGCAGGACGTGGTCGACCACTACGAGTTGGCCTATCTGGTGCAGACGCGCATGATCAGCGGCAACAAGCCCGTCTACTACGACACCATCGTCAGCGCCAAGGATGGCCGCATCCTGCGCCAGTGGAAAGCCCTGAAAACCGTCGCCGGCATCGGCAACAGCCAGTACAACGGCCAAGTTCCGCTCAACACCACGCTCACGGGCAGCACCTACACCATGAAGGATCCCAGCCGCGGCACGGGCGGCAGCTTCGGCGGCATGGCCATCACGAATGCCAACCACGGCACCACCTCGGGCAGCGTGTACAGCAGCACCAGCAATACCTGGGGCGACGGCCAGCAATACATCAGCGGCGGCAGCACCACCAACGCCAACGGCCAGACGGCGGCCGTCAACGCCATGTGGGGCCTGATGAACACCTACGACACGCACAAGAATGTGCTGGGCTGGTCCAGCCTGGACGGCAACAACACGGCCACCCACATCGCCGCCCACGTCAACACGGCTTACGACAACGCCTACTACGACAGCAGCTGCAAGTGCATGTACATCGGCGACGGCGGCAGCTCGTTCAACAACCTCGGCTCCATCGACGTGATCGGCCATGAAATGGGCCACGGCATCACGGACGCCACCTCGGGCCTGATCTACTCGCAGGAATCGGGCGGCTTGAACGAATCGAGCTCGGACATCGCCGGCGAAATGGTGGAAGCGTATGCGCGCGCCGGCGGCACTGGCACCAGCATCCCCAACACGGGCAACGATTGGATGACGGGCAAGGAAATCGCCAAGAATGGCCAGCCGCTGCGTTGGCTGTGGCTGTATAAGCCGAGCAAGGATGGCAGCAGCCCGAATGCATGGAGCAGCACCATCAAGAACCTCGACGTCCACTACAGCAGCGGTCCGAACAACCGCATGTTCTACTTCCTGTCGCAAGGATCGAATTCCACGTCCAGCAGCGACTACTACAGCTCCTACCTGAACAAGAGCCCGCTGGCCATGACGGGTATCGGCAGCGACAAGGCTTACCGCATCTGGTTCAAGGCCGCCACCACCAAGTTCACCTCGTCGACCAACTACGCCGATGCGCGCAACAAGGTGCTGCTGGCCGCCGAGGAACTGTATGGCGTGGGCAGCGCCGAGGCGACGGCCGTCAAGCGCGCGTATGCGGCCATCAACGTCGGTGCCGACGTCGATGAAAGCAGCACGGGCGGCGCGGTGAGCATCACCAGCCAGCCGGCCAGCATCACCGTCGCACCAGGCGCCACCGCCTCGTTCGCCGTGGGCGCGGGCGGCGGCACGGCGCCGTACACCTACAAGTGGTACCGCAACGGCGCCGTGATCAGCGGTGCCACGTCACCCGCCTACAGCTTCACCACTGTGGCGGCCGACAACGGCGCCGTCTTCAAGGCGACGGTGACGGATTCGTCCTCGCCCGCCGTGACGGCCACGTCGAACAACGCCACGCTGACGGTGGGCACGAGCAGCGCCACCGAACGCGTGACGAACGGCGGCTTCGAGTCCGGCGCCACGGGTTGGAGCGGCACCACGGGCGCCATCGGCACCTTCACGGGGCAAACCGCGTATGAAGGCACGCAGTACGCCTGGCTGGGCGGCAATGGCGCCACGGCCAGCGAATCGCTGACGCAAAGCGTGGCCATTCCGGCCGCCGCCACCTCGGCCAGCTTGAGCTTTGCGCTGCATATCGACACGGCTGAAACGGGCAATACCGTGTACGACAAGCTGGTCGTCACCGTGAAGAACAGCGCCGGCACGGTGCTCGGCACCCTGGCCTCGTACTCCAACGTGAACAAGGCTGCCGGCTACCAGATCCGCACCTTCGACCTGATCGCCTACAAGGGCCAGACCGTGCAGATCTCGTTTGCCGCAACCGAGGACGCCTCGCTGCAAACCTCGTTCGTGCTCGACAAGGTCAGCCTGATCACCCAGTAAGCGGCTGAACATGCGGGCAAGCCATCGATACAAAGGCTTGCCCGCGCATGCAACACCGCACGATTGATTTTCTGGCAATTCCAGTCTACCCTGAGGCAACTCATTGCCTCTTGCTGCTGCCGGTACCCGCGACGAATTGAACTTTTTTTGGATTGTTCCCGACCGATGCCTACTTTGACCGCACGCACCTTCCTCCCTGGCAGCCTGTTCCTGTCCGCTTCTGTCGCCCTGCTCACCTGAGCCGACGATGCAGTTCCACCTCCAGGTGCATGGCCCGGCCGGCAGCCAGGCATTGGCCGTCGACGCCGCCAGCGAGGCCGAGGCGATCCGCGCGGCCGTGCGCGGCGGCTGGCGCGTGCTGGCCGTCGACGCCGGCGCCACCTCAGACACGGGCGCCGCGCTACGCCCGGGTAAACAGGGACTGCCCCTGCTGCAATTCAGCCAGGAATTGCTGGCCCTGCTCGAAGCGGGCCTGAACCTGGGCGAGGCCATGGCCACCCTGCACAACAAGGAAACGCGCCAGGGCGCCAAGGCCACGCTGGCCACCATCGTGCTCACCCTGCAGCAAGGGCAAAGCTTTTCCGACACCCTGGCCGGTTTCCCCGACATCTTCCCTGACATTTACATCGCCACCGTGCATGCGGCCGAACGCTCGGGCAACCTGCCCGAAGCGTTGGCGCGCTTTGTCAGCTACCAGCTGCAGTTCGACGCCATCCGCAAAAAACTCATTTCGGCTGCCATCTACCCGTGCATGCTGCTCGTCGTCGGCGGCCTGGTGACATTGTTCCTGCTCGGCTACGTGGTGCCGAAGTTCAGCGTCGTCTACGAAAGCTCGGGCCGCGAGATTCCCTGGATGTCGCAAATGCTGCTGGGCTTTGGCCAAACGCTGGCCGCGCATCCGCTGCTGTGCGCCACGGCGCTCGCCGCCAGCGTGGCCGCCGTGGTGTTCGGCATCGCCAACCGCGCCATGCGCCAGGCCCTCGTGCTGCGCCTCTTGCGCCTGCCCGTGCTGGCGGACAAGGCGGCGGAATTCCGCCTGGCCCGCTTCTACCGCGCCTTGAGCCTCCTGCTGCACGCCGGCATCCCGCTGCACAAGGCGCTGGCCATGGTGGCCCCCATGCTGCTGCCGGCGCAACAGGAACAGCTGGCGCAGGCACGCCGCGCGGTGCAGGAAGGCATGCCGTTTTCCACCGCGCTGGAACACGCCAGCATGGCCACGCCGGTGGCGCAATCGCTGCTCAAAGTGGGAGAAAACACGGGCCGCCTGGGCGACATGCTGGAACGCTCGGCCAAGTTCCACGACGAGGAATTCGCCCGCTGGGTGGACTGGGCGTCGCGCCTGCTCGAGCCGCTCCTGATGACCATCATCGGCGTGGTGATCGGCGGCGTGGTGGTGCTGATGTACATGCCGATCTTTGAACTGGCCGGGAGCTTATCTTGAAGTTCATGTCATGAACGCACGCGACGAAGAACGCACCGTCCTCGATGCGGCCATGCTGCGCCGGGCCCACGCCAGCGCGCTGGAACTGGGCCGCCCGCAGATGGCGGTGCTGCAGGAAACGGCGGCCCTGCCGCCCGAAGTCTTTTTGCGCCAGCTGGCCGCCCTGTTCCGCTACCCGGCCTGGACGATGGCCGAGCTGCAGGCTGCCTTGCCCGCCTTTGCCCTGCTGCCCTACACGGATTGCGCCCAGCGCGACTGCGTACTGCTGCAGCCGGGCGCCCCCGGCGCGCCGCCCGTGCTCGTCATCGGCAACCCGTTTGCCGAAGACCTGCTGCAATGGGCCGACTTTGCCCTGTCCACACCCTTCACGGTGGCGCTGGCGCACCCGGACGACCTGGCCGCCTATTTGCTGCAGCAGGAAAGCGTGCAGCAGGCGATGCAGGAGATGCAACACGGTGATGATGTGCCGGGACTGGACCAGAGTATCGAAGATATCTCGCTGATACGCATCAGCGAGGACAGCAGCCCGGTGGTCAAACTGGTGAACTCCACCATCTACGACGCCCTGAAATTCCAGGCCAGCGACATCCACCTCGAATGCGACGTGGCCAGCCTGGTCATCAAGTACCGCGTCGACGGCGTGCTGGTACAGGCGGGCCAGGTGCAGGGGCTGGCGATGGCCGAGCAGATCATCTCGCGCATCAAGGTCATGGCCGATCTGGACATCGCCGAGCGCCGCATCCCGCAGGATGGCCGCTTCAAGGTGCGCGTGAAAGGGGCGGAAATCGATTTTCGCGTCTCCATCATGCCCAATATCTTTGGCGAAGACGCCGTGCTGCGCCTGCTGGACCGGCGCGCGCTGACGGAGGCGGCGCAGGCGCTGCGCCTGGAAAGCCTGGGCCTGAACGAGGACGCCATCGAGCAGATACGCCGCCTGGCCGCCAAGCCGCATGGCATGCTGCTGGTGACCGGGCCCACGGGATCTGGCAAGACCACCACCCTGTACGCGGCCATCACGGAAATCAATACGGGACGCGACAAGATCGTCACCATCGAAGACCCCGTCGAATACCGCTTGCCGCGCGTGCTGCAGATCCCCGTCAATGAAAAGAAGGGGCTGACGTTCGCGCGCGGCCTGCGCTCCATCCTGCGCCACGATCCCGACAAGATCATGATAGGCGAAATCCGCGACGACGAAACGGCGCAGATCGCCGTGCAAGCGGCGCTCACGGGCCACCTGGTATTTACCACCGTGCACGCGAACAACGTGTTCGATGTGGTGGGCCGCTTCCTGCACATGGGCGTCGATGCCTACAGCTTTGCGGCGGCCCTGAACGGCATCGTGGCGCAGCGCCTGCTGCGCCTCAATTGCGTCCATTGCGCCGTCGACGCCAGCGCCGAGGTACTGGCCGATGCGCAGCAATTGCGCGACAGCGGCCTGGCCCTGCACCAGCTGCAGGACTGGCAATTCATGGCCGGCAAGGGCTGCGGCCATTGCCGCGGCACCGGCTACAAAGGCCGCAAGGCCGTCGCCGAAGTGCTGATGCTCAGCGACACCATGCGCGAAATGATCTGCACGCGCGCGCCCCTGAGCCAGATGAAGGAAGAAGCGGCGCGCAACGGTTTTCGCCTGGCGCGCGAAGCGGGCCTGGACCTGGTGCGGCGCGGCGAAACCACTTTAGCGGAGCTCAATCGTGTCACTTATTGAACGCCTTACCCGCGCCACCGTGTGCCTGCACCTGGCGCCGCACGGATTGGACGGCGTGCTGCGCCGCACCGGCCGTCCCGTGCCCGACAGCACCTTCCACCTGCCCATTGCGAATCCCGACGCCAGCTGGGAAGTGGCGCTGGCCACCCTGCGCGGCTGGCTCGAACAGCACAATGAAAAAAAACTGCCGTTGGCCGTCAGCCTGGCCAGCCGCTGGTGCGCCATGCTGATGGTGCCGTGGAGCGGCGCCCTGCTCGACCGAACCAGCGCGCAGCGCTTCCTGCATGGCCAGTTCGCTGCCGTGTATGGCGATGGCGCGCGCGCCTGGCGCCTGGCTGCCGACGATGCGCCCTATGGCAAACCGCGCCTGGCCTGCGGCATCGATGGGGGATTGCTGCAAGGCGTGCAGGATGCGGCGGCAGCGCATGGCCGGCGCTGCCTGTCCATCGAACCCATCGTCGGGCCGGCCTGGCGCAGCATCGCCGGCGGCAAGCCAAACGCCTTCGCCCTGGTGGAAGCGGGACGGCTGCTGCTGGCAACGACGGGCGGCGGGCGCATCACGGCCATGCACAGCCAGTCCTGCGGCGCCGCCTGGGGCGAGGAACTGGATAGCGCCTGGCGGCGCTGGAACCTGCGCGCGCCGCAGCTCGACGCCATCGAACACGTGGCGCTGCTCGACTTGAGCGGCGTGCCGCAAGCGGAGGTGCCAGAACGCTTCGTGCCCATCGCCGTGGCCAGCGGCGCCCACCTGATGCGGGAGGCCGCATGGGCCTGAGCCGCCTGGAACTCCTGCCGTCCGGAGCAAGGCAGACCTTCAAGGGCTGGCGCCTGGCCCTGTGCCTGGCGGGCGGCCTGATGCTGCTGCCGGCCGCCGTGTACTGGCTGGTGCAGGCGCAGGAGACGCGGCGCCTGGAAGCCCAACTGGCGCAGCTGCAGCCAGCGCGTCCCGTGCGCGCGCCCCTTTCGGCAAGCCAGCAGCGCGAACGCGACCTCGAACTGAAACAGGTGGCCGCCGCCGTGCGCCAGCTTAACCTGCCCGTCACGCGCCTGGTCAGGACGGTGCAGCCGCCGCGCGACGTGCGCGTGGCCCTGCTGGGACTGGACCTGAACGCGCAGCAGGGGCAGGATGGCGCCAGCGTCCTGAAAATCGCCGCCGAAGCGGAAACGCCGCAGGACATGCTCAACTACCTGGCCTTCCTGAACCAACAGCCCATGTTCAGCTCCGTGTATCTGCTCAAGCACGAGATGCACGCCAACGCGCCGGAACACGCGTATCGTTTTCAGCTGGAGGCGCAATGGCGGCAATAAAATCGGCACTAAAAGCCAGCGCGCCCGTGTCCCGTCCGCGCCTGCAGCTGCGCATGCCGCCGCGCCTGCAGTGGGAAGCGCAGCGGCTGTGGCATACGCTGGGCTGGCCTTGCGCCATCGGCGCGGCCTGCCTGGCGCTGGCCGCCTTCGCCGTGCAGCAAGGCGACGCGCTGGCCGCACACCAGCAGCAATTGACGGCGCAACTGGCCGCTACTGCCAGACAGTCGGCGCTGCCGCCGGCACCAATCACGCTCGATGCCGATGCCGACAGCCTGGCCGCCTTTCACGCCTACCTGCCCGCGCATGACAGCATTCCCGAACAGCTGAAGGCCTTGCTGGAAGTGGCGCAAAAGAGCGGCGTCACCCTGGCCAAGGCTGACTACAAGCCGCAGGAAGACGGTAACACGGCCTTTTTGCGCTACCAGATCACCCTGCCCGTGAAGGCCGAATACGCGCAGCTGCAAACCTTTATCGTTGATGCCCTGCAGGCACTGCCCACCCTGACGCTCGACTCCGTGCTCTTCAAGCGCGAGCAGATCGAAGCGGGCGAGATCGACGCGCGCATCCAGTTCATCCTGCTGGTGAAAAAGGCGGAGGTACGCCGATGAAAAAAGCCGTACTGGGAGGCGCCGCCGTGGCGACCTTGCTGGCCGCCCTCTTTGCACCCGAGGACGAAGGCAGCATCGTGGGGCCGGCCACGGCCACGCCGCGCCAGGTGGAACGGGTGGCGGTCGCGCCGCTCGCTGCAGTCGCCGCGCCGCAACCCAATCGCGCGCTGGCCATCGAACCGCGCCGGGGGCTCGATGACGAGGAAGTGGCCACCCTGTTCGCCAAGCAAAGCTGGCAGCCGGAGACGCCGAAAAAGATCATGCTCGACCAGCAGGCGGCGCAGGCCACGCGAACTGTCGCCGCCGTCGATGCGAACGCTCCGCCACCGCTGCCCTTTCAATTCCTTGGCCGCTTTGTCGATGAAGGCAAGGCGGCTTACTTCCTGCAGGCGGGCGAACGCAACGTGGTGGCGCGGCCCGGCGACACGCTCGAAGAGCGCTACCGCTTCGACGGCGTGGTGCAGGGCGCCCTGCAATTTACCTATCTGCCGCTCAACCTGAAACAGACACTCGCCGTAGGGGACCTCAATTGAAACGACGCGCCGCACGTATGTCTCGTACTATCCTCACCCTGCTCCCTGTGCTGTCCCTGCTGGCCGCCTGCGCCGGCAACCAGGCCTACAACGATGGCCAGGCCATGCTGGGCGCGGGCCGCACGGAACAGGGTTTGGCCCTGCTGGAACAGGCGGCGCAGGCCGAACCGACCAACGCCAAGTACCGCATCGCCGTCACCAACGGCAGGATGCGCGCGCTGAACAAGCTGAATGGCGCTGCGGAAGCGCTGCGCCAGCAGGGCAAGCTGCCCGAAGCGCAAGCGCTGTACCAGCAGGCGCTTGCGCTGGACGCCAGCAACGACGTGGCACAGCGTGGCCTGGCCGGCGTGGCGCAGGAGGAACGGCACCGCAAGCTGGTGCAGGAAGCGCAGGCCAGCTACCAGCGTGGCGGCGAAGCGAATATCGCGCAGGCGCAGGAAGCGTTGCGCCAGGTGCTGCAGGAACGTCCCGCGCAGCGCGAAGCGCTGGCCCTGAAAAGCCGTATCGGCGACGAGCAGGCCAAGGCCCGGCCAGCCGGCGGCAAGCTGGCGGCGGCCTACCGCAAACCCGTGACGCTGGAATTTCGCGACGCGCCCCTGCGCTCCGTGTTTGACTTCATCAGCAAGGTGTCGGGCCTGAACTTCGTCTTCGACAAGGAAGTCGACCCCGCCCTGCGCGCCACCATCTCCGTGCGCGACACCAGCATCGAAGAGGCGATTGCCATGCTGCTGGGCGCCAACCAGCTGGAACAAAGCGTCACCAGCGACAAGTCGATCACGATCTACCCGAACACGCCGCAAAAGGTGAAGGATTACCAGCAACTCGTGGTACGCACCTTCTTTCTCGCCAATGCGGACGTCAAGACGGTGGCGTTTTCCATCAAGACCCTGCTCAAGGCCAAGGATGTCGTCACCGATGAACGGCTGGGCAT
>RCMZ01001134.1_pt1 | contig 10733 bp, 3 predicted proteins | sample 2041141 | NCBI WGS metagenome assembly RCMZ01 (sample SAMN09708263, study PRJNA481090) | Wastewater metagenome, whole genome shotgun sequencing project. | biome: sewage; isolation source: Davis station wastewater (DW) | place: Antarctica: Davis Station | collected 2010-03-01
TACCGGCATGGCGGCAGTGTTTCGCTGCGCAGCAGCGGCGACGTGCTGCTGCGCCAGGACAGCCGCATCGACGTGCGCTCGGGCGCGGCGCAGCTGGCTGGCGGTGCGGTACGCGGCGGCAAGGGCGGCGACGTGACGCTGGAAACGCGCATGCAGGGCAGCGACCGCGCAGCCAGCCTGGGTTTCGATGGCGCGCTGCTGGGCCAGGGCATGGAGGGCGGTGGCACGCTGCAGGTGCGCGCGGCGAAGGTGCTGATCGGCGGAGCGGCGCAGGCGGCGGCCGACACGCTGCAGCTCGACAGCGGCTTTTTCGACAAGGGGTTTTCCCGCTACGATATCGGCGGTAACGGCGGCTTGACGGTGGCCGACGGCGCGCAGGTCGCGGTGACGATGCCGCTGCTGCGCCTGGCCGGGCAGGAGGTGGAAGCGTGGCTGTCGCCCGTATACCGCGAAGACGCGAGGAAGGGCGTGCTGACGCAGCGCCTCGGCGCCAGCTTGCGGCTGCAGGCCGGTGTGGCGGACGTCTCCGGCGGCGCGGACATGGCCGGCGTCCAGGCGCGCATCGGCCACGGCGCCACGCTGGAAGTCGATCCTGGCCAGTCGATCACGGTAGCGGGCATCGGCCAGCTGACGCTCGATGGCCGCCAAGATCGTGCTCGAAGGCATGGCGGGTGATGTGCAGGCGGCCGAGACGGCCAACGGCGCCGGGCACGGCCGCTCGATCTGGATCGGCGACGGGGCCGTGCTGGACGCGGCGGCGCGCGCCGCCACGGCCGTCGATGCGCGCGGCCAGCGCTATGGCCTGGTGCGCGACGGCGGCAGCATCGTGGTGGGCGGCACGCTCGACCAGGCCACGGGCAAGGCCGACGCGGCGCACCTGTTCGTGGCCGTGCGCGAAGGCGCGCTGCTCGACGCTTCCGGCACACAGGCGCAGCTCGACGTGGCGGGCCTGGGCGCCACGCAAGTGGCCAGCCGTGGCGGCAGCATTGCGCTGGCGTCGAACAACGGCCTGTATCTTGACGGCCAGATGAAAGCCGGCGCGGGCGGCGCCGGCGCGGCCGGCGGCACGCTCGCTCTCGCGCTGGAAACGCCGCAGTACCGCGATACCGCGGGCGCGCGCGTGCGCCAGGCGCGCGAGTTCATGCTGCGCCAGCAGCCGGCCGGCGACACGCTGGCCGGCACGCAGCCGGAACAGGCGGGCGCGCAGTTCGTGTATGGCCACGCGGCGCTGGCCGCCTCGCAGGTGGCCGCTGGCGGCTTCGGCAATCTGTCCATCCTCAGCAACGGCATGCTCGGCTTCGATGGCGACCTGTCCCTGTCGCTGGGCCAGAGCCTGCATCTGTACGCGCCCACTCTGGTACTGGCCGACGGCGCGGCGGCGGCCTCGCGCGTGCTGCTGGCGGCGCCGTACATGCGCCTGGCGGGCATCGGCGCCGTCGGCACGGGCGATGGCCAGATACGTCCCACTGTGACGGGCGGCGTATCGACGCAGCCGGCCGCCGGCACCTTGCGCCTGGACGCCACGCAGCTGCTCGACGTGCGCGACGTGCTGACGACGGGTGCGCATGGCGGCAAGGAGCGCGCGCAAGGACTGCCGATGGTGCTCGACCGGCGTGCCTTCGACAGCGTGGAACTGGCCAGCCAGGGCGACTTGCGCTTCCTGGGCGCCACCGTCAACGGCCAGAATACCGCCCTCAACACGCCGGCCGACCTGTCGCTGACGGCGGCGCGCATTTATCCGGCAACGGGGGCCAACGCCATCGTGCGGGCCGGCTACCTGGGCGGGGGCAGCGATTATGCGCAGCAGCGCCTGCTGCGCATAGGCCGCGCCGGCACGGATGGCGCAGCGCCGCCGCTGCCGCCATCTTCCGCCTTTGGCGCGCTGACCCTGGGCGCGGCCGCGATCGAGCAGGGCGGCGTGTTGCTGGCCCCGCTGGGCAGCCTCGTGCTGGGCGCCAGTACGGGCGCCAGCATGTCGGACACGCGTTCCTTGCGCTTCCTGCCGGGCAGCGTGACGTCGGTCAGCGGCGCCGGCGGCCGACGGCGTCAGCTGGCGCTACGATGGCCAGGATGTCAGCCTGCTGGGCGCGGGCGGCACCTATGGCACGACGGCCAATCTGAAGGTGGGACTGGCGATGAAGAGCCGCGCGGTCGACGTGCAGCCGGGCGCCGTGCTCGATCTGTCTGGCGGCGGCCAGTTGCTGGGCGCCGCCTTCGTGGCCGGCCGCGGCGGCTCCACCGATGCGCGCTACCATCCGCTGGTGCAGACGCGCGCCAACGGCGGCTTCATCCTGCCTGAACTGGCCAGCAATCCCGTGTACGCGATCGTGCCGGGCGCGCAGGCGCCGGTGGCCCCCGCCGATGGCGAGCGCGGCGCCAGTGTGCCCGTGCCGGGCCAGCAGGTGACGATAGGCGCCGGCGTGCCTGGCTTGCCGGCCGGCAGCTACACCTTGCTGCCGTCGACCTACGCCTTGCTGCCGGGCGCTTTCCGCGTCGAGTTCAATGGCCAGGCCGGCATCGCGCCGGCCGCGCCGAATGCCATGCGCAACGGTTCCTGGGCCGCCAGCGGCCGCCTGTCCGTGGCAGGCACGGGCATCGGCGACGCCCTGTCGCGACAGCTGATCGTGACGCCGGCCAGCGTGTTGCGCAGTTATTCGCAGTACCGGGAAACCAGCTATGCCGATTTTGTGCGCGCCGACGCGGCCAGGCTGGATGTGCCGCGCGCCATGCTGGAAGCGGATGCGCGGACCATGCTGGTCCAGTTGATGCCAGGCAATGGCGACGCCATCGATTTCCGTTTCCAGGGCCAGGCCCGCTTTCAGCCCGCCGACAAGGGACATGGCGGCACGCTGGCCTTCCCGATGGACGGCGGGCATCTGGAAGTGCTGGCGGCCGGCGGCCAAGCCAGCGCCGACATCGGCACCGTATCGCTGCGCGCCGCTGACGTCAACGCCGTGGGCGCGGCGCGCCTGTCGCTGGGCAACTTGCCCGTGGTGCGCTACGGCCAGGGCGGCAACCTGCTCGACTTCTCCACTGGCGGGGCAGCCGGCGCCATCACCGTGCGTGACGGGGCGTCGCTGTCGGCCGCCGAAGTATTGCTCATCGCCAACTCAACAGTGGCAAACCAGGGCGCCGGCATCAAGGTCGAGCAGGGGGCTGCCATCAGCACGCTGGGGCGCGGCAAGTCCGCCTTCGATGCCGAGGACGGCTTCGTCTACCAGCCCGGCTACCGCGGCGTGCTGGCCGTGTCCAATGGCCGCCTGCAGATGCTGGCGCCGGAATACGATAGCGTGGGCACGCCGGCCAGCATCCGCATCGGCACTTGCGCGCAAGCCGCCTGCGCTGGCGCTACCTCGCTGTATTCGGAAGGTTCGATCGCCTTTGCCACCAGCAGTGCCTTCGAGCTCGGCGACGCCGTGCGCTACGGCACGCGCCACCTGACCCTGGCGGTCGGCGGCATCAACGTGGGCAGTGCGCAGGCGCTCGATGCGGCGGCCGCGCGCGGCGCCCTGCCGCCGGGGCTGACCTTGAACCAGGAGGTCCTGGACCGCTTGCTGCGCGGCGATGCCGGCACGGGCGCGCCGGCCTTGCAGACCTTGTCGCTGACGGCCGCCCAGTCGCTCAATTTCTACGGCGACGCGACCCTGAGCACCATCGATGCCAGCGGCAAGTCGCTGCTGGACAAGTTGTCGCTGACGACGCCGGCCATGTATGGCGGCGGCAAGGCGGGCGAGGCGGCGCGCATCGTCACCGATACCCTCGTCTGGAATGGCGGCACGAACGGCCCGGCAGCGCTGCCCGGCGCCGTGCTGGCCGGCGGCGCCGGCACGGGCAGCGGCACGCTGGACGTGAACGCGCGGCGCATCGAGTTCGGCTATGGGCCCGACACGCGCCCGGACACGCTGGCCGACGCGCAGCGCCTGGTCCTGGGCTTCGCCGACGTCAGGCTCAATGCCAGCGAGCGCATCACGGCCAACCACAAGGGCAGCCTGGCCGTGCACCAGTCACAGGGCGCCTATGCGACGGGCAAGGGCTACGCCTACGCAGGCGGCGACCTGTACCTGAACACGCCGCTGCTGACGGGACAAGCCGGTTCCGTCAACCGCATCACGGCAGGCGGGGCGCTCAATATCGCGGGAACGGGCGGCGCCAGGCCACCGGCGCTTGCCGGCAGCGACGCGCTGGGCGCGGAACTGCTGTTGGCGGGCAATAGCGTGACGCTGGATACGGCCGTGGTGTTGCCTAGCGGCAAACTGACCCTGGCCGCCACAGGCGACGTGCGGCTGCTGGACGGCGCGCAGCTGGACCTGGCGGGACGCAAGGTCAGCATCCACGATGCGGACAAATACAGCTGGGGCGGCGAGGTGATACTGACCAGCCGCAGTGGCAATATCGCGCAGGCCGCCGCCGCCGGCATCGATGTGTCGGCCCGCAACAACCAGGGCGGCAAGGTGCAAGCCATCGCCCTCGATGCGGCCGCAGGCAAGGTCGACCTGCAGGGCCGGTTGCTGGGCGGCGCCAGCGGCCGTTATGACGCCGGTGGCACCGTCTTGCCCTACAAGGGCGGCGCCGTGGATATCCGCGCGCAGGACGTGGGCGATTTCGCGGCCTTGAACCGGCGCCTGAACGATGGCAAGGTGGACGGTGAACGCAGTTTCCAGATCAAGCGGGGCGATCTGACCATCGGCGACGAGATCAGGGCGGGCAGCGTCAATGTCTCGCTCGACAATGGCCGCCTGACGGTGGCGGGCACCATCGACGCCAGCGGCGAGCGCGTGGGCGCCATCCGCCTGGCGGGCAAGCATGGCGTGACGCTGGCCGGCACGGCCGTGCTCGACGCGCATGGCAGCACGCTGCGCGTCGACAGCTACGGCAAGATCATCGATGCGCCGAACCGGGCGTTGATCGAAATCAATGCAGGCGATGGCGTGCTGGCCCTGGACGGCGGCGCGCGGCTCGATGTGCGCCACGGCACGGCCGCTGGCGGCGGCGCGGGCAAGGGCCGGCATGACGGCAAGGCGCGCGGCACGCTTGACTTGCACGCGGCGCGCCTGGGCAGCGCCGGTGGCGCCAGCGACGCCGACGCGGCCACGCACGGCGACATCGCCATCGCGGCTGGCGCAGGCCTGCGCATCGAAGGCGCGCGCGAGATCGCCGTGCACGGCACGGCGCGCTACAGCGATGCGCCACAAGGCGTGCTCAAGGATGTCAGTGGCCAGGTCGTGCCGGGCCCGGACGGCTTGCCGCAGGCGGACCTGGCGGCGGGCGGCAGGCCGTACCAGTTCATCGACCAGGCTTACCTCGATAGCAAGCATGGCGACAGCACCGACTTCATGGCGGCGGCGCTGGCCAACGCCAATTTGCTGGGAAATAAACTGGCAGGCTTGCGCACGGCCGCGCATGCCGAGGCGCTGCATGTGCGGCCCGGCGTGGAAATCGTCACGCAGGGCGACCTGGTGGTCAGCGGCGACATCGACCTGTCCGCGCACCGCTATGCGGGCCTGAACGCGAAAGCGCCAAAAACCGCCGTGGCCGGCTCGGGCGAACCGGGCAGCCTGGTGTTGCGCGCGGGCGGCAATCTCGACATCTTTGGCAGCATCAATGACGGTTTCGCGCCGCCGCCCGCCACGCCGGACGACAAGGGCTGGGTGCTGACGCCGGGCCGCCAGGCCTACGGCGGCGACGTGGTGGTGCCGGGCCATGGCGTGGTGCTGGCCGAGGGAACGTTGTTTCCCGCCGGTAAGGTCTTGAATTATGCCCTGCCCATCCAGCCGGCGACGCTGGCCGTGGGCAGCGTGCTGCCGGTGGCGGCCAGCCTGGCTGCGGCGCTGGAAGTGCCAGTCGATACGGTGCTGCGCGCGGACGTGCGCGACAGCGCCGGCCGCCTGCTGCATGCGGCCGGCACGCTGGTTGCGGGCCAGCCGCTGCTGCTGCCGAAAGGCACGCAGCTGGGCGCCGGTTCGCAGTTGCCCGGGACGGTCGCGCTGGAAGGCCTGACCTGGCCGGCCGGCGTGCCCCTGCCGAGCCTGGCGCAGTTTGACAACTACCTCAAGCCGAACGGGGTCATGCTGGCCAGTGCGCTGGCCTTGCGCGTCGGTGCGCTGATCCCCGCCGATACCCGCGTCAAGCTGCCGGGCGGCGCCCTGAGCGTGCCGCTGCGCGCCATCACGGGCGGTGTGCAGGGCCGTAACTGGGCGGTGGCGCCCATGCTGCCGGAAGGCTCGCTGTCGTGGTCGATGCGGCTCGTGTCCGGCGCCGATACCGGCGCGGCCGACACGCGCAGCATCCGTCCCGTGCTGGCGGGCGACTTGCGGCTGGCCGACAGCCACTACGCGCTGTATGAAACGTATGACCGGAAAATCATCCCGGGCACGCCGGCGCGGCCGGGCGGTGCCTGGTTCTGGAATGCGTTCGGGGGCGAGCTGGGGTACGAGCCAGGCACGCCGGTAGCGCCAGATCTTGAAGACTGGTGCGACGCAGGCGCCTGCGACCGCTATAACTATGCCTGGAGCGACAGCGCCAGCCTGTTTGATCCCGCCTGGCTGGCCGGCAAGCCGGTGCCGCTGGATGTGGAAGGACAGTGCGACGCGGAGCTCTGCATCCCGCTGGGCAAGGCGATTCCCGGCACGCCGGACCGGGTGGAAATCGGCGCGCTGAAAAGCGTGACGCCAGCGACCCAGCATTTCAGCGTGCTGCGCACGGGGACGGGCGACCTGGACCTGATTGCGGCCGGCAACGTCAGTACCCTGTCGCCATATGGCATCTATACGGCGGGCACCTCCACCGCCAGCCTGGGCAATGCCGCCTACAATCAGGCGCGCGGACGCGCCGGCGACGGTGCGACGGTGCTGGGCAGCGGCGGCGCCGCGTATGAATCCCTGGTCGATGGCGGCGCGGCCAGCCCCTATGCGGCCTGGTACCCTGACCATGGCGGCAATGTGCTGCTGCGCGCGGGCGGCAACCTGACGGGCGACATCGTCAGTGCGTTCGGCGTTGCGCGTCAGGAAGACTTGCGCAGGCAGGCGGCCAGCGCCAACGTGGGCAACTGGCTGTGGCGCCAGGGCACGGGCGGCACGGCCGGCGTCGACCCCATACCCGCCAGCTGGTGGATCAATTTTGGCACGTATATCAAGGAAGCCGGTGGCGCGAGCGTCTTGCAGCCCGACCAGGCGATCATCGACAAGCTGCCCATGCTGGTGGGCTTCACTGGCATGGGCACGCTGGGTGGCGGCAACCTGAGCGTCGATGTGGGCGGCCACGCGGGCATGCAGGCGCGGCGCGGCTCGGCCGATGGCGACCAGTCGCCGCGCAGCGAAGGACTGGTGCTGGCCGTGGCCGGCACGGGCCGTGTCGGCGCCGACGGCGGCATGCTGCTGACGGGCGGCGGTGACATGGACGTGCGCATCGGCGGCGACCTCAATCCCGGCCTGCAGGCCAGGGCGGCCGTCAACACCGGTTCTGGCATGCAGCTGGGCGTGGCGACGGATTACCAGAACCAGAACCTGAACCTGAACGGCGCGCTGAGCAATCTGCGCGGCGCCCTGGCCCTGCAAACGGGCAGCCTGGGCGGCGTCGCCTTCAATTATGGCGGCATGCCGCAGCAGCATGACAGCAAGGAGCAGCGCGCCTACGATCCCTACGGCGCCACGCTGGGCACGGCCACCGGTGGCGCGACGCTGATGCTGGGCGATGCGGCGGCGCGCGTGTCCACGCGGGGCGACCTGGTGCTGGCCGGCACGGGCGATCCGGGCCGCGTGAAGACGCCCCATTCATCTGCGTTCACGGCCAATGGCAAGGCCTACGCGCAGGGCGGCTATGGCTGGTTTTCGCTGTGGACGGACGGCACGGCGATCGACCTGTTCTCCGCCGGCGGCAGCCTGGCGCCGAGCGTGCAACTGGGCGATGTCGATTTTGGCAGGACACCGGCCAGCCAGGGCAACCATGCCGATTCGGACGGGCGTTTCCTGTTCCCTTCGCAGCTGGGGGCGGTGGCCGCGAACGGCAGCATCTTCCTGGGCAAGTCGGCGCTGGGCGGGCAAGACTACTACGCGCCCGGCTATTCCATGCTGCTGGCGCCATCGGCCAGCGGCCGGCTCGACTTGCTGGCGGGCGATTCGCTGTATGCCAGCGGCTATGCCGTGAGTCGCTCGGGCGCCGCCGCATCGAGCCTGCCCACGCCCGTTCATCCCGCCTTCGCCGGCTATGCGCAGCCGGCCACCTACGTGGCGGGCAATGGCGGCGTGGACGGCATCGTGTCGAGCCTTGTGCGCTTTCCCCTGTTCGCGTTTGGCAGCCCCAGCGCCGTGCCGCTCGGCGACGCCGGTACGCCGTCGCGCCTGTACGCGGGCAAGGGCGATATCGTCGGCTTGCGCAGCGGAGAAATCCTGGCGTTTGCCAACGGCCAGCGGGCCGGGCAGACGTGGTACGAGGGTACCGCGCCCGTGTGGATGAGGGCTGGGCGCGACATTGTCAACTCCGGCACACAGCCGGGCCAGCCGACGGCGCTGCCGAACACCATGGCCAATACCCGCGAGAACGTGTATGGCAATGGCGTCAGCACGGGCAACCTGTTCGTGCATGCGCGCGCCACGGACGTGTCCATCGTCGCGGCGGGCCGCGACATCCTGCATAGCAGCTTCAACGTGGCCGGTCCCGGCACGCTGGAACTGACGGCGGGGCGGCATATCCGCATGGAAGAGCAGGGTGCGCTGGTCAGCCTGGGCACCGTGGTGGCTGGCGACAAACGTCCCGGCGCCGGCATCGTGCTGCAGGCGGGGCTGGGCGAGGCCGGCGTGAATGGCGTCGATTTCGCCGCCTTCGCGCAGCGCTACCTGGACCCGGCCAACCTGGCCCAGGCTGGCGTGCCATTGGCACAACAGGCGGGCAAGGTCGCCAGGACCTATGCGCCGGAGCTGGCCGCCTGGCTGGCGGAGCGAGAGGGTTTCGCCGGCACGCCGCAACAGGCGCGCACGCGCTTTGACGCCTTGCCGCCCGAGCAGCAGCGTATCTTCGCGCGCCAGGTCTTCTTCGATGAATTGAAGGCGGGCGGGCGCGAATACAACGATGCGCAAGGTCCGCGTTTCGGCAGCTACCTGCGCGGCCGCAACGCCATCGCGGCGCTGTTCCCCGCGCAGGATGCGCACGGCGCGCGCATCGGCTACCAGGGCGATATCAGCCTGTATGGCCCGTCTGGCGTGAATACCCTGTTTGGCGGCGATATCAGCATGCTCGCGCCGGGCGGCAAGCAGGTCTTCGGCACGGAGGGCCAGGCGCCGCTCGCTGTGCCTGGCCTGGTGCCCGGCGTGCTCACGCAGGGTGCGGGCGATATCGCGCTGTACGCCCAGGACAGCATGCTGCTGGGCCAAAGCCGCATCATGACCACCTTCGGCGGCGCCATCCTGGGCTGGTCGGCGCTGGGCGACATCAATGCGGGGCGCGGTTCGAAGTCGACCATCGTCTACACGCCGCCCAAGCGCGTGTATGACCAATGGGGCAATGTGACGCTGGCGTCCGACGTGCCGAGCACGGGCGCCGGCATCGCCACGCTGGCGCCGATACCGGAAGTGCCGGCCGGCGATATCGACCTGATCGCCCCGCTGGGCACCATCGACGCGGGCGAGGCGGGCATCCGCGTCTCGGGCAATATCAACCTGGCGGCGTTGCAGGTGGTGAACGCGGCGAACATCCAGGTGCAGGGGAAATCGAGCGGCATGCCGGTGCTGGCCGCCGTGAACGTGGCCGCCCTGAGCAACGCCAGTGCGGCGGCTTCGCAGGCGACGGGCGCGGCGCAGGAAGTGCTGCAGCGCGAGCGGGCGGCGGCGCGCGGCAGCTTGCCATCGATCTTTTCCGTGCGCGTGCTGGGCTTTGGCGACGAGCCGGTCGAGGACGGCGACAAGCGCGGCAAAGCGGCCAGCTACCGGCCGGACAGCCCCGTCGCCATTCTGGGTCTCGGCGGCACGGGTGCCACTCAGCGCGCCCACCTGACGCGCCAGGAGCAGCAGGAGCTGGACCTGTGATGGCCCGCGTGGAAGCGTTGTCGCCGTGCCTGCAGGCGCACCTGGCTACGCACTACGCGCGCCTGCACCGGCGCCTGACGCGCTACCTGGGCTGCGCGGAGCTTGCCAGCGACAGCCTGCACGACGCCTGGCTGCGCCTGGCGGGCAAGCCGGCACCGCCCGCCAGCAGCATGGATGCCTACGTCTGCCGCGTGGCGTGCAACCTGGCCGTGGACCGGCTGCGCCAGGCGCGGCCCTGGCACTACGCGGACGGCGCCGAAGCGGTGCTGGAACAGTTGGCAGATGGCGCGGCGGGACCGGCCACGCTGGCCGAAGTGCGCTCCGAACTGGCCGCCGTCGACCGGGCGGTGGCGTGTCTGCCGCGGCGTCACCGCCAGGTACTGTTCGGCTTGCGCCTGGAGGACGCCACGCGCGACGAGGTGGCCGCGCGCCACGGCATCTCGCTGCGCAGCGTCGACACCCTGCTGCGGCAGGCGCTCGACCACTGCGCCGCGCAGACGGGGCAGACCGTCATTGGCGGCATCGGTACGGCGCGCCGGGCTTTGCGCACGGCGCGGGCTGGTTTCCAGCCGGGATCGCCATCGTTCGCTGTTGTCGCATAAGCATCATGGCACGCCAGCCGCCTACTGCATGCGCTGGAAGACGCCGTCCTTGTCCAGCAGCAGATGCTTGAGGCCGGCAAGGGCGTGCAGGACGATCAGGGCGGCCAGGGTCCAG
>RCMZ01000943.1_pt1 | contig 10698 bp, 5 predicted proteins | sample 2041141 | NCBI WGS metagenome assembly RCMZ01 (sample SAMN09708263, study PRJNA481090) | Wastewater metagenome, whole genome shotgun sequencing project. | biome: sewage; isolation source: Davis station wastewater (DW) | place: Antarctica: Davis Station | collected 2010-03-01
CGATCCAGGCCCTGTGGGTGGCACCGTTCGGCATGGAAGAAGGCAGCGAACTGGAACTGCCAGGCCAGCAATTCGGCCTGGTGGTGGGAGAGCCCGTGCACTTCCGCTTCTTCGCCTCGTCCACGCGCCGCAACGACCAGATCGGCGACCTGCTCGACTTCTGGGGTCCCGATGAATTGCAGGAGCTGAGCGAAATCCAGGCCACCCTGTCCGCCGAAGGCCGGTCGGCCGGCGACGTGGTGCAAGTGAAACTGCATGCGCGCGTGACGGAAGCGGGCACCCTGGAGCTGCTGGCCGTGTCCCCTGACGGCGCCGAGCGCTGGAAGGTGGAGTTCGACGTGCGCGGCACGCCGCAGCAATAAGCATGCGCGGCGCTGCGGGCAAGCCGGCCTTCCTGGTCGGCATCGACCTGGGCACCACCAACACGGTGGTGGCGTATGCCAATGCCAATGATGCGCAGGCGGCGATCGACCTGTTCGCCATCGAGCAGCTGGTGGCGCCCGGCGAAGTGGGCGCACGCCCCCTGCTGCCGTCCCTGCGCTACCACCCCGCCCCCGGCGAGCTGGCGGCGGGCGATTTACAACTGCCGTGGCAGCAGGATGACGTGGCCGGCATGGCGCAGCCCGTGCTGGGCGCCCTGGCGCGCCAGCTGGGCGCACAGGTGCCGGGCCGCCTCGTTGCCAGCGCGAAGAGCTGGCTGTCGCATGCCAGCGTGGACCGTCAGGCCCCCATTTTGCCGTGGGGCGCCGACCATGATGTGCCGAAGGTGTCGCCCGTGGCGGCCAGCGCCAGCTACCTGGCCCACGTGCGCGCGGCGTGGAATGCACGTTTCCCGCATGCCCCTTTGGCGCAGCAGGAACTGGTGCTGACCATCCCCGCCTCGTTCGACGAGGGTGCGCGCGCACTCACCCTGCAAGCGGCGCGCATGGCGGGCCTGCCCACCGTGCGGCTGGTGGAGGAGCCGCAGGCGGCCTTTTATGATTACCTGCAGCGCCGGCGCGCCACCCTGCGCGCAGACCTGGCCGGCACGCGCCGCATCCTGGTCTGCGACGTGGGTGGCGGCACCACCGATTTCAGCCTGATCGACGTGGCCTTCGACGCGGATGGCGAAGCGCAGCTGGAACGCAGCAGCGTGGGCAATCACCTGATCCTCGGCGGCGACAATATGGACCTGGCGCTGGCCCACCTGGTGGAAACGCGCATGGCCGCCGGCATCGAGGGCGGCATGAAGCTGTCGGCCGCGCGATTGTCGCAGCTGATGCAGCGCTGCCGCGCCGCCAAGGAGCTGCTGCTGTCGAAGGACGCCCCCGACAAGGCCACCGTCACCCTGCTGGGCGCCGGATCGCGCCTGATCAAAGGCAGCCGTTCCGTCGACGTCACGCGCGAGGAAGTGGCGGCCATGCTGGTCGACGGCTTCTTCCCGATGGTGGCACAGGACGAGACGGCGAAAAAAGGCCGTGCCGGCATCGTCGCATTCGGCCTGCCGTATGCGCAGGACGCGGCCATCACGCGCCATCTGGCCAGCTTCCTGCAGCAGCATCCGGGGGCACTGCCCGACACCGTGCTGCTGAACGGCGGCGTGTTTCGCGCCGACGCGCTGGCGCGCCGCCTGGCCGAGACCCTGGCGCACTGGCGCGGCGCGCCCTTGACCATCCTGCACAACGACAATCCCGACGTGGCCGTGGCGCGCGGCGCCGTCGCCTACGCGCTGGCCCGCCGTGGCCAGGCGCCGCGCATCGGCGGCGGTTCGCCGCGCAGCTATTTCCTCGTGCTGGGCGAAGCGGGCAAGGACAACCGCGCCGTCTGCATCCTGCCCCGTGGCAGCGCCAGCGGCGAGGAAATCCGCCTGACGCAGCGCCTGTTCGCGCTGCGCCTGGGCCGGCCCGTGCGCTTCCACCTGGCCACCTCCATCGCGGAAGCGGGCACGCCGCCCAAGCTGGGCGACATCGTCGACCTGGGCGCCGGCGACTACCTGCGCCTGCCGCCGCTGGCCAGCGTGCTGCACGACAAACGGGATGCGGGCGACAAGCGCGAAATCACCGTGCAGCTGGCCACCGTGATGACGGAGGTGGGCACCCTGGAAGTGCATTGCGTGGCCGAAGCCGATGCCAGCGACCGCTGGCTGCTGGAATTCCAGCTGCGCGGTAGCGAGGAGGAGCAAGGCCACGACGGCAGCGAGGGCAACGCTGCCGCAGTCCCGCCCCGGATAAAAGAGGCGGTCGAGAAAATCGAGCGCATCTTCGGCGGCAAGGCGCAAAAGGTCGACGTCAAGGAAGTACGCCAGCTGCGCCAGCACCTGGAACGGGGACTGGGCGGGCGCGACAGCTGGGACACGCCCCTGCTGCGCCAGCTGTTCGACGCCCTCCTGCTGCGCGCCCGAGGGCGGCGCCGCTCGGCCGAGCATGAGCGTGTCTGGCTGAACCTGGCCGGCTACTGCCTGCGTCCCGGCTATGGCGACGCGCTCGATGCGTGGCGCATCGAGCAGCTGTGGGCCATGTTCGACGCGGGCGTGCAGCATCACAAGGACAGCCAGGTGTGCGCCGAATGGTGGACCCTGTGGCGCCGGGTGGCCGGCGGCTTGAGCACGGAGCAGCAATTGCGCCTGCTCGACGACTTCGCCTTCAACCTGCAAGCCGATGCGGCGCAGCGCGGCAGCCGCCCCGTCACCCTGGTGAACGGCAGCGACGACGACATGCTGCGCCTGGGCGCGTCGCTGGAGCGCATCCCCGGCGCCTACAAGGCGGAAGTAGGCGCCTGGCTGCTGCAACGCCTGGACAAAGCCGGCAAGAAGGGCGAGCCGGCGGACACCAACACCCTGTGGGCGCTGGCCCGGGTCGGCGCGCGCCAGCCCTTCCACGGCAGCGCGCACGAAGTGGTCGACAGCGCCACCGTGGCCGACTGGCTGGCCGTGCTGCTGGCGCTGGACTGGAAGAAGGTGGAGCCGGCGGCGTTTGCCGCCACCCACCTGGCCCGCATGACGGGCGACCGCTCGCGCGACATCGGCGACGAGCTGCGCGCCACCATCCTCGCCCGCCTGAAAGCCGTGGGCGCGCCGCCCCTGTGGCAGGCGATGGTCAGTGAAGTGACGCAGCTGGACGAGGCGGCGGCCAAGCGCATGCTGGGCGAAGCGCTGCCGCCGGGCTTGAAGCTGATCGGCTGAAACCTTGGGTCACGCAGGTCGGATGCGCGTCGCGTCATCCGACAGGCATCGCCAACAAGGTAGTCGGATGACGGCCTGCGGCCTGCTCCGGCCTGCCCTTCGCTGCGCGCGCCGCCATGCCGCGGCAAACGATCGGCCAGCCTTACCCCGGCCATTGCGGCACGCCGCCTGGCGCTAAATCACGGCAATGACAAACAGCAGCACCGCCAGCGGCGCCTGCACCAGCACGATGCCGGGATGCGTGCGGCGCAGCTGGGCCCATACGTTCAGGCCCGGCACTTCCTCGTGCGGGTGGTGGGCCTCGTCGCGCAAGGACATCGCGTGCAGGAACATGCCGGCGATCAGGGGCCCCGGGTTGACCCACCAGCCCTGCTCCAGCAAGCCGCGCGACAAATAAATGGCCAGCGCGCCGATGACGAACGGCGAGGCCCACACCAGCACCAGCATCAGGCGAATGCCATAGAACTCGGCCAGGGTACCCATGCGGTGCAGGCGGCCGAAGTCATGGTCCTCCATGCGCTTGTCGATGGCCAGTTCGGCGCGGCCATACAAGGTCCACAGGCCACCGAACAGGCAGCCCAGCAGCACGCCGATGACGATATCGGCCAGGAAGACCACATATTTGTTGACGTCGGCCGTGCCGATGCCCAGCGAGGTGTAGCCCGCCGCGTGCAAATGCAAGCCCGCCTGCTCGCCTTCGGCCGTCGTGTAGCGGTCGCGCACATCGTAGGTGGCGCCGATGAACAGGACTTTTTTGCGCGCCGCATCGGCCGCCACGCCCGCCTTGCCATCGACCAGCCGCACGCCCAGGCGCGTGGGGTCGAGAAAGGCGGGCGCCACGGCGGCCGGGTGAAAGGGCGCCGTGACGGCATTCTGCTCGGCCGCGTCCTTGGCGTCGCCGTGGATGACGGGTTCGAAGGCCCAGCGCGCCAGTTCCTTTTCGCTGCGCGCGCGCTGCGCCAGCTGGCAGACCCGGTCGGCGAGCCGGTAGCCCTGCTTTTGTTCCGACAGCGCGGCCGGCATGGGCTGCGCCTGCTCCTGCTGCCAGGCGCCATGCGCCAGCTCGAACGCCACGGCCGCCAGCACGGGGCTTTTCAGCTCGATGCGCGTGACGGCGCCCATGCGTTCGCGGATGCGCGGGCTGGCGAAATGCACGCCGGCCGCGCAGCGCGCGCGCAGCCACGGCAGGTTCGCGTTCTGGTCCGATTGTTCCGGCAGGATCAGCACCAGCTGATGGCCATCCGTGGCCAGCCGGTCGAGCAGCTGGTCGAGCGGCCGCGCTCCCGGCGCATGCTGTTCGTAGACGGCCGGCGCCAGGTCCAGGTCGATGGCCAGCACCTGCGCGCCGCGCTGCGCCACGTTGGCCAGCAACTGCTGCAGGCGCGCCCGCTCCAGCGGTTCACGCTCGTCGAACACCTGTTCAAACGCGGGCTGGTCGATCTCGATGATGCCGGGCCGGTAGGCGGCGCCCGGATCCTTGCCGCGGTTTAGCAGCTGGCCCTGTTCCGCGCTGGCGCGCAGCATGGCCGCATCGAGCCACTCCAGCACGTGAAACCCTTCCAGCGCCAGCATCAGCGAGGCGATCAGGCTGGCGCCGATCACATGGTGCAGCAGATGCGTGCCCGTCAGCTTGAAGGCCGAGCCGAGCTGGACAACCGGCCACAGCAGGCGCCGCCACAGCGGTGGGCGCGCGGATTCAGGCTGGCCGGTTTTCAATGTGCATTCCCCTTGGTGTCGTTGTTGAATTATATTTCAAGCAACAATTGATAACGAAAGGAATATAGTATTGCAATTGTGCTCAGGCTGCCGCACGCCTGGCGCCGGCGCCGCTGACAGGATGCCGGCGGCAATACGCAATGAACTGCGCTGCCGGCAAGGCCTTGGAAAACAGCCAGCCCTGGCCATACTCGACGCCGCGTTCGCGCAGGTAGTCGGCCTGCAGCGGCGTTTCGACGCCTTCGGCGATGATCTGCAATTCCAGGGTGTGCGCCATGTCGATGATGTGCGACGTTACGCTGCTCGTCACCGTGTCGCCGCCGATGGTATCGATGAATGATTTGTCGATCTTCAGCGCGTCGACGGGCAGGTTCTGCAGATACGCGAGGCTGGAATAGCCGGTGCCGAAATCGTCGATGGCGACGGAAAAGCCCATGGCCCGCGCGCGCTCGAGCGCATTGCGCGCCGCCGCCACGTCGATGAAGCCGCGTTCCGTCGCTTCCAGCCATATCTGGCCCACGGCGATGCCGCTGCCATCGAGCGCCCTGGCCAGCACGTCGAGCAGCCTCCCCGTCTGGATATCGGAGGCGCAGACATTGATGGCGATATGCAGGTGGCCGTTGGCCAGCAGCAGCGCGCGCATCTCGCGCACGACGATGTCCACCAGCTGGTCGGTGATCGGCTCGATCAAGCCGCTCTCCTCGGCCTGCGGAATGAAATAATCGGGACGCATCATCGTGCCATCGGGACGCGGCCAGCGTATCAGCGCCTCGGCGCCGACGCAGGCGCCATCCTTCAGGCGCACCAGCGGCTGGTAATGCACGATGAATTCGCGCTTTTTCAGCGCGTCCGCCATTTCTCCCTGCAGCGACAGGCGGCTGCGCGTCAGCCAAACCAGCAGGCTGATGGCCACGGCGGCCAGCAGGAAACCGAAGGGCAGGATGTACAGCTGCTCGTTGCGCAGCTGCCTGCGCATGCTGCTCTCGGGCGCCAGGCCGACGGTGGCCAGTTCGCCCTTGCGGGCCACGGCGGCCTGCATCTTGTCCGCGCCGGCGATGGCCGGGTCATTGCCCTTGTCGCGCACCAGCCGGCCCACCAGTTCCGCGTCCGGCCCGTTCTGGCTGCCCAGCATGGCGCCGCCCGACGTGGCGACGGCGACCTGCACGTCCGGATCGGCGATGATGTCGGCCAGGTGGGCAGGGTCGACCAGCACCAGGTGCTTGTCCTTGAACAGGCCGATCATCGCCTTGCCCGTGACCCTGCCTGCCGACGGCGGCGCCGACGTGTAGACGTCGACGCCGCTTTTCGTCGTGAATTCAGGCTTGTCGAGGACGATGGTGCGGCCCTTTTCCGGCATGCCCCAGCTTGAACATTTCAGCTTGCCGTCCTCGAAATAAGCGATTTCCACGACACCGCGCGACTCCAGCGTCGACTGGCGCATCAGCGCGATATGCGCGTCGGAACACGGGCGCACCGTCAGCCTGGCAACCGATTGCAGGGCCGCGCCCACCTCGTCAAACGACTTGCTGGCGCGCGTCATGGCGATGTCCGCCACGCGTTGCAGGCGCAGCTGCTCGACTTCGCGCGCCCGCAGGCCGGAAAAATGCAGGCTGCCCCAGAGGGACAGCAGCACGACCATGGCGGAAGCGCCCACTGCCGCGCAAACGAGCTTGTTACGACGATTCAATCCGCCCTCCCCGTTGAATGTGCAAATGGCCCGCACGCGCGGGCCATTCGGCGTTGCGGCGGCGCTTACTTCGGCTTGGCCAGCAGCAGCTTGCCCAGCGCTTCAAAGGCGGGCGTGGTGGTCGGATCGTTGGCCGCGTTGGCCGCCGTCGGCGTCGAGGCAAAACGCACGATCACCATCTCGGCCTTCGGATCGACATAAATGCGCTGGCCGTAGACGCCACGCGCCATGTAGGCGCCATGGTCGTTGTGCGTGACCCACCACATGTCGCGGTAGCTCCAGCCTTTCAGCAGGTCATAGCCGCCCTTGGCGAACAGCTGCTTGTCGCCGCCGCCGCGAATGTCCGCGACCGCCGCCTTGGGGAGGATTTGCTGGCCGTTGTAACGGCCATCGTTGCGCAGCATTTCGCCAAAGCGCGCCAGGTCGCGCAAGCCGGCGCTCAGGCCGCCGCCGGCAAACGGCGTGCCCGTCGAATCGACGCTCATGTAGCTATCCTGCTCGGCGCCCAGCTTTTTCCACACATGCTCGGACAGGTAGTCGTTGACGTTCTGTCCCGTGACCCGGGCGATGAGCCAGCCCAGCACATCGGCATTGACCGTGCGGTAGCCGAATGCCTCGCCATGCTTGCCCTGGTGCTGCACCGTTTGGAGGTACTCGAAATAGCTGCGCGGCCCCGTGTAATCCTTGGGCTTGGGCAGCGGATTGCCGGCCGCCGCGTGCTTCCACACTTCGGCGTCCGGATCGGCATAGTCTTCGCTGAATTTCAGGCCCGTGGTCATGTCGAGCACCTGGCGCACGGTGGCGTCGCCGAACGCCGACTTGGCCAGTTCGGGAATGTACTCGGCCACGGTCTTGCCGGGATCGAGCTTGCCTTCCGCCACGAGCGCGGCGCCCAGGGTGCCCATCACGGATTTCGTCACCGACATGGCGCCATGCTGGCCGTCGTCCTTCAGCACGCCCAGGTAGCGTTCGTACACGATGCGGCCGCGGTGCAGCACCACGATGCCATCCGTGTAATTGGCGCCCAGCGACTGCTCCCAGGTCATCGTCTCCTTGCTGCCCAGCGGCGTGAAGCGCAGGCTGTCGATATCGTGGCGCAGCGCGCGCCGCAAGGGCAGCGGCGCTCCCAGGCCGCGCGACACATTCACCGTCGGCATCAGCTCGCGGAAATGCGACACGCTCCAGCGCAGCTGCGGGAAGTTGAAATAGCTGCCGTCATCGAAGCGGATGATCTTGTCGGCCGGCGGCGGCGCGCCCACCATCCATTTCAAGGCGGCCGGATCGCTGGCCGTTGCCGACAGCGGCGCAGCGGGGGCCGTTTCGGCGGCGCGCGCAGCGGCCGGCATGCCGCCCGTCGCGAGGGCCATGCAGCTGGCCGCCAGGGCCATGCGTTTGATCTTTGGTAGTACGTTCATGCGGGTTCTCCTGTGTTCAACAACAGATTAAATGCGAGCATCTTCAGTAAATCCAGACCACGTTGGCCAGCCATCCCGTCCAGGTCCTGGCCTGGCCCTTCACCAGCTGGTTGATGCCGGACTGCGCGAACGACGCACTCGCGCCCAGGGTCAGATAGGTATTCGGATTGACGACGCGCACATACTTGACGAAGACATCGTTCGCCAGCATCGGACGCAGCACGCCCGCGATCACCACCGGCGCGTCGCCCGGCACGTCGAGGCGCGTGGCCTGGCCGAACTGCAGCGGGCTGCCCATCTGGTTGGCGCGCACCTGCGCCAGGTAGGCGATCACGGTGTCCTTCGGCGTCGGGTGCAATTCGATCGTCGCTTGCAGCGCATTCACGTTGGAATTGACGAAGACCCAGGTGGCCTTGCTGCCCGAGGCCCAGGCGCCCGGCGTGCCTTCGAAGAACAACGGATCGAAGCGTTCATTGCGCGCCGTGCGCGGATCGTCGCCGGAAAAGCTCTGATAGCCCAGCGTGAACTTGGGCGTCCACGCCACGTCGGGCAGCGAAAAGCCCCCTTCCGTGCGCCAGCCCCAGGCCCGCATCGGCTCGCGCGTATTCCATTCGCGCGCGGCATCGAAGCCGAACCAGCCTTTCGGCAGCATGCCGGGCAGCAGGGGAATGCGCGCGTAGCCGTACACGAACTGCAGATCCTTGCGTCCGTCCGGCACGGCCAGCGGCGCGCCGATGCCGCCCGGCGCCGCCTGCGGATAGGCGGCGCGCGAACGCGGCACCTTGCCATATGCGATGCCCGCCTTGCGGTCATCGGCCAGCGTGTAGCTGGCGTCAACGCCGACCAGGCGCGTGCCGCTATCGTTGTCGGGGTTTTCATTCGGGTCGAGGTAGAACGCCTGCGCGCTGAACGCCTCGTGGCTCACCTTGGCCACCACGGAATTCTGGAAGGCCTTGCGCGGGCCCAGTTTCAGCGCGCCGCGGTCAAAACCGTTCGAACCGCCATTGGCGACCAGCATGCCGGTACCGAGCGTGAAATTCTGCGCGCCGGCCGACAGATCCAGGCGCGTGCCCGCATCGCCGAGCGGCATGCGGATGCCGGCGACGAATTCCTCGATCGAGATGCGGCCCGTATCGCCCGCCCCAAACGGGTCATGGCGCACGGTGCCCGAGCCCACGGCGGACACGCGCGCATACAGTTGCCTGCCGTCGCCGAGATTGCGCTTGAAGCCGAGCGCCGGCTTGACATAGAACTCGTACCAGTAGGGTTGGAAATCAAAGGCGGGATTGCGCGCGGGCGTGTTCGACAGCTTCCAGAACAGATTGTTCTCGCCGGCGATCTGCGCGCCCGCCTCGACGGAACGCGTCATGTGCCAGTCCGCGCCGACGGCCGGTTCAACGGCGGCGCGCCGGGCCACTTCCCTTTCCATGCCGCCCTGCCCATCGGGGTCGAGCTGGCCGGCGGCGCCGCACGCGGTGCTCCATCCCAGCAGGGCCAGCGCGGCCGAGCGCCGCACGAGGAACATCGCTTGCGTTGCCATAAGTATCCCCTGCGCTCGCTGGCTGTAGATTTGATCGGATGTTATCAGAGATACTCTTTTTTATTGTTGTAAAGCATCCTATTGTGCGGAGCACCGCTGCCGTCCGCCGCGCCACAAACAGCGCCATCCTGCTAGGCTGCGCCAGTGAGACGACCGTCTCACGGCGTCCCATGCTGCGGCGCGCCATGCGTGCGCGGGCGCTTCATGCTACAACGCTGTTACCAACAAAAATCCGCAGTCAGACAGCGGAAACACGGGAGAGCGCCATGCCTTACGTCCGCCAGACCAGCCATCTCGACCGCGTGCGCGACCTGATCGCCGGCAGGGTCGTCAATCCCGGCATCGACGCGGCCAGGCTGGCCTCGTCGTACCGGCGCGCGCTGGACGACTACCGGCTCGATCCCGCATCGACCACGGGGCCGCGCATCCTGACGGGCGCCGAACTGCGGGCCGTGCAGCAGTCCGAGGAAAATTTTCTGCGATCCACGGGACAATGCCTGCCGCGCCTGCACGCCATGGTGCGCGAAGCGGGCTACTGCGTCATCCTGGCCAATGCGCATGGCGTGACGATCGACTACGCGGTCGACGCGGACCAGCGCAAGGACTTCAAGAAAGCGGGCCTGTACCCGGGCTCGTGCTGGTCGGAAGACGAGGAAGGCACGTGCGGCATCGCCTCGGTGCTGCTCGACCACGAAGCCATCACCGTGCACAAGACCGACCATTTCCGCGCCGCCTTCACGGGCCTGACGTGCAGCGCGGCGCCCATCTTTTCGCCGCACGGCGAATTGATCGGCGTGCTCGACGCGTCGGCACTGAGCTCGCCCGATGCGCGCGACAGCCAGCGCCTGGTGAACCAGCTGGTGCGCCAGGGCGCCACCCTGATCGAGGACGGTTTCTTCCTCAAGTCCTATGGCCATTGCAGCATCCTGCTGGCGCACCGCAACCGGCACTTCGTGGAAGTGCAGCCGGAAATGCTGATCGCCATCGACGAACATGGCAGCATCGTCGCCGCCAACGGCTGCGCGCGCGAGGTCATCGCGGGCCTCGCCACCCTGCCCCGCCCCGTCGGCGAAGTGCTGGAAGTGCGCGTCGAGCGGCTGTTCGATGCGCGCGCGGGACGCGGCCTGCTGTCGCTGCGCCTGGCCGGCGGCGGCGGCTGGCTGCATGCGCGCCTGCGCCC
>RCMZ01001224.1_pt1 | contig 10668 bp, 16 predicted proteins | sample 2041141 | NCBI WGS metagenome assembly RCMZ01 (sample SAMN09708263, study PRJNA481090) | Wastewater metagenome, whole genome shotgun sequencing project. | biome: sewage; isolation source: Davis station wastewater (DW) | place: Antarctica: Davis Station | collected 2010-03-01
CCCAGCGTAATTTTTTCTCGTTGCATTTCAATCCCTGTTTGGTGGTGCTGGAAGTGTTCTAACCGATGATTCACAATAATCATGAAAGTTAGGAAATATGCGGTGTGGCGATGTGGTCTTCGCCACTTTCCCGCCAACGGTTTCGCTCAATTCCTCTTTATCGCCGTGGCGGCCGCTTGCGCCATCATGTGCAGCTTTGCGTTGAACCAGCGGCGAATGCAATACGACCGGGCCACGCTGATCACCGTGTAGATCAGGCCCAACAGCAGGTTATCGCGTGCGGTGATGTGAAAGCCAAACAGCGGGAAGATCAGCATGTTGGCGGTGAAGTTGATGGCGAAGCCGATCACCACATTGATAATGGCCTCGATCAACGAGCCGAGCCGGGTCTGGTTCATGGCTGCAGTTCCTTTGTCGGGCGATCATCACCCTCTTGATAGTTGGTCGCATAGAGCGTGAGCATGCTCAGATTGCACATGGCGTGCGCCAAGTGAGGCAGGCCCGATTCGGCGTCGCATTCTTCGCCGGCCTGCCATGCCGACAAGTGGCGCATCAGGCAGGCAAACGGGACCGACCAGGCCATGCCCTTGGTCCAGTTCCAGGCCGCATACTTTTCCTTGCCATAGGCCCATACGCGGGCCTCGTCGGCCATGGTGGTCAGCGGGATCAGCGAGTAATCCGGCTTGCCGTAGTTGTAGCGTGCGCCGCTCCCTTTTGCGTTGCTGTGCACGTCGCCAATAACCACGTGAATGTCCCCGCCCGCCATTACACGCCCACCTTGCTGGTAGTGGCCCAGCAGAACTTTTTCTTGTCGTGTGGGTAGCATTGCTCGACGAAGCCAGCATCTTCCATCTTCCGTAGTTGGCGCAGCATCGAAGCTGTGCCCGTCAACTTGAACTGGTCCGCCAGCGCGCCGGTGGTCATACCGCGATTGCGGTCGGACAAGTTCTTGCTGATCGCGGCCAATATCTCTCCGTCTGTAACGTTGCTCATTCTGCCGGCTCCATAAAAGTGATTTCGCTGGGCTGGCGCGGTGTCGCGTCGCCCATCAGATAAATAATTGTCGAGATCCCGCCGCCCTGCACCTGGGGATACATGCTGTGCAGGTGGTGCTGCTTGCCGGCGAACAGCACGGGCTGGCAGGTGTACAGCGCGCGCAGCAAGGCCCGGTCGCGCTTGTACGCTGCCTCGGCCGGGGTTTCTAGCGTCGGTGCCGGGCTGCGGGCGATCATGTTGCTACTGCCGCCGTCTCGGCGAGGTCGGCGGCGAGCTTGTTGCGTTCCCATGCCGTGATCTCGCGCGGCGTCATGTGGTAGTAGCCATGTGTGCCGCAGATTGGGCAAACCTTATCCGTCACACCCGGCCCGTGTCGCTTGCTGGCCACCCCAACAAGCTCGCCCTCATAGCCACGCCACTTACATTTCAGTTTGCCGCAGCGGATCGGTGCCGTGTTGTAGGCCGGACGCCCTTCCCTTGCTATGTTGCCGGTTTTCTCTTCCAATTTAATCTCCTGGGGTTGGTTCTGCTGGCGTCGATTCGGCGCCCGAACTGCCATCAACTGATGACTGATGATAATCATCAACGTTTGTATCTATGCGGGTTTGCGGGGTACTGCTCGCCACTTTCTCGCCACGCCCGAAACCGATTTTCTCGGCGATATCGTTCTGCGCCTGCGCCGCCGTGTCCCGGTTTTTCTCCAGGTAGGCCATGGTGGTCATCGGCGACTTGTGGCGCATCACCGCCTGGATGGTCTGGATCGGCACGCCCTGCTCCGACAGCATGGTGGCGAACGTGCCGCGCAGCCTGTGCGGGGTGATCCCCTTGATCTTGCAGCTCAGGTTGGCGGACTTCATGGCCTTGCGCGCGAAGCCGGGCGGGTGCTGCTGGGCGCCGCCGCGCTTGCCGGCGATCAGGCCCTCCACCTGGCGGTGCGGCGCCAGCTGCTCGACCAGCCAGGCCGGAACAGGCACGGGCTCGGCCTCGCGGCCCTTGGTGATGCCGGGCGTGTAGGTGGCCCGCTGCCAGTCCAGCCATTCCCAGCGCGCGCCGGCCGCCTCGGACTCGCGCAGGCCCAAGCCGAACATCAAGCGGATGGCCGTGGCCACCGACGGGTCGGCGCGTGTCACCTGGTCGACCGCAGCGAACCATTCGGCCACGGCCGCTATCGGCAGGATCGAGCGCGGGCGCTTCTGCACCTTGAGCATGCGCACCTGCCAGGGGATCGAGCGGATGATCTCGCGCTTCACGGCCCAGTTTGCGATCAGCTTAAGCACGCGCAGCCAGTGGTTCGCGCTGGCCTTGGCGTGGTCGACCAAGTGCAGATTACGGGCCTGCTCTACGAGGCTGGTGGTGATCTGGTTCAGCGGCAGTTGGCCCAGGTCGTAGAAGTGCAGCCGGGCGGTGGTCTCGACGCTGCGCTGGTGCGCGGCGCTGCTGATCGGACCATTCACCTCCAGCCATTCCTGCGCCATCGCCGCCAGCGTCGGCACCACCTTGCCGCCATTGGTCAGGATCAGCGCCTCGTCGTACGCGCGCTGCGCCACCGCGTTGGCTCTCGCCTTGCTGCTCTCGCGGGTGCTGCGCTGCACGCGCGCGCCAGCGATCTGGAAGCGGTAGTGGTAATTCTTGGCCTTGCCGGCCCGGAACAGGTGAAAACTCATTCGTGTCTTTCAAATAATGCCAAGGGCGGTCTTGGCGTTGGTGATCTGCATGGCGTGCAGCGACTGATCGCCTTTCGCCAGGCGCGCCATGATCTTTCGCGCCCACGTTTTGTGATCGAAATGCGTTGCTCGTGGCGACTTGGTCACGCCGCTGGCCTCCAGTTCGGCAAGCATGCGGGCCGCATCCTCGCGGGAGAGGCTGCCCTTGCCCGGCGCCGGCAGCGCTGGCGCAGGCGCCGGAATCTCGGCCCAATCGCCGCGCGCCAGCTGCGCGCTCAGCGTGGCTGCCCAGCGATCCTTGACCTGGCCGTACGACTGCATCATCAGGTCGCGCGCCAGCAGCGTCGCCGACCAGTAGACCGCCGGATGCGACCAGACGCCCCACTCGCCTTTGCGGCGCGCCTCGATGCCGACGATGGCCTCGTGGTACGCCGGTACCGGGTCTGCGAACGGCTTGCACGCTTGGATGAACTCGGCGCAGCTCGGCGGCTTCTGGTAGCGCAGACGACAGGCCTTCAGGCCGACGGCGACGTCCTTGGGGCTGATCCCCTCATCCTCGAAGGCCTCCACCCACGATTCGGCCCAGTTCCGCAGCGCTACCTCGCTGGTGAAATTGGACGACCACCAGTGCGGGTATGCGCCGTCCAGGCGGTTGTACAGATGCTCGATCATCGATACCTTGAGGGTCGGATGCACCTCGAACCAGCGCGAGTTTGGCGCCGTGCTGGACTGGCCCAGGAAGCAGCTTTGGCTGCCGGCAGTTGCAAGCGCGCTCATGTCGGGCTCCCAGGTTGCGGCCGGCCACGATTGACGAATTCTGTCGGGTCAAACTTCGCCGGGCGCCCTGCTGCTGCACCGTGCGCCGCACGCTCGTTGCGCACCCAGTTGCGCCAGGTGGCCGGCCAATCCGCCTTGCGGCCCTTGACGCCTGGCTGGGCGATCCAGTAGTCACGGAAGCGCTGCTCGGTCTGCGCCGGCACCAGGTCGGGCCGCTCGGCTTTGCAAAATTCGATATCGTCAGCCGATGCAGACCAGTCCGAAGGCAACCGCGACGCGGTGGCTTTTGCTTCTGCTTTTGACGTTGCCTTTGCTCTTCTCTTCTCTTCTGTATCTGTATCTGTATCTGTATCTGTATCTGTATCTAGGGCGTTACTTTTCTGTTGCGGTAACGTTACATGGCCGTTTCGTACGGCTTCTTCGGCTGCTTTCTTGGCCGCTCGGTGCTTCGCCACCCTCTGAGCGCTGGTGTCTGAGCTGAACTGGCGCTTTTCCCAGTTCAGCAGTTCCCACGCCTCGTTGATGAAACCTTTCGCGAGGAAAAGCGCCTTCGTTTCTTCAAGTTGCGCGGCGTCGATACGCAGGTGAAACGCAATCTCATCTGCCTGTAACGTTACAAGCGCGTTACTGCAACGCATGCACATCAACATGACGTAACGACGCTGCATTACCTCGGGCAGCATTTGCACCTTCGGGTCGTGCGCGAACTCGGCATACATGCGGAACCAGGGGTTGGACATTATTTCCACCCACCCCGTCCAGCATCGACGGCGCGTATCGCATGCGCCTGGTCGTTGTTCAAAGTCATGTCCAGCCTTCCATCCAGCCGTGAATGGGTCGGGGCGTGACCGGCGGGCTGGATTCGCCAAGTCGCAGCTGCGCAGCCGCTGCCCCGTTTAAAACTATTGCCACCGTTAAACTGGCGTTTTGGCGCGAACTTCCATCCGTGCTAAATTAACAATTCCACTTGATAATTCGAAAGGAAGTCCCCATGGCACTTAATCGAGCTCTACAACACGAAATTCTTGAAAAGCTGGCTGCTTGTTATCCGCAAAGGCTTGACGTGCAAAGGTGGAATAGAGAAGAACCGCAGCTAATCCCGAACATGCATTACCTCAGAGAACACGGACTTCTTGAAGGCATTCAGACGCGAGAAATCGGCGGCGATAACCGTTTTATAAACGCGCAGATCACAGCAACGGGCATGGATTTCTTGGCTGACGACGGCGGACTGTCGGCAATCTTGGGCGTGGTGACAATTAAACTTCACGACGACACCATTCGCCAGCTGATCGAGGCGCGCATTCAGACCGCTGAACTTCCGGAGACAACCAAGTCGCACCTGCTGAAATCGCTTCGCGAAGCGCCCGGCGAGACCATAAAACTCCTGACAGAGAAATTATTGGATGCGGGGCTGGAGAATTGGCCGGTAGCACTTGCTGCAATTCAAAAGTTTCTATAGTGCGCCCAGCTATTGCTTCTGCACCGTCGGCGCAGCGCACGTAGCGTAGGTAGCCGATTGGGGCGAAGCCGCCGGCCTTGCAGCCGATGGACAGCCAGAACTCTTGCAATTCGGTGTCCACCAGCAAGTACTGCTCGGTCGATGCGACGAAGCGCCGGCCGGCAAGCAGCACTTGGCTGGCAGGTTTGAAGTTCCCTGCCGAAATTGCCTTTGTCATGTCTTCTCCTTCGCCCCGTGCCCCCGATGCAGCACACGCTGCAGCACGTCCTTGGTGCGGGACATTGCCTTGCGCGCGCCTGTCAGGATGCGCACGATGCGCGCCTTCTTCTCGGCTGCCCGTGCGGCCTTGCGCAGCGCGATTTCGTAATTGGCTTGCGTGGGTGCGGCGACAACGGCCGCAAGCGACGCCATAGCATCAGCGTCGGCGCTGGCCAGGTCGCAGATATCGCCCAGGCCCAGGCCGCCCTCGTCTTGCGACTCGATGGCACGCACGCACAGGCCGAAGCGGCGCAGCATGTCGTTCAGGCAGTGCACGCGCGCGTCATCGGGCATGCCGGCGAGGATGGAAAAAACGAAGTTCGCCGGCAGGAAATTGGTGTCCTTGGTTTCGTCGTCGAGCCAACGCAGCACGCGGTCGCTGTTGTTTTTCATGCGCTGGAACTCATCCGTATGCGCATCGAAGCGGATACCGGTGACGGCCGGGCCGCCGACGTGCGCGTGCGCCGCGACGATGATGTCGATGGCGCTTGCGCTCGACAGCCCAGCGGTGCGGCGCCAGTCGGCCACGTGCTCGCGCAGGATGCCGATCAGGGTTTTGTGCGACTCAATACGCATGATTTATTCCTCGGTGTGAGTTACTCTGGCTTCGGTTGAATGCTGGACACTTCGAGGGCCAATGTCCCCACCAGAAGCGGTGACGAGATCAGGCCAAATCAGGCTCCAATCGTTAGGTCGCAGCTCCTGCCTGGTTACCTGCTTGTTAGTCAAACCTTCGATTGCGGCGCAGTACCGAATTGAAATAGGTCGAATCCCCTTCAGCCACTGGTGAAGCACTGCTGGGGAAATTTTGAGAAGCCGGGCGAAGTCAGCCTTTCGGATCTTCGAGTCTGCCAAGTAGGTTGAGAGGTTCATGCCGCAATAATAGCATTGCTATTGCACAAGTCAATAGCAATGCTCGTTGCTCTATTAAATAGCATTGCTATACTTTGAACATGAAAAAAGAAACAAAGACACTTGAGCATTGGCAACTTGAGGACGCCGCGCGGCTGAAGGAGTTGTTCGCTACGCGTGAGCCGAAAGTGTCGCAAGCAGAATTTGGCGCCCAGCACGGACTTGGGTCTCAAAGCATGGTTTGGCAGTACCTGTCAGGCCACCGACCTTTAAACATAAAGGCGGCCACAGCCTTTGCGCGAGGGCTTGGTGTGCAAGTGCATGCATTCAGCCCTACTCTTGCTTCTCAGATCGACTATGTTTCGCAATCGGCGACATTAGCGCCTCAACCTGACGTGCGGGAATTGGCTGGCGAGTACCAAGACGTAATTTTGGCTGATCCAAATAATCCGGATTTTTACCAGATCCCGAAGGTCCAGCTGCGACTATCAGCAGGCGTAACTGGCTTTCAAACAGTTCCTGAGATCTACGACGGTAGCAAATTGAGCGTAAGTAAAAACTGGGTGGACAGGAACGGCTTCAACCCTGGCAAACTGATAGCAATGTCGGTAAAAGGTGAGAGTATGGAACCGAACCTGTATGCCGACGATCTAGTGATTGTCAATACGGCTGACACAAAAATCACTGATGGCAAGGTCTACGCAGTAAATTATGAAGGTGAGGCTGTGATTAAGCGCTTCATGCGTGAGTCTGGCGAATGGTGGCTTACATCTGACAATCCAGACCAGCAGAAGTATCGACGGAAACGCTGTAGTAACAGTGATTGCCTGGTAGTCGGTAGGGTCGTCAAAAGGGAAACGGAGCGGATATGAAATTAGCAGGAATTTTGATACTTGTAGCAGGGCTAATTCTAGCAACTTTCAGTCTTTTTATGGACACGACTGTTGGTGTTTCCGCGAGGGATTACGGATATGGCGTAACCTCACCTGACATGCGGGTGTCCAATATAGACCTGATCGCAAAACGCCAGAGCTTTCTGATTTTTTCCGGAATACTTTCAGTTGTCGGAGCAATTTTAGTGGGTTTTTCGTCGCTTTCGAAACCCAAAAATAATGAGGCACTCCCAGTCGAGCAAGAGCAATCCGAGACAGGGCCGGGTGATTCCGGCGCTACAAGCAAATCTGTGTCAATCTGCCGAAACTGTCACCACATGGGCGCGGGCGACGCCCATGAGTGTCGCCGTTGCGGCGAGCCATTCCCCACATAAGCCTAAAATATGAACAAGCAAAAGCCCGCCATTGTGCGGGCTTTTTTATTTCTCATAAAAATATTAATTTTAAATAGCATTGCTATTGCATTGAAAAAATAGCAGTGCTACTATTCCTCCATCGACGCACCACCTCAACCGATGGAGAGAAAATGTCACACGCCGCCAGCACTACACCAGAACCCAGCGCCACCGTCAAAATCCCCCACCTCACCTGCGCTGAATGCAACGTGATCATCCAGGCCAACGCCAGCGAGAAGCCTGGCGCAAAGCCAGCATCAGCCATCGACCTGATCGCCGACCGCCTGGTCGACGCCGAACTGTGGCCCGAAGACAGCGAGCTCGTCGCCGAGATCCGCGCCATGTTCATGCACAACTGGGGCATGGATCAGGCCCAGGCCGACGCACGCATGTCCCGACTCAACTTCAAGGCCGCCCTCGCCGCTCTGGAAGGCGGTGCGGCATGATCGGCCCAGGCGGTGACATGGCGGCGCCGATAGCAACCCTGCGCCCAGCATTCAACACAGCGCCAATTCGTTGCGGCAAGCAGAAATGCAAGTGGCGCGGGTACGAGGGTCAACTTGTGGGAGTGCCGAGCAAGAAATTCGGCTCAGGCGTGACCGACAAGACCTGCCCGGAATGCGGATGTTACGGCTACATGTTCATGACGCTGCGCGAAGTTGCAGTTTGGGAGCGCCGCAAGCGCGAAGGCGGTGCAGCATGAAATTCAAGTTCAACATCTACCTGATCATCGCCGTGGCCATCATCGGCGCCATCACCGGCAGCCTGGCCATGGCCTGGGCGAAATCGAGCCAGCAGCCAGCGCCGCCATCATCCTCTTGTCCGTGTTGGTGCTTGGCTGGGGCGCCGGCAGCGTGGCGTCGCAGGCCGAGATCGATCGCCTGACCAGCATCGAGACCGGCCGCCGCATCCAGGCCAGCTGCCTGATCACCACCCGCAACCGGCTGGAGCGCGAGCTTGAGCAGCTGCTGGATGCGAAAGGCGGTGTGCTGTGAACGCCCGCGAAAAAACACCCGACCAGCTGCCAATCGGCAGCGACGCGGCGACCAGCGACGTGGCCGTGCACGCCAAGTTGGAACTGAGCGCCTGGTGCTGCGCGATCGTCGCACCATTCATCGCCAAGATGGGCGAGGCGCGCTACTACCTGCGCGGCATCAACGTGTCGCCAGCATCGGGGGGCGGCGCCATCATTTGCGCCACCAACGGGCATGCCATGGGCATCTATCACGACAAAAACGCGGTGTGCGAAGTTGCGGCCACCTTCAAATTTGATCGCGGTACGCTGGCGGCCTGCGCCGTCGGTGGCGCCGAGCGGCTGGTAGTGATGCGTAATAACCGCTTGGCCGTGATCGACCAGCATGGTGTCGAAGTCTACATTCAGCCCGGTTCGCCCGTAATAGACGGTTCGATACCCTACCCGTCCTACGAGCGCGTCATCCCGCGCGCCGAACGGCTGCAACGCGGCATGGTAGCAGCCGTCAACGGCACGTTGATCGGCTTGGTGACGCAGTCCACCAACGTCGCCGAGCGCGCGCTGCGTCGCAGCGTGTACATGCGCGCCATCGAGTTTTACAACGTCGAAGGCGATCGGAACGCCTGCACGGTGGCGCGTATCGCTGACCTTCCCGATTTCATTGCCGTGCTGATGCCAATGCGCGTCGACCCGGTGGGCACGGTGCTGCCCGAATGGCTGAACGCCGCCAGGGGTGTCGCATGATCACCAGCAGCCAACTCGATATCCTTCATCACACGTTGGGCGTGAACGCGCAACGGCGCGAACCCTGGCGCAATCATTACGTCGCCGGCGCTGGGCACTACGCTCAGCACGACATCGCCGCGCTGGTTGCCGCTGGCATGATGGCCGAGGGCCACCGCCCTGCCTTTCTGCATCCGACAGACCAGGTCTATTTCGTGACCGACGCCGGGCGCGAGGCGGCACTCGATCTGCTGCCGCTGCCGCCGAAGCGCACCCGCTATGACGAATACCTCGATTCCGAGGTATGCGAATCTTTTGCCGAGTGGCTTGGCATCGAGGTTCCGCGCCTGGAATACCGATATGGCTACGGCAGTCAAAAGACGCAGATGCGCTACTTCCGCGGTCATCGCAATTGGAGGTCCACTGTCTACGGCGACTGGGCGCCAACAAAGAAAGCGGCCAAGGCCAGCTACAAGCAGGCGCTGAAGCAGGAGCGCGCCAGCTCCTCGATCGAGGTTTACGCATGAAGCGCGACCTCTTTACCATGGCTCTCGACCTGGGCAATGAACTGATCATCGACAACTTCGCCGGCGGCGGCGGGACCAGCACCGGCCTGGAGCAGGCATTCGGTCGACCGGTCGATATCGCCATCAATCACGACCCGGAAGCGCTGGCCATGCACGCGGCAAATCACCCGCACACCACGCACCTGTGCGAGAGCGTGTGGGACGTCGATCCGATCAAGGTGACGGGCAATCGTCCGGTGGGCTTGGTCTGGCTCAGCCCCGATTGCAAGCATTTCAGCAAGGCCAAAGGCGGCAAGCCCGTCGAAAAGCGCATCCGAGGCCTGGCCTGGGTGACGCTGCGCTGGGCGGCCAAGTGCAAGCCGCGCGTGATCATGCTGGAAAACGTCGAGGAATTCAAAACGTGGGGCCCGCTGCTGGTCGAGGCAGACGGCAGCGCCAAGCCGGACCCGGCCAAGAAGGGCAAGACCTTCGACAGCTTCATTCGCCAGCTGCGCGCGCACGGCTACACCGTCGACTACCGCGAAATGCGCGGCTGCGACCACGATACTCCCACCATCCGCAAGCGCTTCTTCCTGGTGGCGCGCCGCGACGGCATCGCCATCAAGTGGCCAGAACCAACCCATGGCGCGCCCGACAGCATCGGCGTGCGCGCCGGCAAGCTGCTGCCGTACCGCACGGCGGCCGAGTGCATCGACTTCAGCCTGCCATGCCCATCGATCTTCGAGCGCGACAAGCCGCTGGCGCCGGCCACACTGCGCCGCATCGCCAAAGGCATCATGCGCTATGTGGTCGACGCGGCCGATCCGTTCATCGTTGGCGCCGGCGGCCCAGCACGTGCTGGCGAGCCGCGCCCGACCGCCCGGCCGTTCGGTACGCTGCTGGCGCGCAACGACAGCTATTTCTGCGCGCCGACCATCGTCCCGGTCACGCACCAGGGCGGCGACCGCACCGAATCGGTCGGCGAGCCATTCCGCACCATCACCGGCGCGCACCGCGGAGAGAAGGCACTGGGCGTGGCCACGCTGGTGCAGGTGGGTTACGGGGAGCGCGAGGGCCAGGCGCCGCGCGCGCTGGACATCGAGAAGCCACTGGGCACGGTGGTGGGCGCGGCCGCGAAGCATGCGCTGGTCGAGGCTGAGCTTGCGCCA
>RCMZ01000947.1_pt1 | contig 10649 bp, 9 predicted proteins | sample 2041141 | NCBI WGS metagenome assembly RCMZ01 (sample SAMN09708263, study PRJNA481090) | Wastewater metagenome, whole genome shotgun sequencing project. | biome: sewage; isolation source: Davis station wastewater (DW) | place: Antarctica: Davis Station | collected 2010-03-01
CAACATCCTTCTCAACCGCTTCCGATCAACTCGATCGAAGCACCGACAAGATCAAAACACCACCTTGTCAGCCCGGCGCATTCTACACAGCTTTCGCTGCTTTGCAACCCCTCTTTTTAAGCTAACTCTTTGTTTTCAAAAGAGTTTTCCGAGAGGTCTGCGCCGGAAGAGGTGCGAATTATAGACACTTAAACTGAGCCGTCAAGGACTAACTTTGATTTAGTCTGCACCTATATATAGGTGGCGCTCGCTGGGCGTAGCCAAGGTAACCCAGGCCCAGCCGTATGCCCTAGCCCCAGTAGGCTTCCGGCGGCGCTGGCAGCTCGCCGAGCAACTGGCGCAGGCCAGCGCCCCAGTGCCCGCAGATACCTTCGAAGTAGGCGTCGCCTTCACACACGCGATAGCCGACAGGCACTTCCAGGCTATTACGGTGATAGACCAGCAGATCCAGCGGCATGCCTACGGACAGGTTGCTGCGGATAGTCGAGTCAAAGCTGATCAGCGCGCAGCGCAGCGCCTGCTGCAGTGGCGTGGTGTGCTTCAAGGCGCGATCGAGAATGGGCTTGCCGTATTTGCTCTCGCCGATCTGGAAATACGGCGTGTCCTCGGTGGACTCGATGAAGTTGCCTTGCGGGTAGATATTGAACAAACGTGGGGACTCGCAACCAATCTGCCCGCCAACAAGAAAGGAACAACCAAGGTCCACGCCCTGCCCCAAGGTAGCGCTAGCGTCTCGCGCCAAAACCTCACGCAAGGTGGCGCCGACCAGGCCTACCGCCTCAAACAGATTACTGACGTTATGCAAGTGACTGCAGTCGCTGTTCAAGCGCTGGCGCAGCAGGCTGATCACCGACTGCGAGGTCGCCAGGTTGCCCGCTGACTGCAAGACAACCAGCCGTTCGCCCGGCACACCGAACACATGCAACTTGCGGTACGTGGCGATATGGTCGACACCGGCGTTGGTGCGCGAATCAGAAACGAACACCAGCCCCTCGGCCAGGTTCATGGCAACACAGTAAGTCATAAGGCTCTCATCATTCAGTCGGCATGGCCGCAAGTAGCGGCCAGTTTATCCGACTTGACCTTATTGCTGGGTCTGTAGCGCATGAGGGCTGACATACACCCGCGCATGCATCTGCTCGCTACCGCCGCCACGGCGCATGCCGCGCACCGGACAGGCGTCAAGGTAGTCCAGGCCGATGGCCAGCTTGAGGTGACGCTGCGGACGCGACATGCCATTAGTGATATCGAAGCTGTACCAGACGCCGTCAATCCACGCCTCAGCCCAGGCATGACTGGCCAAGTGCTCACTGTCATCACTATATAAGTAGCCCGACACATAACGCGCCGGCACACCAAGACTGCGCGCACAGGCGAGAAACGCATGGGTATGGTCCTGACAAACCCCGGCGCCACCGGCAAAAGCTTCAGCCGCAGTGCTCTCTACCGAGGTGATGCCAGGGGTATAGGGCATCTTTTCACTCAGCCCATGCATCAGATCGATCAGGGCTTCGCGCTCACGCCGCTCGCCACACTGCAAAATGGCAAATTCTCGCAAGGCCTGATCGGCCTGGGTCAGGCGCGTGCTGCGCAAGAAGGGTAGCGGCGAGCCACTGTCACGCTCGCCATCGCTGTGCTCATCGATCTCCACCACGCCACGCGCGCCAATCACGATCGAGTCATGGGGCTGATCCATGGTCAGCACGTGCAGCACGTTGCCGTAGGGGTCGCGTTGCGCCCGCACCGGATGCGGCAAATCCAACTGCCAATTGAGTACATGCTGACGGGCACTTTCCTGCGGGGTCAGGCGCAGGTATTGGATGCTGCCGCGTACTTCATCGGCATAGTCATAGGTGGTGTCATGACGGATAGAGAGTCTCATGCAGCCTCCAGATAAGCGCTGTGGATGGCATTGGCCAGCTCACGCACCTGCAGAATGAAGTCCGACAACCAACCGTGCAGGCCCTCGGCCAGGATGTCGTCGATGCCGGTGTAACGCAGCCGGGCATCCAGTTCGGCGACCAGGCGTTGTGCCGGTCGACCATTGTTGCCAGGCAGGCTGGCAAGAATCTGATTGATTTCGTCCAGGCAGCTACGCAGCGAACGCGGTACGTCGTCGCGCAGAATCAACAGCTCGGCCACCTGGCGGGCGCCCGGCGCCTCGCGGTACAGCTCTGTAAAGGCCTCGAATGCCGACAGCGCACGCAGCAGCGCGCTCCACTGGTAATAGCCATAGGCCGAACCATCGCTGATGCCGGCGGCGTCATCGCCGAGCATCTCGTAACGCGCATCCAGCAGCCGCAGGGTGTTATCGGCGCGCTCTATATAGGTACCCAGGCGAATGAAGCGAAAGGCGTCATGGCGCATCAGGGTGCCAAAGGTGGCGCCACGGAACAGATGGGAGCGCTGCTTGACCCACTCGCAGAAGCGGCTGATGCCATAGCGGCCCAGACCTTCATCGGCGATGGTGCGCATCTCCAGCCAGGTGGCGTTGACGTTCTCCCACATGTCCGCCGTGATGCGCCCGCGCACGGCGTGGGCATTACCGCGGGCGGCACGCAGGCAGCTATAGATGCTCGCCGGGTTATTCGCATCCAGGGCGAAGAAGTGCAGCATGCGCTCGCCGTGCAGCTCGCCATGCCAGCCCAGATAGGCATCCAGGGTGCCGGTAATCAGCAACGGCATGGCCAGCTCATCGAGGCCATCGCCACGGCCATCCTGCGGCATCAACGACAGCGAATAACTGACATCCAACATGCGCGCGAGGTTTTCCGCACGCTCCAAATGACGCGACATCCAGTACAGGTCGGCAGCGGTTCTACTCAACATGACATCTTCCCCTTAATCCTCGACCACCCAGGTGTCCTTGGTGCCGCCGCCCTGGGACGAGTTGACCACCAGTGAACCTTCGCGCAATGCCACCCGTGTCAGGCCACCCGGCACCAGCCGGGTTTCCTTGCCCGACAGGACGAACGGCCGCAGGTCGATATGCCGTGGTGCCACGCCGCTTTCGACAAAAGTCGGACAGGTCGACAGGCTCAGCGTTGGCTGGGCGATATACGCCGCCGGATTGGCCTTGAGGCGCTGGCGGAACAACTCAATCTCCGCCTTGCTCGCCGCCGGCCCAACCAACATGCCGTAACCACCGGAGCCCTGGGTTTCCTTGACCACCAGTTCCGGCAAGTGCGCCAGCACATGGGACAGCTCTTCCGGCTTACGGCACTGGAAGGTCGGTACGTTGGCCAGAATCGGCTCTTCGTCGAGGTAGAAGCGGATCATGTCCGGCACGAAGGGGTAGATCGACTTGTCATCGGCCACCCCGGTGCCAATCGCGTTGGCCAGCACCACATTGCCGGAGCGGTAGGCCGACAGCAGGCCAGGCACGCCAAGCATCGAGTCCGGATTGAACGCCAGCGGATCGAGGAACACATCGTCCAGGCGCCGGTAGATCACATCCACATGCTTGGCACCGTCGGTGGTGCGCATATAAACGTGCTCGTCACGGACAAACAGGTCGGCCCCCTCAACCAACTCCACGCCCATCTCGCGGGCGAGGAAGGCATGTTCGAAGTAGGCGCTGTTAAACAGCCCCGGCGTCAGCACCACCACGCACGGGTCATCCACCGGACTGGAGGTCTTCAGCGTCGACAGCAACAGGCTCGGGTAGTGATCGATGGGCGCAATGCGCTGGGCCGAGAACAGCTCGGGGAACAGGCGCATCATCATCTTGCGGTCTTCCAGCATGTAGCTGACGCCGCTGGGCGTGCGCAGGTTGTCTTCGAGCACGTAATAGGTGCCGTCGCCGTCGCGCACCAGGTCAACCCCGGCGATGTGCGCATAGAGGTCACGGTGCAGATCCAGACCCTGCATGGCGATCTGGTAGCACTCGTTGGCCAGCACCTGCTCAGCAGGGATGATCCCGGCCTTGATGATGCGTTGGTCGTGATAGAGGTCGGCGAGGAACATGTTCAGCGCCTTGACCCGCTGAATGCAGCCACGCTCAACAATGCGCCACTCGCGAGCGGGAATGCTGCGCGGAATGATATCGAAAGGGATCAGTCGCTCGGTGCCCTGCTCGTCACCGTAGAGCGTAAAGGTGATGCCGGCACGGTGAAACAGCAGGTCGGCTTCGCGCCGCCGCTGAGCCAGTTGTTCCGGCGGGGTGGCCGCTAACCAGCGGGCAAATTCCTGATAGTGCGGACGGCACTTGCCGCGCGCATCGTACATTTCGTCATAGAACTGACGGGCCATGATGGACTCCTTCTCACCCGAGTAGGAGTGTCATCGCAAGGCCCGTGCCATACAGAAATATCTATACTTATCAGTAGATTGCAAAAATACTCAAATCATTAAGCACCGATCTGGTGCAAATAACCCCTGATTGACTAGGTGTAAATCACAGGGCGCACCGCTATCGCGCAGAACCCGCGAGTCACCCGGTGACGGCGCATTCAAAACCACCGGCAACAGCTCTGGCAGGTGTTTTTCGCGCTTTACAGCACGCCGCCCTGACGCAATGCGGCGATCTGCTCGGTGCTCAACTGCAGCAGGCGCTGCAGCACAGTGTCGGTGTGCTCACCGAGCAGCGGCGGGGCGTTGCGGTACTCCACCGGGGTGGCGGACAGGCGCAGCGGGCTGGCCACTTGCGGCGTGGTGCCGCCCAGGCTGTTGGGCATGTCGATGCGCAACCCGCGGGCCTGCACCTGGGCATCGGCAAACACCTCGGCCAGATTGTTGATCGGCCCGCACGGCACGCCGGCCTGTTCCAGGGCAGCGATCCACTCGGCCGTGGTCTTGAACACCGTGGCCTGGCGGATCAGCGGGATCAACACATCACGATTGGCGACCCGCGCCTTGTTGCTGATAAAACGCGAGTCGTCGGCCCACTCCCGTTGACCGGCGACCTCGCAAAACTTGCGGAACTGACTGTCATTGCCCACCGCCAGGAGGAAATCACCATCCGCCGAGGGGAAGTCCTGGTAAGGCACGATATTCGGATGGGCATTGCCCAGCCGCCGCGGCGGTACGCCACTGGTAAGGAAATTCATCGCCTGGTTGGCCAGGCAAGCCACCTGCACATCCAGCAGCGCCAAATCGACATGCTGGCCAATGCCGGTTTGCTCGCGATGGTTCAGCGCCGCCAGCACACCCACGGTGGCATACAGACCGGTGAGAATATCGGTCAGGGCCACGCCGACCTTCATCGGCCCGGCGCCCTCTTCACCTTCCGGGCGCCCGGTCAGGCTCATCAAGCCACCGAGGCCCTGGATCATAAAGTCGTAGCCGGCGCGCTTGGCGTAGGGGCCGTCCTGGCCGAAGCCGGTGATCGAGCAATAGATCAGCTTCGGATTGACCGCTTTCAGCGCGGCATAATCCAGGCCATAGGCCGCCAGGCCACCGACCTTGAAGTTCTCCAGCACCACGTCGCACTGCGCCGCCAGCTCGCGCACCAGACGCTGGCCTTCCGGCTGGGTGAAGTCGACGGTCACCGATTGCTTGTTGCGGTTGGCGGTCAGGTAATAGGCCGCCTCGCTGGTGTCGCGACCCTCGGCGTCCTTGAGGAAGGGCGGGCCCCAGGCGCGGGTGTCGTCACCGCTGCCGGGGCGCTCGATCTTGATCACCTCGGCGCCGAGGTCGGCCAACACCTGCGCCGCCCAGGGGCCGGCCAGCACGCGGGTAAGGTCGAGTACGCGGATATGCGAGAGGGCGCCAGACATGACAAGTGCTCCAAGGAAGAGGTCGGGCTCGCGCGCGTAAACAACGCCAGTGCCGCGACCGCAGTCGAGCACTCACCCATGGCTTCATCCTAGGAGGGCAACGGGCCGCCGGCAAACGAGGAATTCGCACGCAGCTGTGCCAATTACTCACTCCAGAACAGCACCCGCAACCGCCAAGCGCACTACGGGCCGCACCGAGCGTCGGCCGATGTGCGCGATACGCCTACTCGACGCGGTTTTGCCGGGCCTGCAACAGCTCGCCGATGATGCTCACCGGGCTGAGCAAGTGCGCCTGCATCATGGCGCAGGCCCGCGCGCTGTCGCGCTGCAGGATGACCTCGACCAGCGTGGCGTGCTCCTGACGCTTGGCCTCCAGCGCCGCCGGGGAAAAGACCGTCTGCTGCAACCACAGGTGGCGGTAGCGCTCGGCCTGATCGAGCAGCGCGGCGCGCGCCTGCAGCAGGTGCTGGGAGCCGCAGCCGGCAGCAATCGCGGCATGGAAGGCCTGATGGCGGGCGTCCCAGAGATTGAGCATCTCCTCGCCGTCCTTGACCTCCAGCACCTTCGCCAGACGGTGGGCGCTGGCAACAATCTGCGCCTCCCAGGCGTCGTCGCCGCGGGCAATCGCCAGGCCGAGAATCATCGCCTCCAGATGGGCGCGGGCATCGTAGATGTCCGCCAGCTCGGCCAGCGACATCGGCGCTACACGAAAGCCGCGCTGACTGATGGCCACCACCAGGTGCTCGGCCACCAGTTGCGACAACGCCTCGCGCAGCGGCCCCACGCCCAGGCCGTAGCGCGCCTTGAGGGCGCTCATCAAGAGCTTTTCACCGGGCGCAAAGACGCCGCGCAGGATGTCGCGCTTGAGTGCCGGGTAACCACCCAGCGGCAGATTTTCTCGGGAGCCAGAAGCTTGCATCGCACCGTCCTTGCACAGGTCGGTGGCCATCATACCGAATCAGCGAGCGGATGCTGTTGTGCACAAGGCGTAAGTTATTTTTGACACCTTCATAAAATGTCGATATTTTGAACTTACATCGACAATAGCTCGTCATCACCGACAGCACCTATACCGCCCAGGAGCATCGCCATGAGTACCTTTGTTCAGCTGAAAAACCTGGTAGTCCCCGCGCCACAAACCCTCAGCGGCTTCAGCCTGCAGCCCTCGCCGCAGTCACCGCGCCTGCTCCAGCTGAGCTTCCCGGCCGCCACCGTGCAGGCCTTTCTGGCGATGGTCGAGGAATGGCCGGTGCAGGCGCTGGAGTACAAATCCTTTCTGCGCTTTCGCGTCGCGCGGATTCTCGATGACCTGTGCGCCAACACCCTGCAGCCGGTACTGATCAATACCCTGATGGACCGCGCCACAGGCGGCCTGCTGATCAATGCCGAAGGCCTCGATCACGTGGCCCAGGCCGACGAGATGGTCAAGCTCGCCACCGCCGTGTCACACCTGTTCGGCCGTTCCAACTTCGACGCCATGAGCGGCCAGTACTACGCGCGCTTCGTGGTGCAGAACGTCGACGCCTCCGACAGCTACCTGCGCCAGCCGCACCGGGTGCTGGAGTTGCACACCGATGGCACCTTCGTCGAACAGGACACCGACTACGTGCTGATGATGAAAATCGACGAGCAGAACATGGAGGGCGGCAACTCGCTGCTGCTGCACCTCGACGACTGGGAAGACCTGGCCACCTTCAACCACCACCCGCTGGCCCGCCGCGAGCTGCGCTGGACCGCGCCACCGAGCAAGCGCGTGGACAAGGACGTGTTCCACCCGGTGTTCGACAACGATGCCGAAGGCCGGCCGATCATCAGCTACATCGACCAGTTCGTGCAGCCGAAGAACTTCGAGGAAGGCAACTGGCTGACCGACCTCAGCCAGTCCCTGGAAAACAGCCCGGCCAAGCTCTCGGTGCCGGTGCCGGTGGGCAGTTTCCTGCTGATCAACAACCACTTCTGGCTGCACGGCCGCGACCGCTTCACCGCCCACCCGGGCCTGCGCCGCGAGCTGATGCGTCAGCGCGGTTACTTCACCCACGCCAAGGTGCTGCGCGAACCGCGCCAGTGAGCCCGGGTAAATAACAACTGGAGGGGAGCGGCAATAGCGCACAGCATCGCGGCTAAAGCCGCTCCTACACTCACGACAACCCCTAAGCACAGGTGATCCGGTGTACGACTTCATCATTATCGGCGGCGGCATTCTCGGCATGTCCACCGCCATGCAACTGCAGCGCACCTATCCCGACAGCCGCATGCTGCTGCTGGAAAAGGAAGCCGCCCCGGCTCGCCATCAGACCGGCCACAACAGCGGCGTGATCCACGCCGGGGTGTACTACACGCCCGGCAGCCTCAAGGCCACGTTCTGCCTGGCCGGCAATCGGGCCACCAAGGCGTTCTGCGACCAGCACGGGATTGCCTACGAGGTGCCCGGTAAGCTGCTGGTGGCCACCAACGACCTGGAAATGCAGCGCATGCAGGCGCTGTGGGAACGCACCGCGGCCAACGGCATTGAGCGCGAATGGCTGAATGCCGAGCAGCTGCGCGAACGCGAGCCGAACATCCAGGGCCTTGGCGGCATCTTTGTGCCCTCCAGCGGCATCGTCAATTACGCCGAAGTGACCGCGGCCATGGCCCGCGAATTTATCAACGCCGGCGGCGAGATCCGCTACGGCGCCAGCGTCACTGCGCTGCAAGAGCGCCAGCAGGAAGTCCGCGTGCAAACCAGCGCCGGCGACTTTGCCTGCCGCTTCCTGCTCACCTGCGCCGGGCTGATGGCCGACCGCGTGGTGCGCATGCTGGGCATTGATCCGGGTTTCAGCATCTGTCCGTTCCGCGGCGAATACTTCCGCCTGCCGGCCAGCCACAACCAGATCGTCAACCACCTGATCTACCCGATCCCCGACCCGAGCATGCCGTTCCTCGGCGTGCACTTGACCCGGATGATCGACGGCAGCGTCACCGTCGGCCCCAACGCCGTGCTGGCGTTCAAGCGCGAGGGCTACCGCAAGCGCGATATTTCCCTGGCCGACAGCGCGCGCATGCTCAGCAACCCCGGCATCCTCAAGGTGCTCAAGGCCAACCTGAAGCCCGGCTTAGGCGAACTGAAGAACTCGCTGTTCAAACGCGGTTACCTGCAGCAGGTGCGCAAGTACTGCCCGAGCATCCAGCTCGGCGACCTGCAGCCGCACCCGGCCGGTGTGCGCGCCCAGGCGGTATCGGACGCTGGCCAGTTGATCGACGACTTCCTGTTCCGCCACAGCCGGCGCAGCCTGCACGTGTGCAACGCGCCCTCGCCAGCGGCCACCTCGGCGCTGCCGATCGGCGCCCATATCGTCGCCCAGCTTGGCCAGCAACTGCGCGAGCTGCCGGTGTTTACCAAGACCAAAGTCGCCGTTGCCGAGGCGTAGGCCCTGCGCCCCACGCACCAAGCTGGGGCGCAAAACGAGCTGGAACCCGCGTTCCAGAGCCGTTTGTGCATGACCGTCTATCGCCAAAAGCTGACTTATCGCTCATATCCGGCATACTGGCGCCAGTAACAACCGAGCGGCAGCCAACGTAGCTGCCCGCCTCTACCCGGACATGCCGTCGCCCAGACGCCAGCCGGGTATCGCGCAACAGGATGCGCGGCGCCCTAACACCAACAGTGGCGAACCCTTCCAGTTATTCAATGCCTTGTGTGCACCCGCCTTTTACCTGGCGCGGTCAACCTTTGCCGTACGTTTCTGTTGGTGCCGAGCACCGCCAATAACGAGGATTAACCCATGATCAAGTCTCTAGTAGCCCTTATCGGGCGCACCTTGAACCTGCTGCTGGGCGGTACCAGCCAGGTCAATACACTGCAGTTCTTTCAGGTCGAGCAGGATTACTTTGCCGCCAAGCAGGCGGATCAGGCTGTGGCCCTGTTTACCGAGACCTACGGCAAGTCGCCGCGTTATGTCGACACCGTCCACCCCTGGACCCTGCTCAAGGGTCGCACCAGCACCGGTATGCCGGTGGAGCTGCCGCTTAATGAAGTGCTGCGCCAATCTCTGCGCAGCGCCGACCAGCAGCCCCGCGCCGTGCACCTGTCGCTGAGCATGGACATGTAAATGGCACACCGCAGTAACAAAAACGCCCGGCAATGCCGGGCGTTTTTATGTCTGCCGTAACCCGGATGTCATCCGGGACCGACTCGTAGGATGGGTTGAGCGTGCGATACCCATCGAATAGGCCAGAGCAGCGGTGATGGGTATCGCTGCGCTCCTCGCCATCCTACCCGTGCAACTTCGTTCAGCCCTGCAGATCTTTGAGGGTGAGGTCCAGGCACAAGCGCGCCTTGGTCACCAACTCGTCGATCTCGGCTTTGCTGATGACCAGCGGCGGCGAAATGATCATGGTGTCGCCCACGGCGCGCATGATCAGGCCGTTATTGAAGCAGTGGCCGCGGCAGATCATGCCGGCGCCTTTGCCTTCATAACGGGCGCGGGTGGCCTTGTCCTTGACCAGCTCGATGGCGCCGAGCATGCCCACGCCGCGCACTTCACCCACCAACGGATGGTCGAGCAGCTCGCGCAGACGCTTTTGCAGGTACGGTGCGGTTTCGGCACGCACGGTTTCGATGATCTTCTCGTCGCGCAGGATGCGGATGTTTTCCAGCGCTACAGCCGCCGCCACCGGGTGACCGGAGTAGGTGAAGCCGTGGTTGAAGTCACCCGCGGTTTTGATCACGTCGAACACCTTGTCGCTGACGATCAGGCCGCCCATCGGGATGTAACCGGAGGTCAGGCCCTTGGCGATGGTCATCAGGTCTGGGGTGTTGCCGTAGTAGTCGCTGCCGAACCACTCGCCGGTGCGGCCAAAACCGCAGATCACTTCGTCGGCGACAAACAGAATGTCGTACTTGGCGAGGATCTCGCGGATCTTCGGCCAGTAGGTTTCCGGCGGCACGATCAC
>RCMZ01001445.1_pt1 | contig 10628 bp, 12 predicted proteins | sample 2041141 | NCBI WGS metagenome assembly RCMZ01 (sample SAMN09708263, study PRJNA481090) | Wastewater metagenome, whole genome shotgun sequencing project. | biome: sewage; isolation source: Davis station wastewater (DW) | place: Antarctica: Davis Station | collected 2010-03-01
AAGACCGGCGAAGACGGCGAGGTGGTGCAGTGGGATCTGTCATCCCCGGGCGAGATCGACGACCACGGGTTGCCCGGTCGCCAGATGACAACGTTCTGCCACTGGGCAATGACCGGCGGCTACCGCGGGCCGAACTGCCAATACACCGGCAGTGCGATGTTCGATGACGATGACGCCCCTACAAGCGACCCCAGCAAGGATCAGTGCAAGGGCGGCTTGAAGTCGTGCAAGTTGCGCTTTGGCCAGAACAACGAACTCAACCACGGCGGATTTCCTGCCGTATCCCTGATTGCCCGGAGCTGACCATGCGCAAACACGTTATCAGCGCCATCCAGGTGCACGCGGCGGCCCAGTACCCGAAAGAATCGTGCGGCCTGCTGCTGGCCATTGGGCGCAAGCAGAAGTATTTCCCCTGCCGGAACATCGCCACGGAGCCGAACGAAGAGTTTCGGCTTGATCCCGAGGATTACGCCGCGGCGGAAGACCTGGGCGAGGTGATTGGCATTGTCCACTCACACCCAGACGCCACCAGCCGGCCTTCACCGCGCGACCTGGCCATGTGCGAGGCCACAGCCTTGCCCTGGCATATCCTGAGTTGGCCCGAAGGCGATCTACGGACCATCACGCCCGCCGGCGACACGCCGCTGCTCAATCGCCCATTCGTCCACGGTGCTTGGGATTGCTGGCAGGTTTGCGCTGACTGGTACAAGCGCGAGTGGGGGATTGAGTTCGAGGCGTTCACGCGCGAAGACGGCTGGTGGGAGCGGGCAGACGGCCCGAGCCTGTACGAGCAGGCTTATGAGGCTGCCGGGTTCGTGCGGGTGGATCAGCCGCAGCGGGGCGACATGATCGTCATGGCTGTTGGCCGGACGGCTCACCCGAACCACGCCGGGATCTACCTCGGCACAGGTGCGGGGTTACCGGGCGAAGAGTCAGGTGCATTCGGCCCTGGGCCTTTCATGCTGCACCACATGTACGGGCGACCTTCGGAAATCGTGATTTTCGGTGGGCCCTGGCACGACCGAGCACGCCTGATCCTCAGGCACAAAGACGCAAAACAACCAACATGACGCGGCAGGGCCGCAGGAGAAATATATGAATCAGCCATTTGAAGTAACTGAAGATGAAAAAGTGAGCATTGCCGGAGTTGTAATTCGCGACAATGCACCCGTCAATTAAAGAGGATTGGCCCCCACGCCATTTTTGATGGCTTCTTGAACATTGCTCAGATCACCGCCGACAGCGTCGAGAGCAAGGTTGAACGCACCCGAATCTGCCGACGGCTGCCGGGTGTTTTTGAAGAAATTAACGTACTTTTGCAGTTCGGCCTCGTCGTAGTCGGGGCGCGATCGCAAGTAAAGCGATATTGCGCCGAATGCGGCGATGATCCCTGCCTCGGTGGAGCTTACTGGTGTTGCCATCTTGACCTCCAGGTCATAAACGCGCCGAAATTGGCGCAACCCCAGTCCTTGGGCTTGCAGGCGAAGGACTGGGGAAATCCTTCAATTCATTTCTCGCTGCCCATCCGGCAGCAGGAGGGCTGTATGCAGCCAAGCCAGCGCTACTTGCTGACCATTCACGACCTCTTCACCGTTACCGACGGCGTTCTCTGCGGCGCTGAAACCGAGGTCGCCATTCTGGATGGCGGTGTCGAGATTGATCGGATGAAATTCTCCGGCAAGCGCCAGAGCGAAGAAGGCTACAGCCGTAGCTACACCGGCAAGCCAGGGCTCATTGCCGAGCTTGTGTCAGGTCCTGGGAGGATCTATTTTTCAGAGAAAAATCTCCCGGTCAATTCGGCGGTATAAGGCCGCCGACGAATTCGTCTGTGCCAAGCCTGTGAGATCCATATTCGACGCTATTACGAGGACCTCTAGCGGCAGCCTCGACCTGGGCTGCGCCCTTCGATGCATAAATGTCGATGAACCTCCATGGGGATTTCTGGACCACTCCCCACCCCAGGACAGATCCTAAATTGTCGGGATCTTTGGGAAGATTCTTCGCAAGGCTCCTGATTGACATGACCGCCCCTCCCGGCTTTACAAGGGCCTAACGCTACTACGCAAAACCCCGGCCCAGCTACTGGCATTCCATCCACGCTGGATGCTTGGACAGGACTGAGCGGGAAGTGATGTCAAATTGACCTTACTCAACCGCGACTGTAGATTCCTCTGTGGAAGAGCAGCTCGCCCTCTGCGGGCGAGCAAGAGAAAACCACTCACTGAAGGGAATCAAGTTGGCTAAATTTATGTGGGGCGTCACCATCTTTATGTCATTGATTGGTGCAATTGTGGGCTTCGGTGGAATGTACGCGGCAACTAGTGCGCCGCAAGAAGCCGCTGCAGCTGCAATGGGCTTGACTTGCGCAGTGATTCCGTACTGCATTGCTCGGGCATTCACTGAGCTGCGCTCGCTGTAAAGTTGGAAGCAAACTTATAAAGCCCGGCCCCGCGCTGGGCTTTTTGCATCTGGGCCCTCAGTGCTACAGTCCCGCCAAACCAAAGAGGGAACGACATGCGAATTTTGATCGTGGCGATGGCGGTTCTGGGGCTGGCGGGGTGCACCAGCGTAGCCGACACCCGAAGCACTCCGCCTTTGATCTCCCTTAAGTCCAGCAAGCCTGCCGGTAAGGTTGCTGAGTGCATTCGTGACGGATGGCAGGGCACCACTGTGCTGGGTGCAGGCATCGGCGGAGTTATGCAGACATCAGGGGATCGGTTCACCGTTATGGCTCCCGACTCGCAGTCGCCGTTGCACCTGGTTGATGTGACGCCAGTCAAAGGCGGGTCAGTCGTGCGATATCACTTTTACAGGACCTGGCAGTCGCCGCTTGAGAGAGTCACCGATGTGGTGCGGTCCTGCGCCGGCTAGGTCGGGATTTACCAATAAGCCACCTTCGGGTGGCTTTTTTATTGTCTGGAGAATGACATGGCAGCATCTGCAATTGAGTATCAGCCAATTACTGTGGTGCGCCTGTATGGGGCCCTGCGCCAGTTCGGGAAGTCTCATCGGCTGTCCGTGCAATCCCCGGCCGAGGCGGTAAAGGCCCTTTGCGTTTTGATCCCAGGGTTTGAGCGATTCCTGGGGAATGCGAAATCCCGAGGGCTCGAGTTCGCCTTCTTTCGCGGGGGCCGCAATATCGGCGAGAAAGAACTCGGCTATCAAGGCCGTGGCGACATCATCATTGCTCCTGTGATTTGCGGCAGCAAGCGGGCGGGTTTGCTGCAAACGGTGATTGGAGTAGCGATCATCGCCTTGTCCTTCTGGAACCCACTTGGCTGGTCCGCCGCAACCACGCTGGCAGTTGGCATGGGCGGCGGGTCGATGGCGCTCGGCGGCGTTATCCAAATGCTCAGCCCTCAGGCCAAGGGCCTTAAGACCAGCGCAGCCCCTGAGAACACCCCCGGCTACGCCTTTGGCAGCGCCAAGAACACCACCGCATCCGGCAACCCTGTCCCGTTGTGCATTGGCCGGCGGCGCTGGGGTGGCGCGATTATCAGTGCTGGGATTTATGCCGAAGACCAGATGTAGCCATACACCCGAATATCGCAGCCGCCCGAGAGGCGGTTTTTTATTGCCTGGAGAAAAGCATGGGCGCAGCACGCAAGATTGAAATCAGTGGCGAGAAAGGCGGATCGGAGAAGCCCAAGACGCCAACCGAGGCCCCTGACAGCCTGCGCTCCATCGCTGTCGCCAAGATGCTGATCGCGGTGGGCGAAGGGGAGTTTGATGAGCGAATTCCGACGGCGCGAGATATCTACCTCGACAACACGCCCTTGCAAGACCCTCAGGGCAATATGAACTTCCCGAACGTCAAGTTCGAGTGGCGCACCGGCTCTGTGGATCAGCGCTATATCCAGGGCATTCCTTCAGTCGAGAATGAAACCACCATCAGCACTGAGCTGCGCAGTGGCACGCCGTGGGTTCGGGCGATCAGCAACACCGACCTGTCGGCGGTGCGCCTGCGCTTCGCCTGGCCCGCGCTCCAGTCCGTAGACAGCAAAAACAACATCAAGGGTTACCGGATTGAGTACAAGGTTGAGCTGGCAACCGATGGCGGCGCCTATCAGCAGGTGCTGAGCGATGCGGTAGACGGCAAGACCACCAGCACCTACGAGCGCACCCGCCGCATTGATCTGCCGGCCGCGTCCAGTGGCTGGCTGATCCGCGTCACCCGCATCACGCCAAACCAGAACAACAACAAAATTGCCGACACCATGCAGGTTGCCGGCTTCACTGAGGTGATTGACGCCAAGCTGCGCTACCCGAACACCGCATTGCTCTACATCGAATTCTCGGCGGAGCAGTTCCGCAACATCCCGGCGGTCACCGTCGACTGCCGCGGGCGTAAGTGGCAGGTTCCCAGCAACTACGATCCAGAGAGCAGGACCTACAGCGGGATTTGGGACGGGACTTTTAAGCAGGCCTGGACGGACAATCCGGCTTGGGTCACCTACGGCATCACGGTCAACGACCGCTTTGGCCTTGGCCGCCGGATCAAGCCCTGGCAAGTCGATAAATGGGAGCTGTACCGGATTTCCCAGTATTGCGACCAGATGGTCCCGGACGGCAAGGGCGGCATGGAGCCGCGATTCATCTGCAACTTGAACCTCCAGGGCAAGGCTGATGCCTGGTCGCTGCTGCGCGACATCTCGTCGATTTATCGGGGCATGACCTATTGGGCCCAGGGCCAGGTGTTCACGCTGGCCGATATGCCGCGGGCGACGGACTTCGACTTTGCCTACACCCGGGCCAACGTCATCGATGGCAAGTTCAGCTACAACAGCGCCTCCGAGCGCACACGCTACAGCCGCGCCCTCATCAGCTACGACAACCCGGGCAACAACTACGATACCGACGTCACGTCCGTGACCGACCCGAAGCTACAGCGGCGCTATGGCGACAACCCACTGGAGCTGAGTGCAATTGGCTGCACCCGTGAGTCCGAGGCCCAGCGCCGCGGCAAGTGGGCGTTGCTGACGAACTCCAAAGATCGGGCCATTTCCTTCAAGGTCGGCCTGGACGGGCGCATCCCGCTGCCTGGCTACGTGATCCCGGTGGCGGATGAGTTGCTGGCGGGCCGGGCGGTGGGCGGGCGCATTTCAGCGGTAGCGGGGCGGGTTATTACCCTGGACCGTGACACACAGGCTAAGGCCGGTGATCGCCTGATTCTCAACCTGCCTAATGGCAAGTGCGAGGGCCGCACCGTGCAACTGGTCAGCGGCCGCGCTGTGACTGTGACGACCGCTTACTCCATGGCGCCAGAGCCGCAGCTTGTTTGGGCGCTGGATGCTCCAGACCTAGCCGTTCCACTTTACCGGGTCACCAGTGTTTCGCGGCCCGAGCCAGGTGTGTTTGAAATCACGGCGATTCAGTACGACCCGAGCAAGTTCGCTCACATTGACACCGGCGCGCGGCTTGAAGAACGCCCGATCAGCGTGATTCCCATCAGCGTTGTCCCGGCCCCGGCCAGCGTAACGCTAACGTCGAACTCTGCCGTGGATCAGGGTTTGGCCGTGACCACCATGACCATTGCCTGGCCTTCGGTGGCGGGTGCCGTGGGCTATGACGTGGAATGGCGTAAGGACAATGGCAACTGGGTCAAGCTGCCCCGTACCGGCGCCTTGGGCGTGGACGTGGTCGGCATCTACGCGGGCGCTTATCTGGCCCGGGTGCGCGCCGTCAGCGCTTTCGAGATTTCGTCAGTCTGGAAGGATTCGCTGCTGACCCAGCTCAACGGCAAGGTAGGCTTGCCGCCGGCGGTGGCGTTCCTGACCACCACCAGCCTCCTGTTCGGCATCGGCCAAAAGTGGGGCTTCCCTGCGGGTGCCGAGGATACCCAGCGTACGGAAATCTGGTACGGGCCTACACCGAACATCGCCAGCGCGACCAAGCTGGCCGACCTGTCCTACCCACAAAGCGAGCACTCGATGCAGAGCTTGCAGGCGGGTGCGCAGTTCTTCTTCTGGGCGCGGTTGGTGGATCGCACCGGCAACATCGGGCCGTTCTACCCGACTGGGGCTGGGGTGATGGGGCAGGCGAGCTCTGAGGCAGGGCCGATTCTGGACCTGCTGGAGGGCAAGATTACCGAAACGGAGCTGGGCGAGCACTTGATCGGCGAGATCGAGAAAATCCCCGGGCTGCAAACCCAGATCGATGCGCTGGACGAGAGCTACGACCCGACCAAGACCTACGTGAAGAACGCCATCGTGCGCCAGGGCCAGTTGCTGTACCAGGCCAAGGGACCGGTTCCGATCAACAAGCCACCGCCGAACGCCACGTACTGGCTGGATGTGGGGCAGTCGGTCGAATCCGCCAACGGCCTGGCCCAGCAGGTGAACACGAACACCACGGACATCACCGCGGTCGATGGCAAGGTCATGGCCCATGCCTCGGCGTTCAACGCGCTGCGCTCGTCCTGGCGCGGCGACGATGACGGCAACGGATCAAAGGTGGATGCACTCAAGGGCTGGGCCAGCACGGCAGCCATCGCGAACGAGGAGAAGACCCGGGCCTCGGAGAACGAGGCGATAGCGCAGCGCACCAGCACGCTGGATGCCAAAGTGGGCGACAACGCGGCGAACCTGACCACGCTGGAGAAGGTGGTGGCCACCAATGAGCTGGCGATGTCGCAAAGCCTTGTCCAGCTCTCGGCCGAAGTGGGCGACAACAAGGCCGCAGTGAGGCCCTGGCGGAAACCAATGGGAAGCTGTCGACCTTGTGGTCGGTGAAGATGGAAGCCACGGCCGGCGGGCAGCTCTACGCCGCGTCGTTTGGTCTGGGCTTGCAGGTTGACCCTTCCGGCGTGTCGTCGCAGTTCGTTGTGCGGGCAGACACTTTCATGCTGCTGAACCTGGTCAATGGCACACCGGTTTCGCCCTTCTCTATTACGGGAGGGCAGACGTTTATACGGTCGGCGTTTATTCAGGACGGAACAATTACTAACGCCAAGATTGGCGGAGCGCTCCAGTCAACGGATTACGTGGCAGGCCTTACCGGCTGGATACTTCCAAGAACAGGGCCATGGGAAATGAATGGATATGCTCCCGGGCAAGGCCGCATGACCATGTCCAATGGATCAATTCGGTTCTACCACCCCAATGGCGTCTTGGGGATCGACTTGAGTATCTAACAATGACGGGGCTTGTAATTAGAGATGCACTAAATAGGCTGATGGTCGATATGACGATGAGCATCAGCCAGCACATGGGCAGCGTGGTAACGGGAGGCGCTAATGGATCGGCAACTATCCCGGCCCCACCCTCTGGGAAAACTGCTTATTTCATTGTTGTTCCGCTTGTTGATTTGCAAGGTCCAAATGGTAAAAAACCTGGCGTCACCCTATCAGGTGCGAGCTTGACTTGGCAGTATTCTCACCCAGGAGGTAGCTGGGGGTTTTTCAATGCTAACTGCGAAATATTTTACGGGTACTATTAAATGGCAAACCTGATTGTAAAAAAGCCCAGCGGTGAAATACTTTTTGATACTGACAAAATTACCTATGGTCTTGTCAAAAGCGGAAATATGCAATTTATTCAAGGGTGGACTCGTCGGTATCTTCGTTCCGCTGGGTTAAATCCTACAAATGGTGCTAACTGGACCATTTCAGTTGTCAGGTCTGACACTAGTGATGGGGATGGTCTGTGGGGCTTTACTGTAAACAATGCCAGAAGTCCTATCGTTTTTATTCATGGTTCTGGCTGCTTGAATGGTACAATTAAAAGTGGAAGTTCACTTACATTCCTGTATTCAAACGCCTCAACCAGTACTAGGTTCTACTGCTTCGATCTAATGTCTGATAGTCTACAAGGATCTCCTTACTTGAAAACCTATAGGGAATCAGATGGAGTTATCACATTCAATTCACTCCAACCCCCATTAAATATTGTTAGTGCAATTTCCGCCCCCCCACCATCTCCTATTTATCAGGCGCCGAACTGGAGAGGTTGGACGTATGACGGCGGCAGGTTGGAAGTTAGGCAGCAAGCGGCGGTAATAGGTGGAATACGATATCAAAGACAAAAGGATTGTATTTTTGACTATCCGCTCTCAGCAGGCGTGCTTTACGCAACATACCTACCGTGGTCCCGTGGCGCATCTCTTGTAGATGTGTGGAGTACCGACCAAGAATCCTATGCTGTTATAGAAGGAGCATATGGTCGGGTGGGTGGGATCAGTTTTATCTTTGGCGCATCGGCAGGTACTACAAGCTCTCGCCCTCCTGTAGGTCCGACTGCACCATCTGGATATGCAGATGTGCCTACAGACCGATATCCAATAGCGCTTTCAATAGATGCCACGAACTTGCCATTTCCATTCAATTAAAAATAGTTTCCCAATATCCCGCCAAGTGCGGGTTTTTTATTGCCCAATTTAAGGACAACCCCATGCCTTGGCTAAGAGCGGGAACAGTCGCTGTCACCAATGGATCGACAACGGTGACAGGCACCAACGCAGACTTTGCGGCAAACGCAAGAACAGGTGATTCGTTTGTAGGCCCTGATGGCTTGAACTACGAGGTTGCAAACGTCGCCAGCGCCACTGTGATTTCGATCCTGCCGGCGTACAAAGGCCCGACTGCAAGCGGAGCGGCCTACGCCATCATGCCGGTGCAGGGCTACGACAAGATGCTGTCGGATGCTTTCAACAACCTCAACAACCAGTTCGGGCCAAAGCTGGCAGCCCTGGGCACGACTGGCAACTACGACAAGCTGCCAGTGAGCAAGGGCGGGACTGGTGGGGATACCCCTGCAGCAGGCCGGGCCGGACTTCAGCTTGGGAGTGCTGCTGTGCTGGTTGCCCAGACCTCGCCTCTAGACGTGACGGCGAACGCTGCAATGGTAGTCGGTGCTGGGGGATTGCTTTCCACCACGCAGAACTTTGAAACGGGCTCTGCTGGGTGGATAGGCAACCGCTTCAGAGGCTGGAATGGAGCGCTTGCAACAGACGGCCCGCCTATATCGGTAGCTAGTTATGGGATTGAGCTTGGCTATTCCACCAATCGCAAGTTCGCAGCAGCCATAGGCATCGATGGTGATCTTTGGGTGGCGGGTGGTACTGCTGCTGGTTTCCAGGCTAGTTGGAACAAGAAAGCTCGCGCGGGAGCTAACAGTGATATCACCAGCCTGACAGGCCTGACCACTGCGCTCAGCATTGCCCAGGGCGGCACCGGGGCAAAGACTGTTGCGGCAGCAGTAACGGCCCTGGGGCTTGATGTCGCAACGATCACCAACGCAAATGGCACGGCCATCAGGTTCCCCGATGGAACTCAGATCTGCACCGGGTACGTGAACGCTCCAAGCCTGGCGATTGTAGATGTGAGGGGGAGTTGCTTTGCTGGGCCATACCTGGCTCCACCGATGTTTGCTTCTGCTTTCATACAGCCCCCAGTCGCCACAATGAGCATTGTGGGTAACACGGGATTAATTTGGGTTACGGGAGCGGTGGCGCCAACAACCACCTACTTTCAAGGAGCCTATGCCATGAGCCCTTATTCTGTAACAGCAAGCGCCTACATCAGTTACATGGCTGTGGGGAGGTGGAAATAATGAACATCAACCTTTCACCTTTGTGGAGCGCTGCGACTCTCGTTGTCCGCAAGGCTGGAGACGCACTCACCATCAATGGCGAAACCTTTGACTTTTCACCGCTTCCCGACGGTGCCGTTCTCCCGGCAGGCTCGATTTCAAGCGAGTGGATAACTGGGGATGTTCGTCGAGTAAACGGCAAGCTTGAGCTGACTCTTGTCCTGCCGCATGGCGCTCACGCCTCGCACGAATGCTTGTTCCCAAGCCCGCTGATCGACCCACCTGACGGGTTGCTGGCATTACCATTCACTCCTGAGCCCGAAGCCGTCGAGGTGCCCCATGATTGATTTCAGCAAGGTCATCACTGCTGAACAGCAGGAGAGCGAGAAGCGTGCCGCGGCGTTAGAAGGTGCTCGCTCATCTAGGCGCGCCGCTTTTGCGAGCGAGTCCGATCCGCTGCGTTTTGAGGCGGACTATGACGCCATCATCGCGGGAGCTGAGCCGGACTACAGTGCCTGGCTTTCGGCAGTCGCTGCCATCAAACAGCGATACCCGCTGCCAGCCGACGAAAACTGACAGCGCCGCATCTTTAAGCCACCCGCCATCGAGCGGGTTTATTTTTGCCTGGAGAAAAGCAATGCCCATCACCGCGCAGCAACTGCTGCTGATCCTCCCTAACGCCGGCGCTAAAGCCGGCGTTTTTGCACCTGTCCTCAACACCGCCATGGGCAAGTTCGGCATTGTCACGCCTGCGCGCGTGGCGGCGTTCATTGCACAGATCGGCCATGAGTCTGGCCAACTGCGCTACGTGCGCGAGATCTGGGGGCCAACCAAGCAGCAGGCCGGCTATGAGGGGCGCAAGGATCTGGGCAACACCGTCCCGGGTGACGGCTCCAAGTTCCGCGGGCGCGGCCTGATCCAAGTAACCGGCCGGGCCAACTACGCGGCGTGCGGTGAAGCCCTGGGCCTGGACCTGCTCAAGCACCCCGAGCTGCTTGAGGAACCCCAGCACGCAGCCATGTCGGCGGCGTGGTTCTGGCACCGGGCCGGGCTCAACACCCTGGCCGATGCGGGTGACTTCTTGCTCATCACCAAGCGGAT
>RCMZ01000948.1_pt1 | contig 10620 bp, 8 predicted proteins | sample 2041141 | NCBI WGS metagenome assembly RCMZ01 (sample SAMN09708263, study PRJNA481090) | Wastewater metagenome, whole genome shotgun sequencing project. | biome: sewage; isolation source: Davis station wastewater (DW) | place: Antarctica: Davis Station | collected 2010-03-01
GGGGGGGGGGGGGCGGACCCCATGCAGCCGCACACCGGCCAGTGCCAGGGGCGCGCGCCCTGCTGCGCGTACCGCAAAATCACCTGGAATGCCCCGTTTTTCTGTGGACCCGCGATCGGGCCCAACGTGAGCATGCTCACGCTCGCCGTGGTGATCCTGAAGGCAGGCTGCTGGGGCAGGGATGTGGATCATTTCGGCGGAAAAGCTATCCAAGGACGGGCAAATCCTGGTGCCGCCGATGCCGGTGGTGAGGTGCTCTGACGTGGTGTGCGGAAGGGTGCGTTGAACGGACTGATGGGCGCGGATGTGGGGCGCGGCGTCGGGCTGTCCTCGAAGGGGGCTTGCGGCAGACTAAAATCGTGCCGATCGTCGCCCAGCGTCTTTGCAAGAACCTTTTGCCCCAAAGGGCGTTGGCCATGACGGCGTCGCTGGTTAGCCCTTGGGGCGCCCTTTTTTTCGCCGTGTCGGGCCGCAGTCACCTACCGCCTGGCGCCTTCCAATACACCTGTGATGCTGCTGCTGATCCTTTTCCCGCCTGCCGCTCTCGCTCCGATTGCCACGGACTCGCTGTTGCTGTCTGGGAGCCGCGCATGATGAGGCAGCTGGCGCTGGACATCGGCTTGGCACCGGGGCCCACGTTGGACCGTTTTTTTGCGGGCCCCAACGAGGCCGCCCTGCAGCACCTTCAGCTGGCCGCTGGTATGGGCAGCAGCGAGGCCACCCGGTCGCCCGTACCCACCTACTTGTGGGGTGAGCCCGGCAGTGGCAAGACCCACCTGCTCCAGGCCGTGCGCCAGGCCTTGCGCGAACAGGGCTCGAGCGTGGGTTGGCTCGACCCGTCGGTCGGCGACCCTGCGGATTTCGACGACAACTGGGCGGCGGTGGTCATGGACGATGTGCACCTGTACAGCACGGCCCAGCAGGCCACCGCTTTCAACTGGTTTGTGAATGCCATCAGCCCGGCCAGCGGCAGCCAGCGCTGGGTGTTGGCGGCGGGCAGCCTCCCGCCGGCGGACCTGCCGCTGCGAGACGACCTGCGCAGTCGCCTTGGCTGGGGCCATGTCTTTCAGCTGCAATTGCTGGGCGAGGTCGAGCGCCGTGCCGTGTTGCGCCAGGAGGCCGATGCCCGGGGTGTGTTTCTCGGCGACGACGTGATGGACTACATGCTCAACCGCTTCTCGCGCGATTTGGGCAGCCTCATGCACCTGCTCGAAGAGCTGGACGCTTTTGCGCTGCGCACCCAGCGTGCCATCACGATCCCCTTGCTCAAAACCATGCTGGAGAGTGAATGACGAGCGCTGCCCTGATCGGCTGCGCCGGTTTTATGGGCTGCTCGCCAAGCGCAGTGCAATGAATGATTGAAATGCAAAAACCTCGCCTTCGTCTGGCACTTTTCGACCTTGACCACACGCTGCTCCCGCTCGATTCGGACTACGAGTGGGGCGAGTTCACCATTCGCATCGGCTGGAACGACCCTGAAGAGTTTGCGCGCCGCAACGACGAGTTTTATGCGCACTACCAGGCCGGCACGCTCGACGTGCACGACTACGTGCGGTTTGCCACCGAGGCTGTGCGTTTGCGCGGCCCGGAGGCCGCCAGTGCAGCTCACCTGCAATTTATGCGGGATGTGATCGCCCCTGCCATCCAACCCCAGGCACTGGATCTCATCCGCCAGCACCAGGCGGCTGGCGACGAGGTGCTGATCGTCACCGCTACCAACGAGTTCGTCACCACGCCCATCGCCAAGGCGCTGGGCGTAGACCAATTGCTGGCGGTGCAACTGGCGCGTGACGCCAGTGGTTGGTACACCGGAGAAATTGACGGCGTGCCGACCATGCGCGAAGGCAAGGTGCGGCGCATGGAACAATGGCTCGCGGAACGCGCGCTCGGCTGGGCCGATGTGGACAGCACGTTCTACAGCGATTCCATGAACGATGTGCCTTTGCTGGAAAAGGTCAATCACCCCGTGGCCACCAACCCCGACCCGCGTTTGCGGGCCCTGGCCCAGGAGCGCGGCTGGCGCATACTGGACCTGTTCTCGGCCCCCGCCAGCCAGGATGCCCCCTGACACCTGTGCTCCGGCACCCCCTGATTACTCTCTACCCATGATCAAGAAGTTCTTAGACAAACTGATGGGCAAATCGACGCCCGGCACCTCGGGCGGCAAGCCCCACTTCGGCAAGCGCGAAGAGGTGCCCGCCTCGGTCCACGGCATCAACCCCGAGCTGGTGGACCGCCGCGCCGCCGACGTGGTGGCCACGCTCAAGCAGGCCGGCTTTGAGGCCTACATCGTCGGTGGCGCCGTGCGCGATCTGCTGCTGGGCCTGCGCCCCAAGGACTTCGACGTGGCCACCAATGCCACGCCCGAGCAGGTCAAGGGGCTGTTTCGCCGCGCCTTCATCATTGGCAAGCGTTTTCGCATCGTGCACGTGGTGCATGGCCGTGGCCGCGAGCATGAGGTGATCGAGGTCTCTACCTTCCGCGCCTACCTCGACAACGCTGCTGCAGGCCAGGTGGCAGGCAACGAAAAGACCAGCAAGGCGCAGCTGTCGGGCATGCAGCATGCCGTGGACGCCAGCGGCCGCGTGCTGCGCGACAACGTCTGGGGCCCGCAAGACGAAGACGCCACGCGCCGTGACTTCACCGTGAACGCCATGTACTACGACCCGGTCAGCCAGATCGTGGTGGACTATCACAAGGGTTTGCAGGACGCGAAGAAGAAGACACTGCGCATGATCGGCGACCCCGCCACGCGCTACCGCGAAGACCCGGTGCGCATCATCCGGGCGGTGCGTTTTGCGGCCAAGCTCAGCCCCCTCGGCTTTAGCATCGATGCCAAATCCGCCGCGCCCCTGGTGCAGTCGCAGGCCTTGCTGGCCGAGGTGCCGCAGAGCCGCATGTTTGATGAAATGCTCAAGCTGCTGCAGACGGGCCATGCCGTGGCCACCATCGAACAGTTGCGCAAGCTGGGCATGGCCGCAGGCATTTACCCGCTGCTGGACGTGGCCGTGGAGCGTGCCGATTCCGCCTTCGTCAAGGCGGCCTTGGTGGACACGGATCGTCGTGTGGAAGAAGGCAAGCCCGTGGCGCCGAGTTTTCTGCTGGCCTGCGTGTTGTGGGAAGACGTGCGCAAAGGATGGGAAGACCGCCTGGCCCGCCGCGAACATGCCTTGCCTGCGCTCCAGGATGCCATTGACGAGGTGTTTGAGCGCCGGATTGGTGATGTCTCTGGCCGTGGCAAGCTCGCGGCTGACATGCGCGAGATCTGGGTGATGCAACCCCGTTTTGAAAAGCGCGTGGGCAGCACGCCGTTTGGCATGGTGATGCAGCCGCGCTTTCGCGCAGGGTTCGACTTCATGCGCTTGCGTGCCGATGTGGGTGAGGTGGAAGAGGCACTGGCCGAGTGGTGGCAGGATTTTCAGTCGGCCGACGACGAACGCCGTGAAGATCTGATGGACCAGGCCCGCGAAGAACAAAGGGCCCGCCAGAAGGCGCAGCCGGTGGTCAAGCGGGTGGCACGCGGCGCCACGGGGGCATCTGCCGCACCGTCTGCACCTCAGAAGTCCCCGCGCGCGGCAGGCCCCGCAGTGCCGAGCGATGCCGCCCCAGGCGAGGCAGCCCTCGCTCCAGATGGCAGCGCGCCCAAAAAGCGCCGCCGCCGTCGCCGCAAGCCTGGCGCTGATGCGGGTGGCGGTGAAGGTGGTGGTCCAGCGGCAACCGCTGGCGAGTGATTCGGGTGCCTGGAAGCGTCCGCCCGGTGGGGAGCATCATCACGAGCCGCATGGATGGTGAGGATGGTGAGGATGGAGCCGGAGGAGCCGCACTGACACCGGTTTTTGTCGGGCTTGGCGCCAATTTGGGCGACCGCCGGGCCACCTTGCGCGCTGCCGTGCAGGCGCTGCATGCGTTGCCCCGTACGCAGCTGGTGCGTGTTTCGCCTTTGTATCGCAGTGCGCCCGTAGACGCCGGGGGGCCGGATTACCTCAATGCGGTGGCCGAGGTGGCCACTGGGCTCGCACCGCAGGCGCTGCTTGAGTCCCTGCAAGCCATAGAGCTCGCGGCGGGCCGAGAACGCCCCTATCGCAATGCACCGCGCACGCTCGACCTGGACATCCTGTGGTTTGGTGACCAGGTGATCGATACCGCAGACCTCGTGGTGCCGCACCCGCGCATGGCTGAGCGCGCCTTTGTATTGCGGCCTCTGGCCGATTTGGTGCCCGACCGCGTCGATGCCGAACGCTTGCAGGCTGTGGCCTCGCAGGGCATCGAACACCAGGAAGGCCCGGCGTGGGCAGAGGGTGCTGTTTTGCGGTGATTTGCTCCTAAAAATGGAGCTGTAGGCGCTTTGTGGATAAGCGCTAGACGCCAAAATCATTCAAATCATCACGGGGTGCTATCGATGGCCGATAGCATGCTGCGGTAACCGTGGCGGGTGCGCCCTGGGTCTCCGTTTTACTGGCCAAGGCCCCTTTTTAAACGGGCGCGCTCCCGCTTTTTTCGGCGGTCGCATGCAAGGCATACCAGGCCCGCAATGCCCTCAGCCGTGGTGACGGCGTGTGTGCTTGTGGGGGTGTTTGGGCCGCTTTGACCATGTTCCTGGCGGTGCACCCAGCGCTGAGTGCTGAGGGCTGCCGCCTTCAAGCTTGCCGACCAAGGCTTGAAGGCTTCCGATCCACCACTGCCTGGCCGATCCGCCACGCGCCGCCGTAGCCGCGCGCGGCTGCCCCGAAACACGCAGCGGCTCAACCGGTTAGTCCACCTTGGCGCCCGATGCCTTCACCACCTGTTGGTATTTGGCGCGTTCGCTCGCCATGAAGGTGTCGAACTGTTGTGGCGTGCTGGTCACGGGCTCAGCCAGCAGCAGGGCAAAGCGGGTCTTGGTCTCTGGAGCATTGAGAGCAGCCACAAATGCCTTGTTGAGCTTCTCGATGATGGGCTTGGGCGTGGCCGCAGGTGCCACCAGACCCCACCAGGTGTCGATGGCGAACCCCTTGAACGTGGTCGACAGCGGTGGCACACCGGGCAGCGATGGCGATGCGTCCAGCGATGTCACGGCCAGCGCCTTGAGTTTGCCGGCGCGGATGTTGGGCGCAGCGGCTGCCAGGTTGTCGATGTTGAAGTCCACCTCGCCAGCCAGCAGTGCCAGTTGGGCTGGGTTGGCGCCACGGTAAGGAATGTGCAACGCGTAGATGCCCGCACGTTGCTTGAACATTTCGCCGGCCAGGTGGCCAGCGCTGCCATTGCCGCCGCTGCCATAGTTCAGCTTGGCGGGGTGGGCCTTGGCGTAGGCAATCAGGTCGGCCAAGGTATTGATCTTGAGCTCATCGGCCTTGGCGGCGTTCATAACGAGCACGTTGGGTACGCGCACCATCTGCGTGATGCCGGCGAAGTCCTTGGCGGCGTCGTAAGGCATGCGCGTATAGAGCCAGGGGTTCACCGCGTGGGTGGCTGTGGCGGCGATGCCGATGGTCAGCCCATCGGGTGCTGCCTTGGCAATGGCATCTGCGCCGATGTTGCCGCCCGCGCCGCCCTTGTTGTCAATGATCACGGTGCCCAGCGCGTCGCGCACACGCTCGGCCAGCGCACGGGCTGTCACGTCGATAGGGCCGCCGGGTGCATAGGGCACGATCAGGCGAATCGGCTGGCCAGACGCCTGTGCCAGCGCCACGGATGCCGTGAAAGGGGTTGAAAAAGCCGCAGCAAAGGCGGCACTGGTGAGGAGTAGTTTTCTGCGCGTCATGGTGACATTGTGCAAAAAAATAAAAAGATGCCTTACGAACGCCTGTCAGGGGATGCGGAAATCGTCTTCCGGAAGGCCCATTTCCTCCACCAGCCTGCCCAGTTCGTGTGATGAGCGAATGTCCAGTTTGAGGAAGATGGCCGAGCGATGGGTGTCCACGGTGCGTGGGTCGATGGGGCGTTCGGGGTCGCGCATTGCCAGCGCGCGGGCGGCTTCCTTGCTGCTGATGCCAGTGGCCAGCAGGCGTGCCACTTCTTGTTGGCGGGGGCTCAAGGCCCCCCAGCGCTCCATCAGCAGGTGCTTGCGGTGTTTGTTCCGAGCGTGGTCCTGAGACAGGAGAATGGCTTTTGTCACTGCGGCCAGAAGGGTCTGCTCAGCGCAGGGTTTTTCCAGCCAGTCCACGGCGCCTTGCTTGACGGCGGTGACCGCTGCAGCCAGCTCTCCATGCGCCGACAGAAAAACGGTTTTGAGAAGGCTGCCCTGCAGCCGCATCTCTTCAAACACCTGCAGCCCGCTCATGCCGTCCATGCGCAGGTCCAGCAATACACACCCGGGCAGCGTCAGGTCCGCCGTGGCCAGGAATTCGAGCCCGCTGGCGAATGTGCGCGGCTGGTGGCCATGGGCCAGCAAAAGGGCTGCCAGAGAATGCCGAACGCCGTCATCGTCGTCGACGATAAAAACGGATGCGGGGTGGTGTGGGGAGGTGTTGGTCATGGTGCAGCGGCAACGCGGGGAAGCCTGATTTCAAAGATGGCGCCACCGCCTTCGCGGTTGTCTGCACGCGTTTCGCCGCCCATGCTCTCGACGATGGAGCGGCAAATGTTCAGCCCCAGGCCGAGGCCGTCCGTGCGGGTGGTGAAAAACGGCTCAAACAGCCGCTCGGCGACGTCGGGCGGCAGGCCGGGGCCTCGGTCAAGCACCTGCAGGCAGACATGCCCGGTGTCCGCCGTGGTGCGCAACAGCAGCTCGGGCGCGTGAGAAGGGGGCGCTGGGTTTTGTGGCAGGGCCCGTTGCGCCTGCATGGCCTGCAGGGCGTTGAGCCCCAGGTTGAGGATCACCTGCTCTAACAACACGCGGTCAGCATGGGCGTACAAAGGCTCTGGCAGCAGGGCAAGGCGCACGGGAATGCCGTGACGCCGGGCTTCGGCCTGCAGCAGCAGTGCCAGTGACTGCTCCACGGCGGTATTCAAGTCGCACGGCTCGCGGCTCTCGGGATGCTGGCGCACCCAGCGGCGGATGCGTCCCACGATGTCGGCAGCCCGCAGCGCCTGGTTCGAAAGAGCGGAGAGGGTTTCATGGAGCAGCTCAGAGCGCCCTTGAGCGGCCATGCTGCGCGCTGCGGCGGCATAGTTGACCAGTGCAGCCAGCGGCTGGTTCAGCTCGTGTGCGAGGGTTGATGCCATCTCGCCCACGGTGATGACCCGTTGGACACGCTGCAATTGGGCCTCGCGCTGCTGCTGGTGTTCTTCGGAGCGTTTTTGGTCCGTGATGTCCACCACCGAGCTCATCCAGCCGATGTGCTGTCCGTTGCCATCGATGAGTCGCGCCGTGTAAACCATGGTGTGCACGTCGGACCCATCGCGGTGGCGCAGCAGAGACTCAAAGCCCTCTGGTGCCGCCTGGCCCGAAAGCGCGGCTTCGCTGTTTTGCCAATGGCGCGCCAGTTCGTCAGGGTGCCAGTACGGGTAGGGGGGCAGTCGGCCAATGAGTTCCTGGGCGCTGTAGCCGACCATGTCGCACATGGCGGCATTGACGTAGACGATGCGGCCTTCCAGGTCGCGGGCCCGCATGCCGACCAGCAGGGAGTCTTCCATGGACTTGCGAAATGCTTCGGCCTGCTGCAGGGCGTGTGTGCGCTCAAGCACCCGTTGTTCCAGCTCGATGCGGGCCTGCCGGTTTTCACGCATGCGCCGCTCGCGCAGCTGCCAATACAGCGCACCCAGCACCAGCAGACCCGAGGCCAGCGTGGCCAGCGCCCACGCCTGCTGCCGCGCCTGGGCAACCACCTTGCTGTCTGCGGTGAGCGTGAGCGTCCAGCCCAGGTCTGGCAGGGTCTCGGCGAGCGCCAGGTAGTCGCTGCGGGGCTGAAGCACACGCAGTTGCGCACCGGGTTCGTTCTCTCGCTGCTGCAGCTTCCAGGGCACGGGCTGTGGCGCCCAGTGCGCCCCGTATTGTTCGTCGTGTTGTATCTGCCGGATCTCTGGATCTGCCAACGTGCGGGTGGACTTGTAAAGCCAGGGCTGCACCGATCCCAGAAAAATGACGCCCCGCTGGTCTGTCAAAAACACCGGGTCGCGCAGTTGGGCCCAGGTGTCGACGATGGGCTGCATGCGCACCTTCACTGCCACTACGCCCACAATGTCTTTCCCGTCATACACCGGGGCTGATACAAAAAGACCGGGCTCGCCGGTCGTTTTGCCCACGCCATAGAACCGGCCGGCTTGCCCTTGTAGTGCGTCGCGGAAATACGGGCGGTTGCCGTAGTTCTGGTGGACGAAGCTGGTGGTGGCGTCCCAGTTGCTGGCGGCCAGCGTCAACCCTTGGGGGTCCATGACGTAGAGGGCCTCGGAGCCGGCCTTCTTGTTCACCGCTTGCAGGTAGGCATTGGCTGCGTTGCGGGCGGTGTGCGACCGTGGGTTGCGCAGCAGGGCCATCACATGGGGCTGCTGTGCCGCCGTGAAAGGGAGGTAGCTGTACCGGGTGGCCACGCCCCGCAGCGCCAGCGCCTGCACCTCGCTGTTGCGCCGCAGGTTGTCCCATTGGGTATCTAGTTCGTCACGCCGGGCCCATTCACCCGCGCCCCACACCAGCGCAACGGCGACGCAAAAGACGGCTGCCATCGGGGCGGCACCCCGCAGCGCATGGCCGATGCGCTGCGTACGTGTGTTGGGCGGGTGCAGACCCCCCGGCGGCAGGGGGTGCGGCGGCGAGTTCACGGGCACACGCGCACGCCCTTATGCCCCGTGTTTGTCGGCTTCTGAGGTGAAAGAGTCCGCATAGAACTCTTCGGGCGGCAGGCCCCGCTGGGTGCAATAGGTTTCACGAGCCGTATCCACCACGATGGGCGCGCCACAGGCATACACCTGGTGGCCCGAGAGGTCTGCGCAATCATCCAGCACTGCTTGGTGGACGAAGCCAGTGCGGCCCGTCCAGCCATCCTCGGGCTGCGCGTTGGATACCACCGGCACGTAGGTCAGGTGCGGCATATCGGCGGCGCGGGCCAGTATCCAGTCGTGCAGGTAAAGGTCCGTCGGGCGGCGCCCGCCCCAATACAGTCGGGTGGGGCGGGTGATGCCTTTGAATTGCATGTGCTCAATAAGCGCCTTGATGGGGGCAAACCCGGTGCCGGATGCCAGCAAGATGATCGGCTTGGTGCTGTCTTCACGCAGGAAGAAGCTGCCGAAGGGCCCCTCCACCCGCAGAATTTCTTTCTCTTTCATGGCGCCAAACACATGGTCTGTGAATTTGCCGCCCGCCATGTGGCGAATGTGCAGCTCCAGGCCCGGCGTCTCGGCTTGCGTGTGCGGTGCATTGGCCATGGAATATGCACGGCGTGCGCCGTCGCGCAAGATGAATTCGATGTATTGGCCCGCGTGGTAGCGGAAGGTGTCGGCCGCGGGCAATTGCAGCCGGACTTGCATCACGTCCGGCGATTTTTGAACCAGGCTGGCGACGCGCACCGGCATCTTCTTGATCGGGAATGCGCTTTCGTCCGTGACCTGGCGTGATTCGAGCACCACGTCCGACAGGGGCTTGGCGCAACAGGTCAGCACGAGCCCGGCGGCTTCTTCGTCGGCCGATAGCGCTTTGGCCTGGTGGTCGGCGTGGTGCACGATGCCACTGAGCTTTTTGCACTTGCACGAGCCGCACGCTCCATCTTTGCAGCCATAGGGCAAGCCAACGCCGCTGCGAATGGCGGCAGCCAAAATGGCCTCTCCTGGTTGGGCGATGAATGTGCGCCCGCTGGGTTGCACCGAAATTTGAAATGCTGCTGTGGCGGCAGCCTCTGCGCTGGTCATGTTCTGGGTATCCTCGGGCGTGTTGTATCCAAGCAATCGGGACCGATTTTGCCTTCAAACCAAACACCCCTCGGCGCGTTGCCCACGCGCTTTCGTCGTGAACGTCTGCTGATCGTGGGATGTGGCGATGTGGGGCAGCGTGTGCTGCGCAGTTTGCGCGCGGGCCCAGGGGCAGGGCGCATGCAGGTGCTGGCTTTGACTTCCAGCCCTGGCAAAGCCGCGCAGTTGCGCGCCCAGGGGGCGGTGCCCCTGGTTGGAAATCTGGATGACGTGAACACCTTGCGGCGGCTTTCTGGCGTGGCCACGCGGGTGCTGCATCTGGCGCCACCGCCCGGCGAAGGCGCGGGCGGCAGCGATTGGTGGCGAGACCCGCGCACCGTCTCTATGGCCCGCGCATTGCGCTTGCGCAGCCTGCCCGTGTCCTTCGTGTATGCATCCACCAGCGGTGTGTATGGGGATTGCCAGGGTGCCTTGGTGTCGGAAACGCGGGCCGTGGCACCCGGGACGCCACGGGCGCAGCGGCGGGCGAACGCGGAACTGGCCGTGCGCCACCTGGGCCGGACGGGGGTGCGGGCCAGTGTGCTGCGCATTCCCGGTATCTATGCGGCCGACCGTGTGGGGGGAACGCCCGAGGCGCGTCTTCTTCGGGGGACCCCGGTGTTGTGTGCCGAGGACGATGTTTTTACCAACCACATCCATGCCGACGACCTGGCGCGCGCATGCCTGGCGGCCGTGTGGCGAGGCCGACCCCAGCGCGTTTACAACGTGAGCGACTCCTCCCAGATGAAGATGGGGGATTATTTCGACCTCGCGGCAGATCTTTATAGCTTGCGGCGCCCGCCATGCGTGCCACGCAGCGCT
>RCMZ01000949.1_pt1 | contig 10620 bp, 14 predicted proteins | sample 2041141 | NCBI WGS metagenome assembly RCMZ01 (sample SAMN09708263, study PRJNA481090) | Wastewater metagenome, whole genome shotgun sequencing project. | biome: sewage; isolation source: Davis station wastewater (DW) | place: Antarctica: Davis Station | collected 2010-03-01
TCGTCAACAACTTCTCCGGCGAACATGTCGAACTGGATCTGCCGGCAATGCTGCACGGCATTGCCGGGCAAGGCTTGATCAGCAACTATGCCCAGCGTGACAGCTTGACCGAGCACCTCAGCCTGCAGCCATACGAATCGTTTGCTATCGCTTATGTGTGTGAGACAGGGCACGGGTAAAGCGTTGTTGTGCAATCACATCGAGTCGCGCGAACGCCTGGGTAAATGACGATCAGTGGTGGAGCGCACGCTGGGCTGGCTGCACCGCTTCCGCCGATTACGCAACTGCTACGAACGCCGTACCGATATTCACCAGACGTTTCATTCCCATGCATACTCATCTGCTGGCGATATATTCGGCGGTTTTGTAGGTATTCTTAATTCTATTGTTGGCGATCTCTAAAAGTGGGAGGATTACCCCATTAGCAGTCATGCTCAGAAAAACATCTCCCAATTCTCCGTTTCGGAAGCAGTTCGGCTGGAGATCTCGTTTAAAGTTGTATTTTCATTGATGTCCTTGTTGGCCCGAAATTGGTGCATAATTATCCGTTGATAAAAACGTGCTTACTGACGCATCGCCAGTAATGATTAAACGACTTTGCGAAGCAAGTAGCACTTTTTCCACGATATATTACAAAAAATGCTTAAACCGTCCACGGAAGAACTAGATCACTCCGGTCGCCATCTACTTACAGTATTGGTGAGCCATCTTTCCCAAGGCACCGTCCGGCCAGGTCATCCTGAATCCTACATTACCTATCAAGATACGCATCGACGGCTTGGTCTTACGTGCGACGCAGAGGGCAACCATCATTACGGCCAATGCTTGAAGCGAAATGGACTGGATTCATTAGGTCATTGGCTCAGGGACAGCGGTAGGCCGGCTATAACTGGATTAATAGTGAAGAAAAATGGTAGCCCAGAACCGGGTGACGGATTCTTCGACTTGTTTCGTCCTCCAGGAAATCCTTATGAATGGTGGGAAGACCAGATCCGGAGATCGATGGAGCCGATCTCGCAGTGGCAGGAGCATATAGTCAGTACACCAGAAGGCATGGACGTATTTCAAGCCACGGAATCGGCTATACAGGTGATGTCGCATGCATCCGAAACCGAATGTGATTTACTCGAAAATGCTGGTGGGTTTGACGAGGTGGACGATCCACTAAATAGTCAGGCCTTGCTCGACTTGCTGGAGAGGTTTGATGAAACAGAGGTACTCGCCATCGTCAAAGCACGAACCCGCCAAAGTCGATTTAGGAAAAGTCTTATTGAACGATGGGCTGGATGTTCCGTCTCTGGTTGCCGTCTTACTGAGGTACTCATCGCCAGCCACATCAAGCCCTGGTCCCTTTGCAAGACATACCATGAGCGTGTTGGGGTGGCGAATGGATTGCTGCTCACCCCGAATTTGGACAAACTCTTCGACGAAGGGCTGATCACTTTTGACGACAACATGCGAATCACCATTAGCCCCCTGCTCCCGCCCGGATGGTGTAGTCAGCTTGGAATAGACCAGAACATGCGAATACGACAACGCTACGAAGACATCATCCCGAACTTGGCATGGCATAGAAAGTACCGCTACTACGAAACAAAGGAGCAGCGTGCTCTAAGGGCGAACGAGGTGACGGGCGCGCTCATAGTCTAGGAGGAAAATCAATTGCAGGCGTCTCCTCTTGTGCGTCAACCATATCAATTTGAGTCCCAGCGAGTCCGCTTGAATCACCACCTGTAGTTTAGGCTCACCTGATCCATAGTTCTTGAAAGATGAAGAACCGATGGATCGTTAGGGCCTGGGTTTTCTGCTGGGCACCAGGCGTGCGATCTCGTAGCGCCTGGTCCAACGGCGAGATCGGGGCTGACCTGTCTATCCCCTGCCCTGCACAGACTCCTGCCGCGCGCTAGCAGGATCTGGCTTTGCGGTGGTCGGATGGTTTGAATCGCCACAAGTGACTCAGGCACATTCGATCCATACTTTTTTGAAAATCAGAACTCGAGGAATCATGTTGAAATTCTGGACGTCCTGCGAGGCAGGTGGATCTTCTCAGATTCACTGAAGTTGGCACCAGTTCTGCTAGAAGCCCCCTTCTTTTTCTAGAGCGTAACGATGTCAGAAACTTCCTTTCTTGTGTTTCACGAAAGAAACATGTAGTCTCAAAATTTTCGAGCCAAAGCGCGTTCTTCGTTATGCAGGCAAATCCTACGGCTTTGCTTGATTCCAGTATCAGGTCATAGCGCAAGTCGCAGACGCTTGGCCGTCAGAGTTTTTCTTATGGGACATCATGCAACCTGAATTTTTTTTAGTTCTTATTCCATCAGTAATCGCAACTGCGCTTGTCACTTGGTATCTGACTCGACAGTACATCAGTCGGCACTATGAAACTACGCAGGCGCTCGATTTTGAGAGAAAAAGAAACGCGCTCATCAACGAAACTAAGCAAGGCGCCGTTGTCGGTCCGGATTTCGAAGCTAGACTTGACAATTCGTACAGGATGGGAAAAGAAGATGGACAAAAAGCCGAATTACAGAAATTTGCGATTGTCTATGAACCTTATCAAGTATTAACGGAAGAATATTTTGGGATAAAGAAGCGGGCAGAGCTAGGGTACACCATGCAGCTGCACTACGCAGGGATGCCAATTGGGGAGCCGACGAGGAAGTCAACACATACAAACGTGGAGTTCGACGAGGGTAAGATCGAAAAGATTATGAACAGCGACCTCATGAGCAATTTGAGCAGTCTTTGCCAATTGCTAGGATCAAAGGGAATGTCAGGTAAGATCCTGCCTCGTAAAGTCGCATAATCGACACTCTCTAGTCTGTACAGTGCGAGATGAACCGTTGCTGCGGATCCGATCTATGGCCGTCCCTCACCATAACCGGCGGAGAAGGATGGCACATCCGGCCGAGTCTGCAGATGAGCGCCTGCTTCTGAGCGCTATAACGGCACAGTTGGCTACGATAAACTAGCCCGTCATCTGCTTCGTGCGCTCGGCCAGATCGGGGGCTTTGCACGCTGGCGGTCGAATTGCCGTCACGGCGGCTGGATATGGCACCTGACGGCATCACGCCAAAACAGAAGCTTGCCATGGCCGCTTAACCGTAAGCGTCTTCCCAGTGCCGTCTGGACGGCCTGAACCGCGTCATTCATGATCGACTTTTGTCACAGTATTTGTTCCCACAATTTTCGATTTTAGACACAAATTCTCAAACGATCATTTCCACGAATACACGCGCCTACTATCGCCCGCATCCCTTGGAGTTCAAACGCGCATTGGTGGCGCTGTCGCGTAAGCGGCCAACCGAGCCACCTATGAATTCGTGATCGGCCTCATCACACTGGCACTTTCGATGATTTGAGAGGGCAAATAGTGGTGAATTCAGAACGGGAAGAGGTCTGGCAGGAACGTGTAGTGCAATGGCGGGCGAGTGGGTTGTCGCAGCGGGCGTTCGCGATCAAGCATGGCATCCCCATACGCCAGGTTGGGTACTGGGTTCGGCGGCTGAGAGGTGCACCAACAGCGCCGGCGCTATTGCCGGTGCGGGTTGTGCCAGCGATTACGGCAGCGGCGCCGCTTAGCCTGCGCAGCGAGCAAGGCTGGACGTTGACGCTACCTGGTGATATACCGGCCAGCTGGCTGGCCGAATTGATGCGAGCCCTGTGATGGAGCTGTCCGCCGAGGCGATCTGGCTGGCGACGGCAGCAGTCGACATGCGCACCGGGATCGATGGCCTTTCGCTGCACGTGCAACAGGCGCTGGGACGCCCGCCGTGCGACGGCACGGCCTACGTGTTCGCCAACCGCCGCCGCACGCGCCTCAAGATGGTTTGCTGGGACGGCACCGGCGTGTGGATGTGCCTGCGCCGGCTGCACCACGGCCAGTTTGTCTGGCCGCAGGCGGGCGAAGCTTGCTGGCACATCAGCGCCGAGCAGTGGCGTTGGCTGGTGGCCGGCGTCGATTGGCAGCGACTATCGGCACCGGCGCCGGCCCAGTGGCGGTTGTGACGTGAATTGCGGTGCTTGTAAACATGGGATATGCACTGTAAACTCCACGGCATGAACCCGCTCGACGACCTTGCCCGCACCGACATCGACCCAGCTCTGCTGGCGCAGGTGCGTGCCCTGGTCGAGAAACAGCAAGCCGATCTGGCGCGACGCGATGCGCTGCTGGCCGAGAAGGACTTCAAGATCACGGCGCTGACGCACGAACTGGCCTACTATCGCCGAATCCGCTTTGGCAAGGCCAGTGAAGCGCTCGTCGGCGAGCAACGCCAGCTGTTCGAGGAAACGGTCGACATGGACTTGGCCGCCATCGAGGAGGAACTCGACAGCCAGGCACCGACCAAGCGGAAGCGCACGCGCGCCGGCCGCCAGCCACTGCCGCCGGAGTTGGTGCGCATTGAGCACCGCCATGAACCCGCATCGTGCCAATGCGGCCAATGCGGCGCCGACCTGGTCAAGATCGGAGAGAACGTCAGCGAGCAACTGGATGTGGAGCCGGCGCGCTTTTTCGTGCATCGCCATATTCGTCCGCAGTACGCGTGCCGTCCGTGTGAGACGGTGACGGCTGCGCCGATCCCGCCGGCCGTCATCGATGGCGGCATGGCTGCCGTCGGCCTGCTGGCATGGATCGCGGCCTGCAAATATCTCGACCATCTGCCGCTGTATCGAATCGAGCAGATCGCCGCACGCCAAGGCGTGCCGCTGGCCCGCTCGACACTGGCCGAGTGGATCGGCCGCATCGGTGTGGCCCTGCAGCCGCTGGCCGACCGGCTCGCCGAGCTGCTGCGGCAACAGGCGTGCCTTCATGCGGACGAGACGCCGGTGCGCCAGCTTGACCCCGGCAGCGGCAAGACCCGCCACGCCTACCTGTGGGCCTACCGCTCCGGCGTGCACGACGACGGTCCACCCATCGTTGTGTTCGACTACCAAACCAGTCGGGCCGGCGCCCACGCGCGCGCCTTCCTGCATGGCTGGCGCGGCCATCTGATGGTGGATGACTATGTCGGCTACAAAGCCCTGTTTACCGATGGTCCCACCGAACTGGCTTGCCTTGCTCATATCCGCCGCAAGTTCTTCGACGTGCACGCCGCCAGCGGCAGCCCCGTCGCCGAGGAGGCGCTGCGGCGCATCGCAGCGCTGTACGCGATCGAGCAGCAAGGGGTAGGACTCGATCCGCCGCAACGCCTCGCGCTGCGCCAGCGATTGGCCATGCCGGCGCTGGCCGAACTGCGCGCATGGTTGCTGGCAACGCAGCGCACCGTCGCCGCCGGCAGCGGCACGGCCAAGGCCATCGATCACGCGCTCAAACGCTGGCCGGCACTTGAGCGCTATGCGGCATCGGGCACGCTGCCAATCGACAACAATCCGGTCGAGAACGCCATCCGCCCAATCGCCATTGGCAAGAAGAACTGGCTGTTCACCGGTTCGGAACGGGCCGGCCGCCGCGCAGCCGCCATCCAGAGCCTGTTCGCCACCGCCAAGCTCAACGGCCTCGATCCGCTGCGTTGGCTAGCCGACGTCTTGGAACGTCTCCCGACGTGCCCCAACAGCCAGATCGATACGCTGCTGCCTTTCCCTGACTCTACCCAACGCTGAACACGCTGTACAGGTGGGCGCGCTGGCCGCTTACGCTGTCGCTGCTACCCGGGCACCTCGGTAGCTCGCACCACCCGCGAACACGGTTTCAATGCCAACCAGGTGTTCAGCTGACGCCGTCTTTACGAGCAAGGGCGCCTCGGCGTACCCGCGTTAATGCGTGACGATGTGATCGGTCGGCGGGGCGTGACCAGCGTAAAGCTGGTCGCACCCATAGTTCCGGAGAGGGGACGGTCGAAGCGTCGAAGTAGGCGGCGTGCCCGTCTCTTACTAAGGCCGGATCAAATCCGGTCAGCGTGCAGCTACTGCAGATTAGGACGATGTACCAAAGGCCAATTGACTTGACCTTGTTGTCGAACACTGATTATCCCCTGCATGGCAGGATATTTTCGTACCATCGAAGTGAGCTATCCTTCATCAAATATCAACATAGCGAGGCAGCAAGTCCTGATCGACCAGGCGAATTTCAATGGCATTAGCGACCTTGACGTGCTCGGGATTCTCATCAGAAAAAGGCTCGTCGGTGACGCTGACGATGATGGTGCCGATCTGCTTGTCTTTACCTTGCTCGTCCATCGCCATCACTGGCACTAAAGCGCGTGCCTCGGGCACCTGTTGGACCGTGAGTATACGCGGCAAGTACAACATCCAGCCAACACCTGGACGATCCTTGAAGACTTGTTTTTTAAAATACTGATTACGTGCAACCGTAATCAATACCGGCCGAAGGGATCCCGCTATAATGGACAGCATCTCTTTTACTCCATCAATACCAAGCCGTTTTGCGCCGACGCCTTGATCGCTGATTTCCAGACTCCTAGAGGGCCACTCACTGTCGCTGAACCCAAGCGCAATACTCGCGCCCTCGCCGTCTCCGAGTTCGCCATTCCAAGCACTGAGATATCGAAATTTCTCATCCTTAAACTCGGCCTCGAGTACGGCTTCGGCCGCAGTAGTGAGCTCTCCCGAGGCATCGAAAACAGGATACAGAAACGACTCTGCTTCTGTCTCTTTCGACAGAAACCAGTTCTTTCCAAACGCCTCAGTTTTTTGCAAGAAGCGGACAATCGTCGCGATTTTTTGGACGGAAGGTCTAAACGCAATGGATGTGTTCGCTGCATCGCGTTTGAACAAGGATTTTATTATCATAATATTATTGAATGTGAAAAGTGGTAATACCCAATGCACTTAGACTGGGCAGCATGTGTTCATACGCGAGTGGCGTTTGAAAGTACCAGCTAAGCGAGGCTGGAGGGTTATTTTTGACAATATTGGACTGAGCGGTGGCCTGTTTCAATACCATGTTCTGGAAGATACTTTTTTGAAAATCGTATCTAAGTTCACCGTTTTCCTTAAAAAACTGGTCATAATCCGCTTTTGCTTCCTGCAACAAGCACAGGCGGGATTGAAAGCCGTCAAAGTCCTTCCCTTCAAACACCCATTCCATGCCAATCAGGAAGCCAGTAATCCGGGCTTGGTAATCGCGCGCGGCTGGCGACATGCTGTGTTTAACAGCCATAAGCATACCCTTGTCTGGCGGGCAACGGCTTCTTTCCTTGGCTTCGCTTCGCGTCTCGGCACGCGCAATGGGCGTGACGCGGGCGTCTTTTGCCACTTCTGCCTCTTTTTTGCGTTTGCGCAATGCCTCGTCCGTGATCACGGCTCCTGCGGCGGCGACACCCAAGGCTAACAAAATTTTCTCCACGACTGCTGGTATTACCAATATCGGTAGCGCACCCATTAGTGCTCTCCTTCCAGTTTTTTATCCATCACGGCGATCAGTTCGTCGAACCGCTGCTCTGGCGTGGCGCCAGGCTTGCGCAGGTAGGCATCGACCAGCGGGTCGTCATGGATCCCGGGCGCGTCGGCTGACAGGTACATCAGATGTACGATATGCGGCGTGGACCTGAAACCGATTCGAATGGCGTAGGTGTACGCCGCCAGCATGCGCTCGATCACGGTCGCCCGGCCTGGCTGGCTTGCCATGTCGGCACGCTTGGCCAAAAATTGGTCCGCCACTGCGATGACGAAATCGCTCATGTCGCCCGTCTGCACTGCACGCCATTGCTCCTCGCTAAACGTCAGCATCGCGCCTCCCTATGATTGCCCGCTTGCCGTCGAGCAGCAAGTGCCATTCGTGAATATGACCAAACATCGCCTCCCGCTGTGCCGGCTCAAGTATTTGTGCCAGCTTCACCAACACGCGCGGATCCCAAAAGCGAAGCAGCGCTGCGCGGCCGTCCGGTAGCCGTGTTTCCAAGTGTAATTGCAGCAGTTGCGCCAGGCCACCGAGGTCCTGTACGGCGAACAGCCAGGTAACAGAAGGCGCCTCGTGCTCGAGTACGGCCAGATCCTCAACAAAGGAAGGCGTCGATCTCGCCACGTCGACCAACCACGGGCCAGCATGCGCAAGCGCCGCATCGGGTGTGCCGGTGAACAGCGAATGGCGCGTCGCATCCTGCATCAGGCGTGCTTGGCGGCGTGTCTCATATTGAACACCGTCGACCAGTGCGTACAGGCACAACGCCGATTGATATTGTTGAAGTTGATTCAGGCGTTCTGTGACGTCGAGCAACATTGTTACTCCCGGATAACGGTGGTCGCGCCGGCGGCCGCCGCAGACATCAAGCATTCGAGGCAAATGCCGGAGTCGGTATTTGCGGCGATGTTACCGGCGGTTTCCATCACGTCATTGTCGTCGACATCAGCCGGGTCGCCCACGCTGGACTGGTCCAACCAGATCGTCGTGATTTGGCCGGAAATCAGTTTTGCACCGCAAGCGGTCGAATCCATGTGACGCGCATAACCATTGCCACTGCCGTCCACGACGTCGGTCGGTCCAGATGTGATGGGGAACGTACCCTTGCATTTGGGGCATACCGTCATGTCGCCGACGCGCGCTATATTCTTGCCATTGATGTCACAGGTGAAATCGGCGCTGATGACCGTGCCGCCATGACTGGTCTTGTCGCCCATGACAATGAAAGGTCTGCTCAAATGATGCTCCCGAATGGGTGCTGCAACGCAATAAGTTGCACTTATAGCATATTTTCCAGATACGTCAGGTAAGCACGATTCAAAATGAATAATAATGCGGTTGGATCGGAGCGAAATGAACTTTTCTTTGTTCTAAATGCGAATTGGGACATTGATGCCGATGTAAAAGGTAGACTTGGACCTTCCCAGGCATAACGGATGGTAAATGGTATTATTTTCGATCGAGCAACTACGGCAGAATGCCTGTTTCTGAGCGGTATAACGACACAGTTGGCTTCGACAGCCTACCCCTCATCTACTTGAGGCGCGAAATGGGATCGACGATTTTCCGTGCTGGCCGTAGTGTAGTGGTTTAATTTGCCCGGACACCTCAATAGGTGGAAAATCCACCATCTGAGGAAAAAGCATGACCACAAGAAAACGTAAAACCTTCGAGCCGAGCCTGAAACTGGAAGTGGTCCGGCTGATCAATGAGCAGGGCCAGAGCGTCCAGAACGTCAGCGAAAGCATGGGCATCGGCCAGACCGCGATCCGTCGCTGGCTGCAGCAGTACAGTGCCGAGCAGAACGGGCAGCCCGGCATCGGCAAGCCGCTCACTGCCGAGCAGCAAAGAATCCGCCAACTGGAGCTGGAAAATCAGCAACTACGGCAGGACGTCACCATCTTAAAAAAGGCCTCGGCCTTCTTTGCCCGCGAAATGAAGTGACCCATAAGCTCATTCGCCAATTGCAAAAGGAGGCCATCCCAGTCCAGCACAGCTGTCGCGTCCTGGACGTTAGCCGATCCTGCTTTTACGAGGCGCAGCGTCGTTCTGCTAAACCGGTTTTGTGCAAAGCGAGCGTTCATCTGCGGGCCGCGTTTATGGCAAGCCATCAGAGCTACGGAAGCCGCCGACTGGTCACTGCCATGGCCAGCGCAGGGTTCGTCATCGGGCGCTACACGGTACGCAGTTTGATGCGCCAGCAGGCTTTGAAGCCGGTCTGGAAGCGCAAGTTCGTTCATACGACAGACAGCAAGCACGACTTGCCAGTGGCTGCCAACGTGCTGAACCGACAGTTCAATCCGAGCGCGCAGAACCTGGCGTATGTCAGCGACATCACGTACATCCGCACCGGCGCCGGCTGGCTGTATCTGGCAACCGTGCTGGACCTGTACGCGCGCAAGTGGTGGGCTGGGCCATGGCACCAAGCATGCCAGCCAAGCTGGTCTGCGATGCGTTGACGATGGCCATCCAACAGCACCGGCCGGCAGCCGGATTGATCGTCCATTCCGACCGGGGCAGTCAATACGCCAGCGAGCTTTACCAAGACCTGCTGGCCAGCCACGGCTTTGTCTGTAGCATGAGCCGCAAGGGTAACTGCTGGGACAACGCCGTCGCTGAACGCTTCTTCTTGAACCTCAAGATGGAACGGGTCTGGCAGCGTCAATACGCCAACCACACCGAGGCCAAAGCCGACATCACCGACTACATCGTCGGCTTCGACAACTGCAAGCGCATCAATTCACCATTGGGCAATCTGCCACCCTCTGTCTACGAACAGAAAATGGCAGAACGTGAACCTATCGTTGTGTCCGAAATTACTTGACCACCGCACTCAACGCGCAAAATGGACAGTGGGAACCAAATGTTAAATATTCCCCAAGGCAAGTTGAGTCCCCTTAAAAATACCCACAAAAAAGCGTGCTTGGCTCTGCTATGGGTTGCGTGGATTTGCCAGACAAAATAAAAAAAGCCCCTGAAAAATCAGGGGCTTAGCTGTTGCATTGACCCGGCGTTACCTTACGCTGCCGGACGGGAGATTATTCCCACTCGATCGTCGCCGGCGGCTTGCCCGAGATATCGTAGACGACGCGGTTGATGCCGCGTACTTCATTGATGATGCGGTTCGACACCTTGCCCAGCAGGCTGTGCGGCAGGTGCGCCCAGTGGGCCGTCATGAAGTCCTGCGTCTGCACGGCGCGCAGGGCCACCACGTATTCGTAGGTACGGCCATCGCCCATCACGCCCACCGATTTGACGGG
>RCMZ01000950.1_pt1 | contig 10619 bp, 11 predicted proteins | sample 2041141 | NCBI WGS metagenome assembly RCMZ01 (sample SAMN09708263, study PRJNA481090) | Wastewater metagenome, whole genome shotgun sequencing project. | biome: sewage; isolation source: Davis station wastewater (DW) | place: Antarctica: Davis Station | collected 2010-03-01
ACTTCCACAGAGGGTATTTATTCAGCATGACGCCGCCCGCTTATGACGCGGGGCGCATTGCGCGCCCCGTCGATGTTTATAATTTTGAAATCAGATGGCTTTCAGCGTGCCCTTAGGCAGAGTCGCAGCAATGGCCATTTTCTGGATTTTCAGCTCTACGGTGTCAGACACTTCAATCACTACGAAGTCATCCGATACCTTGACGATTTTGCCGCCAATACCACCAGAGGTAACCACTTCGTCACCCTTTTGCAGGCCGCCCAGCAGGTTCTTCTGCTCTTTGGCGCGCTTAGCCTGAGGACGCCAGATCATCAGGTAGAAAATCACCAAAAAGCCAACCAGAAACACCCACTCAAAACCGGTACCAGCAGGGGCGCCAGCAGCCGGAGCGGCATCAGCAGCAAAAGCGGCAGGAATCAAAAAGCTCATATAAGGCTCCTATTAAAGATGTATGAATTAAGGTCTAGGTACTTGGTCTGAATCAGCCCAACGGCGGCGTTTGCAGGCCCCGACGGGCATAGAAGGCATCCACGAAGGCGGCCAATGTACCCTGTTGAATAGCCTCACGCAAACCAGCCATAAGGCGTTGGTAATGCCGCAAGTTGTGGATTGTATTCAACATACTGCCCAGCATTTCGCCGCACTTATCCAGATGATGCAGATAGGCACGCGAGAAGTGCTGACAGGTATAACAGTCGCAAGTCGGGTCCAGCTTCGAGTCGTCATGCTTGTGCACCGCGTTACGGATTTTCAGCACGCCGGTATCGACGAACAAATGACCATTACGCGCGTTGCGGGTCGGCATCACGCAGTCGAACATGTCCACGCCGCGGCGCACACCTTCAACTAAGTCTTCCGGCTTGCCCACACCCATCAGGTAACGGGGTTTGTCGGCCGGCAATTGCGGCGGTAGAAAATCCAGCACACGGATCATTTCTTCCTTCGGCTCGCCCACCGACAGACCGCCAATGGCCAAGCCGTCAAAACCAATTTCATTCAAACCGTCTAGCGAGCGCATGCGCAAATCTTGGTGCATGCCACCCTGAACGATGCCAAACAGCGCGGCGGTGTTGTCGCCATGGGCGATCTTCGAGCGCTTAGCCCAACGCAGCGACAGCTCCATGGAGCGCCGCGCGGTATCCTCATCGGCCGGGTACGGCGTGCATTCATCGAAGATCATCACGATGTCGGAACCCAGATCGCGCTGCACCTGCATCGACTCTTCTGGGCCCATAAACACCTTGGCGCCGTCTACTGGCGAGGCGAAGGTCACGCCCTCCTCCTTGATCTTGCGCATAGCGCCCAGGCTGAACACCTGAAAGCCACCGGAGTCAGTGAGGATCGGACCCTGCCACTGCATAAAATCGTGCAGGTCGCCGTGGCGCTTGATCACCTCGGTGCCCGGCCGCAGCCACAAGTGAAAGGTATTGCCGAGAATGATCTGCGCGCCAATCGCCTCAATGTCACGCGGCAACATGCCCTTAACCGTGCCATAGGTGCCCACCGGCATAAAAGCCGGGGTTTCTACCACGCCACGGGGGAAGGTCAGGCGCCCGCGCCGAGCCCGGCCATCGGTGGCCAGGAGTTCAAAAGACATGCGGCAATCGCCGGTCATAGCTGTTCCTCGGGCCCGCGCGGGGCGGGATTGCGGGTAATGAACATGGCATCACCGTAACTAAAAAAGCGGTAGCCCTGCTCGACGGCGGTTTTGTACGCGGCCATGATCTCGGGATAACCAGCAAACGCCGACACCAGCATCAGCAGGGTCGACTCAGACAAATGGAAGTTCGTCACCAAGGCATCGACCACATGAAACGGCCGCCCTGGGTAAAGAAAGATATCGGTATCGCCGCTGAACGGCTTTAGCTCGCCGTCGCGCGCAGCACTTTCTAGCGAGCGCACGCTGGTGGTCCCCACCGCGATCACACGTCCGCCCCGCGCGCGACAGGCGGCAACGGCCGCCACTACGTCAGCATCAACTTCGAGCCACTCACTGTGCATGTGGTGGTCTTCGAGCCGCTCGACACGCACCGGCTGGAAAGTCCCTGCGCCGACATGCAGGGTGACAAAGGCCGTTTCCACGCCTAATTGGCGAATCTCCTCAAGCAAGGCCTGATCAAAATGCAGCCCCGCCGTCGGCGCCGCCACCGCACCAGCGCGCTCGGCATACACCGTCTGGTAGCGCTCGCGGTCGGCATCTTCATCGGGGCGATCAATATACGGCGGCAGCGGCATATGGCCGACGCGCTCCAGCAGCGGTAATACATCCTCACTGAAGCGCAGCTCAAACAACGCATCGTGGCGTGCCAGCATCTCTGCCTCGGCGCCACCCTCAAAGCTAATCATCGAACCCGGCCTGGGCGACTTACTGGAGCGCACATGGGCCAGCACCCGACGCGCATCCAGCACCCGCTCGATCAACACTTCGAGCTTGCCGCCGGAGGCTTTTTGGCCAAACAACCGCGCCGGAATCACCCGCGTATTGTTGAACACCATCAAATCGCCCGGGCGCAGATACTCCAACAAATCGGGAAACTGGCGATGCGCCAAAGCGCCCGTAGGCCCATCCAACGTCAGCAAGCGGCTGGCACTGCGATCAGGTAACGGATGACGGGCAATCAGGGTTTCAGGCAGCTCGAAGGTAAAGTCAGCAACGCGCATATAAAGAAGTCGTTTTGCAGGGGCGCAAAGTTTAGCGGAAATAGTGCAATTTGACCACGCAGGTGGATTGACCAACCGCAAAAGCACCCCTATACTTCGCGCCCATTGTTGCCCTGATGGCGGAATTGGTAGACGCGGCGGATTCAAAATCCGTTTTCGCAAGGAGTGGGAGTTCGAGTCTCCCTCGGGGCACCATACACAAGCTGAAATCGCACTAGCGGCTTCAGCAATAAAAAACCGGCCTAGCGCCGGTTTTTTATTGCCTGCGATTTGTGTCCGCGCTACAAGCCACGCCACCAGCGGCGCAGCACATGCCGCACATCATCGAGCGCAGGTACGATCGCCAAGGTAACCAGCACCAACGCCAGTGGCACGGTGGCGATATAGCCCAGCTGTTTGAAACCAAAAGCGCCGACCACCCCGCCTGAGAAAAAGCTTAACGCCAGCACCGTGAGCATCTGCAACTTGGCCCGATTGACCTGCACGGGCGGGTGCTTGCTCGACCCAGAGGCATTCCAGTACAGCGACTTGCCCAACTCAATACCGATATCGGTAACGATGCCGGTGATGTGCGTGGTGCGGATATCGGCCTTGGAGAGTTTGGTGATCAAGGCATTCTGCAAACCCATGATGAAGCACAAGAGCATCACCGTGACCGGCACAAACAAACCTGCCACGGTAGCCAGTTGCGCGCCCAACAGACCAAAGCACAGCAGTAAAAAAGCCTCTAGCAGCAACGGCAAAGCAAACTCGCCATGCAGGCGGCGGCGGCGCGAGTAATTGACCATGATCGCGGAACAGGCCGCGCCCAACAGAAAGGACAGCAAACCGCCCGCGCCGCCTAACACCAGATCATAAGCGCCGAGGACGAGATTGTCGGCCATGGCCGAGACGATGCCGGTCATGTGCGAAGTGTATTGGTGCACCGCAAGAAACCCGCCGGCATTGATGGCCCCAGCGACAAAAGCCAAAACAAAGCCGAGGTGCCGATTCGCCGCCGTCGTGCGGCGCCGACCAGCCAAGCTCCTGGCGTAATGAAGTGACATAAAGCTCCCTGTCTGACCGTATGCAGGCAAACCATGAACGCTAAGCCGCACGCCGCAAAACCTGCGCGAGCAAACAGCTGACTGGCTTGCTTAAAAGTGAATTTCAGCGCCCTTGATACCCAAGGCTTTCAGCTCATCAATCAAATCATCCAAATGGGTAAAGGTCTCAACCTCCTCGCTATCGCCCACTAGAAAGAAGCTTCTGCCCGCACCTTTCTTGAAGAACACGATCCACTCCCGCGTATTCATCGGGTTGGCGATGACATGCGTGTCAAACACCACCCCCTCAGCATGCCGTGCTTTTACATCTTCGCGTTGCATTTGGCCTCCGCATTACAGGATTGCTTATAAGCGCCGAGCGCCGCCAACTCAGTGAGCCAACGCGCCTACGCTGCGTTATGGCCGGGTCGCAGCGGCCAGTTTGCTTTTGGCCACTTCGGCCACACTGTGAGTTTCCAGATAATCACGGATCAGCTGGCGAACCACCTGTGAGGGCGTTAAGTCCTGGGTTGAGCACAGCTGTTCAAAGGCTTTCTTTTTATCTGGATCAATCAATACCGTCAGACGCGCAGTTTTGTTTTCCATGGCTTTGTTCGCCCATTTCAATCAATAAATGTTAATAACATTATAATAACATGCTCATTCTATGTAACCGCTTGGACCACTGAGACCAACCCTTCGAGCGAACACTGCTCACTGGCTTTCGGGCTGGCAAATTGCGATGACTGACCAGCAAGGTATGCAGACCGGCTTGGCTCAAGTCGATGCATAAGACGCTGCCCACAAAAAAGCCCCCGCATGACTGCATGCGGGGGCTTTTTAACATCTGCTTTTACATCAGCTTTTTATAACTGCGTTTAACGCGCGCTGATTTGCTGCTGCAAGTTCTGCACTTGGCTTTGCAGGGTGCTGATGTTGCGCGTCATCTGCGCGCGGAAGGCATCGAACTCCGCCGTATTGTTTTGCCCCTGGCGGTTATCCAGTTCGCTGCGCAGCACCAGCAAGTCCTGCTCTAGACGACTGATGGCCTGGCTCGGATTGCCCTGCTTTTTCAGCTCGGCTACCTCAGCGCTAACACCCTTCAACTGCGTATCCAGCTTGCCCAGCTCGGCCTGCCCGGCCTTGAGCGCCACTTGCCCTGCGTCCAGCGTTTTGAGCCGGCTATCCAGTTGCCCAGCACTCGCGAGTTGATCCTTCACATCGCCCGCTAATTGCTCCAAGCGCTTGCCCTGAGCGCCCTGTTGAGTGACCACGGTTTGCTGCTGCTTGGTCAACTCGGCGAGTTTATTTTCCAGCTGTTTGACCCGCAGCTTTAGCGCTTCATTTTCACCGGTGACGTTTGACTGGGTTGCCACCACCTTGCCGGAAATATCCTGCAAACGACCTGCGGCATCTTCACTGATGCGCGCAAAGCTCTCCTGTGTGGCAACCAGTTGCTGCTCCATCAACGATATCTGTTGAAAACTCCACCAGCCCAACCCAGTCAGCGCAATCAGTGCCGCGCCGAGCAACGCCCACAGCGGCCCGGTGCTGGCCGGTTTGAGCGCCGCCGGTGCAGTGGCATAGCTGGGTGAAGATGACGGCGGCATCTCGCTGGGGCGCGGCGCGGCAAAGTCATCGCGATCACGGTTGCCACTGGAAAGACTGGGCATCTGATCAAGTTCATCGAGTGCATCGTTACGCATGGGAATCCTGCAAAGAAATAAGCTAACGCCAATAAGCCGCGAGTATACCGCGTCGCCTCTGCCGCTTCAGCGCCGCACCCGCGCAGCACAGACTGCCCCGACGAAGTGCAGCACAGGCCGCCGCCACTGCGCGCTTGCCGCCTGCAAGCAAGCTCAATGCGACTGCGTCTGCCACCACTGACAAAACTCATCCAGCGCAGTCCACAGGCTGACACGCGGGTCGTAGTCGAGGTATTGCTGAGCGCGACTGATGTCGAGGGAAAAGTTCTTGACCATTACCGCCACGCCATGACGAAACAAGGTCGGCTCTGGGCGTCCCGGCAGCAGCTTGCACAGCGTCTCGTTGAGCGTTGCGGCGCCATAGGCCAGGCCATAGGAACGATGTCGGGTGACCGGCGGCATACCGAGTTGGCGGAACACATAATTGACCACATCCCATAACGGCAGCGGCGCGCCGTTACTGATGTTGTAGGCCTTGCCCAACGCCGGCGCACCGGCCAGTAACGCACTGAATAGCGCGTCGTTGAGGTTGTGCATGCTGGTGAAGTCGACCTTATTCAGACCATTGCCGATGATCGACAAACGCCCCTTGCGCTGCATATTAATCAGCCGCGGGAAGATGCTGGTATCGCCAGCACCAGTCACAAAGCGCGGACGCAGGGCCAGCACCTCCAGACCAAACTCAGCAGCGCCAAACACCTTTTGTTCCGCCAGGTACTTGGTGGCGCTGTAATGATCGGAAAAGCGCTTCGGCACCTGCTCTTCGCTAATGCCCAGATGATCGCGGCCATCAAAATAGATGGATGGCGACGACAGGTGCACCAAGCGCCGCACCTGCTGACCCAGACACGCCTCAACCACATTTTCAGTAACCGTCACATTAGCCTGATGGAACGCGGCATAGCGCCCCCAAACGCCCACTGCGCCCGCGCAATGCACCACCGCATCCACGCCACGGCACAAGCGCTGTACCAGTGCTGCATCGCTCAAATCACCCGCAACTAACTCCGCACCCCGCTCCAGCAGCGGCTCCACAGCCTCAGTGCGACGTGCATTGATGCGTACCTGCAGGCCCTGCTCCAACGCAAAGCGCACAAACCGCCCACCAATAAAGCCACTCGCACCCGTTACCAGAATCTTCATCCATCCCCCCGCCGCACCTCAGCCATCGTGCCGCGCACTCTAGCAGCGCAGGAGCGTTAACACCCTAACCTGGCCAGCCAAACCTGTGGCCGACCAGGCCGGAGAAAACAAAAATCCGCAATCGTTTGAATATTTGCACGCTTCTTGCAGAATATTTTACATCCTGCCTGTTTTGTCACCCTTCTACCCGTGGAGCCGCTGCACATGCCGTTACGTCTTAAGCTGGCCCTGAGTTACCTGCTAATTGGCCTTTTACCCGTTCTCGCCATGGCCTTCGTGGTCTATCAACAAGCCAGCGAAGCCCTGCGTGCACAGACCTTTAACGCCCTGGAGGCCGTGGCAAATATCAAACAACAGCAACTGTTAAACGATTGGCAAGAACGGCACAACCAGATCAGCACCCTAGCCAGCAACCTGAGCAACAGCTACGACGGTTTGGATACCAATGCGCTACTCAGCAGCTCCAACTATGACCGGCCAATCTTCGAGAACTTCATTGCTACCTTTGGTTACCGTGAACTGAAATTGGTACTGCCCGACGGCAACGTAATGTTCAGCTTGCGCCGTGGCGACGACTATCAAAACAACCTCAACAGTGCAGGCCTGCGCGACACGCCACTGGCCCATTTGGTCAAGCTGAGCCGTGAAAGCCATAAAATTGTGATCAGCGACCTGCTCTACAACGAACTCAGCCAAGCACCAACCCAGTACCTAGCCGCGCCAATCGGCCGCAACGATGAACTGCAAATGACTCTGGTGCTGGAGCTGCCGATTGCCCCACTCAACAGCGTGATGCAAACCCGCCAAGGTCTCGGCGAGCAAGGTGAAACCTACTTAGTCGGCAGCGATAGTCGCCTGCGCTCGGACTCGGCTCGCTTCCCTGAACTACAGGTCAGTCGCAGCCTCACAGACGCCCCGGCACTCAGCGCCAGCGCTATCAGCCAAGCCCTCGCCGGCCAGCAGGGGCGCTTGCAAGAGCCAGGACTGGATGGCAACCCAGCCCTCAAGGCCTTCGTGCCGCTGGAGTTTGCCGGCAACCACTGGGCGCTGATCGCCGAGATGGACCAGCAACAAGCTCTGGCACCGGTGCGCCAACTGATGTGGCAAATGCTCTTACTAGGCCTGCTCACCGTGGCTGCGGTGATCGCGGCGACGTGGCTGGTAAGCCGCAGCGTGATGCGTCCATTGGGCGGCGAGCCGAGCAGCATGAGCGACCTCGCCCGCCGCTTAGCCGCAGGCGAACTGAATGTCACAACGGTCGACGCGCAACACTCCGGCCTGATGCAGGCGCTGCAGCACATGGCCCATGCCTGGCGCGACGTGATCGAAAAGCTACGCCACTCCAGCCAAGCCATTGATCATGCCAGCGGCGACATTCTTACCGCCGCCGGACAAACCAGCGAACGCCTAGACCAGCAACAGGAAGCCTTAGAAATGGTGGTCAGCGCCGTCGACCAGATGGCCAGCACCGTGCAAGAAATTGCCCGCAATGCAGCCGACAGCGCCACCAGCAGCAGTGCTGCACGCGGCGCATTTGGACAAATGCAAGGCACGCTGGAGCAAATGATCGGCCAACAAGGTCGACTCTTAGGCGACATTAGCCGCGCTGGCAATGTGGTCGACACCTTGGCCAACGATGCCCTACAGATTGGCTCCGTGCTCGCGGTGATCCGTGGCATTGCCGAGCAGACCAATCTCCTGGCCCTGAATGCCGCCATCGAAGCCGCTCGCGCCGGCGAGCAAGGCCGTGGCTTTGCCGTGGTCGCCGACGAAGTGCGCAACTTGGCACAACGCACCGGCAGTGCCACCGAAGAAATTGTCGCCATCACCCAGGCCCTGCAAAACTCCTCCGACGAGGCCCTACAAGTCATGCGCGCGGCGGCCGGGCAGGCTCATGGTTTGGAACAAGAAACGCAGGTGGTACTCGCCGCCCTCAGCCAGCTAGATCAGTCCCTGCAAGGTGTTCATGCTCTGGCCGAGCAAATTGCCGCCGCCGCCAACGAGCAGGCCGGCACGACCCAGGAGGTCAACCAGCACATGCACCGCCTGCACGCCATGACTGGGGAAAATCGCCATAGCGCGGCCCATACCCGGCGCAGTGGCGAACACCTGCTTGAGGTCGCCAGCGGCCAGCAGCGTCTGGTGCAGCACTTTATTCTGTAAGTCGCTCAGTCAACCGGGCACCAGCCATTGCCCGGCACTGCGCTGCAATTGCAGCGTCAACGCGGCGAGCAATTCGCCGCCATTGCGCCAATGGTGCCAATACAGCGGCACATCAACCACCTGCCCCGGCAGCAATTCGCACAAACTGCCGCTGGCCAGTTGCGCTTGCACCTGCTGCTCAGGCACCAAGCCCCAACCGAGGCCGCCTTCGGTCAAGCGCACAAAGCCCTCGGACGACGGGCAAATGTGGTGAACAAAGCCGCCCTCAACCCCCAAGCCCTGCAAATAGCGGTGCTGCAACTGGTCATCCGGGCCGAACACAATCGCTGGGCTGCGTGCCAGCGCTGCGGGCGTAACCCCCTGCGCAAAGTGCCGGGCAATAAACGCTGGGCTGGCCAAGGCGCGATAACGCATGGCGCCGAGTAACTGACTGCGCGCACCTGCTACCGGCCGCTCGCTGGCGCAGACACAGGCCGCCACGTCGCCGGCGCGCATGCGCTTGAGGCCGACTTCCTGATCTTCCACCAGCAACTCCAGCAACACTCGATGGCTGGCACAGAAAGGCCCGACGGCTGCCGACCACCAGGTGGCCAAACTGTCCGCATTCAGAGCGATGCGCAGCCGCTCGGGCCAGGCGCCTTCATCCAGCGCCGGCACCTGACCTTGCAGATCACGCTCCAGCAGGCGCACCTGTTGCACATGGTTAAGCAAGCGCCGGCCGACATCGGTGGGTAGCGGCGGCGTACCGCGCACCAGCACCGGCTGACCCACGCGCGCCTCAAGCAGTTTGATGCGCTGCGACACCGCCGACTGCGACACGCCAAGCAACTGCGCCGCCCGCTCGAAGCCTGCCTGCTCCACCACGGCGGCCAAGGCAGCCAGCAGCTTGTAGTCGAACATTATTAATTTACCTAATGAGTTATCAGCATAATTTGTTTTCCTTATACGCCAAGGCACTGGAAACTGACCACTACGCAATCCGCTTCAAGGAACAGTCCCATGTGGCACAGCTACCTCAACGGCATCCTCGTGGCCTTTGGCCTGATCATGGCCATCGGCGCACAAAACGCCTTCGTCCTCGCCCAAAGTCTGCGCCGTGAACACCACTTGAGCGTGGCGGCGTTGTGCGTCGTCTGCGATGCACTGTTGGTGACTCTCGGTGTGTTCGGCCTGGCCACCGTATTGACCCAGAGCCCACTGCTGCTGAGCATTGCCCGCTGGGGCGGCGGCGCCTTTCTGCTTTACTACGGCGCGCTGGCTCTGCACCGCGCTGTGCGCCCGCAAAGCCTCGCGCAGCAACAAGACAGCGGCCCACGTTCACGTCGGGCGGTATTGCTCAGCGCCTTGGCTGTGACCCTGCTCAACCCCCATGTGTACTTGGATACCGTGCTGCTGATTGGCTCACTCGGTGCCCAGCAAGCGGCGCCTGGCGCCTACGCACTGGGGGCGGCCAGTGCCTCTCTGATGTGGTTTTTCACCCTAGCGCTGGGCGCCGCATGGCTCGCACCGTGGTTGGCCCGACCTGCCACCTGGCGCCTGCTGGACCTAATGGTCGCCGCAATGATGTTTGCCGTCGCCGCGCAATTGCTGCTGCCCGCTTAACCACCAGCGAGGCTCTGGCCGGGCTTGTCCACACAGTTGGCGCGTGGATAGCACCGGCCTCGGGTGCTATGATCGGTGGTTCGCGGCGCGCCGAGCTACTGGCTCCGAACCGCCGACCGGCCGTGAACCGGTCGCGCGCTTGCCGCGCGAGCACCGACCTGATGCCCTGACCTGATAAATGGAGATAAACCATGGCTTTCGAATTGCCGCCGCTGCCCTACGAGAAAAACGCCCTCGAGCCGCACCTGTCCGCCGAGACCCTGGAATTCCACCACGACAAGCACCACAACGCTTACGTGGTTAACCTGAACAACCTGGT